>Ga0189288_10123_pt1 | contig 79261 bp, 69 predicted proteins | sample UW105minimetaG_FD_130316 | JGI IMG/M metagenome (GOLD analysis project Ga0189288, IMG submission 130316) | Marine microbial communities from the Costa Rica Dome - UW105 mini metaG | ecosystem: Environmental > Aquatic > Marine > Oceanic > Photic zone | place: Costa Rica: the Eastern Pacific...
GGGTTTGGTGGGTTGCTAGGAATTGAAGGGGCCACAACGCTAACACTTAAATTGGCTTGTAAAACTCCCAAATTAGAACTGCTTACATAATAATTGATGGTGCCTAGTCCGGTACTTGTCCATCGTATTGTTGTGCTTGTTGCAGTTTGACTCTGGATAACACCGCCTGTTACAGACCAATTTGCAGCAGTTATTATTACACCTCCAATAGGGATTGCTGTATAGGTTTTTACATCATTCTGATTGGCAATAGTATGCCCAGAAATAGAAACGCTGGCCTTTCCAAACATGCCTCCTCGTTGCGCAAAAGTGTTTTGTGAAATGACAAGGGCTAGTACCAATGCCAATAAAAAATAAATATAGGTTTTCATAGCTGCTAGTTTTTATAGTTGTACTTGTTATTACTCAGTATTTTACCTGCTGAATCTTTTACAAATTCTAACCGGTTAAAAGCATCATAGGCATAATAAATAGTTTCTCCCCTAGGGTCTGTAATGCTGGTAACTCCTATCAAAGGGTCGTAGGTATAACTGGTGACTTGTGCGTCTTCTAGTGCTGCTCTTAATAGATCTAGTGCTTCTCTAACTTTTCCTTCGTTTCCTGAATAATTTTGAGTCCTATCATTGTCTGCATTCGTTACCTCTTGAATTTTAGAGAGTGTATTATAAGTAGCACCCAAAGAGGCAATGGCTGCTGTGACTTCTGAAAAAGTAGCATTCGCTATCTTGGCAATGGGCTTTGTTTTATGATAGCCCCAGAGATATACCATGTGAGTACCGTCTTTTTTACTGACCTCTGTTGGGTTGCCATGGTCATCATAACTGTGATAGACAATGCGGTCTTCTAAAGCACCTAATCCTTTAGCTAATGAAGATTTAGAAATGGGATATACATAGGTGTTGATATTATCATACGTAATATATTTTCTACTATGCGTGTAGTTTTGCAATCCAATCCTTTCAGAATTCAATGTGACTTCTTTTTCAACAATTTGGGTTAAAAAATTATTTGAAGTCATGTAATTATAAGGATATGTAGAAAAATCATGAGAGTACTTTATTTTTGTCTCAATTACTTGATTATTAGACATTGTCTCTGTTATATTAGAAACTTGGTTATAATTGTTGTAAGAATAATCTTTTGTTATAACAAGAGAATCTATTCCAAAATAATTAGATTCTTTTGCCGAAATAAGTTGTGACTTGTATCTTTTTTTTATTGAATATCCACCAATCTGATAAACAGCGCAATAACCATCATCACATGGGTTTACTATGCCTGTTGTTGCATAGAAAACTTTACTGTACCTCGCTCCATAAAAACAATCAAAGTCATTTATAGAAGTATAAATATTCGATTTTTTATTCAATAAAATACCGTTCTTATCATATGTTAATTCGGATGATATTAAACCGTTGTCTAAGTAGTGTTTAATTGGAGGTAATGTAACAGCATTGGACGTAGATATTGATGAAATATTACCAATACCGGAAGCATCAGGATTGTTTTTAAAAAAAGAAACTACCTTACCATTGTTAATACTCTCTTGTACATTATGAATCTGCTTTTCAGTAACTTTATCATAGCCAACATAACTTCCACTAGCACTTGTCGATATAGTAGCAATGTTTGAACTAGAAATAGATAATTTCGTTGCAGTATAATATAAATCTATACAGTTGTTATTGTTGTGTGTATCTATTTTGCCGTTGATTCCAAAATTACTTTTTTTAGCATAAATTAGAGGGGTCATTAGTTTTCCACCCTCGTACTCATAACTTTTTTTAGTTGCTAATTTTAAATCAGAGCTGTAACTTCTTATCTCTTTAATTCGAAGTCCTCCTCCATTTGATATTGAGTTGTGAGGTTCTGAATTAAAGTAACTTAACCGAAGTGATGCCTGACTAGAATTAGTAGTTCCATTATAGGTTCCGCAGCCGCCATAAGCCCTTGCATAAACAATTCCCTTATTAAAAGTATAATTCAATTCAGAAATGATTTGCTCCTGACTACCATTTATTTGCATCTGAATGATTTCTTGTTTGTCTATATATTGATCAAAGTTAGCTTGATTAAAATTTGGAGTCCCTTCAACTAGACCTAAAGCTCCCATAGCATGTGCAGCTGAGTAATAGGATCCATTCTCTACTAATAAAAGTAAACTTTCTTTAAAACTGTAAATTTTTATATAGGTTTCTGTATAAGCAGTATATAACTCACTGGAAGTACATCCTCTAACACTTAACAATGCTCCTCCAGAAAAACGGACATTATCTTGTTGTAAAGAAATTATTTCAGATCCTGGAATATCAAAAGTATTAGGATTTGTATCTATACTAATAGATGAAGGAGTGGCATTGTAGTCTATTGCCGGAGCTAAATAATTATCGAAAGAGTTTAATTCATATGTGAACTCTGTATAACCACCAGTTGGATAGATTATTTTATTTAAAACTGCAGATTTTGAATGTTCTAAACTAGCTCCTTTGTTATTGTTTTCATATTCATCTAAATAGTTATTTTCATCTTGATAATTAAAACGATATAAATTTGGAAAAGTAGTAACGTTAGATAAGTATCCATTATAAAAACCCCAATAATCAGTCGCTAAAGAAGTTTTTTGAGGTAATGATAAGGTTTCGTTATAATAAAAAGTGTGTGAAGGTTTTCCTTCTTCTTCTAAAGAATTTAATTTTAAACGATGTGTTTTTTCATTGGATGTTTTCGTTACAAAATTACTGTAACTATTTAAGTCGCTATTTAAATTAGTTCCGAAAGTATGTCCTATAAAATACCCATAGTTAAAATTAAAGGTTATCAAAGCTGTAGAAGCTAAATTTCTTTTAACTTCGATGCGATCTAACTTTTTTGCTCCTTCCAAATCAATTCTATCAGAGGTCGTAAATGAGATTATTCCCTCTGGAAATGTTATCGAAGATAAATAAGAATGCCTTTGTTTAACTAAACTTTTACTTTTGGTAACATCATATTCTATAAAACCAATTGGAGGAGAATCTGACATCGGTTTTTTCTCAAAAATACTCAGAGATTCAGAAATCGAAGGATACCCGACAATTTCATTTGTAAGCGAATAATTAAAAGTGATCACATCTCCTTTATTTGTCTGTATCTGAGTTAATTGATACGTTCTTGAAGCTCTTTCTTGATAGACAGATAAATTTAATCCACCTCCACCTGAAGTGCTTTGCGAACCATCAGCTAGATAGATACTTTCCTCTTTTAATTCAAAGAGAAATCGGTGACCTTCTGGTACTGTTATTAAAAAATCTGAAGGTTCTGTGTTACTGGAATGGGAGTTAGGTGACACTTTAATTCCTTTGTCTGATAAACAAACAAAAGTTTCACTCTCCCAATCAAGCAAAAAACTACCTGAATAGCCTAAAAAATTAAACTTAAAAATATCAGGTTCAGAGTCCCAAATTCCACTGGTATAAGATGGATGTATATCATTAAAAGATGAGCATCCTCCAGCTCCTGTTCCTCCACCAACTTTTGCTTTAATATAAAAATTAGAACAAGTTCCAATTGAAGACTGAGGTAAAGAAGAACTAATAGCTTCAAAGTCAGGCATCATTCTTGAAGAATAAAAACCAAAGTCATCTGTTCCATTAACTATTTGCGTAATACTTCCTGCAGCATGGAGTGTCCAGCCCAAACCTGTCCAGCCTGATTCTTCATTTACGCGAAATCCATTTGAATGATAGGTAAGATTAATTGGAACATTCAATCCTTTAGTTTCTATATTATAAATAGGTATGGATATATTGGGTACTCCTGTATATTTACTCACCGGTACCTCACCATATTTCATAAATTCAAATGCTTTTGGATTGGGTGGCAAAACGGATGGTAATTTTGTATTTTCGTTCATTTGTGCTCTACAATAAAAAGCACAAAATAGCACCGTAAAAATGATTACATAAATTTTTTTCATAAAATTTCTATTTAATATTCATATACTCCTTACAAACAAATGCCAAGTGCCAACAAAGCACTTGTCAATTTTTAAAAATACTGATGTTAAGTAAGGTAAAACCTTACTACAAGGGGTTGTACTGTGGGGTTATACTGTGGGGTTGTGAATGGGCTTGTCTAATTTTTACAGCTCTACATGCTTATATTTCAAGGTATTAAAACCCGTACTAAAGGAGTTATTAAGCATTTTAATTAGCTGTTGCCTTGCAATACATAACAAAATTATAAAAAAAAATAAAATATTTCTAGCAAAAAATTTCTAAAATTAAAATTTTTTTATCTTCAAACAGAAAACCCACTATTTACAAAAAAATAAAAGCCTTTATTTTTGGTGTTGGAGGGTAAAAAGGGCTGTTGGGTGGTTGATGTTTTTAATGGGTGTTGGGTGGAAGTTTTAACATCTTTTAAACACTCATCTCAGCAAATCTGGGTAAGCTGGGTGTTTTCTCTACAAACTCTTCTAGCACTTTAAAGAAGTTTAAAATATCTTCTTTCTCGTTATTGGCATTAATGGTGACCAATCTTACAAAGGTATCCTCGTTAAAAGACCCAAAACCTACTACGGTTTCTTGGTTTTCATACAGCGCAGTACAAAGCGCCATAGGATCTATATTTTTGTAATTGAAACAAATAGAGATGGAATCATCGAAACTATAGAGGGTATAATCAGGATGGCTTCGAATATAATCCAAAGCAACATTTGCCAGATCAAATTGCTGATCTATAATATGCTCTAGTCCTTTAGTGCCCAAAGATTTCCAGAGTGTCCAAAATTTTAATGCATCATTTCTTCTTCCACACTGAAACGATGTTTTACCCAAGTTAAAATCGTCTCCATCTGTTTGATATAAATAATCGGCATCATTACTAAACGAATCGTGTAATTGTTTTTTATCATTTACTAAAATAACCGAACAGGTCAAAGGCGTACCCAACATTTTGTGGGCGTTATAACTAAAAGAATTCGATCTTTCCACTCCTTTTACCAAATGTTTGTATTTCTCACTAAAAATAACACTTCCACAATAGGCACCATCTACATGCAGCCAAATATTATATTTTTCGGTAATGTCTGCAATTTTATCAATTGGATCAAATGCACCCAAAACGGTGGTTCCAGCGGTGGCGTTTACATAGGTTGGAATGCCTCCATTTTGAAGGTCATCAATAATTTGTTCTTCCAATAACTGTGGAATCATACGCCCTTTTGAGTCAGCTTTAATATACCGAATATTATTTCTGCCCATTCCCGCAAAACTTGCATTCTTAGCAGTAGAATAGTGTGATTCTTTAGAGGTATAAATAAGCATTGGTTTAGAGATTCCGTTTAGTCTACAAGCAGGATCTTTTGCATCACGACCCATAATTAAAGCCATATAATTGCTCATAGAACCTCCTGTTGGAAAAGTACCATTACTATTAGAACCATAACCAATTAAACGACAAGATTGTCTAATAATTTCTTGTTCTATTCCTACTTGCGGCCCCGCAACTTTATAGGTGTACATGCTATTATTTAACAAAACAGCCAATAAATCTCCCAAAACAGCTTTTCCTTGTCTTCCACCAAACAATTGATTAAAGAATAAGTTGGTTGCGGTTTTTGGAGTCGAAACCAAGACTTCCTGAAGCAAGGTCTTAAAATCGTCATCTATCATTGGAGATTGTTGCAAAGAAAGGTCAAGTGAGCTATATAGTTTTGCTGCTTCTATCCTCTCTGCAACCGGATTTTTCTTTTCTTCATTGATTAAAGCATCTGCTAACTCATTAAATAAAATCAAATCCTTTTTTATCGTAGACATATCTATTTTTCTGTTTTATTGTATTATTTGTTTGCAATGGTATCATAATCCAATTCTCTTTTTACAAAAGTTTTAGATTCTTCATTAAAAGCTCTGCAATTTCGTATGGGTTTTGCATACAAATGAAGTGACATACTTCTTTTATTGGCAACGTTTTTTAAGCGATGAAAGCCCATAAAGTCCTTCATATAGGTAACCTGATTGGTTAAGGAAACGAAAGATTTAACACTGTACAATTCTCCGTCTTTATCTTGTCTGTATATCGTTTCTTTAAGTTCACCATCAATCACTCTTACCCAACATTCTTCTCCTCCATGATCATGAATTGGAGTTTGATGTCCGTTGCACCAGCAAATTAAAATAAGTTCAAACTTTTCATTGTTTACAATGCAATTTCTAGTGTAACAATCCTTAGACCATGAGCAATATTCTGAAAAATCGTTTTCTAAAAATTTTGCGGAGCGTATGATGTGGTTATAGGTTGTCTGCTCACCTTCTACAAGGGCTGTAATTAAATCATTTAATGATTGAGGAGTTTGTGAAGTGTGTTCGTTAGAATTCAAAATAATAGTTCACTTTTTTTGGGTGTTTCCATAAACAAATCCAAGGTCATTTCCTTAAATCCAACTAAATAAATTGAACTATTTTTTAGAACAATCCAACTTTTGCAAAGATAATCATTTTTATAGCTTTTCATTTGTTTTTTGCCTATTTTTAAGCGATTTTACATTAAAATCCTAATAAATCATCTTAATTTGACTACTTTACAAGTTCTTAGAAATTGAATGTTTTTCATTCATAAGAATCTAAACTGAACAATACATTCCTAAAATTAAATTTGTATGCAAGACCCAAATTTTATAATTAAAATTGCTGTATTGGCTGTGTATGTCGGAATTTTATTTCTCATCGGAATTTTAGCTTCTGGACGTATAAAAAGTATGAGTGATTACTATGTTGGTGGAAAAAAAATGGGTTTTTGGGCAGTTGCATTTTCGGCAAGAGCCACAGGCGAATCTGGTTGGTTATTAATTGGTCTTACCGGAATGGGAGCCATGGCTGGTTATAGTGCTTATTGGGTTGTTGTAGGAGAATTGCTTGGAGTTTTTGTTTCTTGGCAGTTCATGGCAAAGCGTTTCAAAAAAAGATCTGATGCCTATGGCGCAATAACCATTCCAGATTATCTTCATAGCCATTTTAAATCATCTACAAACACCCTGCGTGTTCTTGCGGCATCTATCCTAGTTGTTTTTATTGTGATTTATGTTGCCTCTCAAATAGATGTTACCGGTGTTGCTTTTAAATCCATGTTAGGAATAGAGTATAAAATTGGCGCTTTAGTAGGTTTTTTTATTGTTCTAGCCTACATCTTTGTTGGAGGGTTTGTTGCCGCAGTTTGGTCTGATTTGTTTCAGGGATTACTCATGTTTTTTGGTTTGGTATTACTTCCCGTTGTTGTGTGGCTTTCTATGGATCAAGGGCTTGGAATTACCGAAGGATTACAAGCTATAGATCCAACATTAACTCAGGTAATGGGTAGAAGTTCTGATGGATGGATGAACCTTTTTACAATTTTAGGATTCTCTATGATTGGTCTTGGTTTTCTGGGCTCTCCGCAAGTGTATGTTAGGTTTATGTCTATAAAAGATAAAAACGAAATAGATAAAGGAAAATGGGTTGCAGTTCTTTTTACATTGCTTACAGATGCAGCTGCAGTAACTATTGGAATTCTTGCGCGTATTTATTTTACAAGTGAAGGACAAGATCCAGAAGCAATTTTAGGAAATAATGGTGAGGATGTATTGGGCATAATTACAGAAGAATTTTTACCTACTATTTTGGTTGCAATTTATGTTGCCATTGTGTTATCAGCAATCATGTCTACTATTGATTCGCTATTAATATTAGCCTCTAGTGCTATTACCAGAGATTTTTATCAAAAAATATTTAGACCTCATATAAAAGATAAAAGTTTAACCAAAATTTCTAGAATTGCTACAGTCATTATGGCTTTTACAGCTCTTATCATTGCAATGATTATGAATTATGTTTCTCCCGATAGGCAGATATTTTGGGTAATTCTTTTTGGTTGGTCTGGAATTGCCGCAACGTTTTGTCCTGTAATAATTCTTTCTCTTTTTTGGAAGGGATATTCTGAAAAGGGTGCAATTGCTTCTATGATTTCTGGGTTTTTATCGGTCATAGTATTTAATTTTGTGTGCAAAGAGATACCAAATATTGGCGCATATTTTGTTGCTGTTGATGTACTTTTCCCCTCTTTTATTGTGGCTATGTTTGTTGGTTTTTTAGTTTCTAAAAAATATCCTCCCAGAAAAGAAGCGATACAAAATATTGATAAAATTGATGCAATGAATGAGCATACATAATTTTAAAATATCCTAGAATATCATTTAAATAAAAAATAAATGAGCGAGCTATGATTCTCGTGAAATTTCGGGTAATTTATTTTTGAAACTTGGAGCAGTGTCTCTGTAAGAAACGTTTTTATTTTTTGAAACCATTACCAATAAATCGTAACTCAATGTGAATAAAGTTCCTATTCTAAAGGTTTCTAACAGTAATATTTCTATTGCTGCCATAGCATCTTTTAAAGAAAATTGCTGGTATTCATGTTTTGATTCATAGCGATATTTGAATTCAAAAGTTTGGTTTTCTTCCCTCATCAACAAACGTACATATACATTTAATACGCCCTTATTTTTTCTGATAGGCTTGCTTAAGGTTAGCTTCACAAACTCATCATTTACAAGGCTCTCTTGCAAAGCATCAAAGAACTCTTTACATTCACTCATGGTACAAATATAAAAAAAGCTCAAGTTAAAAACTTGAGCTTTTTGGTTTTATATAGATTCTTAAGAGTTCTTAATTTGGAATGACAAGAATGAAATTACTTATGCTCTGAAAGTAATTTTTCGCATTCTTAAACTTTCTGGAGTCACTTCTAAATACTCATCTGATTTTATATATTCCATATTTTCCTCTAGAGAAAAGTCTACTTTTGGAGCAATTTTCATAGCATCATCAGAACCAGATTTACGCATATTAGTTAATTGCTTTCCTTTGATTAAGTTCACCGCTAAGTCCTCTGATTTAGAATTTTCTCCAATTACCTGACCAATATAAATTTCTTGATTAATATCTATAAAGAATCGTCCTCTGTCTTGCAAACGATTCAATGCATAGGCAGTTGCTTTACCAGCAGCAGATGAAATAATGGCTCCTTTTACTTCTTCCGTAAAATCTCCTTTATAAGGGCCGTATTCGCTAAATCTATGGTTAATAATTGCTGTTCCTGCTGTTGCTGTTAAAATTCTGTTTCTTAACCCAATTAAACCTCGAGAAGGAATTGAAAATTCTAAATGTTGTAAATCTCCTTTAGGCTCCATAATTAGTAAATCTCCTTTTCTCAGCGAGACTAAATTAATTGCTTTAGAAGCTAGATCTTCAGGAACGTCAATAGACAATGTTTCCATTGGTTCGTGTTTTTTACCGTCTATTTCTTTCAAAATAACTTGTGGGCGTCCAACCTGTAATTCATATCCTTCTCTACGCATTGTTTCAATCAGTACAGACAAGTGCAATACTCCACGTCCGTAAACGTTAAATTTATCTTCACTATCTGTTGTTTCTACTTTTAACGCAAGATTTTTTTCTAATTCTTTAAATAAACGATCTCTTAAGTGACGAGAAGTAACATATTTACCTTCTTTACCAAAGAAAGGAGAATTGTTAATTGTAAACAACATACTCATTGTAGGTTGATCAATTTGTGTTCTTGGCAACGCTTCTGGGTTTTCTAAATCTGCAATTGTATCTCCAATTTCAAAACCTTCAATACCTGTAATAGCACAAATATCACCACAAGGCACTTTTTGTACTTGAACCTTCCCCATTCCTTCAAATACATGCAGTTCTTTTATTCTTACTTTTTTGGTAGATCCATCCGCTTTACACAACATATAATCTTTCCCCGCTTCTAGGTCTCCACGGAAAATACGTCCAATAGCAATTCTTCCAGTAAAAGAGGAAAAGTCTAAAGAAGTAATTTGCATTTGTGGAGTTCCTTCATTGTATTTAGTTTCTGGAATAGATGCTATTACAGCGTCTAATAAAGGGATAATATTGTCTGTTTGGTTTCTCCAATCAGAACTCATCCAATTGTTTTTTGCAGAACCATACACAGTATTAAAATCCAATTGTTCTTCAGTAGCTTCCAAGGCAAACATTAGGTCAAAAACTTTTTCATGAACCAAATCAGGGGTACAGTTTTCTTTATCTACTTTATTCACCACCACAATAGGTGTTAATCCTAACTCTAAAGCTTTACCCAGCACAAAACGTGTTTGTGGCATTGGCCCTTCAAATGCATCAACCAATAATAATACCCCATCAGCCATTTTTAATACGCGCTCTACTTCTCCTCCAAAATCGGCGTGACCAGGGGTGTCAATTACATTGATTTTTGTACCCTTATACATTACAGATACATTTTTGGAAAGAATTGTGATTCCTCTCTCGCGTTCTAAATCATTATTATCTAATAATAAATCTTTTCGCTCTTTACGATCATCTAAAATTTTTGCTTGATCTATAATTTTATCAACTAATGTTGTTTTACCATGGTCAACGTGAGCTATAATAGCGATGTTTCTTATTGATTGCATTTGTAATTTCTTAAATTTCGTGCAAAAGTAGTTGTTTAGAAGTGATTTATACCAAACTTCTCTATTTTTTTTATATTTGATTAGGCTTGCCTACATCATTCTGTAAACTGCTATGTGTTTTTTCCATTTATAGAAGTACCAATCACTAAAAATACCTTATGCTTTATATAAAAAAATATAGTGAACTGCATAATTTAAAAGGAAATCAAAAAAATCTATGCATCTTCTCTAAAAGCGGAGGGTACAATATCCGGGATTAATTTGATAAGAATTGGCAACAACAACAGGCCTCCTGGCAACATAAAAACTGTAAAAGCCGGTATGGCTTTAAAGATATCTAACAATTGAACTTTTACCTTTTCTTTTTCATCATCATTTAACGGAGTATGGGTTGCTTTTTGAATTAAAAAAATAGCCTCTTTACTTTGTTTTAATTCTTGGGCAAATCTTTTTTTATTTTTTGAAAGTAGTTCTTTTATTTCCTCAACAGTAGTCATTCTAGTTTTCTGCGTTTGCGTTCTGTTTTTATCAAATTTAATTCTCTGTTTGTTTGCCCTGCCACAGAAGTATTTTCCTCGGCTCTTCTAATTAAATACGGCATAACGTCTCTAACAGGTCCAAAAGGCAAATATTTTGCAACATTATATCCTAGGTTTGCCAAATTATAACTTAAATGATCACTCATCCCATATAATTGTCCAAACCACAGGCGCATATCGTCTGATTGGATGTGATGTTTTTGAGCAAGATCCATTACTAAAGCAGAACTTTTTTCATTGTGGGTTCCGGCAAATAAAGCTAATTTAGGATGCTCCATCATGAATGCAATAGCTTGATTGTAATTATCGTCAGTGGCTTGTTTATCTTTACATATTGGAGACGGGTATCCATTTTCTTCCGCTCTTTCTCGTTCTTTTTCCATGTATGCACCTCGTACCACTTTCATGCCAATATAAAATCCTTTTTGATGAGCTCTTAAATACAAAGCTTTGAGATAGTCCATTCTATCATGTCGGTACATTTGTAAGGTATTGAAAACAATGGCTTTATCTTTGTTGTAAATTTCCATTAATTCTTCAATTAATTCATCAGCAGATTTTTGCATCCAACTTTCTTCTGCATCAATTAATAATGGAACATCTTTCTCTAAAGCTAATTTACATACTGAATGAAAACGAGCTACTACCTTGTTCCATTCTTCTTGTTCCTCTGAATCTAATGTTTTCCCTTCTGATAATTTTTGATACAATTCAAACCTTCCAAAACCCGTGGGTTTAAAAACCGCGTAGGGTATTGATTTCTTCTCTTCTGCAAACTTGATTGTTTTTATGGTTTTTGATAAAGCATCATCAAAACTTTCTTCTTCCTCTTTACCTTCAACAGAGTAATCTAATATGGAATGGACATTTTTTGTGTATATTTTATCGATCGTTGGCAAGCAATCGTCTTCTGTAATTCCGCCACAAAAATGATCAAAAACGGTAGATCTTATTAAACCCTCTACTGGCAGATGTGCTTTTAAGGCAAAATTTGTTACCGCAGTACCAATTCTTACCATAGGCTGATTTTGTATCATTCTAAATAAAAAATAAGCGCGTTCTAATTCAGAATCAGATTTTAAAGAAAAAGCGATTTCAGTATTGTCAAAAGTATTCATCAGTTAAAAATTTAATTCCAACAAAGATAGGTATCAACTAGTAATAATTCAATTTTTTCTTTTTAATTTGCAGACTTAATAATTTTTATATGAAATCGATTCAAGCAGCTACCTATCCTGTTCATTTTGAAGAGAAAGCCTACGCAGCACTCTCTAATTTATTGAAAAACAATGGGTATTCTTCCATCTTTATTTTGGTAGATGAAAATACTCTGGAGCACTGTTATCCTAAATTTATACCCAATCTTACCACTGATAAAACCATTGAAGTTATAGAAATTGAAGCGGGAGAAATTCATAAAAATATAGAAACCTGTGTGGGTGTTTGGAATGCAATTACGGAACTAGGCGGAGACAGAAAAAGCTTATTAATTACCCTTGGTGGAGGTGTAATTACAGATTTAGGTGGTTTTGTTGCCGCTACCTATAAACGTGGAATTGATTTTGTAAATATCCCAACTACTTTATTGTCTATGGTTGATGCTTCTGTGGGTGGAAAAACTGGGGTAGATTTAGGGGTTTTAAAAAATCAAATAGGCTTATTTTCTAATCCCGAAATGGTGTTGATAGATACTTCTTATTTAACGACTGTTACAGAACGAGAAATTAAATCTGGAATGGCGGAAATTATAAAATATGGACTCACTTATGACATTAGACTTTTTAATGAAGTAAAGAGCATTAAAAATCTAAAAATCAATGATTTAATATTTAGATCTATTGAAATAAAAAACGAAGTAGTTTTACAGGATCCTAAAGAGAATAATTTGCGAAAAATATTAAATTTTGGACATACAATTGGACATGCAATTGAATCTTTTTATTTGGCCTCTGAGGACAAAGAACCCTTAACTCATGGAGAAGCGATTGCTATTGGAATGGTTTGCGAAAGTTATATTTCTACGCAACTATTAGGCTTTCCAAAAGATAAATTAAACGATATTAAAAAAACTGTTTTCGCTATTTATAATAAAACCACCCTACTGAAAAAAGATTTTTCTTCAATTGTTACTTTGTTAAAACATGATAAAAAGAATACGAACGGGCAGGTTAATTTTGTTCTTCTAAATAATTTCGAAGATTATAAGCTAGACTGTAAAGTACCTGAAAAATTGGTTCTTGAGAGTTTAGAGTTTTACAATTCTTAGGCTTTTATATAACAGGAGTTGTAAATATCTTCATACACAGGTAAGATATTTTCTAAAGAAAATCTTAGCTGGGTATGCTCTTTTGCATTTTCTTTAAAACGAGTTAAAGACTCATCATCTTTTAAAATAGAAATTGCATTTTTAGCCATGTCTTTTATATCGCCAACATCGCTTAAAAAACCGGTTACACCATGAATATTAACCTCTGGTAAACCCCCAGTATTTGAGGAAATAACAGCCGTTTTTGCAGCCATAGCCTCTAAAGCTGCTAGACCAAAACTTTCGGTCTCTGATGGTAATAAAAATACATCAGAATAACAAAGTACTTTAGCCACCTCGTTGCTATTTCCAAGAAAAATAACATCTTTTGTAATGCCTAATGAATTCACTAATTTCTGAGCCTTAATTCTCTCTGGCCCCTCACCTATCATGAGTAATTTAGAGGGAATTTGTTTGTGTACTTCATAAAAAACTTTAATTACATCTTCTACTCTTTTCACAGGTCTGAAGTTGCTTATATGAGTTAAAATTCGCTCAGTTGGTTTTGCGAGGGCAATTCTTTTACATTGTTCATCTTTCTCTACATCATACTTTTCTAAATCAATAAAATTATACACAACTTGAATGTTTTTCTTAATGTTAAAGAGTGTATTTGTAGTTTGTCTTAAGTTCTCTGAAACTGCTGTAACTACATCAGAATTATTGATGCTAAATTCTACTGCCGTTTTATAGGTTGGATGACTTCCAACAAGGGTTATATCTGTTCCATGTAAAGTAGTAACCACTTTTATATTAATCCCTTTTTCCTTGAGCATCTGTTTTGCCATATATGCAGCATATGCATGCGGTATTGCGTAATGAACATGTAAAACTTCTAGCTGATGTTTTTCTACAACTTCAACCATTTTACTGGACAAGGCCAATTCATAAGGTTGATATTCAAACAATGGATATTCTTCAATCACTACTTGATGAAAATGTAAATGATGAGATAAAAAATCTAAACGAACTGGCTGTACATAGGTAATAAAGTGAACTTCATGACCTTTATCTGCCAAAGCGATTCCTAATTCTGTTGCAACAACTCCACTTCCTCCAAATGTTGGATAACAAACAATGCCTATTTTCATATGTAATAACAATAAGATTATACGTTAAAATTTTTAACTTATGGGTTGTAAAGATAATGGTATTCTTAGATTTTAGTTCCAAATAAAAGCAAAAAAAAACCTACAATAGCATAGTAGGTTTGTATGGATGGCATTGAAACAAATTCAGTATTAATAATCTCCAAGAGTTACTGGGTTTTGAGACAAGGCATTTTCTAGTTGCTCATCATTTGGTGCTTTACCATGCCAGGCGTGGGTATTCATCATAAAATCTACGCCATTTCCCATTTCTGTATGCAATAAAATACAGACTGGCTTTCCTTTGCCAGATTTAGATTTTGCATCTGCTAAACCTGCTTTAATTGCTTCAATATTATTACCCTCAATTATTTCTAAAACCAACCAACCGAAAGCTTCAAATTTCGCTTTAATACTTCCCATTGGTAATACATCGTCAGTAGCTCCATCAATTTGTTTTCCATTTAAATCTATAGTTGCTATTAAATTATCAACCTTATTTCCTGAAGCATACATCGCAGATTCCCAAATTTGGCCCTCTTGTAATTCTCCATCTCCATGAAGCACATAAACCAAGCGCTCATCTCCGTTTAACTTTTTAGTTTCGGCAGCACCAATGGCAAAACTCATTCCTTGTCCTAAAGAACCAGAGGCAACACGAATTCCAGGTAAACCCTCATGTGTTGTTGGGTGTCCTTGTAAACGTGTATTTATTTTTCTAAACGTTGCTAATTCAGATATCGGGAAATACCCACTTCGAGCTAGAACACTGTAAAAAACAGGTGAAATATGTCCGTTAGACAAGAAAAATAGATCCTCACCTATTCCATCCATATTAAAATCTGATGAATGTTTCATCACATCTTGATATAAAATAGTTAAAAATTCTGCACACCCCAGAGAGCCTCCAGGATGACCAGAATTAACTGCATGAACCATGCGTAAGATATCTCTTCGAACTTGTTGTGTAAAATCTTGTAATTGTTGAGTTGTTGGCATTGCTATAATTTTGTTGCTGACAAAAGTAATTTTTTAATAATGATAAAACAATTTATAAATTCTATTTATTATAAAATTCTATTAACATATTGTTGATTCAATTTACCAATATAGCACTAAGTAGACTTCTATCTATACTATCTGTAGTTTTCGATATTTTTGTCGCTTTCTATTCGTTTTCATTCAAAAATATTTTACACCCTAAGCAAAGCTATACTTTTACTTTCGTGCTTAGATGAAGGATAAGAATTAATTAAATACTTCCAAAAAATTTTACATATTTAGTAATAGTTACATGGTTTTTTTTGAAATTATTTTTGACTGCCTTTTTCTAGAAGTTATAAAATAAACTCCTATTAGTAAAATGATGGCAGCTATTATTGATTGTGCTGTGAACTCTTCACCTAAAAAATACCAACCTAAAAACATTGCGACAACGGGATTTACATAAGCAGAAGTAGAGACTTTCTCTGGTGAAACTACTTTTAATAGATAATTAAATGCTGTAAAAGCTAAAATACTTCCAAAAATAATGAGTAATAGAAGAGAAATTTGAGCCTTAAAAGTTATTTCCGATGGTAATATCCAAACTTCATTAAATAAAATGCTTGATGTTAAAAGAAAAATCCCTGAGAAAAACATTTGATATCCTGTACTTACAAAAAAGTTTTTTGGCAAATCTGCCTTAGACACAAAAACACTTCCATAACTCCAACTTAAAACACAACTTAAAATCATAAATACCCCTAAAAGACTATTCTCTTGTGTTGAAATACCTTTTTGATTTATGAGAAGATACATGCCTAAAATACCCAGAAAGATCCCAATAATTGATTTGGTTTGCATTTTTTTTCCATCTATTAGGCGTAATAAAAAAAGGACAAATAAAGGTTGTGTTGATGCCAAAAGTGCAGCAAAACTACTGTCTATATACCTTAATGCCCAAACAAAAACACCATTGCCATATACTAAAAATAAAAAACCAGCAATGATAGAATTTAGAATTTGTTTTTTAGTAATAGACAGTTTGTAGTTTAATAGTTTTGCAATTAGTAAGATTAAAAATCCTGCACATATAAACCTGATTGCTGATAATAATAAGGGTGAGATTTCACTTACTGCAATTTTATTTAAGAGATAAGTAGAGCCCCAAATTATATAAATTGAAAAAAAAGATAAAATAATAAGTAGTTTCGAGTTATTTTTCAAATCTATAAAGCGAATGCTTATGTTTTTTGTTTTTTCTTTTTTGCCGCTGGAAACAACACATTGTTTAAAATTAATCTATATCCTGGGGAAGTTGGATGTAAATCTAATTCTGTTTTTGGGTCTCCTACTCGATGTGTATAATCTTCTGGGTCATGACCTCCATAGAAAGTAAACATTCCTTTTCCTTTGGTTCCATGAATATAACGTGCCTCTCTGTTTGTTTTATTTTCTCCAAGAACCAACACATTTGACTTGATCATATTTCGATCAAAAGAGGTAGTTTGACCCATAAATCCTTTTATTAAAATAGTATGGTTTTGAGTTAACATTGTTGGAACAGGATCCCATTTTGCAGAAAATTCCACCAATGAGAAATAATCTGATGTTTTTGGTATTCTTCGTTTCCTTGTCATGTCTATAGTAGAAAACTCATAGGTAATTGGGTTTCTAATCAACTCAAAATCTTTGAACGCAAAAGTTTTGTTGTAGTTTATTTTTGATTGGTAATTTGGTGTTGTAGCGTCGCCATCAAACATTGCTTCTGCAATATCAACACCCTCGGCAGAAAGTGCAATATCAAAACTATCGGTAGCAGAGCACATGGCAAACATAAATCCGCCTCCAATTACATAATCTCTAATTTTTTTTGAAACTGCCAGCTTTTGTTGAGATACTTTTGAAAAACCTAATTCTTTTGATAATTTTTCTGCACGCTTTTTTCCTTCAATATACCAGGGTGCTGTTCTAAAAGAACCATAGAAACGACCATATTGACCTGTAAAATCTTCGTGATGTAAGTGCAACCATTCGTATATTAGTAATTTATCTTCTAACACTTCTTTGTCATAAATCACATCAAAAGGAATTTCTGCATAGGTCAAAACCATAGTCACAGCATCATCCCAAGGCATTTTATCTTTTGGAGAATAGACCGCAATTTTTGGAGCTTTCTCCAAAGTTACCGCATCCTGATTGGAAGAAGGAGACGCAATTTGTTGTAAAATTAATTGTGCTTTTGCATCTGAAATTATTTGATAGGAAACCCCTCTTATTTTGCATTCATTCTCTATAGCTTTATTATTTTCTATTAAAAATGCACCTCCATCATAATTTAACAACCATTTCGATTTTAAGCCTGCTTCTAGGCCGAAATAAACAATTCCATAGGCTTTTAAATGATTTTTCTGATTATCATGGCTCATAGGCACATAGATAAAAGATGCCCAAATTGAGTTTGAAAGGAACAAGAATACTAGTATTAAAAGGTTTTTTTTCATACAATAAAAATACTTAAAAAACTTTTATTTTTAACTTGATTAAGATGCTCTAAAAAGGAACATCATCTTCCCCAAAAGCATCTTTTGGTTCAATTCTTTGATTTACAGAAAAATCGTCTGCATTCATAGAGGAATGGAATTCAGAACTAAAACCTTCCTCCAAATCAGAAAATTTTGCTAAATGTCCTGTAAATTTCAAACGGATATTATCCAAACCACCATTTCTGTGTTTTGCAACAATAAATTCTCCTTGTCCTTCACATGGTGTATGCTCATCATCATCCCATTCTGTCATTCCATAATACTCCGGACGGAAAATAAACGATACAATATCTGCATCTTGTTCTATAGCTCCAGATTCACGCAAATCAGACAATAACGGTCTTTTAGATCCTCCACGGGTTTCTACAGCTCTAGATAATTGCGAAAGTGCAATTACAGGAACCTCCAATTCTTTTGCCAATGCTTTTAAGTTTCTAGAAATCATAGAGATTTCTTGCTCTCTGTTTCCTCCTCCTTTTCCATTTCCACCAGCAGTCATCAGTTGTAAATAATCAATAACAATAATTTTTACGTTGTGTTGCGAGACCAATCTTCTTGCTTTTGCACGCAGATCGAAAATTGATAAAGAAGGTGTATCGTCAATAAAAATTGGAGCATCAGAGAGTTTTTTAACCTTTACGTTTAATTGCTCCCACTCATGAGGTTCTAAATTTCCTTTTCTTAATTTTTCTGAGGTCAAACCCGTTTCTGAAGAAATCATACGAGTAATTAACTGAACAGAAGACATTTCCAGAGAAAATATAGCAACTCCATGATTAAAATCAATGGCCATATTTTTTGCCATCGAAATTACAAATGCTGTTTTCCCCATACCAGGACGGGCAGCAATAATAACCAAATCGGAAGGTTGCCAACCAGAAGTTAATGCATCTAATTTTGTAAAACCTGTTGCTAAACCAGACATGCCCTCAGAGTTTCCTATTTCTTGAATTTTCTTTAGAGCCTGTTTTACAAGTGAACCTGCATCTTCTGAACTCTTTTTCAAGTTTCCTTGAGTGACTTCAAAAAGTTTGCCCTCTGCATCATCTAACAAATCGAAAACATCTGTAGTTTCATCATAGGCATTTTCAATAATTTCACTGGAGATGGATATTAATTTTCGCTGAATGTATTTTTGTAATATAATACGTGCATGAAACTCAATATGTGCAGATGAAGCCACTTTTTGAGTTAAACGAATCAAATAAAAATCACCTCCTACCAATTCTAATTTTGCACTCTTTTTTAGTTGATTGGAGACCGTTAATAAATCTATGGGTTCTGAATTTTGAAACAATTCATGAATTGCGGCATAAATTTCTTGATGTTTTGTATCATAAAAAGCTGCTGAGTGTAAGATATCTATCACGTCATCAATCCCTTTTTTGTCAATCATCATTGCTCCCAAAACAGCTTCTTCTAATTCTACTGCTTGTGGAGGAATTTTACCTTTTTCAAGATTAATTATCCTTGATTTATCTATTTTTTTTCCTGCTAAGGGAGTTGTTTTTTCCATCGTAACAAATGTACTTTTTTTCGATCGAAAATAGGCTCTAAAATTTACTTTTAATTTGTGAACATGTGTTGTAAACAAAAATGTTACTATCTTGTTAATAAAGAGTCAACTTCCAAAATGAAATCTCATTTTTTTCAATAAATTGGAATGTATAAAAAATTTTTTCGCATATATTTACCTAATTATTTTATGTTTAAATGTATTGTTTTTGAAGACAAGTAAAAATCATATTTTTCTCACCTTATTATTACCTGTTCAAGTTTTATTGGTTCAACTATCTGCTATGCATCCTGAATTTATAGAACGGTACTATTCTAATGGAATATATCCTTATATCTCTTCATTTTTTAGAATCGTTTTAGGTTGGATTCCTTTTTCTGTTGGAGATCTCTTGTTGGCTTTTGGCCTCTATACTTTTATTCGTTTTCTATTGAGATTGATAAAAAGTAGGTTTCACAACTTTATTGCTAAATTTGTTCATTTTACCGCAGTTTTATCTATCATTTATTTTTGTTTTTATCTATTTTGGGGTCTGAATTATTATAGAGAACCGTTGGCCAAAAACCTTAATTATAAACAATCTGCATATACAACGGAGCAGCTTCAAGAAGTAACAGTACATATTATTGAAAAGCTGCATACATTTCAACTTAAAATTACTAAAAACGATACTTTAAAAGTAGAAAATCCTTATAGCCAAAAGGAAATGTATTTAATGGCAGTTGTTGGTTATGAAAATTTATCGAAAGACTTTCCTCAATTAAGATACCAATATAGATCTGTAAAAAGTTCGTTAATGAGCTTATTACAAACCTATAACCGAACTTCTGGCTATTTGAATCCGCTAACTGGCGAGGCTCAAGTAAATGACAGAATTCCAAAAACAGGGTATCCTACAACTACCTGTCATGAAATGGCACATCAAATAGGTTTTGCAGCAGAAAATGAGGCCAATTTTATTGGCTTTTTAGCGGCTAATTATAATCCTGATATGTATTTTAAATATGCAAGTTACAGGATGGCATTTGGATATTGTATTTCAGAACTAAGAAAGCGTAACAAAAATGTATCAGATACACTTTGGAAAACTTTAAACAAAGGAGTTACTAAGGATTTCTCTAGTAGTTATAATTTTTGGCAGCAATATAACAATCCATTTGAACCTTTCATAAAAAAAGGATATAACACATATTTAAAAGCAAACAATCAAGACAAAGGAGTGGATTCTTATAATTATGTGGTAGATTTATTTATCTCCTATTTTGAAACTTCAAAAGAGATGTAATCTCTTAAATTTGTGTTAAAATAATTTGATTTATCATTTTCCAAAAAGCATATCAATAAATTTATAGGCTATAAAATAATTAAAACTCATGAGAAAACTAATTTTAATATTCTCTTTCTTGATGTTTTCTGTACTTCAAGCTCAAGATTATTTTCCAACAGATACAGGAGTAAAAACATCCAAAAATACTATGATTGCATTTACAAATGCAACTATTTACGTTAGTCCCGACAAACGTATCAAAAAAGGAACTTTATTAATTAAAGATGGCAAAGTTTTGAGTGTAGGGAAATCTGTTCGCATTCCTAAAGAAGCAAAAACGATTGATGTTGTCGGTAAAACAATATACCCTTCTTTTATTGATATTTATTCCGATTTTGGTATTCTAAAACCTAAAAGACAAGCTGGGGGTTTTGGCGGAACACAATATGCAGCGGAACGCGAGGGATATTACTGGAATGATCATATTAGACCAGATACAGATCCTATTTCTACCTTTAAATTCAATACAAAAAAAGCAAAAGAATTTTTAAATGCAGGTTTTGGTGTTGTCAATACGCATCTGCAAGACGGAATAGTTCGTGGAAATGGACTTTTAATCGCTCTAAACCCCAATTCGACAAATTCTTATAGAATTTTAGATGATAAATCTGCCCAGTATTTATCGTTTTCTAAAAGCAATAAATCAAAACAATTATATCCTGGCTCTCGTATGGGAGCGATGGCTCTATTGCGTCAGACTTATAATGATGCCGATTGGTATGCCAAGGGGAATATGAAAAATAAAGATTTAGCTTTAGAAGCACTCAATAGAAATAAAGAGTTGGTTCAAATTTTTGAAACCAACAATGTTTTAGACGCCTTAAGAGCTGATAAAGTGGGTGATGAATTTGGAATTCAATACACAATTGTTGGCTCTGGACATGAGTTTGAAAGAATCAACGATATCAAAACAACCAATGCTACCTTTATTATTCCCATTAATTTTAAAGCAGCATATGATGTTTCAAACCCATTATTGTCTCAATATATTTCTTTGGGAGAGATGCGAAGGTGGAATCAAGAGCCATCAAACTTAAAAATGCTTTCTAACAACGGAATTTCTTTTGCATTGACTACATACAAATTAAAGTCTATAGGTTCTTTTCATAAAAACTTACAAAAAGCAATTAAGTATGGTTTTGATAAGAATAAAGCCTTAGCATCTTTAACTACTGTTCCAGCATCAATTATTAAAAACGACCAAATAGGGAACTTAAACATTGGAAGTTACGCGAACTTTATTATTACCTCTGGTGATGTTTTTGATCGCACAACTACCCTTCATGAAAATTGGGTACAAGGAGATAGAAATATAATCAATTCTATGGATATTAAAGACATTACAGGTGTTTACAATCTATCGGTGAACAAAAAAAATTATACCCTATCAATTACTGGCAAAGGGGCAAAGCAAAAAGGTGTGATACAGATGGGTGATACAAAAATAGTATCTAAATTTTCTTATAAAGACAATTGGATTTCTATCACGTTAAACGAAGAGGGTACCTATACACGAATGCAGGGTAAGATTGTTAATATCTCTAACGTAATGCAGGGTAAAGCTTACGATAGTGCTGGAAATCAGTCATATTGGTCGGCATCTAAAACTGTAAAAAAAGAGCGTCGGAAGAAAGAAAAGAAAAAAACCTCAGAAGATGCTATTGTCCTTCAAAAAGTCAGTTATCCAAATATTGGTTTTGGAAATTTTATTCAACCTAAACAAGAGACTATTTTGATAAAAAACACAACAGTTTGGACAAGTGAAGATGAAGGAATTCTAGAAAATACCGATGTATTAATTAAAAATGGAAAGATCTCTAAAATAGCTAAGAATATAAGTGCAAAAGCAGCAAAAGAAATTGATGGATTTGGCAAGCATTTAACAGCTGGAATTGTAGATGAACACTCGCACATTGCTGCATCTGCAATTAATGAATGGGCACAAAATTCATCTGCAGAAGTAACCATAGAAGATGTTGTAGACCCAAATGATATTAATATTTATAGAAATCTTTCTGGAGGTACCACTTCTGCTCAAATTTTACATGGATCGGCAAATCCCATTGGAGGACGATCTGCAATTATCAAACTAAAATGGGGTGAAAATGCAGATGCTATGATTTATGATAATACACCTAAATTTATCAAATTTGCTTTAGGAGAAAATGTCAAACAATCCCGAAGTAGAAATGGCGTACGTTTCCCTCAAACACGAATGGGTGTTGAACAAATGTTCACAGATTACTTTACAAGAGCAAAAGAATATGAGGCTTTAAAGAAAAGTGGAAAACCATATAGAAAGGATGCTGAAATGGAAACACTAGTCGAAATTATTAATAAAGAACGCTTTGTCTCTTGTCACTCTTATGTTCAAAGTGAAATTAATATGCTGATGAAAGTTGCAGAGAAATTTGACTTTCAGATCAACACATTTACCCATATTTTAGAAGGATATAAAGTTGCTGATAAAATGGCAGCTCATGGCGCTGGAGGCTCAACTTTTTCAGATTGGTGGGCTTATAAATATGAGGTAAACGACGCTATTCCTTTTAATGCTGCAATTATGCACAATGCAGGAGTTACTGTTGCGATTAATTCTGATGATAGAGAAATGTCTAGACGTTTAAATCAAGAAGCTGCGAAAACAGTAAAGTATGGTGGAGTTTCAGAACTTGAAGCATGGAAAATGGTTACCATAAACCCAGCTAAACTGTTACATTTAGATGATAGAGTTGGTAGTATTAAAGTTGGTAAAGATGCAGATGTTGTTCTTTGGTCTGAAAATCCACTATCTATATATGCAAAAGTAGAAAAAACAATTATTGAAGGAAAAGTATATTTCGATATCGATGAAGATCTACAGAAACGGATGGCTATAAAGGCAGAAAAAAGTAAACTGATTAATATGATGTTAAAAGAAAAAATGGGCGGTGCTAAAACACAAGCTCCAAAAAAGCGAAAAGATAGAAATTTTCACTGTGATACATTAGAAGAACTTAAAAGCTAATAATGATGAAAAAAATAATATATAGTTTGATGTTTTTGTCAGTTATAGGAACTATCTATGGCCAACAAACACCAGCAAACAAACAAACAGAAGCAGTTACTATTGAAGGAGCAACTGCACATTTAGGAAACGGAAAAGTAATAGAAAACTCCTTGATTATGTTTAGGGATGGTAAAATCACTTTTGTTGGAAGTGCAAATACAAGAATTGCAAGAATAGGAAGCACTATTAAAGCAAAAGGTAAACATGTATATCCTGGGTTTATAGCATCGAATACCACTTTAGGTTTGGTAGAAATTGATGCAGTAAAAGCCAGTGATGACCAAAGAGAAATTGGGATTATGAATCCTCATATTAGAAGCTTAATAGCTTATAATGCAGAGAGTAAAATTGTTGAATCAATGAGACCAAATGGTGTATTAATAGCGCAGATTACACCTCGTGGTGGAACCATTTCTGGAACATCATCTATTGTACAATTGGATGCATGGAACTGGGAAGATGCTGCAATTAAAACCGATGATGGAATTCATATGAATTGGCCAAGTAGTTTTACAAACGGACGCTGGTGGCTTGGGGAAGACCCCGCTTTAAAACCAGATAAAAAATATTCAGAAAATATTGATAAAATAAAATCTTATTTTTCTGATGCAAAAAATTATCTGGAAGGAACTCCCTCTATAAAAAATTTACCTTTCGGAGCAATGAAGGGATTATTTGATGGTTCTCAGAGATTGTTTATACACGCAAGCGGAGAAAGAGAAATGATGGATGCGGTATCAATAGCTAAAGAATTAGGAATTAATAATATTGTAATTGTTAACGGTGAAGGAGCTGAAAAAATTACTGACTTCTTGGTTAAAAATAAGGTATCAGTAATTTTAGACAGGCCTCATAGAAATCCCAATAGTGAAGATGATGCCTATGACTATACCTATACAATGGCTAAAATACTCACAGATAAAGGGGTTTTAGTTGGCATTGGTATGGAAGGACAAATGGAACGAATGAATACCCGAAATTTGCCTTTCTATGCAGGTACCTTTGCTGCGCATGGTTTAGACAAGGAGGTTGCCATACAATTATTAACCTCTAACATTGCAAAAATATTAGGAATCGATAAGTTTGTAGGAACATTAGAAGTTGGAAAAGACGCCACCCTATTTATCTCTGAAGGAGATGCTTTAGATATGAGAACAAACATTTTAACAGATGCATTTATACAAGGGAGAAACATTAGTTTAGAATCCCATCAAACAACCTTATGGAAACGTTACTCTACTAAATATAAAACAAAATAGAAAGCAAAATTTTTCTTTGATGAAAGCTCTGAAATAATCAGAGCTTTTTTTATTCATTATTTTTTACTATATTAAGTACTTAAATTTTAACTAAATAACTTAATTATGGGAAAAAAAATACTTATAATAGGTTTTATTTGCTCATTGCTTTTTGCTTCTATCAAACTTGTATTAATTTCCACACTAGGAGTCCCAACAGTTGAAGATGTATACGGAGGAAGAATAAGAGCAATCAATGGATATTCATTTCATAGTGATTCAACAAGGATTTTTATAGCAACACAGAGTGCAAATTCAGTTTTTTATGCTGATGTTTTAAGTAATAGTACTTCCCCAAAAATTGAAAAATTTAAAGTTGTACAAAGTTTAGACAATACACAAAATTTTGGTTCAGGTATTCAAAACATACAAATACATGAAGGTTCAGAAAGTATATATTTCATCAATTCCACTAATGAGTTGCATACAACAAACATATCTGCGAGTTCTGCCACTAATACAGGAATTTCAGGTGTAAATCAAGTACTTATTAAAGGAGATTACATTTTTGCATCTGGAGCAGGACAAATCCATTTTGGTACTTTAGACTCTTCTAATAATTATACAGCGGGTTCAGGTTCTTCAATTAGCTTTCCAACATTTACTGATTTATTCTACTTAAGCATTCATCCAACAACCAACTTAATGTATGTATTTGGCAAAGGAAACTCTCCTAAATTATATATATCTTCAGATACTTATAATACTTTTGATGGTGCCACAACTTTTACAGATATTTCTCCATCTCTTACTTCTACATCTTTAGTATGGACAGGATTTGGCATAGCACCAGATGGAAGGTTTTTTATAGGGGGAAATAATGATATCAATAAATATATAGCATACTCTGATGATAGTGGCACATCATATACAGAATTTGACACTACCATTAATGGAACATCCGCTACAAATTTTAATTTTTCAGGAAGTTCTTCCTCCTACCATGTACTTTTTGCATCTATGTTTAGTGATAGTGAAGGAATCAATGGGAGTTGGACTAAATTTGGCTCAATATCACATTATACGAATCCTAACGATGGTGTAGTTTATGTAGATCCAAATAATTCAAATATTTATTATTCAACATCAGATCAAGGCTTAGGTATTTCCTACAATCGAGGACAAAATGTATCTAGTGCTGATGACGGAATTGAAGCTGTTCAAGTAAATGATATGGAAATGACAGCTGATAAAAAAACTGGTTGGATTGCATCAAAATCTGGCATTAGAAAAGTTACAGATTATGATACAACTCCTGTTTGGACAAATTCAATCTGGCCAAATGGAGATGGCTCAGGCTATTTTTCTATAGCAATGAAACCATCTGATGATGCCACAGCATATGCAGGAAATGTAAGAGTTTACAAAACTACCAATAGTGGCTCTAACTGGACCAAAGTATTTACTCCAGAAAATAGTCCTTACAATTACCCAAATGTTGGTACACAAATAAGAGCATTGACAATATCTCCTTTTGATGAAAATATTGTATTTGCTGGAGTAGAAATTCAAGGTACAGATAAGGGTGGTTTGTTTGTTTCTGAGGATGCAGGAACAAATTGGACACAAGTATTATTGCATGCCAGTTCCGGTTATAATGATGTGGATGTTAGGGATATTTCTTTCACAACTGAAGCTGGTATAATTGTGGCTTATGTTGGTGTAGATTATACAGGTGCTGGGTCTGGTTATAGTATTTACAAACTTGAACAGACCTCTGGAGGCTGGAATGTAACACAAGATATGAGTTCATCAGGAACAAGCACAGGATCTGTTATTGTTGTATCCATCAACGATTTAGAGTATAACGCAAACACAAACACTGTGTATGCAACCGGTACAGATGCTGGTACAAATCATCCAGTTTCATACTACAAATCTTTAAGTGGTACTAATTTATGGACCGTACATACAACTTCTGGTTTCCCCACTTCAACAGCAACAATTAATAAACAAGGAAAAGCAATAGTTCATGATGGGACTACCACTTTATACTGCGCAGTTGATCATGAAATTTATTACCTAACTGGCAGTGCATCTTCTTGGGTATTAGGATATTCTTACCCTGTTGGAACAGAAATAAATTGTCTGTTTTATGACGAGTTATTAGTTGGAACTGGCACTGGCTTATATGCACAAGCTGACCCTAGTAGCACAGCTAGTATAAATCATCTTGAATTAGAAATAATATCAACCTATCCAAATCCTGTAAAATCAGAGAACTATTTAAAAGTAAATTATAATTTTGAAGTTCAAAACCCAACATTTAGAATTACTACTTTTCAAGGTAAACTAATTAAAGAGTTCAAAAAAAACAGTGTAATTAATTCAAATAATTCATCAAAAATAAAAATTGATAACTTAAGTAAAGGTGTATATTTGCTTACAATGTATACTAAGAAGAAGAAAATAACCACTAAAAAAATTATAATTCAATAAAATTCTAAATACCTAAAAAAGGCTCACAAATGCGAACCTTTTAGATCAAAAAACAGTTTTAGATAATTCAAACTAAACCTTTATTGAATCAATTTCACAGCAAATTTCCCTGTTTCAAATAATTCAATAATAATAGAATACCAAGGTTTAGCAAATCTCTACACAAATATTGTTATAACTTATACCTTAAACAATACCTATAAATAGGTATATTTGTTCTAATGAAAGAGATTACTAGCATACAGAATTCATACATAAAAAATGTACTAAAACTTCAAGAAAAATCACGTGAACGTAAAAAGCAAGGCTTGTTTATTGTTGAAGGAAAACGTGAAATTTCTTTAGCAATAAAAGGAGGCTATTATTTTGATGCAATTTTATTCTATCCAGAAATTATTTCTGAAAATGAAGTTTTGAATTTATTTAACACGCATATAAATAGTATAAAAATATCTAAAGAAGTGTATCAAAAAGTAGCATATCGAGATTCTACAGAAGGAATTATTGCTGTTTTAAAAACCAAAGATTTATCATTAAAAAAGATTGAATTTAAAAATAACACTCCGTTAGTTTTAGTTGCAGAAGCAACAGAAAAACCTGGAAATATTGGTGCACTTTTAAGAACAGCTGATGCTGCTAATATAGACGCTGTTTTAATTGCAAACCCCAAAACAGATTTGTATAATTCTAATGTAATAAGGTCTAGTGTGGGTTGTGTATTTACCAATCAAATTGCTGTGGGCACTTCAGAAGAAATTATCAAATTTTTGCAAGAAAATAATATTCACATTTTTGCTGCAACTCTCCAGAATTCTAATGAATATTATAAAGAAAATTTCACAAATGCTTCTGCCATTGCAGTTGGAACTGAAGCAACTGGATTATCAGAAGTTTGGAGAGAAAAAGCAACAAAAAATATAAACATTCCTATGGAAGGTGAAATAGATTCTATGAATGTTTCTGTTTCTGCAGCTATTATTTTATTTGAAGCAAAGAGACAGAGAGGGTATTAAAAAACAATAATGAAAGTAAAACAATAGCTATATTTATAATTCTTGAATTGGATTTGGAATATTTCAAACAAGACTGTTAATTTGAAGTTTAAAAATTAGTCCCATCTTTGGTATAAAAAACTTTTAAGTTTAATCGCTTAAATTTGATGGTAAAAAAAACTAGTTTAAACCTGATAAAAGAATATTAATATTCATTAACTAGTTCATATAAGGTTCGTTTTTTCATTAAGATGAACTCTTTAATTTATTCACAACCCATAAAAAGTATGATGCTTTAAAACAATATTTATGAATGGATATATAAGTTTAAATTGACAAATTTAGATAAAATGCAGTGTTCATTAATACAGCAATATATCCTCAAAAAAAAATCAAATGCAACCAGCTACACTATTCTACATTCTAATTTCTATTTTAATTATCAGTTATATTATTGATAAGGTTCTAGATACTCTAAACGCAAAACATTTTAATGATGAAATTCCTGAAGAATTAGCAGATGTTTATGATAAAGATGAATACCAAAAATCCCAAGAATACAAAAAGATAAATGCGAAGTTTTCTAATATTACTTCCTTGTTTTCATTAGTATTAATGGTAGGTTTCTTTTTTATTGATGGATTTAAATATGTAGATGATTTTGCTAGAAATTATTCAGAAAATTCAATTCTAGTCGCTTTAATTTTCTTTGGAGTTATTATGATTGGTTCTGATATTTTAACCACACCTTTCTCTTACTATAAAACATTTGTGATTGAAGAAAAATTTGAATTTAATAAAACAACAAAAAAACTATTTTGGATCGATAAAATAAAAGGTTGGGGAATCTCTGCAATTCTGGGTGGTGGTATTTTAGCCTTAATTATTTGGTTTTACGAATTTGGAGGAGAAAACTTCTGGGTATATGCATGGGGTTTGATCACTGTTTTTTCTTTATTCATAAATATGTTTTATGCAAAAATAATTGTTCCACTATTTAATAAACAAACTCCGTTAGAAGATGGAGAATTAAAATTTGCCATTGAAAAATATGCAGGAAAGGTTGGTTTTACAATAGACAATATATTTGTGATTGATGGCTCAAAACGTTCAACAAAAGCAAATGCTTATTTTTCTGGTTTTGGTTCTCAAAAAAGAATTACACTCTTCGATACTTTAATAAACGATTTAGAAACTGATGAGATTGTAGCTGTTTTAGCACATGAAGTTGGACATTACAAAAGAAAACATATTATTTTTAATTTACTCAGTTCTATCTTACTAACTGGTTTTACGTTGTTTATTTTATCACTATTTATCAATTCAGCCGTTTTATCAGAAGCCTTAGGAATTTCAATACCAAGTTTTCATATTGGTCTAATTGTTTTTGGAATTTTATATTCGCCAATATCAGAAATAACAGGCGTATTAATGAATTATATTTCTCGTGTTTTTGAATACCAAGCAGATAATTTTGCAAAAAAAACCTTTGCTGCAGCTCCTTTAATTACTTCACTTAAAAAGTTATCAAAAAATAGTTTGAGTAATTTAACTCCACACCCAGCATATGTATTTATGCATTATTCACATCCAACTTTATTGGAGAGGATTAAAAATTTAGAGAAGTAATTTTTATTCATAAAAAAAATCCAGCATTAAAGCTGGATTTTTTTTTATAATGGTCTTTTCTTATTGATTTCCTAATATAATTGGCAATCCGTCTTTACCAGATCCAATTACAACTACTTTACTATTTGGAGACTCAGACAATTTAATTGTTGCTTCTATTCCTTTATCTTGTAAAATTTTGTCTGTTATTGAAGCACTTAAAATTCGGTTGGCATCTGCTTTACCTTGTGCTTCAATAATTTGCTTTTCTGCTTCTTTTCTTGCAGTAACTAATCTAAATTCATATTCTAAAGATTCTTGTTCTTGTCTCAATTTACGCTCAATAGCATCTTTAATAGTGGATGGTAAGGTTACATCTCTTACCAAAACCTCATTTAGTTGAATGTGCTGTTTGTCAAGAATTTTTTTAGTTTCTTCAAATATTTCAGTTTGAATTATATCTCTTTTACTAGAATATAATTGTTCTGGAGTGTAACGCCCAACAACACTTCTGGCTGCAGATCTAATTGATGGCTGAATAACCCTAGAAATATAATTTTCTCCTTTTTCTTTGTGTAACAAACCAAGATTCTCTGACTGTGGCTGAAACCATGCAGAGGCTTCCAATTGAATTTCTAATCCATTTGAAGATAGAACTTGCATTTTTTCAAAAATTTCTTGCTGACGTACTTCATAAATAAAAACTTTGTTCCAAGGTGCAACTATTTGAAAACCTTCTCCTAAAGATGGCTCGTCTGTCACAACCCCGCCTCCAAAAGTTTTATATAAAACACCTGCTTGACCAGATTTGATGGTTACTGTTGATTTTGAAAAAAGGATAACTGCAGCTACTGCTATAATTATAAAAAACAACCCTCCTTTAGGGAAATTAAAATCTATTTGCTGATTATTTGCCATTATTGTTTATTTTTTAAATTTATTCAAATTTACAATTAAAGATTTTAAATACAATTAATTTAAGAACAATCTTCATTAGAAAGTTTTATGTTCAAAATATCAGATTTTATATGTTATCATTTTCTAAAATTTTATTTTTTAAATTCCTGTATTTGAAGTAATGACAATTCTCTAAAAATTCTAGGATAAATTTCTAAAAAATCTTTCAATTAAATTTTTCCGTAATATTTTCTAATAACCCATTCTACTGATAATAAACCAATTATAAAGAATAATATCCATTTCCAATCGATTAAATGTTGTTCTTTTAGGGTTGATTTTTGTGTGGTAAAAAATGATCTATTATTCATTAAATCTTCTAAAGCATCTTCTATTTTGTCTGGGAAATAGAGCTTCCCTCCTGTTGTATTTGCCAAGGTTGCTAGTTTTTGATAGTTGGCATTTGTAAACTGTTCTTCAATTTTAAAATCAATAATTTTAAACTTTCCATCTCTATCAATATTTTGTCCATCAACAGAAACTTTATAAGAATAATCTCCAGGAATTAAATTTTCAACTTCTACCTGATAGGAAGTATTTACCAATGAAAAAGGAAATTTCTTTACTTCTTTGGTTTCCATATTTGTAATTTGCAGCTCTAAAGAAGCTCTATTATCAAACTGAAAATTTTTATCTGAGTAAAAGGCAGAAATATTAATTATTGAGTTGGAAGCATATAAACTTTCTAACTCAACCTCTAGGCGATTTCTTTTTTTATTTGTAGCCAGATATTGCACTATATTACCAATAAATTCATCAAAATCTTCAAAAGAATTACCATTTAAAAAACTAGATGCTCTCCATTTCCAAATACCCTCACCAAACAAAACAGCAGATTTTTGATTATTCTGTTCAAAAGTTGATAATAAAGGTTGATCGGTCTGAATTCCATTTATATTTTGATACAGAATTGTTTGATGTGGTTTTGTAATCACAACTTCTCCATAATTGTCTTTCAATGGAGAAAATTGATTGAAACCAATGTCCTTTTGTAAAAAAGTTAAAAAACTAGCATTGTATTGTGCTGCGTAGTTTTCTGTTTGATTTATTGCTTGTTTGGTAAAACCTAATTCTTGTTTATTAATGAAATTCCAATCTGTTTTTATACCAGAAATACTGAAGTAATTTGAATTCTGATTTTTTAAAGCAGTTATAATTTTAGCAAACCGATTAGTGGGCTGATACAAGACAGTCATCTGATAATCATTTATTTGACCCTTAAAATTATCAATCATTTTAATTTCAGCTGTTCGCTGCTCATTGCTCTCAATGGCCTTTTTAAGAGCTCCTAAATCTGGATGTAAAACAGAAGACAAGATCAATACTTTTGTTTGTTGATCCAGTACCTCTATGGAGAAATTTTTGGTATTATTTTCAGTATTTTTCTCATCGGAGAGGTTTCTAATGGAAGCTGTAAAATAATTTTGACCTTGACTTGTTGCTTGTAAATTCGCTAGAATAGTATGACTTTTCTTATTTGGAGAAAAACGAACGTTTTTAGAAAAGATTTTTTTTTCTTTGTGATAAATTAAAAATTTGGTAGTTATATCTTCTTTACCTTCATATTGTAATAAAGCCTCTACAGGAAATTTGTTTTTTAAATAACTATACTTATTTACATTTAGCTGATTAATTTTTAAGTCTTTGTATTGTGTTGTATCTCCTATTACTAAAGGAAATACACTTTGCTTAGAGTTTGTAAACTCATAATCGTTACCAATGGTTTGGTTTCCATCTGTAAGCATTAATATGGCTCCTAAATCATTTTTATATAATTCGTTTACAGAATTAAGTGCATCAGAAATATTCGTATGATTTTTATCAAAAGACAAACTATCTAGAGTATTTAGTGAATTACCAAAGGAAAATAGGCGTACATCAAATTTCTCATTAATTCTTTTGCTTTTTTTTATTTTTTGTAGTGTTTGTTCAATATTTTTTTCTTGCTGAAAATAACGTGCTGACTGAGAATTATCAATCAGAACAGAAAGAATTGGTTTTATATTTTCTATTTCTTGTTTTTGAAAAGTTGGATTTATCAATAAAACCCCCAATAGAAACAAGCTTAAAGATCGAAAAGCAAATAACAATATATTGATTTTTGATGTATCTGTATTCTTATATAAATATTGAAAATAGGCTATTAAAACACTCAATAGCAATGCCGAAATAATATATAAGACTGTTATTGTTTGCAATGAATTTTATTTATTTGGAAAGATATAAAGAACTATCTTAAAACAAAAAACCTAGACGTTAATTATTCGATTTTAATTCTTATAAAGTTTATTTGAAACATTTATGTTGATTTCTTTAGCTAATTAAGATTTTAATCATTCATTCCATAAAAAACATTAATATTAACCTGAGTTCGATTAATATTTAGATAGATTTTTAGTAAATTAAAGTGTTGAATTTCAATTCATTAATTTAAAAATTTATCTATGATAATCTACTCTAAAATTACTGAAATCTTTTGTGTTATCGATGAGTTTTGTAAAGAATATGACCAACTAGTTGATAAACACCTTTTATGTAATCCATCAAAACGTCCATCCATTATGTCAAAAAGTGAGGTAATTACTATTACCATTTTGTTTCAGTTTAGTGGTTTTAGAACCCTTAAGCACTTCCACATTTACTATCTGCAAAAACATATGCAAGATGATTTTCCTAATACAGTTTCATACAATAAATTCACAGAAATTATGCAACAAAGTTTAATGCCAATGACTTTGTTTTAAAGAGCTGTTGCTTGGGCAATTGCACAGGTATTTCTTTTGTAGATTCTACACCTATTGGAGTTTGTAAACCCAAACGAATTAAAAACAATAAAGTCTTTAAAGGTATTGCTAACACTGGAAAATCGACTATGGGATGGTTTCATGGTTTTAAACTACATATTGTTATAAACGATAAAGGGGAAATCCTAAATTTTACCATAACACAGGCTAATGTTGATGATAGAACACCGTTAAAAAAGAGATCTTTTTTAGATAAAATCTACGGAAAACTGTACGCGGATAAAGGCTATATTGGTAAAGATTTAATGCAACTTCTTTTTACGGATGGATTGCATTTAATTACACATATTAAAAACAACATGAAGAATTCTTTAATGACAATGAGTGATAAAATTTTACTACGTAAACGCTCTGTTATTGAAACTGTAAATGATGAACTTAAAAACATCTGTCAAATTGAACATTCTAGACATAGAAGTTTTACTAATTTCTTTTCAAATATTGTTACAGGTCTTATTGCATATAGCTTTTTACCTAAAAAACCTTCCATAAAATATCAAACAGTTAAGACAAATCAACTTACTTTTTATTAATCGAACTCAGGTTAATAGGTGATCGTGAGACCGCTTCGCTAAATTGATAAATAACTAATTTGTTAAAAAGCTCTAACAGCACGAACTCTCTCCATGCCGGACCAAAGGCCGGGGTACTGACTACCATCTTCGTCGAAAGCCTGCATCCACGAGATCCCCCCGCCATTGTCATCGTAATACGTAGAACTCCAATAGTTTTTACCCTCATCAAAATCGCCAATGCCTCTCAAGTACATGTTTATATACATAAGGTTTAATTCTCTTTTGGTAGGCAAACGCCAATCTTTAAACTTAGCGCCATTAGCATCATGATTAGAGGGATTGCTTAATAAATTGTTTGCTCTGTACCATTGTATATTTCCTTGATCTTGCATGGCTGCAACCAAACCGTGTGTACCATCTGCATTTACTTCTATAACGTAACCTCCTAACTCTGCGTAAAAAGTATTTACAGTATAAGTTTTAGAGGTAGCAGCTACTTCAGCCCAACTACTACCATTGTAATAGTAAAAACCTACTGTACCATCTGTTTGATATATCATTAATCCTGTGGCTGCGGCACTAATCGCATTACGCTGGGCTGCTGTCATTCTTGGTATTAATACACCCTTTGTGGTAGAAGTAATATCTAATGCCGCTGAAGCGGCTGGTGTTGTTGTGCCTATACCCACTTGGGCATAGGTTGTTGAAGTAAATAGTATTAATGCTAAAAGTATAAAAATTTGTTTCATTGGGTTGTTTCTTTTTATTAGTTTCTTTGATCTTTTAATAGTTGTTTTTTTTAGAATCCAGGAGGGTTCGTAGGTGCAGATTGCGCTTGTGCCTTTTTAGGACTTAGAATTATAAATGTTCCCATCGCTGTTAGTGCAGCATACTTCCCCATTTTCTTTAGGGCTTCTTTTCTACTAATATCATTTGAACCGTCAGGTGTGTTTTCTGTTTTTTTCATATACAGTTCTTATTTAATTATTAGTTTTTTGGTGAAAACAATGTTTTCTGCCTGTACTTTTAGGATATAGACTCCTGTCTTCATACCTGCTGTAGATAGCGTTTCTTTCTGTGAAGGGTTTTTAATGTTTTTAGAAAGTATTTTCATCCCCAACACATTGTAAAGCGTAAGCTTTGCTGGCTGTGAAAACTGCTGTAATCCTTCTACGGAGATGTAGGCATTTCCTGTTCCTTTATATGCGGTTACTAAAGAGGTACTCCTTGTTGTATCTATAGAAAGGGTACTTGTAGTAAAGTGAAGGAAAAACCTCCCCACACCACTTAAGGTTGTTTGCGCTAAGAGCTCAAAACGCTCATTGGTAAGAAGAGTAAATGTGTTTTCTATTGCATCTTCTAAATACACTTTAATATCCTCTGGTATCGTGCTGTTTGCTATTGTAATTTTAAGAGCAATACCCGCTTCTTGATGTATTAAAAGAGGAACTACTACATTACTCATAGCACTTATAGGCATCGCATTGATTTCTATACCAATGCCCTTATCTTGTTCTATAAGTCTCGAACTGAATGCTGAAGATTGGTTGAAGGCTCCAGCATCATAGCCTGGGTCTAAACCTAAAGTCAATCCTTCTTTAAAATAAAATTTAGTCTCCGCTACTTTAGCATCATCACTATGCATGTCTAAAACCAATTCTAAACTCGTAGAGGATCTTGCGGCAACAAAATCATCCGCTCCTATAACTGTTTGCATCGCTTGGGTAAAAGTGATTGTTTGATCCTCTCCACTTCCGGCAGCGGCTATAAAAAAACCTTGGCCAGGAGCTATGTAAGTGGCTGCACTTGTATTGTTGTAAATTTCATATCCCGTTCCATCAGCTTTCCAGCCATAGATTGCCTCAAAATTATCATCAATCGCTGCTGTATTTAACGTTAAAAAATTGTTTGTTCCATCTGCATTACTGTTTCCATTAAGATACGACGCAAATGGATTGGCAATTAAATTCCAACGTCTTCCTGCGCCCGAATTTGCTGCATCGTTATTCTTTATGGTAACAGTTTGGTCTCCATTGGCAATAGTACCTGTAAAAGAGAGTGTGCCTCCACTTGTGGTAGCCATTTGATATCCTTGTCCTAATTCTAAATTACCTGTGGTTGCACTGGTTGCGTTTGTCCAAGTATCTAAGGTATTGTCATAAGAACCTACTGCATAAACACCACTTCCGTTTGTTGCAATATTGGCATCGGTTATTAAAGAACTAATTGACATACCAGATACTGGCGCACCAATTAAATCCCACTCTCCAGTTCCTACTATGTTTACATAGCGATTGTAGGTTATATTACCAGAGGTAGCACCACTTACCAATAACGACGAAAATTTATCAGAATCGGAGTTTAACGTTACTGTACCTGCTGTGTTGGTGAAAACACCGCCAACAAATACATAACTGTCTTTGGGTATCGTAATACTTCCACCACTGGCAACTGTTAAATTTTGGCCTACTGAAATGTAAGACATTAACAAGAAAACAACTAAATTTATTTTTTTCATAAGTTTTATTTTAAGTAAAATGTTAAAAAAAGTATTTTATTTAAAATTCCATTTTATTATGTTTAGAAAAAAATTAACTTTACAAAACTACGGCTTAAGATACCATCAGTCAATAGGGGTTAATGCCTGTTGACTAGTTTTATTTTTTTTGTAAAGGCACAAAATTTCAATAATTCTCACCGAAGCTTTAGGTGGGTTCTAAAAATTGATTTTTTCTGTTTTCTCAAAAAAGACAAGAACACTTATTTATCCTTTTGAGATAAATCACGTTTCAAATGTAACAAAATTCGTTGGATACAACAACAAAAAGTTACAACTACATCTATCTATCCATCTATCTATCTATCTATCTATTAGCAGGTTATTTTCAACCTCCTTACTTGCTCATATCTAAATAAATTGTAGGTTAAATTGATTAATCCTATTATTCCAGTTGCTCTTACGATGCCCACCAATTTTAAAACTAAACCATTCATACTTTGTTCCATAAATCCAAAAACATGTTCTACTCTTGCTCTAGTTTTTGATTTTTTAGTATTATTCGCTTTTTGTTGTTCTGTTAATGGTTTATTACGGTAGCCTTTTTCATGTACTTTATTCTTCATTTTATATTTGGCAATGATTTTATCCTGTTCTTCTCCTGTATAGGTACTATCTGCATATAAATCTTGACCTTTATCTTTTTCTGTAAATAAATCATCTAAAGCTTGTGAGTCATGAACTGATGCGTCCGTTATAGTATAAGAGTTAATGAATTTACTTTTGGCATCTACTTTTGCATGATTTTTATAGCCATAAAAAGTCTCTCCGTTTTTCTTGGTCCAACGGGCATCAATGTCTTTGAGGTTCTTTTTGTTTGGCTTATTGTTCCATAAATCATTAGCCTCTCCATTTTTAATTTTATTGTTCTCTTCTCTTGTGTTGCGTTGACGTGGAGCTACTGTAAAACTGGCATCTATCATTTGACCTTCGTTAAATAGTAGCTCTTTTTCTTCTAAAAATAAAATGAATTGCTCAAATAATTCTTCTATTAAGCCTGTTTTAGTTATGCGTTCTCTAAAACTCCATACGGTTTTTTCATCTGGAACTTTGTCGCCAGTTTCTAAGCTCAAAAATGTTTTAAAACTGCTTCTATCTAATATTTGATATTCCACTTGGCTATCTCCAAGTCCATAATAACGTTGAAGTATCAATATTTTGAACATCATTACAACATCGTAAGGCTTAGCGCCTGCATTATTCTTTTTGTTGGTGTTGAGTAATTTTACTTCTAAGGATTCTCGAAACAATTCAAAATCAAGCACTTTACTAATAGCCGCTAATGGATTACCAATTGCTGATAAACGGTCTTTGGTAAACTCTTAATCAAATAACCCTTTGTTTCCTCGTGTTTTATACATTTTAATAATAATTATTTTATACGATGAATTTACGCATAATTAACTAAAAAACAAAGAGTTAAATTTTAGAACTCCCCTTTATTTAATTCATGTTAGTGGTGTTTTTAGTTTTCTATTAGTACTTTAAATTTGATGTTTTTTTAAAATAGTTTAAAAAGTACTTTTTTGTAAAACAATTTGTTTATAAATTAGGTAAACATTCCTCCATCTACAGACAAGGTTTGTCCAGTGATATAAGAACTCATATCAGATCCTAAAAACACACATGCATTGGCAATATCTTCAGGAGTTCCTCCACGTTTAAGGGGAATTCCCTCCCGCCAAGATTGTACTGTTGTTTGGTCTAACTTTGCTGTCATTTCAGTTTCAATAAAACCAGGAGCAATTACATTACTTCTAATATTTCTTGAGCCTAATTCTAGTGCTACTGATTTAGAAAAGCCAATAATACCTGCTTTTGAAGCAGCATAATTTGTTTGTCCTGCATTTCCTTTTAAACCTACTATAGAACTCATATTGATAATAGAACCTTTGCGCTGTTTCATCATTGGACGAATTACAGCTTTTGTTAAATTAAAAACTGATTTTAAGTTTATTTCAATTACGCTATCAAAATCATCTTCAGAAATTCGCATTAATAAATTATCTTTAGTAATTCCTGCATTGTTAATTAAAATATCTATGGCACCAAATTCTTTTAAAACCTCTTTTGCTAACTCTTGTGCAGCATCAAAATTTGCCGCATTCGATTGATATCCTTTTGCTGCAACTCCATAGGATTTTAATTCTTTTTCTAATGCTTTTGCAGCATCAACAGAAGAGCTATAGGTAAAGGCTACATTTGCACCTTGTTTTGCAAACTCTATGGCAATTCCACGACCAATGCCTCTGGTTGCCCCTGTGATGATTGCTGATTTGTTTTCTAGTAATTTCATTGTATTGGTTGTTTGATGCTACAAATATAGTGTAAAATAGAAATCCAAAAATGATAAAATTTATGGATTTTACTATATTTTGAATAATTTGAAATGCTATGCAGAACTTGTTTCAAAGTCTTACTCTGCTAAGATTGCGAATGAAAGTTTGAAGACATAAACTGAATATCAACTACTTATAAAACTGTATTCTTAAAAAATAGTGTCTTTTAATTAAAAAAATCCGTTGAATTTATAAACTCAACGGATTGTAGTATGATTTTTATCACTTTAACAGTTTTTTAATGTATTTGTGATTACTTTAATACGTTTGCCACCATTTCACCAATTTTAGCTGGTGAACTCACAACATGAACTCCATTTTCTGATAAAATTTTCATTTTTGCTTGTGCGGTATCATCTGCTCCACCAACAATAGCTCCTGCATGTCCCATTGTTCTTCCTGCAGGTGCAGTTTGCCCTGCAATAAAACCTACAACTGGTTTTCTATTTCCATCAGCTTTAATCCATTGTGCAGCCTCAGCTTCTAGGTTTCCTCCTATTTCACCAATCATGACAATCGCCTCAGTTTCTTCGTCATTCATTAATAATTCAACAGCCTCTTTAGTTGTAGTTCCAATAATTGGGTCTCCGCCAATACCAATTGCAGTCGTAATTCCAAAACCTTGCTTTACAACTTGATCTGCTGCTTCGTAAGTTAGTGTTCCCGATTTAGAAACAATACCAACGTTCCCTTTTTTGAAAATAAAACCAGGCATAATTCCAACTTTAGCTTCATCTGGAGTAATGACACCTGGACAGTTAGGTCCTACCAATCGACACTCTTTATTCTCTAAATAGGCTTTAACCTTTACCATATCTGCTGTAGGAATTCCTTCTGTAATACAAATAATTACTTTAATACCTGCGTCTGCAGATTCCATAATTGCATCTGAGGCAAATGCTGGTGGTACAAAAATAATCGAAGTATCTGCTCCTACTTTTTCTACAGATTCTTTGACTGTATTAAAAACGGGTTTTCCTAGATGTTCTTGACCTCCTTTCCCTGGTGTAACACCACCAACAACATTGGTTCCATAATCAATCATTTGACCCGCGTGAAAAGTACCTTCACTACCTGTAAAACCTTGAACTATAATTTTTGAATCTTTATTTACTAAAACGCTCATTTGTTTGTTTTTTTTATCTTGTTAAATTTTCAATTAAAATTTAATACCCTTTTAAGATTGTGCGAAAATAAGTCTTTTTAAATCTTTATACAACGAATATTGAATCACTTTTTTTGGTCATTTATTATATTCTTTAGATGGATAGTTTCTCTTAATTTTTGACGATATTGTACCTGAGGAGTTCCATAATAAATATTCTTTTTCAAAGACTTAGTTACTCCAGTTTGTGCCATAATCACTGTGCCTTTTTCAATTAAAATATCGCTAGTGATCCCCACTTGACCCCAAATAGTTACTTCATCTTCAATAACAACACAGCCTGCAATTCCTGTTTGAGCGGCTATTAAACATTTTTTTCCAATAAGAGTATCATGGCCAACATGAACCTGATTGTCTATTTTAGTTCCTTTACCAATGGTTGTATCTCCTGTAACCCCTCTGTCAATTGTACAAGAAGCTCCTAAATCTACATGATCTTCTAGAATAACTCTTCCTCCAGAAATTAATTTATCAAAACCAGTTGCTCTATTTTTGTAGTAAAATGCATCGGAACCTAAAACTGTATTTGCATGAATGGTTACATTGTCTCCAATTACGGTATCATTATAAATTGTAACATTAGAATGAATTAAACAATTTGCCCCAATTGTAACATTATTTCCAATAAATACATTGGGTTGAATAATTGTTCCTTCGCCTATGACAGCTGTCTCAGAAAGACTTACTTTAGAAATTACAAAAGGGTTAAAATGATTAGTGATTTTATTGAAATCTCTAAAAGGGTCCTCAGAAATTAAGAGGGTTTTTCCCTCTGGGCATTCTACTTTTTTATTAATTAAAATAGTTGTAGCAGCAGAATTTAATGCTTTGTTATAATACTTTGGATGATCGACAAAAACAATATCTCCTTTTTTTACAACATGAATTTCATTAATTCCTAAAATTTTAAAATTTTCATCTCCAATAAAATCAATATTTAAAAATGTTGCAATTTGTTTTAATGTTTGGGGTGTATTGAATTTCATGACAGCTATTTTTTACTTCCGTAAATTATTACTCTTGCAAAAAGAGAGTGTAAAAAAGGAATTTTTGAGAAGAATAGATCTAAATTGTATCCAGTTTTATTTATCCAGTTATCGTAATTTTTATCTCCAAATATCTTTAAAGAAATAAAGCCAAAAATTACACTAAAGAAATCGAAAAAATAATGATTAAAGGTGAATTTTTCTCGTATAATTTTAAAATCAGAGGAAATTAAAGCATGTTCGTCTGGTGTTCTTTCTTGAGGATTCATTTTTCTATAAATTTTATACACCGGATTCATGTTTAAAGGTTCTAAGAATACTATTTTACCTCCTGGTTTTAAAACTCTATAAATATGCCCTATAGATTTTTCTATATCTAAGTGGTGAAGAATTGCACCTCCAAAAACAATATCAAATGTTTCATCTTCAAAAGTTAGATTATTTGCATCCATCAAATAGTGCTCTATTGGGAAAGTTTTTGTTGTCGCTTTTTTTTTACCATTCTCTAGTTCTACTTCAGAAATATTAATACAAGATAGTTTTTTTGGTTTTGTGTTTTCATTAAACCAAGCTGCCCAGATATAGGAACCAATTTCTAATACATTCTTATTGTTGAAATCTTCTAGAAGTCTATTTAAAATTTTCTGTTCTCTCTTGTATGAATAAAAAAAAGCATGTCTTCTTAATTTTTTAATCTTACTTCTATCTAACTTACCCTCATTCCAATATTCTTTTTCTGTTTGATTAATTTCTTCTCTTGTTTTAGACATATGAACAACTATTCTTTAATTCTTTCTTGGTAAGTTGATTTTGTTGTTTCTACTTTAATTTTATCACCTTCATTAATAAATAAAGGTACATTTATTATCGCACCTGTTTCTACCGTTGCAGGTTTTGTTGCATTTGTAGCAGTATTTCCTTTAACTCCAGGTTCTGTATGTGTAACTTCTAAAATAACACTTGCAGGCATGTCTACAGATAAGGGCATTTCATCTTCTGAGTTTATTATAATTGTTACAATCTCTCCTTCTTTCATTAATTCTGGAGAATCTAAAGAACTTTTTTGGAGTTGTATTTGAGAATAATCTTTTTCATTCATAAAATGGTAGGTTTCTCCTTCGTTGTATAGATATTGAAATTTATGAGTTTCTACTCGAATATCTTCAATCTTTCTTCCAGCAGGAAATGTATTATCTACTACTTTACCGTTGGTTACACTTTTTAATTTTGTTCTAACAAAAGCAGGACCTTTTCCTGGTTTTACGTGTAAAAATTCTACTATTTTGTAGATGTCATTATTATATTTTATACACAATCCATTTCTAATATCTGATGTTGTTGCCATTCTTATATATGTATTTTTCCTTAATGTATTTTGTAAAATTATATTTCAGATTTTAACCTCCCCAATACCCTTTCATAATTCCTCGTTGAGAATTTCTTATAAATAAAATAATTTCGTCTCTTTCTGGAGTTGCCTCCATTTCTGCTTCAATCTTTTCTACGGCTTGAGTATTGTTATAGTTTTTTTGATAAAGAATTCTGTAGATGTCTTGAATTTGTCTAATTTTTTCTGTAGAAAATCCTCTTCGTCTTAGCCCTATAGAATTTATTCCTACATAAGATAAAGGTTCTTTTCCTGCTTTTGTGTAAGGAGGAACATCTTTTCTTACTAATGATCCCCCAGAAACCATAGCGTGATCTCCAATATGAATAAATTGATGAACAGCTGCTAAACCACCAATAATGGCATACTCGCCAATTATAACATGACCTCCTAGGGCAACACCATTTACAACAATAGAATTATTTCCAATGAAACAATCATGTGCAATGTGGGCTGTTGCCATGATAAGACAATTTTTTCCAATTTTAGTTTTACCAGAATAATTTGTACCTCTGTTAATGGTTACACACTCTCTTATGGTAGTATTATCTCCAATTTCTACAAGAGAATCTTCTCCTTCAAATTTTAAATCTTGTGGAATTGCAGAAATTACAGCACCAGGAAAAATTCTACAATTCTTACCAATTCTGGCACCTTCCATAATAGTTACGTTAGACCCAATCCATGTTCCTGAACCAATGACAACATTATTATGTATGGTTGTAAATGGCTCAATTACTACATTACGAGCAATTTTTGCTTGCGGATGCACATATGCTAAAGGCTGATTCATAGTTATTTTATTTTTGATATTTGTGCCATTAATTCCGCTTCTGCAACTAATTTACCATTAGCATAAGCATAGGATTGCATGTGGCATATTCCCCTTCTAATTTGTGTAATCAATTCGCATTTAAAAATTAATGTGTCTCCAGGTAACACTTTTTGTTTGAATTTAACATTATTCATTTTCATAAAATAGGTTAAATAGTTCTCTGGATCAGGAACAGTACTTAACACTAAAATACCACCACATTGTGCCATTGCTTCCACTTGTAAAACTCCTGGCATTACTGGTACTCCAGGAAAATGTCCTACAAAGAAATTCTCATTCATAGTAACATTTTTTAAACCCACAACATGCCTATCGGAGAGTTCTAAAACTTGATCGACCAATAAAAAAGGGGGTCTATGCGGAAGAATATCCATAATTTGATGGATATCTAATAATGGCGGTAAATTTAAGTTAAATTGAGGAACATTATTGCGTTTTTCTTTTTTAATTATTTTTGCTAACTTTTTTGCAAATTGAGTATTTACTTGGTGTCCTGGTTTATTTGCAATAACTTTACCTCTAATTCTTGTGCCCACTAAAGCTAAATCTCCAATTACATCTAACAATTTATGACGTGCGGCTTCGTTTGCCCAGTGCAAGTTTAAATTGTCTAAAATTCCATTTGGTTTTACAGAAATATCATCTTTTTTAAATGCTTTCTTTAATTCTTCCATGGTGTTTTCTGATAATTCCTTATCAACATAAACAATAGCATTGTTTAAATCACCTCCTTTAATTAGATTATTTTCCAATAACATTTCTATTTCATGAAGGAAGCTAAAAGTTCTTGCAGCTGCTATTTCTTCTTTAAAATCAGAAATACTATTCAGTGTAGCATTTTGAGTTCCCAGAATTTTAGTTCCAAAATCTACCATGGTAGTAACTTGGTATTCATCTGAAGGCATTAAGATAATTTCGCTACCAGTTTGCTCATCTTTGTATGAAATAATGTCCTTTACTATATATTCTTCTACTTCTGTGTCTTGCTCAATAATACCTGCTTGCTCTAAAGCTTTTACAAAAAACTTTGAAGAGCCATCCATAATTGGTGGTTCTGAAGCATCAATTTCAATTAATAGATTATCTATATCTAAACCAACTGCAGCAGCAAGAACATGTTCTGAGGTTTGTATTTGTACTCCATTCTTCTCAATATTTGTTCCTCTTTGTGTATTTACAACATATTCTGCTTTGGCTTCTATTGTTGGTGATCCCTCAAGATCTATACGAACAAATGCAAAACCAAAGTTTTCTGGCGCTGGTTTAAAAGTCATTGAAACGGTATTACCTGTGTGTAAGCCAACTCCAGATAATGTAACTTGTCTTTTTATTGTTTTTTGTTTCTTGATCATTGTGTTTCATTTTGAATTTTCAACTCTTTTTCTATGGTTTTTATTTTAGAAACTATTTTTGGTAAGTTTTTGAAATATACGTAACTTTTATTGAAATCATTCACTTTAAAAGCAGGTGACCCGTTAACAATTTTATTATCCTTTATACTTTTGGAAATTCCAGCTTGTGCTAAAATTTTTACATTATTACCTATTTTAACATGACCAGAAATACCTACTTGACCACCAATCATACAGTTTTCTCCTATTTTTGATGAGCCTGCTATTCCTGTTTGAGAAGCAATTACAGTATTTTCTCCTATTTCTACATTGTGGGCAACTTGAATTTGATTGTCTAACTTTACTCCTTTTCGAATTATCGTAGAACCTAATGTTGCTCTATCTATTGTTGAGGCGGAACCAATATCTACATTGTCTTCTATAATAACATTTCCAGTTTGCGGTATTGCAGTATACTCTCCTTTTTGATCAGGAACAAAACCAAATCCATCACAACCGATAATTGCACCAGAATGGATTTTACAATTATTTCCAATTTTAGTTTCAGAATAAATTTTTACTCCAGAAAATATGAAACAATTATCACCAATTGTTGTGTTATCTCCAATATAAGAATTAGGATAAATTTTTACATTTTCACCAATGCTCACATTATTTCCAATATACACAAAAGCCCCTATATATTCATTAGAACCAATTTTTACATTTTCTGAGATAAAATGTGGGTTTTCTCTTCCTGTTTTGTTGTGTTTTACTTGATTATAAAATTCTAATATTTTTGAAAAAGAGTTATAAGAGTCCTCAACTTTTATTAGCGTTGTATCAATCTCTTTTTCCGGAATAAAACTCTTATTTACAATTGCTATTGAGGCTTTTGTTGAATATAAGAAAGAATTATATTTGGGATTTGATAAAAAAGTTAATGACCCTTTTTCTCCTTCCTCTATTTTCGATAGTTTAGATACTTCTTCATTTGGATTCCCTACGATCTCCCCATCTAAAATATCTGCTATTTGTGCTGCTGTAAATTTCATAAAAAACAAAAGTATAAAAAAACTCACAAACCTTCTAATTTCATTTCTTTTGGGTAACAAAGAAAATGTTTAATTACTGGTTTTGTTAAAGCTTGAAGATTTAATTGATCTGATGCTTCAGCAATATCTTTTAAATATCCCTTTTTATTTAAAATTTTAATCGGTTTTTTTTGATTATAAGCTTGATTAGAAATTGTTTTTTTAAAAACAAAATACTCTGTGTTAATAGTGGAAAGCCCTAGGTTAATTCTATGCCTTTCGAGTTGAGATGTTAGATAAGAATTTGAAAATTCTTTGTCTTGAATCTCAATTTTTAATAAATTTCTGTTGACAATCATTTTTGATAATAATGATAATACTTTATCATTGTGATTCACCCATTCTTTTATAGCAGATAAAATATCATAATCATCTAGCATAGAGAACATTTCTAATGTTTGAATACTAAAAGATTTTTCATTGATTTCAGTATATAAAAAATATTTTAAAGAAGTACTTGCAAATAATTCCTTTCCCTCTCCTGCTAGTTCTTTGGCTCTTTTTAAAACATTAACAAGCATGTTTTCTGCAACTAAGCCTGTTTTATGCAAGTACACTTGCCAATACATTAAGCGCCTTGCAACTAAAAATTTCTCTACAGAATAAATTCCTTTTTCCTCAATAACCAATTCATCATTTGAAACATACATCATAGCAATTAATCTGTCTGATGAGATATTTCCTTCTACAACTCCTGTATAAAAACTATCTCGCTTTAAATAATCTAATCGGTCAATATCTAACTGACTAGAAATTAATTGACACATGAATTTTCTGTGATATTTCCCTTCAAAGATTGTAATTGCTAGGTCAAATTTATTATTAAACTCATCATTTAATTTCTTCATAAATTTTAAAGAAATTTCCTCATGAGAAATTCCATCAACAATACTATGCTCTAATGCATGAGAAAATGCACCGTGACCAATATCATGCAACAAAATAGCAATACAGAGAGCTTCTGCTTCATCATCTGAAATAGCTATATTCTTTGAACGTAAAACATTTACAGCTTTCTGCATTAAATGTAAGCATCCAATTGCATGGTGAAAACGAGTGTGATTTGCCCCAGGGTAAACTAAATTAGAGAAGCCCATTTGAGTAATTCTTCTCAATCTCTGAAAATATTTATGTTCAATAATATCAAAAATTAATGAACTTGGAATTGTAATAAACCCATAAATAGGATCATTTAAAATTTTTAATTTATTGGATATTGTCGGATTCAAACTTTACATTTTTTAATAAACTATCGCAAAATACAAACAATATTATTTTATTGTGAATATTTTATCATTTATGTAGACCTTAAAGAATAACAAATCTCTATTTTTAACGTTCAATTTAAAATTGAATATATGGGTATGATACGAATTTTATGGGTAGATGATGAAATTGATTTACTAAAACCACACATTCTTTTTTTAGAAAAGAAAAATTATGAAGTTACCAAGTGTACAAATGGAACCGACGCAATTGATTTAGTAGATGAAAAAATATTTGATATTGTTTTTCTAGATGAGAACATGCCCGGAATTACAGGTTTAGAAACTCTTACTCAAATAAAACAAAAACAAGCAAATCTTCCTGTGGTTATGATTACCAAAAGTGAAGAAGAATATATAATGGAAGAAGCTATTGGCTCTAAAATAGCAGACTATTTAATTAAACCTGTAAACCCAAATCAGATCTTATTAAGTCTAAAGAAAAATTTAGATCATTCTCGTTTGGTTTCAGAAAAAACAACTTCTACATATCAACAGGAATTTAGGAAAATATCGATGGATTTAGCCATGGTAAATTCTTATGAAGAGTGGTCTGATCTTTATAAAAAACTAGTCCACTGGGAACTAGAACTAGAAAATATTAACGATTCTGGAATGCTAGGTATTTTAGAAAGTCAGAAATCTGAAGCAAATAACCAGTTCTATAAGTTTATTAAGAAGAACTATCAAAGTTGGTTAACCTCCAATGATAAACCTACCTTTTCTCATACTCTTTTTAGAGATTATGTTGTTCCTAACTTAAGCGATAAACGTGGAGTTTTGTGGGTTATAATAGATAATTTACGTTATGATCAGTTCAGAATTTTAGAACCATTTATAAACAATCATTACAAAAAAGAGGAAGAACATACATATTACAGTATTTTACCCACCTCAACACAATATGCTAGAAACGCAATTTTCTCTGGATTAATGCCTTTAGAGATGGAAAAAAGATATCCAAATTTTTGGAAAAATGATACAGATGAAGGTGGAATGAATTTATTTGAAAATGAATTTTTAACAGCCCAAATAAAACGACTTGGACTAACTATAAAACACGAATATTATAAAATCACCAATTTAAAAAGTGGAAAAGAGTTGGCAGATAATTTTAACGGGACGAAACAAAATGACTTAACAGCTGTTGTTTACAATTTTGTAGATATGCTATCGCACTCTAAAACCGAAATGGAGGTAATTAAAGAACTGGCAGGAGATGATAAAGCCTATAGATCTTTGACTTTAAGCTGGTTTAAAAACTCTCCATTGTTTGAAATCATTCAAAAAGCACAAAATTTAGGTCAAAAATTAATTATTACCACAGATCACGGAACTATAAACTGTAAAAGACCAACAAAAGTAATTGGCGATAAAAACATCAGTTCTAATCTACGTTATAAAACTGGCAGAAGCCTTTCTTTTGAGGAAAAGGATGTATTTGCAGTTAGCAATCCAAAGGATATTTTCTTACCAAGTGTTGCTATTAATAGTCCATTTATTTTTGCAAAAGAAGATTTGTTTTTTGCATATCCGAATAAGTATAATCATTTTGTAAATTATTATAAAAATACCTATCAACATGGCGGAGTTTCTCTAGAGGAAATGATTATTCCCTGTTCTATTTATGAGCCTAAATAGCAAATTATACTTTTTTAATTCATAAGCGAAAGTCAAATAGAAAATATCTGTTTGACTTTTGTCTATTTTACTTTTATATTTGCTTTAATGAATAAAAGCTATTCTTTAAAAAATGTACCATCGGTTGCAAAAGAAATTATTGCATCTTCAAAAAATAAAATGTTATTATTTTATGGAGAAATGGGTGTTGGAAAAACAACACTTATTAAAGAAATTTGCTTCCAACTAGGTGTTTTAGATACCATTTCCTCACCTACTTTTTCTTTAGTAAACGAATATCAGACAAATAAAAACGAAACTGTTTATCATTTTGATTTTTACAGAATAGAAAGTGAAGAAGAGGCATATGATATTGGAATAGAGGATTATTTTGATTCTAATAACTGGTGCTTATTGGAATGGCCAGAAAACGTAGAAAATTTATTACCTTTAGAAACCGTTGAAATACAATTATCTAGATTAGATAATAATCAGCGTCACATTCAACTAAACTAAAATATATGAATCCATTTTCTCCATTCAGCAAAGAAGAATTGATCCCTCAAGAAGAAATGCTTGAAATAAAAAAACAAAAAGGAGAATTATTTATAGGCTTACCAAAAGAGACCCATTTTCAAGAAAAACGAGTGTGTTTAACACCAGATGCAGTAGCTGCATTAACAGCGAATGGACATAGAGTAGTTATAGAAACTGGAGCTGGAGACGGAGCAAATTTTACAGACAATGAATATTCTGAGGCAGGTGCTAAAATTTCTTATCAAGCAGAAGAAGCTTTTAAATGTAATATTATTTTAAAAGTATCTCCACCAACAGAGAAAGAAATCGACTATATCAATCCACAAGCAATATTAATTTCTTCATTGCAATTAAAAACACAAACTAAAAAATACTTTGGATGTTTGGCTAAAAAAAGAGTTACAGCCATTGCATTCGATCATATAAAAGAAGAACACAATTCGTATCCAATTGTAAAATCATTAAGTGAAATTGCAGGAACAGCATCTATATTAATTGCCGGGGAATTAATGAGCGGAGTTAACAAAGGAAATGGTTTGCTATTTGGAAATATCAGTGGAGTTGCCCCTACAAGTGTTGTAATTCTTGGTGCGGGAACTGTTGGCGAATTTGCAGCAAGATCTGCTATAGGCTTAGGAGCTAGAGTAAAAGTATTTGATAATTCTATCACCAAATTAAGAAAATTACAACATGCTTTACACATACCAATTTATACATCGACCCTACAACCAAAAACACTAGCAAAAGCATTAATGCGTTGTGATGTTGCCATTGGCGCAATTAGAGGTAAAAACAGGTCTCCTATTGTAGCTACTGAAACAATGATAAAACAGATGAAAGATGGTGCTGTTATAGTTGATGTTAGTATCGATAGAGGAGGATGTTTTGAAACTTCTAAAGTTACAAACCATAAGAACCCAACGTTTGAAAAACATGGTGTAATTCATTATTGCGTTCCTAATATTCCTTCTCGTTACTCCAGAACAGCCTCTGTTTCTATTAGTAATATTTTTACTCCATATTTATTAGATATCGCTAAAGAAGGTGGTTTTGAAAATGCCGCCCGTTTTGATAAAAGCCTCCGCAACGGTATGTATTTTTATCACGGAATTTTAACAAACAGAACTGTTGCAAATTGGTTCGATTTACCCTACAGAGATATTAATTTATTAATATTATAATTTACTTTTTCAATTCAAAAAAAGTAACTTTGCAATTCAATTTATTAATAATGTTAATTAAGAGAATAGGGTATTATTTAGTGGGTTTATCAATAGGTTCTATTGCCGTATATTTCTTTTGGCAAAAGAAACAAGCAAGTTTCGATTACGGCATGGATGCTAGAACTTTAAAAACTATTCGCATTAGAAAAAGAATATTTTCTAATGAGGCAAAAAATACAATGCTTCAATATAATATTGATACTACAAAAATTTCTACTATTTTACATATTGGTGATGTTGATTTTGGTAAAAGTAAAGCAAGGCAAAAGCCTTGCCAGGTATATTATATTACAGGAAAAAGAGAATTACAAAACCTAAGTTTATTGGTAAAACGTTGCGACTCTACTGCTACTATAGAAAAAGTAATAGTTAAATAAAAAATTTCGTGTAATCTTTATTCAACACTGGTCATTTGGATCTATTTTGATAATAATGATCTTCAATTTTTTGAACGTTTTTAATCGTTTTCTTCACCCAATCAAAATATAAAACTTCTTTTTCTTCTTTTGTAAGTTGCCAATTAATATCTGAATTTCGGAGCTTTGTAGTGAGATTTTGTAAAACAATGGCAGCAGCTACGGAAATATTTAAACTCTCTGTAAAACCAACCATTGGTATTTTTAAAAATCCATCTGCTTGTTGTTTTACAAATTCTGAAACACCGTCTTTTTCCAAACCAAAAACAAAAGCAGTTTTTTTAGTAACATCAAAATCTTCCAATAAGCAGGAATTATTATGAGGGGTCGTTGCAATAATTTGATAGCCCTTTTCTTTTAAAGAATGTAAACAAGCCCCTGTATTATTTCCATCTTCTGAATATCGATACTGATTTAACCATTTTTGAGCACCTTTTGCTACATGCCTGGAAACTTTATTCATATATATATTTTCAATTGTATGAATATCTTGAACCCCAAAAATATCACAAGTTCTCAGAACTGCACTTGTATTATGTGCCTTATAAACATCCTCTAAAACTACTGTAAAATGTCTAGTCCTATTGACTAAAATCTTTTTAAATAGATTTTTCCTTTTATCAGTTAAAAAGCCCTCAAAATAATTTAATAGTTTTTTATCAATCATAATTACAAACTTAAAATTATTATTTTTACTTATGATAAAAAAACTAGTTGTTTTAACAGGCGCAGGTATTTCTGCAGAAAGTGGATTAAAAACCTTTAGAGATTCGGATGGCTTATGGGAAGGGCATAATGTAATGGAAGTTGCTACTCCAGAAGCTTTTGCTAAAAACCCAAAATTGGTGTTAGAATTTTACAATCAAAGAAGAAAACAATTGTTAACAGTTAGTCCTAACAAAGCCCACAGAAATTTGGCTAAGTTAGAAAATGATTTTGATGTTGAAATTATTACACAAAATGTGGATAATTTACATGAAGCTGCAGGAAGTTCTAAAATTACACATTTACATGGAGAACTTTTAAAAGTAAGAAGTTCTCTTCATGAGAATTTAGTACTAGACTGGAAAAAAGATTTAGTTATTGGTGATTTAGCCGAAGATAATTCTCAATTAAGACCACATATTGTTTGGTTTGGAGAAATGGTTCCTATGCTTGATAAAGCAATTGAAATAACTAAAAATGCAGATATTTTAATAATTATAGGAACTTCTATGCAGGTATATCCTGCTGCGAGTCTAATAGACTATATAAAAGCAGATACACCAATATATTTTATTGATCCGAAACCAGCTGTTTTTGAGCATCAATTTAACAATTTGACTATCATAAAAGATGTTGCTAGTTCTGGAACAGATACATTAATCCAATTATTGTGTTAGTTGATTAAAATACTCGAAAATTTCACCTTTAGAGATAGAACTCCCTTTTTCTATCAAATCAAAAATCTCTGTATTTCGATCTAAGTTATAAGATTTTGTACCTTTAAAAATATCTACCAAATTATCCATTGGATTTTTCATTAACCACTCAAAACCTTCTTGGTCTAATAAATTAATATCCCAATTTATTTTAATAGCAATTCTATGAATTTCTTCCTCATCGCACTTAAATAAGTTCACAGAAGTTTTAGAAAAATGTTCTATATATTTTGTTTTAACTAATACATCATCCCAAACAATATCAGAGAAAATATTCATTTCTTCTTCTGCAATATTTGGTTTTTCTTCTTTAATTTGACTCCATTGATTAGCATCTATCTTCTGACTAGCTAAAAATATAGCAAATTCTTCATGCAAGTTTTCAAATTGTTCTTTTGTAAGCTGTCTGTATTTCATGATGTGCAAATATAAAAAAAGCTCCAACATTTGTTGAAGCTTTTTCCACTCTTAATTCAAATTCAATTCAATGAAATCTTTTGATTTGGTTTTTACAAAAGTTAGCGATTTGGAAAAATTAATCAAAAATTGAACTGTTTCTTGTTTTGGTTGCATCTGAAATTCAGAAGACTTTTTAGAGTAAATTTGCATCATATATTTAATTTTAGGTTGGTTGTTTCATATACTTATGAACGACACAATTTTACATTTATTGTTAATTCACTAAAATAATTTTATGCTTCTCTACTAATTTACGCATATTTATTAAAGCGTATCGCATCCTACCCAATGCAGTATTAATGCTAACTCCAGTATTTTCACTTATTTCCTTAAAGCTCATATCTTTATATATGCGCATTACCAGAACTTCTTTTTGCTCTTCTGGTAACTCCTTCACAAGTTCTCTAACATCGGAAAAAATTTGATCTTGTATCATTTTTTTCTCTGCATTTAAGTTTCCATCTCCTAAGACAGAGAAGATATCAAACTCGTCCGTATTTTTAAACGTTGGCATTCTGTTTGACTTTCTAAAATGATCAATTACCAAATTATGAGCAATTCTCATTACCCAAGGTAGAAACTTTCCTTCTTCATTATAAGTCCCTTTTTTTAGGGTTCTAATTACTTTTATAAAAGTATCCTGAAAAATATCCTCTGTAATATCGCTGTCATGAATTTTACTATAAATAAAACTAAACAATCTTTGTTGGTGTCTTTTTATTAAAACACCCAATGCTGCTTCATTTCCTTGGATATAATCACTTACTAAAGCACTGTCTTTAATTGATTTTCTTTGCACCATAATTACTTTTCGAAGAACAAGTAGGTCTCCTAATTTTATTATTCATTAATAATTTGAAAAGTAATTTTTAACTATAGGCGTTTTTAATTTGTAGTTGTTATTGATTACAAATATCAATATTATTTTTGAAGACCACAAATAATTGAACAAATTTCATTCATTTTTTTTTAAGATGGAGTAAAAAATGGGTATTTTTAAGCCCTATAATCTTTATGAATGAAGACTGAATTATCTACTGTAAATCCAAAAGAAAATATCATCATAAAAGGAGCCAGACTTCACAATTTAAAGAATATTGATGTTGTAATTCCAAGAAATAAATTAGTCGTTATTACAGGGCTTTCTGGTTCAGGAAAATCATCATTGGCATTTGATACATTGTATGCAGAAGGCCAAAGACGTTATGTAGAAAGTTTGAGTTCTTACGCACGTCAGTTTTTAGGAAAACTACACAAACCAAAAGTAGATTACATAAAAGGTATTGCTCCTGCAATTGCTATTGAACAAAAAGTAAACTCTTCAAACCCACGTTCTACTGTTGGAACCTCCACAGAAATTTATGATTATATAAAATTATTATACGCAAGAATTGGAAAAACCATTTCTCCAGTTTCAGGAAAACAGGTGAAAAAAGATACTGTATCTGATGTAATTAAATTTGTAAAAGAGTTCAATAACAAAACAAAGCTTTTATTACTTGCTCCGATTACTATGGAAGGAGATAGAAATTTAAAAACCGTTTTAAAAGTTTTGGAACAACAGGGGTATGCCCGATTAAAATGGAATGATACCGTTTATAAAATTTCAGATTTCCCTCAAGATAAGTATAACAATGAAGACTTATTCTTAGTGGTTGATAGAATTGTAACTAAAGATGATGAAGACTTTTTTAACCGATTGGCAGATGCTATTCAGATTGCTTTTTTCGAGGGAAAAGGAATTTGTTTCATCGAGAATTTAACAGATCATACAGTAGTTGAATTCAGTAACAAATTTAATTTAGACGGAATATCTTTTTTAGAACCCAACACACATTTATTTAGTTTTAACAATCCTTATGGAGCTTGCCCAACATGTGAGGGCTATGGAAATATAATTGGGATTGATGCTGATTTGGTAATTCCAAATACCGGTTTATCAATATTTGAAGATTGTATTTTTCCTTTTAAAACTCCTTCCTATATCCATTATAAGGAAAATTTAATTGAAGTTGCATATCAATTCAACATTCCTATTCACAAACCTTGGTTTGAACTCACAGAAAAACAAAAAGAATTGGTTTGGCAGGGAAATAAGAGTTTCAAGGGAATTCATCATTTATTCAAAGTTTTAGAAGAAAAAAGTTATAAAATTCAGAACAGAGTTATGCTTTCTCGCTATCGAGGAAAAACGAAATGTACTACCTGTAATGGAAACCGTTTAAGGGTTGAAGCAAATTATGTAAAAATAAATGGTAAAAATATTTCTGACTTAGTTGTACTTCCATTGGATGAACTTTTGGATTTCTTTAAAAACCTAAAGTTAAATAAATACGATTCGAAAATTGCAGATCGGTTGTTATCAGAAATCAACAATAGATTACAATTTTTAACCAATGTTGGTTTAAATTATTTAACGATTAACAGAGCTTCAAATACCTTGTCTGGTGGTGAAAGTCAGCGTATCAATTTGGCAACTTCTTTAGGAAGTTCATTGGTAGGTTCTATGTATATTCTAGATGAACCTAGCATTGGTTTACACCCAAAAGATACAGAAAAATTAATCAGTGTTTTAAAAGATTTACGTGACTTAGGAAATACAGTTGTAGTAGTTGAACATGATGAAGATATCATAAAAGAAGCCGATTATATAATTGATATTGGTCCAGAGGCGGGAACTTTTGGAGGGCAAGTTGTTTCAGAAGGAAATTTTGGAGAAATTTTACAATCAGATTCTTTAACCGCAAAATACCTTAATGAAGAACTAAAGATTGAAGTTCCTACAAAGCGCAGAATATCTAAAAATAATATTGAAATTATTGGGGCAAGAGCACACAATCTACAAAACATAGATGTGAACTTTCCTCTAAATTGCTTAACAGTGGTAACAGGAGTTTCTGGTTCTGGAAAAAGTACTTTGGTCAATAGTATTTTATATCCCTCAATGCAAAAAATACTAATTGGTTATGGAGATAAAATTGGTCAGCATACTGAAATAAGAGGAAATTTCGAAAATATAAAACATATTGAATATATAGACCAAAATCCTATTGGACGCTCTTCTCGTTCTAACCCAGTAACTTATATTAAAGCTTATGACGATATTCGTGCTTTATTTTCAAATCAAAAAGTATCAAAAATAAGAAACTACAAGCCAAAACATTTTTCTTTTAATGTAGAAGGTGGACGCTGTGAAGTCTGTAAAGGTGAAGGTGTTGTAACAATTGAAATGCAATTTATGGCAGATGTTCATTTAGAGTGTGATGTTTGCAAAGGAAAACGTTTCAAAAAAGAAGTTTTAGAGGTAAAATTTGATGGTAAAACAATAGATGATATTCTGAATTTAACCATTGATGACGCTATTCGTTTTTTCCGTGAAAACATGGTCACTAAAATTGCAACAAAATTAAAGCCTCTGCAAGATGTTGGCTTGGGTTACGTAACTTTGGGTCAATCTTCTTCTACACTCTCTGGTGGAGAAGCTCAAAGAATAAAATTGGCATCCTTTTTAGTAAAAGGAAACACCAAAGACAAAGCATTATTTATTTTTGATGAACCTACTACAGGTTTACATTTTCACGATATAAAAAAATTGTTAACTTCCTTTAATGCGCTTATAGAAAGAGGACATTCCATAATTGTAATTGAACACAACATAGAACTTATAAAATGTGCAGATTACATTATTGATTTAGGGTTGGAAGGCGGTAAAAATGGTGGTCAATTAATTTTTCAAGGCAAACCAGAGGAATTGGCCATAAATAAAAATTCTTATACTGCTAAATACTTGGTTGGAAAATTGGTGTTTTAAGCAGTAAAAAAACCTCACAAATTGTTAAAAAAGTGAGGTTGTTTTTAAAAATTAAATTCAATTTACTTAATTTCTTTCATAATAATCTCAATTGCTCTATCTAATTGTGGAGTGTTTTTTTGTAATCTATCTTTAAAATTTTTAGCTACATAAATATCTGGTGCAACTCCATTAATTTCTAAATCCTTACCGTCTAAAGTATAACATCCCCAAGAGGGTAACCTATAAAATGAGCCATCAACCAGAGACTTTCCAGTTGTAAAAATAATCCATCTGTAGGTTTCTGTTCCTACAATTGTTCCCAGACCCAACTCTTTAAAACCAGCCGCTGTCATTTCTGCATCGGATAAAGATTGCTCATTAATCAATAAAACAATGGGTTTGTTTCCGTAACTAAAATTTGATTGACTTGCCAATTTACCATCTCTGTATTTCCAGTTCAAATATTGTTTTTGTTGTAAGAAATTTAAAACAGCATCATGCACATTTCCACCTGTATTATATCGTAAATCTAAAATCAGACCTTTCTTATAAGCTTCAGCGCTCATCAAATCTTCATAGAATTTTGTCAATTCACCTCCACCCATATTTTTCATGTGCACATAAGCAATGGTATTATTCGATTTCTTATCTACATAATTCTGATTCTCATCTTGCCATTCATCATACACCAAACTATTAATTCTTCTATAACTTGTAGTATGAATCAATACATCAAACTGTTTTTTATTTCTAGAAAATGTGAGTTTTATTTCACTTTGATATGTTGGATTTGTAAAATAGAAAGCTCTATTTTTACTTGCATCAATTTCAATGTCGTTTACAGCAACTAACTCATCACCTTTTGTAATATTTTTTCCTTTTACATCAACAGGGCTCTCTTTTACAATTCGCGCTACTTGATAAGGGTTTTGATTATCAAAAACAATTCCTGTTGCCAAAGTTCGAGTTCCATAATATATTTTTTCTTCAGCACCACTAGAATTAAATCCAAAATGTGAGGTATTTAATTCGCCTAACATATCATTAAAAATTAACCTTAATTCAGCTCTACTTGTTACAAAAGGTAGATATTTTGAATACCTATCTCTTAATTTTTGCCAATTTTCTCCATGAAATTTTTTATCATAAAAGTTCTCTTCCATTCCAGCCCAAGCTTCAAAATACATTTGCTCAAATTCATTTGATAAGGATTTATTGAAATTGAAATTGATTGCTATGGGTTGTAATTTGTTCGCATTTAAATTTAACGTATGAATTACACCACCAGCCAAAATATAGTGTTTCTTTTTTGAACTAACAGACTGATAGCCGGAGATTCTTTTATCTCCTAATTTTACAGTTTTATTTTCCTCAAAAGGTTCTAAAGTAGTTTTCCATAGTTTGTTTTGCCCTTGATCATGATTTGAAATATATAAAATATGTGTTTTAGCACCATCATTAATCACAGAAATATTACTTTGATTTCCAAACCAAGGGCCAATTCTTGTTAACCTGTCCATTAAACCATTTGGGTTTATGGTGGTTTTTACAGTCTCCTTTTGGGTATTTTTTGCAGTATCTTTTTTTGCGAATAGTTGGTTTACTTTATCAATTTTAAAAGGTTTTTCATAGGCATCCAAACTCATTTGATACACTTTAGATGCCCCGTTTCCTCCACTTGGAAAATTTGGGGCAGTTCTTTCTGAACTAAAATACAAGTATTTTGCATCATCAGACCAAATGGGTCCAAATTCTGAAACTTTAGTATTTGTTAAATTTATTGAATTTCTTGAAGCTATGTTATACGCAAAAATATCCGCTTCAAAATCTCTGTACGCATTGTAAACAATAAATTTATTATCAGGAGAAAAATAAGGGTTGGCATTGTAAAAGCCCCAAAGTTCATCTTTTACAAGTAGTTCTGTTTTGTAGGTTTTTAAATCAATACTATGAATTTCATTTCTACCTTTTAAATACACACCTTTAGACATTTCTTTGTTAAAAGTGAGCTGTCTGTTGTTCATGGCATTTTTTGTAAGCTGTCTTTTAATGGATTGATTGGTAACATCAACAACAAACCAATTGTAATATCCTTTGTAAGATCTTGAAAATAAAAGTGTTTTATTATCTTTTAACCATTTTACTTCACCAATAGCCTCTAAAATATTTGTTTGAATTTCTTTCACAAATTTTCCTTTTACATCCGAAATAAATAATTTCCCTCTAGAAACAAATGCCATCTTTTTTCCATCTGGTGAGACATCAAAAAAAGTAATTTTCCCTTTTACATTATAGGCTTGTTTTTTATTTATTGTAGAATTTACATTAACATTTATGTTCAGTTTTTTGGAAGATTTTAATGCTACATCATAAATATAAATCTGATAATCTTTTCTAAAAACTATTTTTTTTCCATTTGCTGACACCTTTGGCCACATAATAGAAGTAGAGAAATTTGTTAAACGTTTCTTTTTACCATTTACAAATTTGTACAAATTATACTCACCTTTGTATTCATCAGATTTAAAATAAACAATCCCATTTTTATCAATAGTAGTTCCAAAATCTTTTCCTCTGTAAGAGGTATGTTTTGTAAATTTTTGAGTGGATACATTATAGGATTTTATATCTGGATTATAGTCTCCTTTGTATCTTTTTCTATGTGCAAAGCGAAAACTTTCCCAAGTTTCATTAAAGTAAAAATCTTTAGTTTGTGGATGTTCTACAACATGATGTACTGTATTAAAATAATGAGAGAATTTTCTTACTGGAGTTCCTCCATCCTTAGAAATTGAATAATTTGAAATTGAATTTTCTCTATTAGAATCAAAATTGATAGTTTTGCTATCCCAACTCCATGAAGTTACATTGTCATTGGCTTCATGGAAAGTAAGCTGCTGGATTTCACCTCCATTTAAAGGCATAATATAAACATCATTATTTCCATATTGATTGCTAGAAAATGCTAATAATTTTCCATCAGGTGATACACTAGGATTGGTTTCTAAACCGTCCATAGCTGTTACCCTAAGTGCATCTCCGCCATTGGAAGAAACTTTCCATAAATCTCCTTGATAACTAAAAATTACAGTGCTTGCATCTGGTGTTAAAGTGGGTTTTAAGGTAAAATAAGGATTATTTTTCTGAGAGAAAGATAATAATGAACATAACAATGAGAAAATAAATAAGATGTATTTCATGGTGATAAATTTTTAAAAAAAAATTAAAAATAAGAATTATAATCCTTTTCAGAGGCTATTTAATTTTATAATTTAGTAAACTATATTTGTACTTATGGAATTGAATTTAACAGTACAGCAAAGAATTAATTGGGTTAGAATTACTGCTCTTTTATCTACCTTGGCTTTAATGATATTGGCTCCAAAACTTTGGCTAACCAATAAAGTTTTTCCAGTAATTCCCCTATTTGATTGGATTCCAATTCCAACAGGGTTTTTTGACAGTTTATTTTGGTGGCTATTTTTTGGTGGTCAAGTTCTATATATATTTTTAAATAAAAGATGGTTAGGGTGGTCTGTACTTCTACTCTACATCTATTTGGCATTTGTAGATCAAAATAGATTGCAACCCTATTTTTATCAATCTGCATTAACCATTTTAGCAATTGTTATTTTTCCAAAAAAAACAGAGGCCAAGAAAATTCTATACACGGTAATTCTCATTTTTTTTGCTACTTATTTTTGGAGTGGAATTCAAAAATTAAATAGTGCTTTTTATATTCAATGGCTTAGTGCTTTAGAAAAACATTTTAGTTTTTTACCTGCATGGTTTTTACAAGGTTTTACCTATGCTGTTCCTTGGTTAGAAGCTTTAATGGGAGTTCTATTATTATATAACAAGACAAGAAAATTTGGAATTGTTTTTATTTTAGCAATGCATGCAACCATTACATTTCTATTATTTTATTTAGGCTATGGTTATAATGTTGTTCCTTGGAATATTCAAAATATGCTTAGTGTTGTTGCTTTGTTTTGGGGATTAAAAACAATTCGTTCTTTAGATTTTTTTGTGAGGTTTTTTGATAAGCAAAGAGCCTTGATCTTTGTGTTTACAATGCTCTTACCTTTAAGTAATAATCTTTTTGGTTTTTATGACAAACTACTCTCTTTTCATTTTTTTACTGCAGATTTAAATTATTACAATGTCTATATCAGTGAAGAATTAGAAGAAAAACTTCCAAAACACATTCAAAGCTTTTATCGATTTGAAAATGGAAAAACATATTTAAATATAAATGAATGGGCGCAATATGATAATAAAGTATTGTTTTACCCCGAAGAACGAATTATTAAATACACAGATGCATACTTACGGTCATTTGCAGAAAATCCAAATACAAAAGGATTGACAGAATTGGTTATTTACAATCATGAAAATGAATAAATAATTTCTTAAAACTATTAATTCCCCCTTTCAAAAATTCAGGAAACCTTACTGCGATTCATTGTAAAAAATTCATGCATTAGGGGTCTCTTTTTATATTGCAATAACGAATTCTAATTCACTTCTTACGAATTCTATTTTCCCTAATATTTTTTTCTTAACCAGCACTACATTTGATGTATAAATATCAAAGAAATGAGTTTACAAAGCAGTCATTCATCAGTATTAGAAATGTATATGAAAAAATACAGAAACATTAAAATATATATGAATCAAAGTGGGAAAATTGAAAAAATTGAAAAAGAAGAACATGGCTTTTGGAAAACAATTGCTACCCAAAAGAAAACTTTTGAAACACTGCCAGTAGATAAATTTATTTAAAAAATTATTAATTTTTAAAACTAAAAAAAATGAAAAAAACAATCAAAAATGTAGGAATGGCAATGGGATTGCTATTACTTATTGGGCAATTTACACGTTGCGACCAGAAGACAGCAACAGCAATGAAAAGCGAAACCGTTATTGCTGATAATTTTACAGAAGAGGAAGCTCCTATACGTTTAGAAGCAAGAAAACCTGTTGTATTTATAGCAGGACTTGATAAAGGAGATAGCAATTTTTATAACAATGCAAGGACTTACTTTACTGAAAAAGGATACGAAATTATTGAGGGGACATATTCTTTAGAAGAAATTATTAATTGGATGAATTCGAACGCCACTAAGAATCCTTATGGAGAGGTGCATATAGTAAACTCCAGCAATCCTTTTACAGGAATGAATTTAGAAACTGTTGTAAAAGGCGAGAAAATTACTACAGAAAGCTTGCGTAAAAATATTACACAAGGAACCCTACCAACATTAGAAAATGTTATAACAAGTACTTCTAAAATTATTTTTCACTCGTATGGAATTGGTCAAGATATTGAGTTGATGAAAGTACTAAAAGATGCATTTGTAGCAGAAGAAGTACCCCATGTAATTGCCTCTTCTTATTGTAATATTTTTGGAGGGAAATTCTCAAACCATTATTTGGCAGCACCTTTTTATGTTTCTTATCCAACAGCAAACTCACCAGGGAAAATGGATTTATCAAAAGAATTTCAGAAGAAATATTCAGAGGAGAAAGAAATTGATTGGTTTAAAACCCTTAAAAATTATAGCGAAAGATACATTGGAGAAGCATATACAACTCAATTTAACATCCCGGTAGAATGGAAATTCGATTACCATAATACAGATGATGAGCTACCAAATTTTACCTCCCAAGAAGGGGTAATGGATTGGATTGAACAAAATGAAGATTTACTGGCAGAATTAAAAAAATTAAAAATTCCTGTTGATAAATTTAGATGGCAATGGAAAGTAAAGAATAGCATGTTAATTTTAAATGGAAAAACAACTGTTTTAAGAGTTTTAAAGCCTTTAATTAAACCATATGGCGATTTAAAATACATAGAACCAGATACAAATAACAAGCGCTTATATGCAATGAAATAAATGGAATAGAGTTTGATACTTAGAAAAGTAACTGTTTGGTTTGAGCAGTTACTTTTTTCCTGTAAGTTTGTTAAAATGAAATTTTTTATCAAAAAAAATATAAATAAATATCCTATATGGAGAGACTATAAAAATCTTGCGGTCGCTTTCTTTTCATTTTTTTTGATGATGAGTGTATCTGGACAACAAAATAGATTGGAGAATTTTTCTATCGCTGATGGTTTGCCAAGTACCGCTATCAATGATATTTTACAAGATGAAATTGGTTATTTGTGGCTTGCATCAAATAAAGGTTTGGTTCGATTTGATGGACATGAATTTAAGAGTTTGAATACACACAACTCAACCAAAGTAAATACATTATTTTTAAAAAACAATACACTTTATATTGGAAGCGAGAATGGTTTATGTGTAAAAAAAAACAGAAAAATTACTTGTTTTGGAGAAGAAAATATTATTAAAATTATTGCTATTAAGGATACAATTATTCTAGGAACAACAGAAGGAATTTACCAGGTAAAAGACAATTTTTTATTGCCTTTAAAAATAAACACAGCAATAGATTTTTCTCGTATCAACGATATTCTTTTTGATAAGAAATCAATTTATGTAGCTACAAACAGAGGCTTATGGAAATTAAATTCATTAAAGAAAGGAAGCAATAGTGAAAAAATTATTGAGGGTAGAATTACTTCCCTCCTAGTTCATAATAAAAAAATGATTGCAGCTACTTACAAAAACGGAATGAAGGTTATTGAAAATGATACTCTTTCACATACAATTAAAACTGCCCAAAATAGTAAAAATTGTTCTGTAATTAATACTGAAATTTGGCTGTCAACATTAGGAAATGGAATAGAGGTATTTCATGCAAATAATTTCTCTTTTCTGAGAAAAATAAATAAATACAATACTTTAGAAACAAATTATATAAATACTGTTTTCAAAGATAATCAAGACAATATTTGGATGTTAACCTCCAATAAAGGGATGTATAAATTAAAAAATGAAACGGTTCATTCAAATAAGACAAAACCTGAGATATATCTTGAAAATATTGCGATCAATTATCAACATATAGACTCAATAGATATTAATAATTACAGCAAAAAACTTGCGTTAAAACCAACACAAAATAATCTTTCTATCTCTTTTAAAACCGTGGATATAGAATCTCCAAAAAATATCCAATATCGCTATAAAATTGGAAATGAATTTTCTCCTTGGAGCACAAATAATTATATAGAATTTGGAAATTTAGATGCTGGTAATTATACTTTTAGTGTTCAATCTAGAAATAAGTATTTATTGGAAAGTGATATCAAAAATTTCTCTTTTTATATTGACATACATCTCTATAAAAAACCTTGGTTTATAATAGGGCTTTTTACTTTAATTCTATTAATTTTAAGTGGATTTGTAGAGTTGTATATTAGAACACTCAAAAAGAAAAATAAACAAAAAATTAACGAATTAAAACGTGAGAAACACTTATTAACTTTAGAGCAAAAAGCCCTACAATTACAAATGAATCCCCATTTTATATTCAATGTTTTAAACGGAATTAAAGCCTTGGGAAATAATGGTAAAAACAAGGAATTAAACAAAACTATTTCTCAATTCTCTGTACTTTTAAGAAGTGTTTTAAACAACTCTCGTCTGGAGGAAATTTCTTTGCAAGAAGAAATTGAAAGTTTAAAAAATTATTTGGATTTAGAACAAAAAATGAATTCAAAATCATTTGAGTATTCTATAGTAACAAGCCTTAATAATACTGATGCAGCAGAAATTCTAATTCCGCCAATGTTGCTACAGCCTTTTGTAGAAAATTCTATTGAACACGGAATTCAAGCAAGGTCTACCAATGGAAAAATAAGAATAGCTTTTAACATAAACCATCGGTATTTAGAATGCTCAGTTATAGATAATGGAGTTGGTTTTTATCACTCTAAAAACCAAGACAGAGATCATAAATCCGTAGGAGTAACAATTACCAAAGAACGGATTATAAACTTATCAGATAAAAACTCTTTTTCTATTAATGAAGTTCAAAAAGACAGTAGAATTTCTGGAACTAAAGTTTGGTTTAAAATACCTTTAAAAACAGATTATTAGGAAAGATGAAAAGAAGAAAATTTGTAAAAAATGCAATTTTAGGAGCTGTCGGTATAGGGTGTTTAACTGGCGTGTATTCTTGGCAAATAGAACCATTTTGGTTGGAATTTGTAAAAAAGAAAATGCCCATAAGAAACCTACCTAAAGCCTTAATTGGAAAGACCTTAATGCAAATTAGTGATGTTCATGTAGGAAATAAATTTGATTATCAATATCTTATTGATTCGTTTAAAAAAGCCCAATTATTTCAACCAGATTATGTGGTGTATACGGGAGATTATGTTTCTTATGAAAACAAAGAGCAGTTGAATCAATTAAAAGAAGTGTTTCAACATGTTGTAAAAGGAACATTGGGTACGGTAGGAATCTTAGGAAATCATGATTATGGTAAAAATTGGAAGGATCAAAAGGTTGCAGATAAAATCACTTTAATTCTACAAAATTCTGGTATTACCATATTAAACAACGAAAAAACTGAAATTAACGGTTTCAATATAATCGGTTTAGATGATTATTGGGGGTTGAATTTTAATCCAAAAGAAATATTGTCTCAACACAATCCAGCTGATGCGAATCTTGTTTTGTGTCACAACCCTGATGTTTGTGATCTAGATGTTTGGAATACCTATAAAGGTTGGATTTTAGCTGGACATACTCATGGAGGTCAAGTAAAACCACCTTTTTTAAATCCGCCAATACTGCCTGTGAAAAATAAGAAATATGCTGCTGGTGAAATCGACTTAAATGATGGAAGAACCTTATATATAAATAGAGCCTTAGGTGCTCTCTGGCAAGTTCGACTAAATGTAAGACCAGAGATCACAATTTTTGAATTAGATCAAAAAATATAATATGAAAAAACTAACCGCCATTTTAATAGATGATATGCCAATTGCTCTAGAAATGTTAACCCATGATATTTCTAGGAATCACAAAGAAATTGAAATTATTGGAACTGCAAAATCTGTTGTTGAAGCGGCAAAATTGTTGCGTACACACAAAGCAGATATTTTATTTTTAGACATAATGCTTGGAGACGGAACTGGTTTTGATGTCTTAGAAATTTTTCCTGATTTAAAATCCAAGATAATTTTTGTAACTGCAAGTGATGCCTATGCAATTAAAGCTTTTAAATTTGCAGCAATCGACTATATTTTAAAACCATATTCAGATGAAGATCTAGCAAATGCCATTGAAAAAGCACAACATCAAATTCAACCAGATAAAGAACAAATAAACGTTTTACAAGAAGCTGTTACATCTCCCAATAACCAACCAAACAAAATTTCTTTACACACATTAGATAAGATTATTGTTGTAAATATTGAAGATATAATACACTGTAAATCAGACAATAACTATACAACTTTTTATTTTAAAAGCAGCACCAGACTGCTAGTTTCAAAAACCTTAAAATATTATGCAGACATGCTAAAAGAAGTTGGTTTTTTAAGAGTACACCAAAGCCATTTAATCAATATAAAATATATTAAAGAATTTATAAAATCTGATGGTGGTTATTTAGTACTAACAAATAACGCTACTGTTCCTGTATCTGTGCGTAAACGAGCGGAAGTTTTACAAGTATTAAATAATTTTTAATACGCTAGGCTTCTTAAAAAAAAACAAAGGAGCATTCAGAATTTTGACATGAAGTAAATAAACGAATCCCCCCCGAAACAATACTATTTTAAAAAATCTATTGAACGAGCTATAGACGCAAAGATTAGATCGTTTATAACTTGATTTATTTAGTGAAATATTGTATTTTTATTCTTTATATGATGACAGAATATAATGAATTCTGTTAGCCTAGAATACTATAATTGAAATCAAAAAACACAGACATCAAACATTATGAAATATTTTATTTACGGGATTTTTACATTCGTATTGATCTCCTGTTCAAAAGATGATAATACCTCACCAACCAGCTATACCATATGGAATGGTCCACATATTGAATTCATTAAAAATAGTGGCTCCGATCCAGACCTGGAAGAAAACCAAGATAGAATAACTACTAGCGTTGCAATTACCAGAGGCCTCTCTGGTGGTGAAATCTATAATATAATTTTAGAAACTGAATCTGTTAAAGGCATTAGTCCGTTGGGCACAGAATGGGCCATTGGTGAAATTTCAGACATAGCAAACCTTTCATTTTCACCATTTAGAGATGCAGTAGGTAGCCCTAAACAAGTAGTAGGAAAAAGTTTGGTATTGCATATTCTAGAAGAAGATATTTACTTATCTGTAGAATTTACAAGTTGGGGAGAAGGGAATACTAATAATGGTAGTTTTTCTTATAATAGAGCCACAGAGAACTAACAGTTTAAATTGCTAAACCACATCACTTCCTATAAACAATTTCATTATAAAATATAAGAAACATGGGTTTTACTGAACTTTAATTTATTCTTATTTTCATATGAAACTCAAAAGAGTATGATCTTCTGAAAGAAGATTCAAAAATAAAAAGCCATTAAAAACATCCATTATAATAGCCAAAATATTTGAATTTGTTTGCTGTTACATCTAGTTGACAGATCTTTTAATACCAGCTTTCTTTTCTAAAATTAAGCATTTTGCTTATTGACATATGCTTTTTTTACAGTTATTTTTACTGCAATTTATACACGCTAAAAACAAGAAAGTAAAGCCCCAAAATTTAAGCTGTATATCAACCCTTTATTTTTACAGTCAACGGGATAGCTTTTAAAAAAATAAACCTGTGAATTGCAAAAATTAAAAATGAATTGTAAACCGAAACCTAGGTATTTTAAAATCTCTTCATATTCTTATACAAACCGATATCGATAGTAGGCAACTATTAAATCACAAGATAAAATCAAAAATTATGTCATTACAGAAACACTTAAAAAATCAGGGATATGATTTAATCGATGGTCCCATAAGAAGTCATAAACCATTGCAACTCTGGAAAAAAACACCCTTTAACAAAGTAGAACTATATTATGAAAATATTTCTCATGCATTTTCGGGTACTCATATTTTAAAAGAGGTTACAGCAGATGCGCTAGATGTAAATACATCCAAAAAAGATACTTATGCTTTTAATATTGGAATCTCTGTGCTAGAAGATATTATGGAAAGCCTAGGAATGGGAGACTTAAATTTTTCCTCTCAACTTAATAAAGGAAAAAAGGTAACCATCAGTTACCATAATGCTATCACCAAAGAATACCCTTCAGGTGAGATTGAAGAGTATTTTAGCAATGCTGATTTTAACCATTCTAACCGCAGGCTTCTCAAAAATGCAAATAGAAATAACATTATCATTATAACGGGGGTTATGTTCGCTAAAAATCTTGAAGTTATAATAGAGACCTCTTTTGATTTAGACGCAGAACTTGTGGCAAGTTTTAATGAGTTTGCAAGTACAGAACTTATTTTTAGTATGGATAGCAGAACACAGCTTAAAATGGTTGCCAGTACAAATGGGTATTTCCCTATTGCCATAAAAGCAAGTAGAATAGATTATGACAGAGGGGTGTTTGATAATCTTAAACAAATTACTGACAACAGAGATTTTTTCTAAAATATCACTAAATTTGTAGGTAAGTGTATTAAAACACCCTCTAAAAAACGTAAGCAGCTAGCACTAATTGAGGTTTTTAAAACGCAAACACCTCCTATGTTTGAGCATGGCGGTATTGCAAAAATGTATGTATCACTAAAAATTATAAAAAATGAACCCATCAAATACTTTTAAATTTTTCTTTGTGATGATTGTTTTATTGTCATCATGTAAAAAAACTCAAAGCAATAAAGAACAAGCAACCAAAAAAATTGAATTAGAAAAACTTATAAATTCGCCATTGTATTCGGATGCTGTCTTAGAATTAAAAGAACCCGATAGCACAACTACCTTAGATCAAGAAACAGTTGACTTTAATTTTGAGGTAAAAAATTATGCCCTTGGTGCCCAAACAGAAAGTCCCAACGCCAAGCTACTAGCGAATTCTCAAAAAGGACAGCACATTCATTTTATTTTAAACAACCAGCCTTATTCGGCTCACTATACCCAAAACTTCAAAAAAGAAATTCCCAATGGTGTGCATCATTTGGTTGCCTTTTTAAGTCGTTCATACCATGAATCCGTAAAAAATGAAAAATCAGTAATTCTTAAAAAGCTTGTAGTAGGTTCAAATACCAAAGATACAATTGGATTGGATATGGAGGCAGCAACATTAATTTACAGCAGACCAAAAGGAAGCTATTCTGGAAAAGACACCCAACAGATTTTACTTGATTTTTTTGTATTGAATACAAGCATCTCCGAAGAGGGCAACAAGGTGAGAGTCAATATAAATGGAGAAGAATTCTTAGTTACAGAATGGGTTCCATATATTATTAAAGGATTGCCAATTGGACAGACAACAATAGAATTAACACTTATAGATGCGCAAGGGAACTTAATTCCAGGACCTTTCAATAAAGTAAAAAGAACAATAACACTTACAGAATAATAGTGCAATGCAAATTTTAATGGTATGAATGATACTGAAGAAGTTTGTATTTTGAAGGTCCCAAAACACTTGCAATTCCTGGAAAAGTCTCTTAAAAAAAATTAAATTCTTCAAAAAGTTCCTTTCACAGGAACTTTTTTTTATCTAGAACCTACTGGTTTTCTTATTTAAAATTGAATTAGAAAACCTATTAAAACAGCCACTGTAATGGCAAAAATATCTCAATATTTTTAGGTTTGATGCTAATTTACACCTTTCTTCAATAGGACTTTAAGTCCTTAAAATTAAGCATTTCGCTTATTGTCAGCTATTTTATTAGTACCTACATTTACTTCATATGAATTGTTCTAAAAACAACAGAGCAAACTATATAAGATATGTGCAATATATCAACAATGTGGGTATGCGATATATCAACAATGTGGATATACGGTTGTTGGCAATAATATTGAATGAAAAGAACTAAAAAATTTATGACATAATAAGAAAAAAATAAAAATGAATATTTACCAAAAATGGTGTATTAAAAAAGCAATTATAAAAAAAGAAAGGCTATTTAAGTTTTACTCAAAGAATGAAAATATTTTAGATATAGGTTCTGGTAATTGTGCATTAAACTTATTAACTAAAAAAGCTGGATTTAATATAACGGGGGTAGATATAATTAACAAATCTGCCTTTAATGAAATAAAGCCCGTTATTTATATAGGAGGTAAACTACCTTTTAATGATAATGAATTTGACATAGTGCAACTCATTACCATATTACATCATATAAAAAACCCAGAAGAAACAATAAGAGAAGCTGTAAGAGTGGGAAAAAAAATTATTATAATGGAAGATATCTATAGCAGTAAATTTCAAAAATATATCACTTTTGTAGCTGATAGTATCAATAATTGGGAGTTTATTGGGCATCCTCACACTAATAAATCAGATGAGGAGTGGAGAAAAATTTTCATAGAAAATAAATTAAAAATTGAAAAAGTAGAGTATTATAAATTCTTAGTCTTTTTTAAACAAGTAACATATATATTAACTTAATAAATTAAAAAAAAATGAAAAATTTAAAACTATTCCTTTTATTATTTTGTATGTTATTCTTGACCACGTTTTCGCAAGAAAATAACACAAATAACAAAACAATTCCAAAATCTGATTTTAAAGGCATAAAAGAGACTAATCAAAATAAAACATCTCAAAGAGAAGAGTTGATTTCAGACCCTAGATTAATTTCTAGTAGCTATAGGTGGGCAGGTGATAATAACACCAATGGGAAAATTTATAGAACTGGTATTACTGGAATAGGACTTACGAATCCTCCTTCAGATACAAGATTATATGTAAAAGCTGATAATTTAAAAGTTGGAATTGTTTCAGAAGTGAGTCATACACAAGATTATCAATTTGGTATCTTAAGTGCAGTAAATAAACCCAATACAAAAGCACTTGCAGTTCTTTTAAATGAAAATGGAAATTATATTGATAAATTTGTCGTAATGGGGAATGGAAATGTAAAGGCGACTGAAGTTAGAGTTAAAGTAAATATTTTTCCTGACTATGTTTTTAAAGATGACTATTATTTAATGCCTTTAAATAAGGTAGAAAAGTTTATTAAAAAACATAAACATTTACCAAATATCCCTAAGGAATCGGTGGTAGTCAAAGAAGGACTTAAATTAGGAGAAATGCAAGTTAAGCAAATGGAAAAAATAGAAGAATTGTTTTTATACATTATTAAGCTTGAGAAAAAAGTAGATATTCTAAAAAAAGAGCTTAAGGAAGTTAAGAATCTAAAAAAATAATCTCGTGAAAAAATATAATATATTTTTATTCGTTTTTTTTCTTCTAATAATCATTTCACCTGCACTTTGCCAACAGCTTGAATTAGTTCAGACTAGTGGTAGTGGTACTAATTACAGTAGTGAATATATAAATTTTGGAGAAGTGACTAATCATTATGTAGCAACAGATTCTGATTTTAATTATGGTTTAACAAACAGATTCAATGGTAATAATTCAGTTTTTTCTTGGACAGCATGGAATAGAACAAATAGAGAATATGGAGTAAGAATTATAGAATACTCGCCTATTTTAACATTTGATGTTACAGACTGGTTTAGGTTTACAAATAACAGATTTAGCATAATAGATACATATAATTATAATCTAAGTAGTCTACCTTCTTACACCCCTTCTATAATTGGTCATGTAGTAGCACAATTCGTTGATTCTAATAATAATATTATTTCTAAAGAAGTCCCTGTAAAATGGGGGCCAGGTCATAGACGTTTCAAATGGGGTGATTTTAATAATATTCAAGGGAAATATATAGATTATGTAGAAATTAAAAATATAACTTTTGATATCCCTTATTATGGTGCAAAAAAATACTATACCTCAAAAGTTGCCTCTTTTAGAAATACAAAATTTATTTCACAAGAAATTATAATAGACCCTTCATATAATTTTTTAGGAGTTAGACCAGATGGCACATGGGGTTCAGTTTCTTTCAATCCTGATTGGCATGTTGTTATTGGAGATGAGACTCCAATAATATTATATCCAGGTACTGTTTTAAAAGCTGTTGATGAAGATTATTTTGAAAGTCCTTCTTCTCCTATTTCTCAATTAAGGATTTCCAACAAACAAAAGGTTATGGATCAAATTATGCTTTATCCTAACCCTAATGATGGAAAATTATTGTACATACAAAAAAACAGAAATGAATTAGTCCATAAAATTGAAATATATGATGAATCAAAAGTTGTATATGGTTGATTAGATAAAAACAACAACTCTATTAATCAAAAAAACAATGATGAATATATTACTATAAATTTATCTTTAAAAAGAGGGTTGTATAATTGTAAAATCCATACAAATAGTGGAATTTATTATAGAAAATTATCAGTTCAATAGTATAATAAAGATATTGGAATATAGAAGCAAAAGGATATTTTTATTAGAGTTTTTTTTTGTATTTCTAAATACTACCGCCAACACCAGTAACCGCCGCACAAGCCAAAAAAAATACATAATCACTCAAAAGCTCCTTTCTAAGGGACTTTTGTTTTTTGAAGCAAGGTTGTAAGGTTGTAATTAAATGAGTTGTATTGGTCTTATTTGAGGTCTGAAGAAGCCTTTTAAGATAGACCATAGAGAACCTATTGCTTAGGCATCACTTTTTACCGTTTTTAATACAAAAAATAAGCATTTCGCTTATTGTCAGCTATTCTATTAGTACCTACATTTACTTCATATGAATTGATCTGAAAACAACAGAGCAAACTATATAAGATATATGCGATATATCCACAATGTGGGTATGCAGTTGTTGTAAACAATGCTGAAAAACTGAACGAAAATGAAATACGCTGAATTTAATGTTGAAAATAATAGAATAGAGTTTATGAATTCTGTATTCGGAATTGAAAGTGTTTTATTAAACGGAAAAACTGTTTCAAAAAAATTCTCTTTCTCTGGATTCAAACACAAACTGAATCTGAATTCTGAAAATATTATTCTGAAATCAAAATATAAACAATTCGATAAAAGAGAAATTGAGTTGGAATTAATAAAAAACGGAGAGACAATTGAAAAGCAAATTTTCAAAGCTGACAAAAAACAAAGAATTTACTGGGTGCTAATTGAAACTGGGTTAGGAATTGGAGCTTATAAATTATTGAATCTAATAGTTGAAAACCTGAATTAAAACAAACTCTGAATTGAAAAAAGCACTGTTTACAACACCGATAACCGCCGCAAAAGCCACTAAAAAATAGTACATAATCACTCAAAAGTTCCTTTCTAAGGGGCTTTTGTTTTTTTTCTAAGAATGTATCTAAGGAAATAATACCCCCTCTAGTTGGGTTATGAAGCTTGAAAAAGCGTTTTCATAAAAAACAAAAATACCCCATCTCTCTGGCATCACTTTTAATGGTTTTTAACATAAAAATACACATTTTGCTTATTATCAACTATTTTATTAGTACCTTTACATCATACTTCATATGAATTGATCTAAAAACAACAGAGCAAACTATGTAAGGTATATGCGATATATCAAAAATGCGTGTATGCGATTTATCAACAATATGGTTATACAGTTGTTAGGTGCAATTAAAAAATGAAATAACTGAGTATTATAATATTAACCTCAATTTTTCTTTGGTGTTATTCTGAGAATAAAACCAAGGATAAAACTCTAAGTACTCAGAAAGCTGAACAAAATGTAAGTGAAGTTAATTCTGACCCAACGGAATTAATTAATATAGTAGAGCCTGAAAAAAATGATTCAGTAAATTAAGAGTTAATTACGAATGCTCCGTGTGATGAACTTCAAGATTTTGCGGAGGATATAGAAAGTTTGAAATGGATTTATGATACAGTTCGCTTGAATTAAGTGGGGATTTATGAAGAGCTCAATAGACAAAAAATAGAATATTTCGACAATAGACCCTTTTATTCAATAAGCTTTGAAAACAGTAGATTGAACAGAGCTTATAATTGGGGAACTTATAAAAGCCATTTTAACTCATTGGACTTTGAGTTATTTAAAGGAGTAAAAAAATATTTGGAGATATTTCTATAGAGATAAAGAAGCCACAGATGTGATATCAGACGGAGTAATTGAACAATGGAAATTTGAATCCGAAGAGCAAGAAGAGCAAGCTGACAAGGCTATAAGACAAATTTTGAAACCTGGGTTTACTGTTTATTTCAACACGAATCCATATTTCTATAGAATTAGAAATAAATTGATAATATTTCAATCAAGAGCAATGGCATTTCGCTATGACCAAAAACCAGTATTTGAAAAATTTGTAAAAGAAAAAGTACCTAACACGGTGTATAAGTAATAGCACCCTTCGGGATGCTAATAATCATACACAAACCGTTAGTGAAAATTAATAACAATATAAATGATAAAAATAGACAAAGACTTAATACAAAGTGATGCTTTTAGTAATTTGCTTGAAAAAGGGGAGTCATTAACCTTTAAAAAAGGGGATCTTATTGTACAATCTGGTAAAATATGTAACTACCTTTTTCTTGTTGAAAGTGGCTTATTAAGAAATTTCTATTATGACATTAAAGGAAACGATATAACTCATTGGTTTGCAAAAGAAGAAATGCTTATGACAATTCCTCCAAGTTTTTTTTATCATGAAGAAAGTGTTTTTAATATTGAAGCTATCGAAAACACTCAAGTGAGGGCATTTTCACATAATAATCTTGAAGATGCTTTACTACATTCAAGAATTATAGAACGTTTTGGACGTGAATTAATAACTCAGATTATGATAGCTTTAGGCAAAAAAGTAATTGATATGCAAACTAAAAGGGCTTCAGAAAGGTACAAAGATTTTGCAAAAAGTCAACCAGACATTTTTCGCAGAGCTAATTTGGGGCATATTGCGTCATATTTAGGAATCACTCAACAAAGTCTTAGTAGAGTTAGATCTTGCATCAAATGAGTATCTTTTCATTTTTTCACATGGGGTAAAATATTTTAGGAATCTTTCCTTTACATTGCGTTTCTAAAACACTTTAAAATGAAAAATAGTTATATTATTTTGGCGGTATTAATGTTCTTTTTAACTGTTAGTTGCAATTCAGATGACGACAATGGAACAAACTGTACTCCTTCTACTGAGGTAAATGGCACCAATACATATTGGGCTGAATATTTAGGTCATGACCAAACTGTAGATTTTTGGCCAGATAAATTTGTAAATTACTGGGTAATTGTTGTAAACAAAAATGATTTCCCAAATATTGGTTTTAAAATTCAAGGTCAATATCCAGACGCGAGATATTTTAGTTACAATGTTTATGGAGCGAATAGAAATTCTACAGCTTCTTTATATGATGTAGAGATAAAACCTGAAATTTGTTCAACAAATCCTTTTAACAATGAAAGCTCTGAAACGCCCGGAAATAGTAAATTATACACACTTTTTGTTGTTCCAGATTCAGTTTCAGAATTTGATACAAAAGATAATGTATTAAAGTTTGTAGAAGGAGAGAATGAAATTACCTTAATATTAAGATATTATGTTCCTGAAGATGGCGATTTTGCAAATGTAGAATTACCAGTTGTTGAAGCATTTGACTTAGACACTAACGAACCTGTAACTATACCTCCTACTAGTGATTTCTTAACTACAACTCCAACGATATTGGCTCAAATTAACGCAGCTTATAATTTTCAAATAGATAATATCGTACGTTTTTATAGTGGTAATGCTACTGGTCTTTATCCAAATAATGATAACCAATATGTACGTACGTTTCTAAATTATGACAATGATGATGTATATGTAATTAGATGGAAGGCTCTAACTTTTCCTACTAGTATAGAAGAATATGAAAGTTCAGAAGTTCGTTATTTTTCAATGAATTTAGGAGATAATCTTACTAATAATTTTGAAGGCGTTTATGATTCGCAATTTACTATAGATGGTGATGGATTTGTTACAGTAGTTATTACTGATGACACATCAGATTTAAGATCAAAAGCAGAAGAAGCTGGATACTATTTTATGCCTTGGACTTTACCAGGTGATAAAGGTTATTTAATATATCGTAATCTTTTAACAAAAAATGCAGATACAGCTCCATACTCTATTCGTAATGTACCTCTTCCTAGTTTTGCTACTAACCCAAGTCATATAATTACACACGATGCAAAAAATTATATTGGTGATTATGCTCCTTATGGACAAAGAATGACAAAAGCGGAATATTTAGACAATTTTGGAGGGTTTAATAACTAATAATTATATATTAAGTAATAAATGGTGAAGTAATAAGTAAACTATTCCCAGTTATCGTATTGTTGATTTTAGGAATTATGGAAGCAATTGGGGATTGTATTTTCATGATAGAAGGACAAAAAACGATTTCAATAGTGAAATCGTTAGTCTTGTTACGTTACCTACCTTAATACAACCAGGTATTTTTTTATTGTCAATTTGGTTTCTGGAAAATCATTTCCCTCAATATGAAGATAGTTTTATTGATGTTTCAATTTGGCTATGCATACTTGCATTTCTAATCTTAGATGATATGCTCCAATATTGGTGGCATAGGCTCTCTCATGTAAGTAAGATTGTGTGGAAATTATATAGTCCACATCATGTAGTTGAAGAAATGGGAATAGTCGTAACGTATAGAAACGCTATACTATATTATGCCTTTATGCCTGGAATTTGGTTTTCTGCAATTTTAGTTTACTTAGGAATGGGATATGTATATTTGTTTTGCTTGCCAATTAAACTCATTATTATTTTGTTGGCACATAGTGAAACAAAATGGGACAGATTTCTTTATCGTTATAAAATATTGAGACCACTTGCTTGATTGGTAGAAAGAATTATCTCAACACCAAGTACTCATTTTGCTCATCATGGATTGACTGCTGAAAACGGTGTGTCACATCCAAATAGGAACTACGGAAACCTTTTATTCCTATGGGATATTTGGTACGACCAAAATTACCCGAAAATATCCTAAAAAATTTGGTACTTGAAATCAGCTTAAAGAATCGTGGCATATACAATTGTTTTTTTCTTTGATTAGGTCAAAAAATCCAAAAAGTGAATTGCATTCTATAATTACAAAAAATGATTATGATCCTTTAGTGGATTCTTAAAGAGTATAACAATTAAGCATTTGTGGACTGAAATTAAAAAAACTTTCACTAACAATGGTAACCGTTTCACAAGTCACTAAAAAACCAGTATAGAATCACTCAAAAGTTCCTTTCTAAGGGACTTTTGTTTTTTGAAGCAAGGTTTAAACTGGTAATTAAATGAGTTGTATTGGTCTTATTTGAGGTCTGAAAAAGCCTTTTAAGATTGACCATAGAGAATCTATTGCTTTGGTCTCTGTTTTTAAATTTTTTGAAATAAATTTCAAATACTTCTTCAAATTATACCCAATTGCAGACAACTGCATCACTTTATTTGCCTGTCGAATTCCAATCGTATTGATTTTCCGAAGTCCCAGAAACTGGGTAAGGGTTTCAAAAACATCTTTACTGATGTATATTCCAAAAGTTTCCTTAAATTTATTCATAAGAACTGATTGATGAAAGAATAGTCTTCTGGACTCACATCAACTTGAAATCGAGATCTAGGTCTCACAGAACTGAACATGATTTTTAGTAGAAAAGAGAGCCAATTATCAATGTTTTAGAAGTCAAAAACTAACCATGTATAGTAACCTTAATTCTCTCTTTTATTCTTTCTAATTAAATATCAAATTTATCAAAAGACAAACTTAAGATTTGTGTAATTCATTACTAGTTATATCCTACTTAGGAAAGACCTCTCGGATTTTCTATTCGATTTATATTTGCTATTTAGTTGCTGAAACACGAAACAAAATCATAAAGAAGAGTGTTTTGAATTATAATTAAAAAACCAAACTTTATAAAACCCAGACAACCATTTATAAAAAATTTATATCTTTTCATTTAGAGGTAGTCTCTACATATAAAAAGTAGTCAAAAACTATATATGAATTCAAATAAAAAAAACAGTTAATATGAAAAAATTACTAATCCTTTTCCTAATTACTAACATTTTTTATTCGTGTAAAAATGAAACAATAGCAAATAAACAGATCCCAACTATTAAAGAAAAAGAAAATAACATAGCACAAACTAAAGTTCTAACACTTGGTGCTTTTCATTTTACGTTTCCAAATCGAGATGTTGTTAAAACAGCTAAGGAAGATCAGATTAATGTTTTAGATGCTAAATATCAAAAAGAAATTGAATTAATCGTAGATAAACTTGTTAAATTTAAACCTACTAAAATTGTTATCGAAAGACAACCTGAAAAACAGCAAACCTATGACTCTCTTTATATCTCTTATTTAAATGGGAAACATAAACTTTCCGGAAGCGAAGCGCAACAAATAGGATTTAGGCTTGCCAAGCGTTTGGGCTTAAAACAATTATATTGCACTGATGCCTGGGGAACAGATTATGAAGATGTAAAAAAAGCTGTTTATGGAAATGACACAATTGCTAAAGGAAAATTTATGGATTTTTTCTACAACAATCCAGATACTATTTTAAACTCATATCGTGGTAAAAAATCATTATTTAAAACTGAAGGTATTTTGGCTGAATTGAAAAGACTAAATTCCGCAGAATTCGTTAAAAAAGGATTGGGTGACTATTTAATTGGCATTTTTAAATACGAGACAAAGGAAAATGATCAATTTGGACCAGATTTTGTCACATCTTGGTGGTTTAATAGAAACTTGAGGATTTTTAGAAATATTCAACGAATTAATGCAAAACCTGAAGATAAAATTCTCGTAATATATGGTGCTGGTCATATGAACTTACTCAATATTTTCTTCGAAGCTTCTCCTGAATATAAATTATTACATATAAATGATTATTTAAATTAAAACTGTGCCTAACACCGATAACCGCCCCAAAAGCCACTAAAAAACAGTATAGAATCACTCAAAAGTTCCTTTCTAAGGGACTTTTATTTTTTTGTCAAGGATATCTAAGAAAATAATACGCCCTCTAGTTGTGTGCTATGAAGCCTAAAAAAGCGTTTTCATAAAAAATACAAATGCCTCATTGCTTAGGCATCACTTTTTACCGTTTTTAATACAAAAAATAAGCATTTGGCAGAGAATTTTTTCATAAAAACTACTGCCCCCCCACACAAGCCCAAAGTGTAATTTCGAAACTTTTACAACAAAACTAAACTTTAGTATAGTAAAAAAACTAGCCTCTAGTGTAGTGGAAGTATAAAAGTTTTTATGTATGTTTGAAAATCTATAAAAAGATAAGAGCTGTCTCTCTAGGTGTAGCGATCCTTGTTTAAAGGATGATACAA
>Ga0189288_10124_pt1 | contig 78908 bp, 68 predicted proteins | sample UW105minimetaG_FD_130316 | JGI IMG/M metagenome (GOLD analysis project Ga0189288, IMG submission 130316) | Marine microbial communities from the Costa Rica Dome - UW105 mini metaG | ecosystem: Environmental > Aquatic > Marine > Oceanic > Photic zone | place: Costa Rica: the Eastern Pacific...
AACGGGGTTCTGCCACCAAACAGACCACCAATAAGCGAACGGCCGCTGCCCTTCATGGTGAAACTGTAGCACAGGCTGTTTCTACCGCGCACAGGCGGGCCCCCACCCGGAACGGTTTTTTAGCACTTCCCTTTCCTCCTTGAGGATGCGGTTCTCGCGCCGAAGTCGGTCATTCTCTTTGGCAAGGCTCAAATCCTCTTGTGACACCACATCAGTGTCTCGGTGTGCTGTAATCCACTTGTTTAGCGTCGACATTCCGACACCCAAATCATCAGCTACCTGTTTGCGCGTAAGTCCACTGGTCAGCGCGATACGCACTGCATCAGCGCGGAATTCGTCCGTACGTTTACAGTCCCATAGTCAGCCTCCTTTGGTGCAGTAAATGCTATCAAAGGACCGGCATCAAACCGCGACACGTCCAGCGTGACTTCGATGTCTCGCTTCCATCCTCATGGATATTTTTGTTGGAAAGGCACATTTGACCGAGCATCAGCCTTTATCTCATCGTTTCCTCCGAAGACAATGAGTGTACATATCGACAGGTTCGCACGCCCGGTTAGACTGTACCGTGTACAAGTCGCGTGCCTCCTGAGTTGAACAGGTGAATGTTATCACGCTGCAGATGTAGACCCAGACGATCCCCTGTTTTCACGGGCAAATTACCAGACCGGCGAACCAGAACTGAGCCGACGCCGTCAACCTGAACATAGATGTTTGTGTCGGATCCCAGGCGTTCAACCACATCGGCGACGCCTGTCAGATCTCCGTCATCGGTCGTGACAATGTCGATGTGTTCCGGCCTCACGCCCAGTTCGGTCACCTTTTGAATTTGGCTACCGGCAGGCACCGCGAGATGACCGCCATTTGGCAAACCCAAGCCGGTCGGCTGCCTGCTGGTGGGAAGAATGTTCATCGTAGGAGACCCGATAAATTGGGCGACAAATTTATTGGCGGGACGCTCATACAAATCCAGCGGCGTGCCGACCTGTTGAATGTCACCGCCGTTTAAAACCACAATCCGATCGGCGAGCGTCAGGGCCTCAACTTGGTCATGGGTGACATAAATCATCGTCGCGCCCAGCTTTTGGTGCATGCGCGCAATCTCCAGCCGCATTTCCACCCGTAGAGCCGCATCCAAATTGGAGAGGGGCTCATCAAACAGAAAGGCGCGCGGCTCGCGAATGATCGCTCGCCCCATTGCCACCCGCTGACGCTGACCACCCGAAAGTGCACGAGGGAGACGATCTTTCAGCGCAGATAGCCCTAGGGTTTTTGCAGCGGCTTCGACCCGTGTTCTGCGTTCTGAAACCGAATCTTTGCGGATCTCCATAGAGAACCCCATGTTTCGCGCCACATCCATATGCGGATAAAGCGCATAAGATTGAAAGACCATGGCAATGTCACGTTCGCGCGGGCGTAGATCGTTCATCCGTTCACCGTCGATGAGAAAATCACCACCACTGATGGGCTCTAGTCCGGCGATCATCCGCAACAGCGTGGATTTCCCACAGCCAGAGGGACCAACCAAAACGATGAACTCGCCATCCTGAATGTCGAGATTGATGTCGCGCAGCACCTCTACAGAGCCATAGCGTTTCATCACGTTGTTGAGCTCGATCCGAGACATAGCGGACCTCCTATCCTTTGACCGCGCCGGACGTCAGGCCCTGCACAAGGTAGCGTTGAATGAAGATGAAGAAGAGACAGCTTGGCACCAGTGCCAGCACCCCGGCCGCCATCATTTGCCCCCAGTCGACCGAAAACTTTGACACAAAGGTCAACAGCCCGACGGGGAAGGTCATGGCGTCGTTCTTCGAGATCAACATTAGTGCAAACAAAAGCTCTGACCAGGCCGCGGTGAACACGAACCCCAAAGTCGCGCCCAGACCGGGGAGGGTCAGAGGAAAGACAACTTTGCGCAACGCCTGAAATCTGGAGCACCCATCCATCATCGCGGCCTCTTCCAGATCCTTCGGAATTCCATCAAAGAAAGACTGCATCAGGAAGGTCGCAAACGGGATGTTGAAGGCGGTGTAGACCACAATCAGCGACGTGAGTGAGTTCAACATGCCCAGCGATGAAATGATTTTGTAGATCGGTGCAATGATCATCAACAGAGGGAACATCTGGGTCACCAGCATAACCACAATCAACAGCCGTTTGCCTGCAAAGTGAAAGCGCGAAAATGCGTAACCTGCGCCTGCGGCGATGAGTGTGGTGAGCGCGGCAGTGCCCAATGACACCGTGAGCGAGTTGCCGAAATAGCTCAGAAAATCGGTCTGAAACAGCACTTCGGAGAAATTGCTGAGGGTTACGCTTGAGGGCCACAAAGAAGTGCCTTCGCTGTATACCAGTTGATCCGGCGTCAGAGCGATTTTCAGAAGCCAATACAACGGGAAGAGCGCGAAGCTTAGATACCCCAACAAGGCAAGGTACTTACCAGCGATCAAAACGGGATGAGTGCGGGAAACTGCCATTGGGACCTCAGATTTTGACCAGTTTTTTGCGGATCCAGAGCACGATCACGGCGTAAACAAGCAAGATGCCCAACAGCGCCACAGCGATGGCTGAGGCATAGCCAAAGTCCAGTTTGCGGAAGGCGGTGGTGAAGATATACGAGCTGACAATCTGTGTCGAGTTGGCCGGGCCACCCCCGGTCATCACATAGATCAGATCCGCGAAATTGGCGATCCAGATGGTGCGCAGCATCACAGTGATCGCAATCATCGGGGCCAGAAAGGGCAGCGTGATTTTGCTAAAGATCTGCCAGGCCGAGGCGCCATCAATTTCTGCCGCCTCGAACAGTTCTCCGGGGATCGATTGCAGCGCAGCGAGCAAGGTGATGGCAAAGAAGGGAACGCCGAACCAGACATTTGCGACGATTGGCCCCCAGAGGGCCAGATCTGGATCACCCATAATATTATAGGGTTCGGACAAAATGCCCAAAGCGGTGAGCCAATGCGGAAGCGGGCCGATCACAGGATTGAACAACCAGGCCCAGGTCAGGGCCGAAAGAAACGTGGGCACGGCCCAGGGCAGGAACACCAGCGCCTGAAACAACTTTTTGCCGTAAAACTGCGTGTTAAGTAACAGTGCAAGTCCGAGACCGAGCAGAAACTGGAATGAGATCGACCAGAAGGTCCACCAAAAGGTATTGTCGAGCGCGAGCCAGAATTTGCGATCCGACCAGAGTTTGGCGAAGTTCTCAAATCCCACCCAACCAGTGTTGAACGGGCGGAGCAATTCGATCGACTGAAACGAATAGGAAATGCCGATGATCAAGGGCATCAGCAGGACCGAAACGATCAGCAAGATGGCCGGCGACAGGTAGAGAAACGGCTCGACCATGTAACGCCAGTAGAGAGAGTGGCCTGTCCGGGATGTCCCGGGCAGGCGTTTGGCTGTTAGTGACAGGCTCACTGGCTTGCTTTCCATTTCGAGTATTCGTCGGTTAGCAAATCGGCCCATTCATCGGCAACATCCTGTGCCGAACGCTGGCCGAGAAGGGCCTCCTGGCTGGTTTCCAACAGTACGGTGGAGGCGAAATAGCCCCATTGTTCCAGATGGGTCGGCATGGTGGTTGGTTCGTATTGTGCACCGTTAAGCGTATCGAACCAGCCTTTGAACTGCTCCGTCTGGAAATGCGGGTCCTGATCTGCGCCTTTGTGGATTGGGATCACACCAACCCGCTGTGCCCATTTTGCATTGGCCTTAGGCGACGAGAGGGTCGCCACCAAATCCCATGCTTCGTCTTCGTGCTCGGTCGAGTCGAAGATCGACCAACCCGCAAAGCCGATGGTGGGGAAGGATTTCCCAGAGGGACCAACCGGCATCGGGATCACAGCAAAGTCTTCTGCGGGCATCCGCTCGGAAATCGCAATCAAGGCATCGGGGTCTTGATCAAGGAAGGCACAGGTGCCGGAGTAGAAACCGGCGACGATCTCGTTGAAGCCCCAGTTGACGCTGTCCTTCGGGGCATAGCCCTTCTGGTACATGTCCATCATGAATTGGATGCCTTCGACCGAGCCGGGTTCGTTGATGCGGCTTTTGCCATCGGGGGTGAAGAAATCATTGGTGCCGTTCATGGTGGCGGCCAGCATGATCCAGCCATTGGTGCCACCGGGCCCACCGCGCAGACAGTATCCGGATTTGCCATCCAATTCCGACACTTTGGCAGAGGCATCCATGAACTCGGCCATTGTGGCAGGCGGAGCGTCTACGCCCGCTTCGGCCAGCAATTTCTTGTTGTAGAACATCGCCCGCAAATAGAACCCGTAAGGGATCATATAGAGATCACCGGCCTGCGAACCCATGGCGACGGTTTTCTCGGTGAGCGTGCCGCCATTGTCCCAACCAGCCACGTGATCCTTGAGGCTCGCAAGCTGACCGGACCCGGCATAAAGCGCCTGCCAGGTATCAGGCATCTCCACGACATCTGGAATATCTCCGCCCGCGACCATTGTGGCCAGCTTTTCAAAGGCTTGCCCCCAAGGCAAGCTCACGATTTCTACGGTGACGCCTGGATTTTTGGCTTCATATCCGTCGACCAGAGATTGGAGCACCTCTGTGCGCTCGGGGCTTGTAATCACTTCGACCAGTTTCAATGTGGTGTCTGCCGAGGCTGTGGTGGCCACAAGCAAAGCCACTGCGCTGGCGCAGGTCTTTAGGTACGTCATTTGTCATTCCTCCAGATCGGTTGGGTTTGCGCGTCTTTTTGTGCTCTCAGGCGACGCTTGTTCTCAGGGCGTTGGTGAAATCGGCCCAAAGGTCCTCGGCATCTTCCAGCCCAAGGTTCAAGCGAACCAAATTGGGGGGGACGCCAAAATGTTGCATGGAATTCTTTTCTCCGGCCTGTGCCAGTCCAACCCGGGCGGGCAAGATCAAGCTTTCAAAACCGCCCCAGCTTACACCCAATCGAAAGTGTTTCAGGGCATCGGAAAACTTTGGGATGTCGACGCTGTCGTCAAATTCCAAAGACATGAGCCCGGCGCGCCCTCGCAACCCGGGAACGTCATTTGCACCGGGGCTGTTGATCTTGCGCACCTCCGGCAGGCCCGCCAGACGGTCCACAAACAGATTTGCCGTGGCTTGGTGTTGTTTCATGCGGGCGCTTAACGTGCGCAGACCACGCGTTAACAAAAAGGCTTCGAAAGGCGCAAGTTTGGCGCCGAGTAGGGGCAATGTCAGATCGCGAATTCGCGCAATGTGATTTTGGGACGAGATCACAACCCCGGCCACGGTATCGGAATGGCCAGAAATATACTTCGAGGCCGAGTGCAGAACGATATCAATGCCAAGATCAATTGGAGTTTGAAACACAGGACTGGCCCAGGAGTTGTCAATCATGGTGACCACACCGTGCTTCCGCGCATGCTCTGACACCCGCATCAAATTCATCGGTTGGAACATCACCGAGTTTGGGCTTTCCAGATAGGCAACTTTGACGTCGCGCAAGAGCTCTGGGTCCGTTTCAAATTGGCTGACTGAATGATAGCTGACCTGAACACCAAACGGGCGCAGCATGCGTTCCATAAACCGGTAAGTGTCTGGATAGACATGTTCAACACAGGCGACACGGTCGCCGGGTTGAAGGAAGGCAAGCAGCGTTGAGGAGATGGCGGCAATGCCTGAGGCAAAGCCAATCGCAGCGGAGCCGTTTTCCGCACTGGCCATAATGGTTTCAAAGGCCGCAACGGTTGGGTTCTGAACTCGTGTATAGATCGGTTGATCGCTCCGGCCCGCCATGCGGTCCTCAAACGCCTGATAGTCCTGGAAAGCGAAGAGAGACGATTGCACAATCGGAGGCGTGATTGAGCCATTGTCATCCGCCAGAACCGAACTCAGCAGGGTCGCCAAGGCGCGGTCTGTCTGAGGTTGCTTAGACATCATAGGTCTCCATGACTTTGCGCACTTCGGCTTCGACCATGTCCATGATGCGGGCCATTATATCGGCGGCGTTGGTCTCATCCCCTCGCGCCACGGCTTCGGCCAGTGCAGGGTGCAAGGGAATGGTGTTCTGCCCCAGCTGAGGCTGCCCAAAAGGCGTTTCATAAATCTCGTTAAAGCCTTGCTGAATCTGCAAAACCAGCTGTGCAAAGAGCGGATTTCCGGTCGCGGCGTGGATTGCGGCATGCAGCTTGTGATCGGCGTGTCGCCAATCGCCCCCGGCGTCATAAATCGCCATCAGCTCTTCCAGTCGCCCCATAATCAGACGGGCATGGTGTTCGGTGATATTACGCGCGGCCAATCGCACGGCCTCGATCTCTAGCGGGCGGCGTACCGAATGGGTGCGCAGCAGGCTTTCCGCTTCGAGCTTAAGGGTCATCGGCATATGGATGGCGTTGCTGAACACTTCGGCCGCGAGAACAGTGCCCGCCTTCTTGTTGCGTGTCACAATGCCCATGTTTTGCCAGGCGATTAGAGCCTCGCGCACCTTCGCGCGGCTCACTTCAAGCTTACGCGCGATGGCAATCTCAGGTGGCAAACGGTCTCCAACTCCAAGCTGCGCACCCTCAATCATACGAGACAGAGCATCCAAAACCGTGCGCCGGCTGTTGCCTGGCTCAAGATGCTCCAGTGCCCGCGCTGACGCATCTTTGTCAGGTGAGGGGGATTTGTCTGGCTGGTCTGGCACGTGAACTTGCTCCGAATTCTTCCAGCCTCACGTTAAGATAATGTCGGACAAAATCAAGAATAATGTCAGACATTAAATTACTGCAATATTATCAACCTCTTGAAGTCCTCCCGTAGAACTTTCTTTTCGCGATGGCTCGAATCAAAACTACACAATCTGGAAACCCCCAGCTCCCCTCACGCTATTGTCGATGTACCCACCGCTCTTTCAGAGCTCTGACCAAGCGACGCGTCACATCATTCTGCGTATGAGCTCCAAAACGTCGTTCAGATAAGGTCTTTGAGTCGAAACAAACACACTTGGACGTTTGATTGCGCCAGCCAGTAGACCCCTCCCCTCGTCTGGGCTACCTTCGCCGAAAAAGCAGGAACAATCCTGCAAAGGACAGAGCAGGACAGAGAGCAGATGCCGTCAAAGCCACGGGTGGTCTTTCTTTTTAGGGCCGGTCATATCAATGCCGGGTCAAAAATCATGCGCTGCGATCAGCTGTGCGAGATTGCGACCGAATTTTTGGGCGACCGGTACGAGTTTTCCACGCGCGCGCTCCCCCGCCCGGCCCATCTCAATCGTCAGCAACGCCTCGTTCAGGATCTGAAAGATTGCATCGTAATCTTTCTCAAACGGTCTGATGATGTCATCGCTTTGGAAAACCTTGAAGATCTGCGCAAATCCGTGCGTGGCATGGCGATTGATTATGTCGACGGCAACACCTTTCCGCCGCCCCGTGTCGCAATGGATGCGCATATTTCGGCTTCGGTGGCAGGGGCTCGTGCTCTTGAAGTGCTCTTGTCGGGGCCTTTTGACGTGCCCCGAAACAGAACCTCTTCTGTCCATACGGTGCTACATCATGCCGATCCGCGTATCGTGCCGCATCAAGCGACCGGCGATCATCCGATCATCTGCTACTTTGGCGATCTGAACAACGCCCACCTGCCCGAGTTTGCACGCAAACAAATCCAATCTCTGGCTGGTGACGATGGGCTTCCCCAGAACTTTTTCGAAGAAATGCTAAAGTACAACATGCACTATTGCGTGCGCGAGGTCTCCAAACGCAACAAACGCTTGGCGTATAAGCCCTTTACCAAAGGCTTCAACGCCGCGGCTTGTCGCGCCAACATATTGGTCAACCGACAGGTGCACGATGCCGAACATTTCTTGGGGGAAGACTATCCCTTCTTAATCGACGATCTGAGTGACGATTGCGTGCAGGCCGGGTTCGATGCCGCGCGCTCGGCTTTTGGCACTCCGGTCTGGGACAAAGCGCTTGATCGCGTCGAACATATGCGGTCCAAAGTGACGCCGCGGGAGATCGCGCGCCAGTTGGATGGTGTTCTGCGGGTCATGGTGTGATGAATAAATGCGTTCCAATGGCACGCCACGCAGATGGTCAAGCCTTGGAGAAACATGAGGCAGTACAATGAGTTTCATAGACAAAAACGGGCGCGAGGTTCGAGCAACCGGGGTCAATCACCGGCGTTTTCTGGCTGACCTTCATAAGAACTATAGCTTCGATTGGTACATGGAAATCGGCTGTCGTCAGGGGAAATCTTTTGCCCAGGTCCGGTCAAAAACCATCGCGGTTGACCCGGAGTTTTCCATAAAAACCAATGTGATTGGCGCAAAGCCAGAGCTACATCTCTTTCAAAAAACCAGCGACGACTTTTTCGCCTCTCGGTATCTCGAAAAGAATGAGATCGAAATTTCGGTAACGTTTCTCGACGGGATGCACCTGTTTGAGTTCCTTTTGCGCGACTTTATTGGCACCGAGCGGAACAGCTCGCCTGATGGCGTGATCCTGTTGCACGATTGCTGTCCCTGGACACACGAAATGACAACGCGCGATCTCGACAATCTACCAGATGGGCCCTGGACCGGGGATGTCTGGAAGATGCTCCCGATTTTGCAGAAGTATCGCCCGGATCTGAAGATTGATGTTCTGGACTGCAAGCCAACCGGCTTGGTGGCGGTGTCAAATCTCGATCCAAACAACACTATTCTATCGGACGCTTACGATGAGATCGAGCAGGCCTATATGGACCTCGATCTGGAAACCTTTGACCCTATAGTCCTGTTCGATAGTTTCACCTACGTCTCGGCAGATACCCAACGGGACACCGATTTCCCGTTGTTTCAGGGCATTGGTCGCGCGGCGGATGACACCGCTACCTCAGGTCAAAAGACCAACACCTCAACAGAGGTGGCGCGGGCTGTGAACATGATGCCAAAGCGCAGTTTCCGGGACTGGGGTGTTCAGGATCCGAAAATCCTCATTGCCACTTGCATGAAAAATGAAGGCCCGTTCATTCTTGAATGGGTTGCGTGGCACAAGGCCATCGGCGTGACCGATTTTGTGGTCTACACCAACGACTGTACCGACGGCACAACCGAGATCTTGGATCGCTTGCAAGAACTTGGTCACATCACCCATCTGGAAAACCCCGCGGTGGCCAAAGGCAGCACCTATTTTCAGCCCGAAGCTCTCAATGCCGTACACTTGCGCCCGGAGTTCTTAGGCGCTGATTTTGTCATTTCAATCGATGTGGATGAGTTCATCAACATTCGCAGTGGTGGAGGCACGCTGTCTGATCTGTTTGATGCCACTGGCCCGTTTGACGTGTTGTCGATGTCAGAGCTCAATCACGGCAGCAATGCGCGTGAAGGGTTCGAGCCCGGTTGGGTGACCGAGCAGTTTCCTGGACATCAAACCGAAGAGCCCGGCCACTGGAAGGCGGCACGAGGTGTAAAGTCGATTACTCGTCTGTCTGAAAACGTGCACCGCATTCGCAATCACCGCCCGGATGTCGCACCGGAGTCCGTATGGCTCAATGGGTCTGGCAAACAAACCTCTGTGTTGCGCGATGACCCTCAAAGCAACGGGTTCGACACGCGTGATACCTATAAGCACGTTGTTCTCGACCATTACCCGCTGCGCGCACTCGATTCCTACCTGATCAAAATGGATCGCGGCGATGTTGTTATTGGCGGCAAAATGGTGTCCCAGCGCTACTGGCGATTGCGCAACCAAAACGACAATCAGACCTCGAATATGACAGCAGGGATCGCCCGCGCGCGCGCGCTGTATCACGATTTGTTCGAGAGCGATGCCCCACTGATGGAGCTCCAGAAAAAGGCCGACCAAGCCCATGCCGCACGGATCGCAGAGATCATTGACGACGATCTGTACCGCGAGCGCAAAGATTGGATCTTTGAAAACAGTTGGTAACTCCGCACCGAGCACAAGTGATAAACGAACAAAGCCACCCGTCTCATGCGGGTGGCTTTTTCTGTTGGAACGGCTGGGGCAACCCGAACATATCCAATGATGCAAAAACATCATTTTTGAGCACTCTTTCCATCATATATGATAGATCTGAGGGCGAATTCTGATTGATCAGAACGCAAAATACGGGTCAGCGTAGCGCCAACTCAGACAGCTTTGAGGCCCTCATGACCCTGCCCTTCGCGCTCAACCACATGTCCGTTGCCAAAGCGGATTATGCCACCACCTTGGACATTGCCGCGCAACTGGGCTGTGTGGGTGTCGAGTTCCGCAACGATCTGCCCGGCGAGCTGTTTGGCGGTGATGCGCCTTCAAAGGTCCGCGAGCTGGCCCATGCCAAGGGTCTGCGCATTCTGGGTCTGTCCGAGGTCAAGATGTTCAACGTCTGGGACAGCACCAAAGCCCAGGAGGCACGCGCGCTTTTGACCATCGCCAAAGAGATCGGCGCTGAAACCATCAGCCTGATCCCGCGCTGCGATGGTCTGGGCTGTGGCAACGGCGAACGGCAGGCCAATCTGCGGCTGGCATTGAAAGAGATCCTGCCGATGTTGCAGGACGCCAATATGGTGGGGCTGGTCGAGCCACTGGGCTTTGGCCATTCCTCGCTGCGCTACAAATCCGAAGCCATGGATGTGATCACCGCCCTGAACGGCGAGGCGCATCTGAAACTGGTGCATGACACCTTCCACCACTATCTGGCGGAAGAGACCGAGTTTTATCCCGATCACACCGGCATCGTGCATGTCTCAGGCGTTGAGGACAAAACACTGGCCCCGGGTGAGATCGGTGATGAGCACCGTGTTCTGGTCGGGCCCGATGACATTCTGGGCAACTGCGCACAGCTGCGCCGCCTGCGTGACGGCGGATACCGTGGCCCCATCTCATACGAGGCGTTTTCGCCCATCGTTCATGATTTTGCCGACCCTGTCGGTGAACTGAAATCGTCGCTGCAGTTTCTACAGGAAACCACAGCCGCCGATGCGTCAACCAACGCACGCTGACCCCAAGCTTCAAAACAATAGTGGAGGAATATTATGAAGCGCTTTTTGACCACCGCCGCCCTGGCCACCCTGATGAGCACCAATGCCATGGCCGAAAACATCGGCGTCTCGATGGCTCTGTTTGACGACAACTTTCTGACCGTTCTGCGCAATGGCATCGATGAGATGGCCAATGAGATGGACAGCGTTGATGTCCAGATCGAAGACGCTCAGAACGATGTGGCCAAGCAGCTGGACCAGATCAACAACTTTGTGGCCTCAGGCGTGGATGCGATCATCGTGAACCCGGTTGACACTTCGGCGACCGCCGCGATGACCGCCGCTGCAGAAGCCGCAGGCGTGCCTCTGGTCTATGTGAACCGCCAGCCCATCAACCTCGACACCCTGCCCGACAATCAGGCCTTTGTTGGCTCGAACGAGATCGAATCCGGCACGCTTGAAGCGTTCCAGATCTGTCAGAACCTGCGCGTCGCAGGCAAAACCGATGGTGCCCGCGCCTATCTGATGATGGGTCAGCTGTCGAACCAGGCCGCAATCCAGCGCAGCAAAGACGTACATGACGTAATCGGCATGGACATGTGCAAATTCATCACCCTGATCGATGAGCAGACCGCCAACTGGTCGCGCAACGAAGCGCAGGATCTGATGACCAACTGGCTGTCGACCGGTGAACCCTTTGACGCCGTCTTTGCCAACAACGACGAAATGGCAATTGGTGCAATTCAGGCGATGAAAGCCAGTGGCATTGATATGGCCGATGTCGAAGTGGGTGGCGTGGATGCCACGCAGGACGCGCTGGCCTCGATGCAGGCGGGTGATCTTGATGTGACCGTGTTCCAGAACGCTGCAGGCCAAGGCTCGGGCGCACTGAACGCAGCGCTGTCTCTGGCCAAAGGCGAAGACGTGGCGCGCTCGATCTTTATCCCGTTCGAGCTTGTGACCCCGGCCACCATCGGCGGCTACATGGCGAAAAACTAAGCCAAATACACAACCAAAGACGAGCGGCGCCTTTTGGGGGCCGCTCGTTTGCCTTCCCTCTCTCCTCACATACCATCGGAGCCGCGCGATCATGTCCGATCACAGCCATGGCATTGGCGGTCTCACCTTCGATCGGTCCAAACGGGCCTGGCCGAATGAGATCAACGTCTTAGGGGCGCTTGTCCTGATCATCGTCATTTTCGAAGCTTTGGGGGCCTATCTCATGGGCCAGAGCTTTCTTTTTGACAGCAACGACCGCTTTGACAGCATCTTCAACGAAGCGCGCCTGCGCATCATCATTCTTCAGGTCTCGATCATTGGCATTATCGCCATCGGCGTGACACAGGTCATCATCACCGGCGGCATCGACCTCAGCTCAGGCTCGGTTGTGGGCGCCACGGCGATGATCGCGATGAGCTTTGCCCAGGTGGCCGAGGTCAATGGCTATCCCAACCCCAAGGCCATCTTTGGCCCGGCTCTGATGGATCTGCCGGTGCTGGTGCCGATTGCAGTGGGTCTGATCTGTGGGGTGATTGCTGGGGCAATCAATGGCATGCTGATCGCCTACACCCGCATTCCGCCCTTCATCGCGACGCTTGGCATGATGGTCACCGCCCGTGGCGTCGCCAAATGGTGGTCGAAAGGCAACCCGGTGTCCTTCCCTACAGACAGCTATGCCGGGATCGGATCGGGCATGATGCCGGTGGTCTGGTTTGTCGCTTTGGCGGTGCTGTTCCATCTGATCCTGAAATACACCGTCTACGGCAAACACACCTATGCCATCGGGTCCAACGAAGACGGCGCCCGCATGGCCGGGATCAATGTCGCGCGTCACAAGGTGCTGGTCTATGTCATCGCCGCAATGCTGGCGTCGTTTGCGGCCATCATCCTGAGCTCAAAGAACCTGACCGCGCAGGCGGGCATGGGGCTTGTCTACGAGCTGGACGCCATCGCCATGGCGGTGATTGGTGGCGTGTCTCTCTCCGGGGGCCGTGGGTCGATCCTTGGCACAGTTCTTGGCGCGCTGATCTTTGGCGTCATCATCTCTGGGTTCACCTTTCTACGTCTCGACGCCTATTACCAAGAGATGGTCAAAGGCGTGATCATTGTCGCGGCCGTTGTGCTCGACCAGTGGCGCCAGCGCCGCGCAGCATCCAAATCGTGAGGCGACTGACATGAGCAACGACATCATTCTGGAAACCCGCGATCTGACCAAACATTACGGCGGTGTTCACGCGCTGGAGGGGGCCAACTTTACCCTGCGCAAAGGCGAACATGTGGCGATCATGGGGGACAACGGGGCGGGCAAATCTACCTTTGTGCGCCAGATCACTGGCGTGGAACAACGCACCCGAGGAGAGATCATCTTTGACGGCCAGCCGGTGCAGTTCGCCGGCCCGCTGGATGCGCGTGAAGCAGGGATTGAAACCGTGTTTCAGACGCTGGCGCTGGCCGATGATCTGGATGTGCCTGACAACCTGTTTCTGGGGCGCGAAAAGACCAAATGGGACTGGCTCGGCCCCTTCCGTCTCTTGGACTACAAAGCCATGCGTGACGCCACCATGGCCGGGCTTGAGAAAACGGCGGTGAAAATCCCCAACCTGCGCAACCCAATCCGCAATATGTCGGGTGGCCAACGTCAATGTGTGGCCATCGCCCGGACAGCGACCTTTCACTCAAAGCTGACCATCATGGATGAACCCACGGCGGCGCTTGGGGTGCAGGAGACCGCGCAGGTCGAGAATATCATTCGCACTTTGAAAGAGGCAGGCGAGCCGCTGATCCTGATCAGTCACAATATGCGACAGGTGTTTGACCTCGTGGATCGCATTATTGTATTCCGTCGCGGTCGCATCTGCGCAAATCTGCGTAAAGAAGACACGGACGGGCAGGACGTGGTCGCCTATATCACCGGTGCGAAAACCCAACCTGAATACGCTGAGGCGGAGTAACGAGACCGAGGTCTCACAAAGCATTACCAAGGATTCCTCAAATGACACAGAAACTCGCCCTCCTGGGCGCCGGCCGCATCGGTCAAGTTCACGCCCGCGCCATCGCTGCGACCCCGGGGGCGACGCTTGTCGCCGTGGCCGACGCCATGCCCGCCGCTGCACAATCCATCGCCGATACCTATGGCTGCGCCGTTAAATCCATCGACGAAATTGCCGCTCTGACAGATCTGGATGGGGTGCTGATCTGCACCCCCACCAACACCCACGCGGACCTGATCGAACGTTTTGCGCGTCTTGGCAAAGCCGTGTTCTGCGAGAAACCCATTGATCTGGATCTCGATCGTGTCGAAGCCTGCCTTTCAGTGGTGGCCGAATGCGGCACGCCGCTGATGCTGGGGTTCAACCGCCGCTTTGATCCACATTTCGCCGCTGTGAAATCCGCAATTGACGCCGGACAGGTCGGTAAGGTGGAGCAGGTCACCATCACCTCGCGCGATCCCGGTCTGCCACCTTTTGACTATATCGACGTCTCAGGCGGGATCTTTCGGGATATGACAATCCATGATTTTGACATGGCGCGGTTCCTGCTGGGCGAACAGATTGCCACGGTTCAGGCCACGGCCTCGGTTCTGGTAGATCCGAAGGTTGCCGAGCACAATGATTTTGACACCGCTTCGGTCATTTTGACTACCGCAAGCGGCGCGCAATGCACCATCCTGAACTCACGCCGTGCCTCCTATGGCTATGACCAGCGGATCGAAGTTCATGGCTCAGAGGGTATGGTTTCGGCTGAAAACCAGCGCCCGGTGTCCATCGAAGTGGCTTCGGCGCAGGGATACACTCGCCCGCCTTTACACGATTTTTTCATGACCCGCTATACCGAGGCCTATGCCGCAGAAATCGCGGCCTTTATCGGCATGATCAGCGCAGGTGCCGAGGTGACACCTTCCGGCAAAGACGGGCATCTTGCCTTGGCTTTGGCCGAAGCCGCGCTTATGTCGGTTGCAGAAGGCCGCGCAGTTGCGTTGTCGGAAATCATCTAATCGACAGGATGCTTCATGTCTTTCTTTGATCTCTCGCACCCCTGGCTCAAACCCCGTTGGGTGCGCGGGACCATTGTCGCAGTCTGTCTGGGCTGGGCTGGCGTGGAATGGTTCACCAGGTCTCCGGGCTGGGCCATTCTTTTCGCCACAGCGGGTGCCTATTGCGCCTATGACTTTTTCCTCCGGTCTGGTTCTCAGAAAGATTCCTCACTACAGGATCACGACGACTAAAGGCTACGTCACTCGGGCCCTCAAAGCTTTACCAAGCTCCACGATGACCACAAGTTCGGTCAGATCTTTGATCGGGCCGGATCTGCGCAACGACAAACCGGACGTATCGCGCAAAATCACAGGCACCTCTGCCGAGTTTCGATCTTTGCGAAACTGCGCGAGCTCAGGACTTTGCTTCACCCGATCCATCGCATCGGCCTGACCATCGGATGCCATGACCACGCCGCCCGGATCACCTGCCGAGGTTTCGTCCAAAACAAGGTCGAACTTGGTTTGCCCAAGCGCATGTAAAGTCGCCTTCAAAGCCCCTTTCAGAACCTGCTGAGCGATGAGACCACCACCCTGCAACACAGCAACGGCTTTTTCCGGAAGAGGAAGGCCAAGAACCGCCTCGCCGGAAAGCAATGCCCCTTGAGGGGTCTGCCAGATCACGCGCCGCCGCGTTGTCCCACCCGAAGCCCCGGCCCCCACAAATACAACGTCTAAAGTCCAATCATCAGCTGGATCGCGAAATCTCCGTGTCGATGACCGGCCAGCTATGTCCGTTTCAAGCTGCCACCCCTGAGCGGTGGCGAAGGCCTCATAGGCCTGTTGCTTGTGCCTCCCGCGCTGCATCGCCAGATAGATCAAGCCCGAACCGGCTAGGCTTGCAGTCCCCAAGATGAGAAAAACCCAGATCTCCATATACACACCCTCACGTTTTCCGGGAGTGTCACGAAATCCGACCGGAAAGTCAGGTCAGGTTTTCCCGAAATCCTGTCTCCTTATCGCGCAGCACTGCTTTATCGCGCAGCACTGCTTTGCCGCACAATCAATCGGGGCGACAAAACAAGCGCACGGGCGGGGAGTTGCGTATCCTCAAACTGATCGATCAGCATTGCCGCAGCAGAGGCCCCCAAGGCTTCTACCGGCTGATGGACTGTGGTCAGGCGGGGATGCACCGACCGTGCCACATCTGAATCGTCATAGCCTACAATCGAGATGTCTTCGGGGACAGAGAGCCCCAGATCACGCACCCCATGCATGGCGCCTACGGCAATCTGATCGGTCAATCCGATCAAAGCGCTCAACTGAGGGCGGCGGCGCAGCAATTTGCGGGTCTCACTCCGACCGAACTCAAATCTTGAGCTGCCCCCATCCTGCACAACTTCCAAATGGATATCGTGAGGATGTTCTCGCGCCAGACGTTTGATTTCCTGTAGCCGGTGCGCGTGGGAGCTATTTTCCTGTCCCGTATCAATGGGCGCAAGCACTCCGATCTGGCGGTGCCCCAGTTCAATCAGATGCTGCAAGGCAAGGCCCGCACCAACTTGGTTGTTGATCTGAACATGAAATTGATCGGGATGGTTTGGGAACGTCTCCACAAACACCGAGGCCACGCCCATCTTGCGCAAGCGCCGCGCAAGATCCGGCACTTGATCGACATGAGCGCCGGGGCGGACAAGCAATCCCGCAACGCGCATCCCCAAAAGGTAATCAACCCGCTGTTCCAGCTGGCTATGTCGCCCCATGGTGTTGCTGACGATAGTGACGTAGCCCCGCTTGAACAGATGCGCTTCGACAGAGTCCGCAAAGGTTGAATTGAAAAACGTGCGGTGATCAGTTTGTAGCACACCAATGATGCGACTTTCCTGTCGGCGCATGCTTGAGGCGATAGAGTTTGGCCGGTAATCCAAAGCAGCGATAGCCGCCTGAACCTTACGCTTGGTTTCCGCGGAGGCATATCCAGTTCCATTCACCACACGTGAGACAGTGGCAATCGAAACACCGGCATGTTCTGCAATTTGGGTGATGGTTGTCATAGGGCCTCTTTCGGTTTGCTCCAGCGTAAAAGACCTGTTGAATCACGTCCAGCGCGGGAACCAAAATGGAAGAAATTACCCGAGTTTTTGTGAAAACGTTTCGTAAACAGAGATCTCAGATTTCCAGATGATTTTCATTTTCACATTTTCCACAAATGATGAATTATCATGAAAATTAGGCATTTTTGATGGAACCGGCATGTAACACAGCGCCAGAAAAGTACCGTGTGAGGTTTGGAATTTTCACCTAGGTTTCACAAAAGCAACTCTGGGTGCTCTGTAAATCTTTCCTCATACTGTCACTTGCCGAATGAGGCACGGAGGAGGAATGATGATGACCCAATCTTGGTCAGGAATACGCAAAGCTGCGCAGGGCGCTGCAACGCTTGGTTTGATGCTGGTTTCGACATCCGCATTGGCGCAGCAATGCTCAGAATACACACAGGCACCGATGCTCAATGACGCGGTTGCAAACGGAGCCCTTCCGGCCCTTGCCTCTCGTCTGCCTCAGGCCCCGCTGGTCAGCGACGGCGTCAACGGCACCGGCTCTTATGGCGGGCAGATGGTGAGCCACTATGGCGGCACCCGCATCGGTGACTTCCGCAGCTATGGCTATGAACCTCTTGTGCGCTGGTCGCCCGATGGCGGCGAAGTCATGCCAAACATCGCCGAAAGCTGGTCGGTGAGCGATGACGCCACCACCTATACCTTCAACCTGCGCCCCGGCATGAAGTGGTCAGATGGCGAAGATTTCAATGCGCAGGACATCGTGTTCTGGTGGGAGCATGTCGAGACCAATGCTGACATCAATCCCAAAGGCCCGCGCAAGATGTTTGTGGTCAATGGCGAAGCCGCGACCGTAACTGCGCTTGATGACTACACCATCGAATTCAAATGGTCCTCGCCAAACGGGGTGTTCCTGCTCGATATGGCATCGCCTTATGGTCAGCGCGTGGTGCAGTTCGCCGAACATTACCACAGCCAGTTCATCAAAGGCCTGAACCCCGAAGGTGTGGCGCAGATGATGGAAGAGGCGGGTGCCTCAGACTACACACAGTGGTGGATCGGCCGGGTTGGCACCTATGGTCAAAACGCGGAATACTATGATCCGGCACGGCCGAGCATCCATGCCTGGGTGCCCACAGATAGCCCTGCGGGCAAAGAGCGCTTCACATTCGAGCGCAATGCCTATTATTGGAAGGTCGACAGCGACTGTAACCAACTGCCCTATATTGATGTGCGCAGCTTTGTTCTCTCCTCAGACCCTGAAGTTGCCCTGTTGCGGGTGATCCAGGGCGAGATTGACCTGTCCCCCCGCAATGTATCGACCCCACCCAACCGCGCGGTGTTCTTCGACAACAAGGAACGTGGCGATTATCGTCTGGTGACAGCGAACAGCTGTAACTACAACAACGCCCAGTTCATGACGTCGATGAGCCACCCGGATCCGGTGAAAGCCGAGGTGTTCCAGAACAAAGATTTCCGCATTGGCCTGTCGCTTGGCATGGACCGCGAGGCGGTGATCGATGCGGTTTATCTCGGCCAGGGTGAACCCTATCAGATTGGTGCGCGCCCTGAATCGCCTTTCTATGATGAAGATCTGGCGCGTCAGTTTACCGAGTTCGACCCCGAGCTGGCAGCCGAACATCTCGATAAAATCCTGCCAATGGGTGCGGATGGCATGCGGGTTGGTCCCGACGGCAAGCCCTTTGAGTTTACCGTACATATCAACCAGGGTTTCCGCCCGGATTGGGTCGATATGATGCAGATCATCAGCGCCAACTGGGCCGAGCTTGGCCTGAAGGTTGTGCTGGATGTGCATTCGGATGAAATTGGTCAGGCACGTCGCGCGGATCCTGATCGTGAGATTTTCCTCTGGGTGGGTGAAAACGGCTGTGGCCAGTTCCCAGTGGTCAATCTGGAGCGTTTCACCAACCTTGGTGGCTATGCGAACTGGGATAACTGGGATGCTTGGTACGCCAAGTCTCTGGATGCGAGTTTTGAGCCTGCGGACGGTGTGACACCGATGGAACCACCCGCCAATGTAACCCGCATGTTCGAGATCCGCGATGAGATCCCGCTGCGCACCGCTGACGCGCAAACCGCGCTGATGGATGAGTTCAACAGCATCGCAGCTGATGAGTTCATCACCTTCGGCGTCGCGCTTCCCGGTGGCGGGTATCGTTCGGTGTCGAACCGACTGCAGAACGTGCCTGATACGCTTCTGGAAGGCTGGCTCTATCCGGGGCCATCGCCAGTCGATTTCGCCACCTTCTGGATCAAAGAATAACTCAGGGTCTCCTCCCGAGTTAGGGCGGATCCAGCCGGTTTGGCTGGGCCCGCCCATCACGTTCAAGACCACCTGAAAAAGGACGGGATATGGGTCAGTTTATGATCAAGAGAGCGCTCTTGATGATCCCCACCATGGTTGCAATCTCATTTGTGGCCTTCCTGATTATCACCCTGCCTCCGGGCGATTTTGTCGATCGTATCGCGGCCACTGCCGCTCAGGACGGCGACCGCATGACCGATGCCGAAATCAGCGCGCTTCGCGAAGCCTATGGGTTGAACCGTCCTTTGTTGGTCCAATATGCGGATTGGGTTTGGGGTATGGTAAGCCGTGGTGATTTTGGCACCTCCTTTTTCTATTCCCTGCCGGTCGACCAGCTGATCTGGGACCGGCTTGGCCTCACCTCTCTGCTGTCGATCCTGACGCTTGTCTTCATCTGGATTGTCGCCATTCCCATTGGCATCTATTCCGCCGTGCGCAAATATTCGTTGGGCGATTATGTCTTTACCTTCTTTGGGTTTATCGGCCTCGCGGTTCCCAACTTTCTGTTGGCGCTGGCGCTGCTCTACATTTCGTTCCGCTATCTTGGGCTAAGCGTCGGAGGCCTGTTCTCTCCTGAATACATCGACGCGCCCTGGAGCTTGGCCAAGTTTGGTGACCTGATGGCGCATATCTGGATTCCAATGATTGTACTGGGCACCGCCGGAACAGCAGCGGTGATCCGCACCATCCGCGCCAATCTTCTGGATGAACTGCACCGTCCCTATGTCACAACCGCCCGCGCCAAAGGCATGCCCGAGCATCGGGTTCTAGCGAAGTACCCCGTGCGCCACGCGCTTAATCCCTTTGTGTCCTCGCTGAATGAAATCTTTGTTCAGATCGTCTCGGGCTCGACCATCGTGTCGGTGGTGCTGGGGCTACAAACCACCGGGCCACTGCTGCTCGAAGCACTCAAACAGGAAGACATGTACCTTGCCGCAACGCTGATCATGTTCCTCGGCTTTATGACCGTTATTGGCACACTGTTTTCCGACATTCTTCTGGCCTGGCTGGATCCGCGGATCCGCCGTGAACTGAGCGGAGGCTCCTGATATGGCGCATAACGCAGACTATGACGGCCAGTGGCGGCTGATCTGGCGACGGTTCCGAAAACATAAACTGGGGTTTGCCGGGCTTTTGGTCACTGTCGCGATTTATCTTGTGGCTGTCTTTGCCGAGTTCCTCGCACCAGCAGACCCGAATGCCATCTCCCCACGCAACACCTATGCGCCGCCTCAAAGCCTGCATTTCTTTGTGACTGACAAAGAGGGCAACCGCAGCTTTCAACCCCATGTTCTGGGATACAAAACCAAGATTGATTACGATTCAGGTCGTCGGACCTTTGAGGAAAACCCACGCAAGGTGATCCCGGTTGGGTTCTTTGTAAAAGGGCATGAATACAGACTTCTTGGCCTGATCCCGACCAAGCGCCATCTGTTTGGTCCGGTGAAATCTCGCGATCGCATGTACCTTTTAGGCGCGGACCGTCTGGGTCGCGATGTGCTAAGCCGGATGATCTACGGCACCCGCGTGTCGATGTCGATTGGTCTGGTGGGGGTTACGCTCAGCCTTGTGCTTGGTGTGCTTCTGGGCGGTGCCTCGGGATACTTCGGCGGCTGGGTGGATCTTGTGGTCCAACGGGTCATCGAGTTTCTGCAATCCCTGCCCTCGATCCCGCTGTGGATCGGTTTGGCCGCCGCTATTCCAGCTAGTACACCGCCTTTGCAGACCTATCTCCTCATCACAGTCATCCTGTCGATCATTGGCTGGACCGGGTTAGCGCGTGTGGTTCGGGGTAAGTTCCTGTCCCTCAAGACCGCGGATTTTGTCAAAGCGGCACGGTTGGATGGCTGTTCTGTACCTCGGGTTCTGGTGCGCCATATGATGCCAAGCTTTGCCAGCCACATCATCGCGGTGGTGACCCTTGCGATCCCCGGCATGATTGTCGCCGAAACCTCGCTGTCCTTTCTGGGTATCGGACTTCAACAACCGGTGGTGAGTTGGGGTGTGCTTCTACAAGAAGCTCAGAACATCCGCGCCATTTCCACAGCCCCTTGGTTGTTCTGGCCCGGCTTTATGGTGGTGGTTGCCGTTCTGGCGCTGAACTTTCTCGGTGATGGGCTACGCGATGCCGCGGACCCCTATGCAACTTAAGGAGATCTGAGTGATGACATCTCTACTTTCAGTCCGCGATCTTTCGATTTCCTTCAGTGGCGACGACGGCAAAGTCACCGCCTTGGACAAGGTCAGCTTTGACATCCCAGCGGGCAAAACCGTCTGTCTGGTGGGTGAATCTGGCTGCGGTAAATCGGTGACGGCCAAAGCCCTGTTGCGCATTCTCGATCATCACGCGTCGATTGATCAGGGGAAAATGCTCTATCACCGCGCCGATGGGGATGTGATGGATTTGGCGCAGGGATCTGCGACCTCCAAAACGATTAAATCGGTTCAAGGCAACGAGATCTCAATGATCTACCAGGAACCGATGACCGCCCTGTCACCGCTCTATACCATTGGCAACCAGATCACCGAGGTGCTGCATTGGCATGGATCTTACAGCAAAGACGAGGCCCGTGCGCGCGCCGTCGAAGTGCTGGGACAGGTAGGTCTTCCGAACCCCGCAAAACGCTTTGACGCTTACACATTTGAGATGTCAGGCGGCATGCGTCAGCGCGCGATGATTGCTATGGCACTGGTGTCAAACCCGCGTCTGTTGATTGCAGATGAGCCCACCACTGCGCTCGATGTGACCACACAGGCAATCATTCTGGATCTGATGCGCGATCTTCAGAAACAGCGTGAGATGTCGATGCTGTTTATCACCCACGATCTGGGCGTGGTCGCTGATATCGCCGACGAAGTGGTGATCATGTATCTCGGGAACGTGGTGGAACGCGGCACGGTGGATGAGATCCTCACCAACCCGCAGCACCCCTATACACGTGGGCTTTTGGCCTCCCTGCCCGGTCGACAGCGAGGCAAGTTGCACACAATCCAAGGAACCGTGCCATCTTTGTTCGACCGGCCCACGGGCTGTGCGTTTCAGGCCCGTTGTGCACAGGCTTTACCCCAGTGTGGCGTTGAACGCCCGCAACTGGTGGATCAGCCCAACGGTCATGGGCTACGCTGCTTCAATCCGATAGCGGAACAGTCGAATGATCACGCCGCCGTCGCCGAAGCTCCGCGCCAGATCGATCGCAGCGGTCAGCCGATCCTGCGTCTGCGCAATGTAGCAAAGCACTTTCCCGTCCGGGGTGGATTGTTCAACCGGGTCAAGACCCATGTCAAAGCGCTGAACGGAGTTTCACTTGATCTCTGGCAAGGCGAAACTCTTGGATTGGTTGGGGAATCCGGCTGTGGTAAATCCACGCTGGGTCAAACCATCATGGGTCTACATCGCCCCTCTGCAGGACAGATCACTTTTGCTCCGTATAGCACCCCGACGGACCTGGCCGGGCTCTCGGACAAAGCCCTTCGACCCCATTGGAAAGATCTGCGCATGATCTTTCAGGATCCCAACTCATCGCTCAACCCGCGTATGACCGTTTTCGATATTGTCGCTGAAGTGTTGCGCATGGGGGATGATCTTACGGAGAAATCCGCCATTGAGGCGCGGGTGCGCGAGATCATGACACAGGTAGGTTTTGACCCAAGCTTTCTCAAACGCTATCCGCACGCCTTTTCTGGTGGCCAGCGTCAGAGGATTGGCATTGCCCGCGCCTTGGCGCCGCATCCGAAACTGGTGATTGCCGATGAATCTGTGTCCGCGCTGGATGTTTCGGTGCAGGCACAGATCCTCAATCTGATGAAAGAGCTGCAGGAAGAGCTGGGGCTGACCTATATCTTCATCAGCCACGACTTGAGCGTTGTAGCCCATGTAAGCGACCGTGTTGCGGTGATGTATGCCGGGCGCATAGTCGAGATTGGAGAGACCGCGCAGGTCTTTGACCATCCGCGCCACCCTTACACTGAGGCGCTACTTGGTGCGATTTTGGAGCCGACCCCGCGTAGCCAGCGGGACGATGACAAACTTCGGCTGGACGGCAATGTGCCTGATCCTCTGAACCTGCCTCCAGGCTGCCCTTTTGCGCCGCGGTGCCGCTATGCCACTGAAATTTGTGAACAAAAGGATCCGGCGCTGACAGAGATGGCCGATGGCCGTGCGCTTGCCTGTCATTTTGAGGATGTGGTGCAGGGCGCAACAGTTTCGGTGAACCAGGCATGAGCAGCATTCGGGATGTGGCCAAAGCGGCAGGCGTGTCTATCGCCACTGTGTCGCGGGTTGTGAACGATGGAGGCGGTGTGAGCGCCGCCACGCGCGACCGGGTGCTTGGTGTTGTTGCCGAGCTGGGGTATCGCCCGAACCGTCTCGCGGCGAGCCTACGCGGGCGCACTTCGAACCTCGTGGCGCTGTTTCTCGACAACCACAAATCACCCTTTGCCACCATGCTGTACTCGGCAGTGGAAGAGGTCATGCAGTCTGAGGGGTTTCAGCTTTTGACCTGCTGTACCCGAAGCAGTTCCGAACACGAGCGTAGCTATGTTCAGGCCATGGTTGAAATGCGCGCGGCCGGCGCCATTGTGCGGCCAACCACTTCGATGACTGAAACCATACGCAATATCCGACGCATGCACAGTCACGATATGCAGACCGTCTATATCGACATGGCCGTTGGCAGCCGCCGATCAGATAATTTTGTGATCTGCGACAACCTCGGTGGCGGCAGACTTGGGATGGAGCATCTTGTGGCTCAGGGACACCGTCACGTTGGTGTTGTGGCCACCCGCAATGACCAGGACGCACGTCATGAACGATCCGCCAGCCTGCGTTTGCGCGGATTGCTTGAAGTGGCCCGGGATCATGGGATTGAGGGAAACATTCACCTTGCCCCCCCAACTGATCTGTCACGTTACGAACTTGGCTATGAAAACGCCACGGCCCTGCTCCGTCAACATCCAGAGATTACTGCAATTTTCGCTCTGACCGACACATCAGCCATTGGAGCAATGCATGCCGTTATGGATCTCGGGCTGAGCATTCCTGATGACATCTCGATCCTGGGTTATGACGGTTTGCCGCTTGGCGAGACGCTGGTTCCGCCGCTGACAACCGTGGCCCAGCCAATTGCGGATATGGGCGCCGAAGCGGCCCGCACTTTGATTGCAGCCATCCGCGACCCAGACATGCAACCGCGCCAGATGGTTTTGCCTGTGAAGCTCTGTGAGCGCAGCTCAGTCTCACATCCGCGCCGCACCCCAATTTTATCGATCTGACCTTTGGTCCAAGAAGGAGAAAACAGCCTCATGACCTCCACGACGTCCACGCCCATATCTGATGTGGTGAGCCAACACCTGCCCGTGATCCGCTTTGACAGAAACGAACCGTTTTTGCCGCAGGCGGTTGGCTACACAGTTTATACCGCCGATGCGCCATCGGTTTCTGCCAACCACGAAGTGGCGCTTAAGGGTGCGGCCAAAGCCATCGAATATGCCATCTGGTGGGATTGGGACATTCAGCACCTGTATGAGCTTGAGCATATCTGGGTCTACCTCGACGCCGATGATCAGTTGACGCGGGTGGAAAGCTCGGCGCACGGCTGTATCGGTGAGATGTCCCGCTTGGGTGCGCTGCCTCTCGAGGATGGTCGGGTGACATTGTATTCTGAGCCCGGCAAACATGCCTTTGCCGCCGCCTCCGAGCCCCTGCGAGCCAATTTTGCAGTCACCACGCTGTGGTGTGGAGACGAAGCCGGGGATGCCGATATTCTGGTGCCTGCCCTGTTGAACGGTGCCCTGGATGATTTGACCATTTATGACCGTCATCTGGCGCGTCAGTATCTGCAATCTCAGGCCTTCAAGCCCAGTTTCAGGTTCGATCAAAAGGTTGACCTGCGCGATGTTCCCCTGATGCCTTGGCAGGACCTTCTGGCCTCTATTCCAGGTCGCGTTCTTTCACAACTGACCCGGTTGCGTGGTGAAGCCAAAGGGGTGAAAGCCGTGTTCCTCGACAGCGGAGACACTCTGATCGACGAAGACAGCCAGATCTTTGTCGAAGGCGAATTGGTGTTGCAGGCCAATCCTATCCCCGGTGGGGATCGCTTGGTGGCTGAGTTGAAAAAGCGTGGCTATCTTGTTGCCTTGGTGGCAGATGGTCTGACCGAGAGTTTCGAGAATGTTCACAAGGCGATGGGGTTTTGGGACGATTTCGACATGCGCTCGATCTCAGAAGAAGTGGGTGTCCACAAACCTGACCCCAAAATGTTTCTCACCGCCGTAGATGGCCTTGGGCTGACCGAAGCAGACCATGCGGGCTGTGTCATGGTGGGCAACAATCTTGAGCGCGACATCGCGGGGGCCAACCGTTTGGGTATGCGTTCTGTCTGGATCAGCTGGACCAAAAACTATCCAACTGAGCCCGCCAACGAGGTTGAGAAGCCAGATTTCGAAATCAAATTGCCCCACCAGCTTTTGGACGTGCTCGACGCGATCAACGCCGGGGCCTGATCCCTTTCAGACAAGGAAAATAATATGACCGAAGCGACAGTTTTGCGCCTCGGGGTGGTTGGCTGCGGCCATATCGCCACCGAGCAAGTGGTGAAATGGAAGACCGCCGGGCGGGTCGACGTCGTGGCCGGGGTTGAACCCAATGCGCCGCAATTTGACCGTTTTGCCAAGAGCTTCCCCACCCCACCCGTGCAGGCCGATAGCCTTGAGGCCCTGTTGGCGGATCACGGTGAAGCCGTGGATGCCATCTACATTGCCACACCACACGCCTTTCACGCGGAACAGGCCAAGACGGCGCTCCTTGCGGGCAAAAACGTCTTGCTCGAAAAACCCATGGCTTTTGATCTGGCCGATGCGCGCGCTATTGAGGCCGCTGCGGAAACCAGCGGGGCCACACTTGTGGTGGCCTTCAACGGATCACTGTCGCCGCATCTGCGGGTGACATCAGAGGCACTGGCTGCAGGTGAATTTGGTCAGATCCACACCATCTCGGCATTGGTTTCCGAGAATTGGGCTGGGCTCTATGACGGCCATTGGAAACAGAATCCTGAGATTTCTGGTGGTGGTTTTCTGCTCGACAGCGGAAGCCATGCCCTGAACGCAATCATTGATGTCGCGGGCTGTGGCATTGAAAGCGTCTCTGCCCAGTTCAGTGAGAAAAAGCCCGGCGTTGAAATCTCAGCCGCTCTTTCGGGGCGCATGCAAAACGGTGCTCTGGTCAGCCTGACCGCCTGTGGGGACACAGCACCTCCCTGTCTGGGGCAGCTGACTTTGTTTTGCGAAACAGCCGTTCTCACGGTCGATCCCTGGGGGAAGCGCGCAACAATCGTGCGGGATGCCTCGGGCGAGCGCGAACTGCCTTCGGGCCCGGCCCGTCAGTTGATCGACCTGTTCATCGATGTCTGCGCCGGCCGCATCGAAAACCCCTCACCGATTGCCCGGAACATCGAGTTCGCGCGCCTCTGGGCCGCCACACGTCAATCCGCAGCCAATGCCGGTCAACCGGTCACGATCCAGGATATGGAAGGATAATATGAGCAAGCTTAAGGTTCTGATCTGGAACGAAAACGAACACGAGAAAATCCACTCCGAAGTGGCCGAGATCTACCCTAAAGGCATCCATGGCACCATTGCAGCGGGTGTCGCTGCGGAGGATCTGGAAATCTCGATCGCCACAATGGATATGCCCGATCAGGGGCTGCCAAACGGTGCGTTGGATGACGTCAATGTTTTGGTCTGGTGGGGGCATATGCTGCACCATCTGGTCGAGCCGCGCATCATTGAGATGATCAACGAACGGGTGAATGCGGGCATGGGCTTTGTAGCGCTGCATTCCGCCCATCATTCGAAGGTGTTTCAGCGACTGATGGGCACCAACTGCAATCTGGCCTGGCGGGAAGCAGATGAGGGTGAGCGCGTGCGCGTCTGGTGTGTGACCCCGTCACATCCCATCGCAAAGGGCGTGCCGCAGTGGATTGATGTCCCCAAAGACGAAATGTACGGCGAGCCGTTCAACGTTCCTAAGCCCGATGATATCGTCTTTATCAACTGGTATGAGGGCGGCGAAGTGTTTCGTGGCGGCTGTACCTGGACCCGTGGGCGTGGCCGCATTTTCCACTTCAGCCCCGGCCATGAGACTTTTCCGGTTTATCACCAACCTGAGATCATTCAGGTCATTGGCAACGGTATCCGCTGGGCCGCTGAGCCACATCGCGACGGGCACAATCTGTCCAATCTGCACCGGCCCATCCCGCTGGAAAAAGGCGCGCCAACTTCAAGCCGCCGCGATCCTTAAATTATGCGAAGAGCGCCAGAGATGGCGCTCTTTCTCGTTTAATCCGCTACTTTAACCGTCTACATCATTCGCGCTATCAGCGTTCAGCTGGTTGTAGTTCTGCGCCCCAATGTCGTCTAGCAAGCCGATCTGGGTTTCCAGAAAATCCACATGCCCCTGCTCGTCGAGGATCAGCTCTTCAAACAGATGCATCGAGGCAAAATCCCCAACCTCAGCACAATATTTGCGCGCCTCTGCGTAAAGCGCGACGGCCTCCATTTCGACCTCTAGATCACAGGTCAAAGTCTCGCGGACATTTTCACCAATTCGCAGGGCATTCAGAGATTGAAGATTGGGCATCCCCTCAAGAAAGATGATCCGGTCAATGAGCTTGTCCGCATGCTCCATTTCTTCGATGCTTTCTTCGCGCATCTTTTTGGCAAGCTTGGTCACACCCCAATCATTCTGCAACCGATAGTGCAGCCAGAACTGGCTCACGGCGGTCAACTCATGCTTTAGAGCGGTGTTCAAATATTCAATGACTTTCTTGTCGCCTTTCATAGCGTGTCCTCCCAATGGCTGGCGCTTCTCTGCTGAAGAAAGGCGCTGACGAAATTAGGATACGCACCTAAGGTATTGAGGCAATGAAATAAAACCTTACAAAAACAGGCGGGGAATGGGCAGGAGGCTCTATTCTTGAACTGAAAGATCCCACACGACAAAGGGTTACAAGTGCCAACCTCAACCACCTATGAGTGGGTATTTTTTGGGCGAACGCCATTGCCACGCCCTTCAGAGCGCACTCCATCTCGGGAAATCAAAGATCAATAGCACCAGCTTTTTGCATAGGCTCAGCATTTGGTCGCGATTCTGAGACGCCTCACAAAGCGACAATGAATACAAACACGCCAAGATTAGCTCATTTTGTAGCAGCATGAGCTCTTGCCCAAACTCAGGCGGTGGACCATCGCCAAACCGCTGTTGCAAGGCCACAATCCGGCGCAGCACATCGCCTTTGTGCTCGGCCTCGAGCTCGGCCAGTTTCGGAGACGTCCCCATGGCCCAGCGAAGTTTCCAGTTTTCTTTGGAGTTCAAAGTTGGCTCTGTCAACGCCTCCAGAAAGACATCGACGCAGTCTTCGCGCGAGGCATCTTCCGGCAATTGTGCCTGTACCTTGTCCAAAACTTCAAGCGTGATCGCCAGCCAGCGTTGAAACAGAGCGTGGAAAATGGCCTCTTTGTTTGGGAAAAACTGATACAGCGTGCCAACGCTTACGCCCGCCTGCTCTGCAATCAGGTTGGTGTTCACTTGATCCGCAGGTCTGTCGGTGAGCAAACTCAAAGTGGTCGCGAGAATTTTCTCGACCTTCTCACGGGAACGTTTTTGCTGCGCGGCACGGCGCGGGGAAATTGAGCTTTGGGTCATACGATCAGTCTGGCTTGGCGCCGAGGCGCCCGATTGCTTGGATCAAAGTCCTGCCGCCGCTGGCGGCAAGATGTTTCGCTTCGCGAGGCAAGTCTATCGCTTACCTCACGTGTCATACCATGTGACCGAGGCGCGCTAGTTGGCGTTTGGTGTCCAGAAAGTCGCGAGATAGCGGGCTTCTTTGGGAATGTCCTGTGCCGCAGCAAAGGCCCGGATCTTGGTGACACGCACCGCATCGGCGGCGAACCAGAAAAACCGATCTGGGTTTTGCTGAAAGGCGTCTTGTGCCAGCGCAACCAGATCATCCCCTGCACCCACCCAGGTGAGGGAAACACCTGCATGCTTGGGCAGAAGATAATCAGATGCCCCACTAGAGGCATGCAAGAACACCTGCGCTGTACCGTCTTCTGGCAGGGCCTGTAGAATCCGCGCAATTGCAGGAAACGCGGTTTCATCACCACACAGGATCAGATCCTTGCTTTCGGGCACACCGCCGCCTGCCGGGCCAAGCAGACCAATGCTGCCTCCCGGTTGAGCGGCCTTGGTCCATTCCATGATGCGCCCCCCGTCATGACGATAGACATCCACGGTGATCCGTCCGGTCTTTTTGTCGAGATAGCGCACGGTATAGACCGGCCGATGCAGCACCTTATCCCCATTGGGCCAATGGATCGAGCCATTGGCTTTCAGGCTGGGCCATTCCGGATCATCGCATTGCGGCAGCACAAAGCGAAAATGAATGGACGCGTTTGAGTAAGTTTCAAGCGCATCCACGGCCAGCTCAAGACGCAGGAAATCTGCGCAGAGTTCGGTCGAGGACACCACCGTCGCGAACTGGAAATTCGCCGGGCGTGCACCTTCTACCGGCGCATCCGACCAACGGATGGTCTTGGCGATATCCGGCACGAGATGCGACAGGTGTGACAGCACCTCTTCGCGCACCGAGGTCAGCATGTCCTTGTCGCGGGCCGACACATGCAATCGAATGCCAGCGCTCTCGCCCGGTGTAATGCCAAAGGCCGCCTCTTCGGTTCCCACAAAAATCTGCCCCTCGTCCTGTGACAACACCTGAAGGTCATGGTTCTCAGCTTCGTGCAGCAACACGCTGCGCATGGCGGGATAGGCCAGTTCGGCCACATCGGCGAAAACTTCGAGAGATGTACTCATCCAAGGTCTCATTTCATGATGATATGGGGATGTCCGTAATGCGGATCCGGGATCACCGCGCAGTCCAGCCCATAAATTTCAGAGATATTTGGCTGAGTGACCACCTCAATCGGGGCACCGGCTGCGACGATTTTCTGCTGCTTTAACGCGACGATCTGATCGGCAAAGCGCGCAGCAAGATTGATATCATGCAGGACCATAGCCACGGTCAAGCCCTTGTCTCGCTGCAGGTCGCGCACCAGTTGCAGAATATCGCGCTGATGGGGCAAATCGAGAAACGTGGTGGGTTCATCCAGCAACAGAATGGGCGTGTCCTGCGCCAATACCATGGCAATCCAGGCGCGCTGCATTTGCCCGCCGGACAGATCCGACAAAAGCTGCTCGGCCCGAGCAGTCAGACCTACACGTTCAATCGCGTCATCCACGATGGTTTGATCCGCATGTGACCACTGACGCAGAGGGGATTGGTGCGGTGTGCGGCCCCGGATCACCAGATCGCGCACGCGCATGCCCTCGGGCGCATTGGTTTTCTGTGGCAAGAGCGCCACCTGACGGGCGACATCCCGCGTGTTGAGTTTGTGGATCGGAGCATCGTTCAGGCGCACCTGCCCCTGCGTGGGGGATTGCAGCCGACACAGACAGCGCAACAACGAAGACTTCCCGCAGGCATTAGGGCCAACAATCGCGGTGATTTTGCCTTCTGGCAGGGTCAGTGAGACATCCTTGAGGACAGTCACCTTGCCATAAGAGAGCGTGAGATTTTCACAAGACAGGCGCGCGGTCATGAGCGTTGCTTTCTATAGTGAACCAAAAGGACCCAGATCAGAACCGGGGCGCCGACAAGCGCGGTAAAGACCCCCGCAGGCAATCCAAACCCACTGGGCATAAGCTGGCTGACCGCATCTGCGGACAGAGTGATGATCGCACCGACCAGAGCGGCGGTGAGCAAAGTGGGGCGGTTTTTGCCATTCAAACCATGGGCAATGGGACCGGCAACAAAGGCCACAAAGGGTAACGGACCCGCGGCCGCAACGGCCAGCGCCACAAGCGCCACCGAGAGACCAAGCGTGATCAGCCGTGCCCGGGTGATATCGACCCCAAGGCTGGTGGCGACCTCTTCAGACATCGACACCCGTGCCAGAGCAAATTGATGCCGCAGCGCAAGCGGCCCCAAGATGGCCAGCCCGATCCACAGCACCTTGGCCTCGTCCAGACTGCGTGCCTGAAGTGAGCCCACCAGCCATTTGACCAAAGCCGCCGCCGCCGTGGCATCCATGCGGGTCATCAAAAGATCGGTGACAACGCCAAGGGTCATGGTGACACCAATGCCTGTGATCACCAACTGACCGGGGGAAATCCCGCGTTGCCAGCTCAGCCCAATCACCAAGGCCGCAGCCAGTAGCCCCCCCGCTAGGGCTCCGGGTACGACCAATGTCGATGTCCCAAGGAAGGCCACAGTAAAGACCGCGCCACAACCCGCCCCGGCGGTGAATCCAATGATATCCGGCGAGGCAATGGGATTGCGCAGTAAGGTCTGCATCATCTCGCCGGCCAGACCAAGGGCGAGACCAACCCCTAGGGCTGTGACTACCCGGGGCAATCGGTTTTCCAACACCACCATGGATGTGATCGGATCGGCTGTGCCCTGAAAGGCCGCCACAACATCAGCGCCAGCAATGGGATAAGTACCGCCCATCAGACCGGACAGCAGCAGAACATGCACGCCAAGCGCCAGCAAAAGATTGACCAGAACCACTCGTCGGGCCAGCCGGAAGGACGCGCCACCGAGGCGCAGTGCAACAGTGCTCATTGTGCCACCTCACGACGTTTGCGGGCCAGAAGCACCAATGTTGGCCCTCCTATCAGCGCCATCATTGCGCCTGCCTCAATCTCCTGACCCGGCAGGATCACCCGCCCCAGCGTGTCCGCAACCACAGCCAACATAGCGCCAAAGATCAACGACCCGATGGCCAGCTGCTTGACCCCCGCGCCCAGAATGGGCCTTACCAGATGCGGCACCAGAAGGCCGATAAAGGCGATGGGGCCTGCCATCGACACGGTGGTGCCGCACAGAAGGACAATTGCGACAATCGCAAGCACGCGGGTCAGCCCGACGCGCACGCCCAAAGCCCGCGCGGCATCATCGCCCAGCGTCAGCGGATCAAGCATCACCGCTGAGATCAGGGCCAGCGGCACAGCAATGATGTAGAGCGGCATCAGGCTCAGCAGATCTTTCAGCTCAATCCCGGTGAACCCGCCCAGCACCCAGAAGCGATAGACATCAAGGCTCTCGCGACTGAGGATCAGGATCGCCCAGGTGAAGGCCAGAAACAGCGTGCCCACTGCGGCACCTGCCAGAATAAGCCGGGTTGGGTCCGGGCCGTTTTTTTGCACGGTTCCCCCGAGCAACAGCACCAGAGTCGCCGCAAGAGCCGCACCAATCAGCGCCGGGATCACCAGCGCGCCCTGCGCTGTCATACCCAGCCCCCAGATGGCAATCACGACGCCAAGTGCGGCCCCGCCATTCACGCCCAGCAAACCGGGATCAGCCAGGGGATTGCGGCTGAGGACCTGCATCAAGGCACCTGCCAACCCCAGAGATCCCCCTCCGATCAGCGCGGCAACTGCCCGTGGCACGCGCAACTGGCGCACGGTCAGATGGTCGGAGCTGGTTGGATCGAAGGTGGTGAAGGCCTCAAAAATGGTGGTAAACCCAATGGGGCGCACCCCAAGCCGCAGCGACAGCACTGCGGTCACAAGCGCCAATGCCATGACGCCCAAGATAACGGGTAATTTCTGTGTCATTCAGAACCCCTCCGGCTGTGGAAACCCATCCACCGGCGTCAACGGATCCCCATCCGCCGCCTGCTCGATCAGGGGCACGATCTGGTCCAGCGCATAGGTCAGCGACAGCGGGCTGGAATGGGCAAGCGCGGCGGTCAGGTCATACGATGCGTGCAATTCTCGCCCTTCGCGATAGGCGCGCATGGTTTTGCGCAGGATGATATTGTCGAGCGCCTCTTCCAGATTGGCGGCATAGACCCAGACGATCACATCCGTATCAATCGGGGCGACATTTTCCTGCGGCAGCGTGATGTAAAAGGCATTGGAGCCCGGCAGGTCATCCACCGCCTGCGGCGCAGCAAATCCCAGATCCTGCAGGAACCGGCTCCGCAGATCTAGGCTTGTGAACACCCCAATGCGCGGCGGCCAGGCGACAACGGCGGATTGCCCCTGCCACTCGGGGTGGGCCGCACGAATGGCGGCGAAGCGGTCTTCCAGATCAGAGATCAAAAGCCGGGCTTTTTCCTCTTTCCCCAATGCAAGCCCCAGTTGACGGGTCATGACCTGCCAGGACGAGCTGTAATCCGTCTCCCCAGCGGCCGGGGGCACGGTCGGCGCGATCTGCGACAGCAGTTTGTATTCTGCCTCAGACATACCCGACCATTGACCCACAATCAGATCGGGTTTGAGCAGCGCAATGCGCTCGATGTCGATATCACCATACAGCACGGTTGGCTCAGCCTCACCCAGCGCTTCTTGCGCCCAGGGCCAGACACCAAACTCATGGGTGCCAAACCAATGCCTCAACGCCACGGGCTTGACCCCCAGCGCCAGAAGAAAATCATGCCCGATCAAAGACACAGAGACGACACGCTGAGGCGTGCCGTCGATTTCTGTCACCCCATAGCGATGGGCAATTTTGCGAGGTTCCGCCCAAGCGGGCGAAACCAGTGCGAGCATCAAGATGCCAAATATCCAACGCATATGGGACCTCTGGCTCAGAACTTGCGGCTGACAGTCAGCGAGATTTCGCGACCCGCGCTGTAGACACAGCTGCCGGAATAGGCATTCAATTCATCGGCAGGAGGTGTCTCGAAAGGAAGGAAGGCCCCGGTGCAGTAGCTTACGCTTTGTTTGTCTGCGAGATTGCGCCCTGCAAGCTGGACATGCCAATCGCCGGTGTCATAGCTGAGCGAGGCATCAAACAAGGTCATCGGTTCAATCTCGATGGTGTTAGAGACATCTGCATAGCGCGATCCCGAATGGCGCACACCTGCACCCACAGCAAGGCCCTCTACCTGAGGCACTTCATATTGCGCAAATACTGCCGCAGAAATCTTTGGTGCGCGCCCCGGGCGATTGCCCTGATAGGTCTGGTCTTTGGTGATCTCGGCATCAACATATGTCAAGCTGCCAAAGAGGCTCAGCCCGTTTTGGAAATCATGTGTCGCTTCAATCTCGATCCCGCGTGAACGCACTTCGCCGGCCTGCACAAACACCAACAGGTTGTTAGTTGACGGATCGTCATAAGCCACGTTCTGCTTGGTGATGTTGAACAACGATGCGCCAATGCTGGTGTTGCCATCCAGCGAAGCAAATTTCACACCCAGCTCATACGCCCGCGATGTTTCCAGCGACAGCGGATCGCCACTGGCCAACATGCCGCTGGGGGGCAGGTTGAAAGATCGCGCCACCGATCCAAAGACCAGGGTCGAGGGAGACACTTTGTACCCCAACGCGATATTGCCCGACGTGAAGGTTTCATTCACCTGATGATCAAAGTTCTGAAACCCCGCAGGAGAGGTTGAGAACCCTTTGATGTCATAGTCAATGCGGTCGTGGCGCAGACCACCCGACACAACAAGCTGTTCTCCGATTTCGGCAAACCCGGTTAGATAAAATCCCGCTTGCCGCAAATCGGTTTCGCGACGGTTCGGCAGGTTTGGCGGCACCGCCAAGTTGTTGGTCAGTGCCCCGGTCAGCAGGTTACGCTCGCCGCGATAGCCATAGGAAAAATCCGTATCGCTGGAGACCGAATAATAGTCCAACCCCACCGCGACGGTGCCTTTGGCTGAACCTGTGTCAAACTGATACTGCAGGGCATTGTCTGCACTGGTCTGATGTACAGTCTGATCTACATCGAATTTCGTCATGATGGCCGTGTCGATGGCCGTGGGGTTTGCCCCGGGCAGACCAAACAGGCTCGCACCATTCACATAGGCCGCGACAAACTCGGTTTTATTGTCCCAGTCGTTTTTCGACACCCGAGCCCGCGACATCAGGGTGAAGGAGGGCGAAAACGCGTGGTCCAGCTCATACCCGATGTAGTTCTGTGTGGTCTTGATGTCGTTGTAGTCTGGATTGCCTGTGTAGGTGTCCGGACCAAATTGAGCTGCGGGATTTGGTTCACGCGAACCATAGCGCGGCACCGAGACATAAGTGTCGCCCACGTCGTCTTTTTGATACTGACCATAGACCGTGAAACGGGTTGCATCCGTGGGTTCAAAGGTCAGCGACGGGGCGACATACACCCGGCTGGTGTCGACGGCGTCATAGTTGGTGCCCGACGCATTGAGCACGCCGATAAACCGGTAGGCCACGGTGTCGGACAGCGGACCTGTGACATCCACACCGATCTCTTTGCCATTCTCGCTCGACAACACACCACGCACTTCGCCCCCGAATGAAAACTCAGGGCGTTTGGTCACACCGTTGATCAAGCCACCCGGCTGGTTGGAACCATAAAGATCCGAAGTTGGGCCACGTAGAATGTTGACGCTTTCAAGGCCAAACTGCTCGGTGCGCCACGAGGCCCAGTCCACGGTGCGCAGCGGCATGCCATCGCGGTGCACCCCACCAATCTGCGCCTCAAAACCCCGCAAGACAAATTCATCATAGCGATCATCCTGACCATAGGTTTCGGTCACGATACCCGGGCTATAGGCCACGGTCTCTTCCATGGTGCGCGCACCCTGAGCCTCAAACAGCTCACGGGGCAGAATGGTCACCGCGCGCGGCAGATCGTCGGGATCCACCGGCACCCGCGATCCCGATGTGTTGGCCGCTTCACTGGCCGACACATCTGCGCCGCCATCATTGATTGCTCGCAGCACCAGAGTACCGAGAAATTCCGTATCTTCAATGTCCTGCGCAGCCGCAAATGACGGCGCAAGGACTGTGGATGCCAAGAGTGTGGCAGAAAGCGAGTTTAAGCGCAGGCGCGTCATAGCGACCTCCAAAGCAGGCGGACGGGATTGCAACCCAGCGGGAGGCTGCAAGAACTGTTAGTGGAATTTGGGGGCTTGGTGGGCGCAATGCGCTGACCTGGCATTTGTCCTGTTCAGACAAATTGCGCCTAATGTGAATAAATGCTCGTGTCAAGTCGCGAGCAATTATTCATGTTATTGAGAGGCCAAAATTTCTGCCCAATGGAAGACTTAAACCACCGCTAGACTGGTCCAGTCTTTGGTGAATACTGAGAGACGCGGCGCAAACCCTGTTTTGATCTGCCCCAACCGGTGTGACATGTTGAGGGCATCAGCTGGGTTTTTGGTGGCACATTTCACCGCCTGCGCGGGTGAGACAAGGCCCTTGTCCATCATGTTGCGCAGGCTTTCATCCATGGCAATATGTGCCCCTGCCAATGTTCCATCGACATTGGTAAGCCGCCCATCCTTCAAGGCAATCGTTTCAGCGTTTAGCGCAAACTCTGTCAGCCTCCCTGCAAGCGTACACATGGCATCGGTTACAAGACACAGATGATTGGGCAACATCTTCGCGGCGAGCTGGACATTGTTCCAATGCACATGATGTCCATCCGCGATGAGACCCGCATAAATTCCCGGCAAGCCGAGCACCGCCCCCACAACCCCCGGTTCACGCCCGGTCATCTGCGACATGGCATTGAACAAATGCGTGGCCCCGCGCAAACCAGCGGCCTGCGCCAGCTTCATCTCATCGAAACCCGCCGCACTGTGCCCGGCAAATACTGTCACGCTCGCTGCTGTCAGTTCCGCAATTTGGGCCGGGCTTGTGCATTCTGGCGCCAGGGTCAGCAAAAGCGGGAAATGACGTGTCTGAGTCAACACAGATAAATCAGCCCGATCCAACGAACGAATGGCAGTAGCGTCGTGAATGCCCGGCCTGTGCGGGCTTAGGAACGGCCCCTCTAGATGCAACCCAAGAATGCCGGGCACTTCGGCGGAAATCGCCTCGGTGACGACATCGATCGCCGTAAGATAGGCCTGACCATGTGCTGTGACGAAGGTTGGCAATATCCAAGCGGTGCCTCCCTGTGACGCACCGTTGGCGATTTGACGCAAAGCGGAGAGACTTGGATCGGCATTGAATTGAACATCATTCGCACCGTTGATCTGAAGGTCGATCAGACCAGGTGTGACGATATCATACTCTGCCAGCTCTGAGAGACTTTGCCCTGCGCGAAAGGGTGCTACGTCATGAATGACATTGCCATGCAACGTCACGATCTGATCGGTTGCAGGTTCTGCGCCAGCGCCATCAAACAGTTGCCGCGCCAGAATACGTCGAGGCAGGACGGTTAGATCAGAGCGCATGTTCGACCCCATTTGGATGCACCTGCACATAATAGTCACTGTGGCGCAGCTCCGCTGCAGCGGATCGGTCTAATACAACTGTTGTTTCCGCATGCATTTGCAGTGCAGAAGCTGGGCAAATGGCGCTTAGCGGGCCTTCAACGGCCTGCGCAACAGCCTGCGATTTGGCGGCGCCGGTGGCCAACAACACACAGGTCCGCGCGTTAAGTATGGTGCGGATCCCCATGGTGATCGCATATTTTGGCGCGTCTTGATCCGTGAAATAAGGCGCATTCGCCTGGCGGGTGCTTTCGGTCAGCGTTTTGACACGTGTCAGTGAACCAAGGCTCGAACTTGGTTCATTAAAACCAATGTGACCATTTCGGCCGATCCCCAACAGTTGCAGATCAATGCCGCCTTGGGCCAAGATATTTTCCTCATAAGCCAGACATTCTGCACGTACATCCGCCGCATCTCCTTTCGGGAGATGACAGTTTTCCTGGAGAATATCGATGTGATCAAACAAGACCTCCCGCATGTAACTGTGATAGGATTCAGGATGTTGCGATGACAGACCAACGTATTCGTCCAGATTGAAGCTGGTCACTTTTGCAAAGCTTAAGCCTTCGCTCCGAAGCGCACAGAGCCGGGCATAGACCGGCAACATCGTGCCCCCGGTGGCCAAACCGAGCACGGTTTCCGGTCGCGTGCTGACCTCAGAGGCAACAATTTCGGCAACGGCGTACTCAGCCGCCTCCGCCGTTTCAAAAATCAGGACTTTCATTTACGCCCCTTTCCTCTGCCATTGCCAATGCCCCCAACAAAGGACCGTCGCCCCCAAGTGACGCAGGAACCACAGGGCATCGAAACAACACTGGTTTTTGTTCAAGCTCTTCGGTGACGCGGGCAATAAATCCGTCTGAGAGACCGATACTGCCCCCCAGAGCAATAAGATCAGGGTCGACCATGGTTTTGAGGTTGGCACAGAGCGTCGCGATAGCCCCCGCCGCTCTGTCAGCGATGGTAACAGCCCAAGCCTCGTGCCGCTGCGCGGCCTCAAAAACATCTTTCGCCGAATGGCCGGGGTAGCCTGCCTCTGCGGCCTGTTGAGCGACCGCCCGGCCCCCTGCGAGGCTTTCAACCGTACCACGTCGCCCCGACCCACATCTTGGGCCACCTGATGAGATTGTGGAAAACCCAAAATGGCCAGCAAGGCCTGACCGGCTCTGTATGAGCTTGCCCCCCAAAACTAGGCCACCTCCAACCCCGGTGGACACAGTGATGTATGCGAACCCATCACAGCCTGTGCCGCTTCCGAATTGATGTTCTGCATAGGTGGTTGCGGAGGCATCATTGGACACCGCGATCTGGGGTCCAAATTGGTGTCGCAGCGCATTTGCAAGCGGCACACCAGAAATCTCTCGCAGCGTCCCGCTGTTGACGGCGGCCCAATCCCCGGTGTCAGACACCCGACCAGTCACGGTAACGCCCAAACAGGTCTTTTCTCCAGTCCACCCAACACGGCGCAGAATCTGTTCAATGCTGCGAATATATCCGGCCAAATCGAGCCCACCATCTGTCGGCTGAACATGCCGTGCGATGATCTGTCCACGCTCGATTTTGGCCGCAGCCGTTTTTGTGCCGCCAAGATCCACGGCAAATCCGTTTAGCTCTGAACGTTGCATGAGACACGCGCGTTTTCGATGGCACTGGCGAAACCCTGTGTCATAATTTCAAGCCGGGTGAGAGCAGTGCCCACCGTGACGCAATCTGCCCCTGCCCGGATCGCAGCCCTAGCCGCATCGGGCGTGTTGTAGCGTCCCTCCGCCATTACAAAGGCTCCTAGGGATTTGAACTTGGTCACGAGTGCCAGATCCGGTTCGGGACCTGCAGGACCTGTGTTGTCGGTATAGCCTGACAGCGTGCTTCCCAGAATGTGTGCCCCGCCTTCCAAAGCACATCTTCCATCACGCTCAGTGGCGCAATCGGCCATCGCGATCTTGCCCAACGATAAGATCCGTTCAAGCAATGCGTCTGGCTGATGTGGACGCGCCCGGTGTGTCGCATCATAGGCGATAACATCCGCCCCTGCCTCGGCCAGCGCGTGCACCTGAGACAGGCGTGGCGTGATCCGAACCGGACTATCGGGTAGATCCTCCTTGACGATGCCGATAATCGGCACTGTCACAGCGGCCCGCGTAACTTGAAGGTTTTCCACACCTTCTATCCGCACCCCCTTGGCCCCACCGGCCACAGCCGCTGCCGCCAAGGCCGCAACCATTTCGGGAGCATCCAGCGGTCCATGTTCCACCGGTTGGCAAGAGACCACCAATCCGTCTTTCAGCAAGTCAAGCGCTGTCATTGTCAGTCCAGTAAGCTAGGGAGGCCTGTGGCCAGAATGGGGAATGTACAGACAAGCACCAGCACAGCCAAAGGAGGGATCAGCCAAGGCAAGATGGCGCGCGCCAGTTTCTGGAACGGGATCTCACCCACCTGCGCGACTACAAACAGGGCCATCCCCATTGGCGGTGTCAGGATCGAAATCATCAGGTTCAGGACCACGATAATTCCAAAGTGAACCGGATCCACGCCAAACCCCATCGCCACCGGGATCAGGGTCGGCACCACAATCAGCAAAATCACCAGAGATTCGATGACTGCGCCCAGAACAAAGATCAGGATGTTCACTGCAATGAGAAATGTAAGTTTGTCATCTGCAATTGACAGAAAGAACTGGGCGATCTGCTGAGGCGCCTGTTCTCGTGCCATGACCCAGCTGAGCAGGCCGACGCCAGCGATGATTGTGGCAATGGATGAGGCCGTGAGAGTTGTGTCGTAGATCGCATCCCAAAGTCTTCGGACAGTCAGCTCTCGGTAGAACATCAGGTCAATCAAGATGGCGTACAGCACGGTGATTGCCGCGGCTTCTGTCGGGGAAAAATAGCCTGAGAAAATGCCGCCGACTATCACCACAGGGGCCATCAACGCAGGGAGCGATTTAACAAACAGACTACCAACCTCGCGCACAGGTGTGACGGCATCACGGGGGTAGTCCCGTTTGCGGGCAATGACATAGACCATGATCATCAAGGACAGCGCACAAAGAAACCCTGGGACAATCCCCCCCAGAAACAGTTTCCCGATCGAGGTATTGGAAATCACTCCGTACAGAACCATCGTGATCGACGGAGGAACAAGCGGACCAATCATAGAGGACGCGGCAGTCACGGACCCTGCAAACTCATCGTCATAACCCGCCTTGCGCATGGCCTCGATTTCCATCTTTCCCAGGCCACCGGCATCCGCAATGGCCGAGCCTGACATGCCTGAGAAAAACAGCGAAGCCAGCACATTCACATGGCCAAGTCCCCCCGTGAACCGACCGACCAGAGCGCGGGCAAATCCAAAGAGGTGGTTCGTGATCCCAGCTGAATTCAAGATCGCAGCGGCGAGAATAAACAGAGGGACAGCAAGCATGGGAAAGCTGTTCAGCCCGTCCACCATGCGCTGGGTGGCAAACGACAAACCAAGGCCCGAATGGTAAAAGTAGCCCATCGACACCATTATCATGGCGATCCCAATGGGCACGTTCAGCAGCACCAGCAAAAGCCAGCCAAGAATAACGCTTGTTAAGATCATGGTGCACTGTCATCCGTCTGATTTGGGGAGAACACGGTGGCAGAGAATAACAATCTCTGAGCCACACGCAGCACAATGAGGATCATCGCGACACAGGCTGACGCATAAAGAACCGCGTCAGTGGTCGGCAGCGACACAGCCTCGTAACTCCATGTGCGCTTAACCGATTTCCAAGCGATCCAGATCAGATGTGAGGCCAGACCGATATAGATCAGATCGGTAAGTATCTGCAGACCGCTTTGCACAGCCTGAGGCAAGAGACCCGTCAAGAAACTCATGCGCAGATGGCTGTCGTTGCGTTCCACCGCCCCAATGCCAATCAAAGCCATCCAGACCCAAAGCCAACGAGCGAGCTCTTCGGTCCAAACAGGTCCTGTCATCAAAGGTGTGCGCCCAAAGACCTGCCACAAAATGATGAAAAACAAGACGATGAAGATTATTGAGGCCGCCACCGCCTCGGGGGCATATTTTCTGGTCACCTGTGCGGCTCCTTGAACATGGATGGGCCGGGAGGCATTGCCCCCGGCCGGATCGCGGATTATTCGCCGCGCACCTTGGAAATCGCACCTTCACCGAATTCGGCTTCCAGCTCGGCGTAATAGGGCTGCATCGCGGCACGGAACGGCGCCGTGTCCGGGTAGGTGATGGTCAATCCACGTTCTTTAAAGGTGGCCACCAGGCCCGCCTCCGCTTCAACTGTGAGACCATCTGAGACATCCCCACCGGCTTCGATCGCCGCCTGAACCCAACCTTTTTCTTCGTCGCTGAGGCTGTTCCAGGTCGATGTTCCGATCTGCAGCGCCGCTGAGGCAATAAAGTGATTGGTCATCGCGATGTGGCTTTGCACTTCGTAGAATTTCATCGCATCGATGGTGGGCAGTGGGTTTTCCTCTGCGTCGACCTGATTTGTCTGAAGCGCGAGATACACCTCTGCAAAGGCAACAGGGGCTGGGGTCGCTCCGGTGTTCTCGGCATAGGCAATCAAGAATGGGACATTCGGCGTGCGCAGTCGCAGCCCTTGCATGTCTTCCAATGCATTGATCGCCCGGTTCGAGGTGGTCTGGCGGGTTCCATAGTACCAGACATCCAGAAGATGGATGTTTTGCTCTTCCATCTTTGCGGCGATGCTTTGCCCCCATTCGTTGCTGATGATGGTTTGCAGGTGGTCAAAACTATCGACAACATAGGGGGCGCCAACAAGTTTCAGCTCAGGGATCACATAAGACATATCCGGATAGCCGGTCATCACCATGTCAAGCTCGCCGGCTTGAACCTGTGCGACCATGGCTTTGAAATCGCCCAAGGCAGAGGAGGGAAACAGGTTGACGGTCAGTTCGCCCCCAGAGATCTTCTCCAACTCGGCTGCAAAGGCCTGTGCGCCTTTGTAAACGTTGGAAACTTCGTTGTCTTGCATACCAAAGGTAAGTTCGCGCGCATCCGCAGCGCCTGCCATCAGCGCCACAGTGACCGCAGCAGTATATAGATGTTTCATGGGGTTCCTCCGAGTTGATTTTATGATGTTTTATCCGTCCTGGCCCATGGCCAGCCGTTTGCGATACGAGCGCTCCAAATGCTGATCCAGAAGCTCGGTGGCTTGGCTGGCATTGGCGTCGAGGATGGCCTGAAACACGGCCCGGTGTTCTTCGAACGTGTTGGCATCCGCCGCAGTACGGTCCCCGTCTTTCGGACGTAGCTTGAGAACCTCTGATACAAACATGCTGTGTAGGGTCAAAATAACCGGGTTGCCCACCACGGCGACCAAAGCCTGGTGAAAGGCGATATCCGTAGCGCCAAATTCCTCGGTCCCAATGGCCTCGCGGTTCTGCTCAAGCGCAACGCGCAGTTTGGCGATCTGAACCCCATTGGCATGGCGGGCCGCTTCACGTGCTGCGCCGGTCTCGATGAATTGACGCATTTGCTCCAGATAGGCCCCGGTTTCTGCATCACCCAGGATGTCCTTCAGGTGTTCACCCGCGCCCGACAGGATCTTGCTCACGGAAGGCGTGACCGCGCGTGGTCGCTTTCCGCTACCCGCTGAGATGAACCCTCGAAGCTGCAATGTCATCATGGCTTCGCGCACAGTTGGCCGCGACAGGCCAAATCGCTCGCAAAGTTCCCGCTCGGTCGGCATTGGGCTGTCGACTTCGATGACACCTTTGCGGATTTCCGCGATCAGGATTTCAGCGATATCTGCCGCCGTCTGGCGTGGGGCTAGCTGTGTCTCGGCCATAAAATCACCTTTGGGATTACCTTTGATGACTTTTTGTAAATCCAAAATTTGATTCTTGTCAAACCAAAGTTGTTACCGCTAAACAGATCACAACAGATGAGCAGCTTCAGACTCATCCCAAGTGATGTGGAAAACCAGCAGATGACCCAAACCAAACCCGGAATGTTCGCCGCTCTCATGACTGCCCTGAGCGACCAGGGAGAGTTCTCGGAAGACCGCCAACGGGATCTGACAACCTATGTCCTAGGACAGGGATTGGACGGCCTGTATGTCGGAGGAAGCAGCGGAGAATCCGGTGTGTTGGACTGCGCCTCTTTGCTTGCGCAACAGGCCGTTGTTCGCGACGTGGCGCAGGCGACAAATCCATATCTTATTGCCCATGTCGGCATGCCATCTCTGACTGAATCTGTGGCATTGGCAAAAAATGCGGAACGATTGGGTTACAACGCTCTTTCGGCGCTTCCCCCTCATGCCTACCCCTTTTCCGACGAGGAGATTCTCGCGTATTATCGAGCTCTGTCGCAGACGACATCTCTACCAATGATTGTATACGAGATCCCGATCCGCACCGGGCGCCCCCTTCCCCAACCCCTGCTGGAAGACATTCTCGACCTGCCGAATGTTGCTGGCATCAAGTTCACGTCAACTGACCTGTTTAAGTTTTCCTGCCTGCGCCGTTCTCGCCCAGAGAAAACCTACTATTTTGGTTTCGACGAGATTTTTTCCGCCGCAGCTGCCCTTGGCGCCGATGGAGGAATAGGAACAACATATAACTTGTTTGGGCGGCTCTTTGCCCAACTTTGGCACGCCGTCCAAGCCGGAGATCAGGCACAGGTTTACACGCTGCAAACCATCTCACAAGAATTCGTCGAAATTCTCTGTGTCACCGGAGTTCTGCCGGGCATGAAGCTGGCGTTTCGTCTCGCGACAGATATCAATTGCGGCCCTGTGCGCGCGCCTTTGGCGTTACGCTGTAGCCAAGACGAAGCGATAGCCCTGCTCGAACCATTTCTGTCCCGCTCGGATGTGCGCCCCTTGATTGCCACCACCTAACAGTTCGTCTGAACTGTCGTAACACTTGATATTCTTAGGTAATACTTAGGAAACTGGCAGCTCCCAACTCACGTTCGGGGGCTGTTTTCGTGTAAACCTGCGGGTGTTGGCGAAAAACCTGACGAAATCACTCTGTTGACTTAAGGGCACGACTCACGCCTTTTATTAGGTGTAGTTCCTCAAAATCGACACTCCCAAACACAAAGGCAATTGTCCTTTTTTGCTTGTGTCCGATTGGCTGTTCGTGAGTTCACCATGAGTTTTGCCTGTGCGAAAATTTGTATTCTATCGGCGCAGATGCTTTCTTTCGATATCGAAAGCACCACGTTCTCCATGTTGGTCGAATGCAATTCCACCCAGAGCACTCAGACGGACATTTCGGATGCCTATCTTCGGTTTTACACGCAATTTCGCCCTCCCGGACTAACCAAGATTTCCCAGGGTCTGGCTGAGGGACAAGAGCTGGATGTCAGCGATTTTTTCCGCGACCCATCCAATCCATGGCGCATAGGGGATTTGCCAAATACCTGCGCGCCCAATCAGAGGTGTCAATCGCCTCAACCTGTATCATATCGCCTTCTGCCCCCCTTGCCGGGCGCAACAGATCCGATTTTGATCACGGGCAATCTCAGCACACCAAAGGGCGCAGCCATCCTACCAAACGACGTCCAACAGGATGTGCTTTATGACCTGACTTGGGCCATTCCAATGGCGGCGCCCAATGCGGGAGCACTGTGTCTTGCCCAGCTTGATCCAGCGCACCTTGGAGCAAGCGACACAATACGACAGGCGCTGACAGACAAACTGCGGCGCGCACTGACAGACGACAAAAAGGACCAATTGTAACCTACGCGGGAACAGGCACTGCATAACCCAGTAAGAGGGGCTTAGATTATGGGTACCACCACATCTAACACTCAATCCGGTAATGCCATCGTCAACACCATCGAAGGCACAACGATCTGGAACGAAACCAGTCTTTCCATCTGGTTTGCCGTAACCGCGGATCTGGCCGAAATCAACGCAGATGACACCGAAGGCAGCACCTTCACCAACACGGCCCCCGCAACCCCACGCGCCACATTTGACCCAATTGATGCTGCAGATGCCGGTGAAAACGTCATGCGGCAAGCCTTTGCGCAATCCGCAGCCGCTGTTACGAATATCACCAATATCTCCTTCACGGCGGCAACGTCTTTTGACAACGCCGACATCAAGATCATCGGGGCAAATGGCTATGTCGGAGCCTCGGGCGCGATTTATGGCTCGATGAACTTCCCTGGAACCAATCCGGATGGGTTTTTCGCGGCGCTGACCGGTGAGTTTGAGACTTTTTTGCTCCTCAACGACGGTTTGGCGATTATGACCCAAGCCCCGACCACGGGTGCAGGGCATTTTTCGCGCACCACTGTGATGCACGAGCTTCTACATGGTTTAGGTGTAGGACACCCGCATGATACTGGGGGTGGCTCTGGCGCAATGGCCGGAGCAAATAGCGCACCGGCGGACAACGTGCCGTTGGACAACGAGCGCTATACCATCATGTCTTATGAAAGCGGCGGGTTGAATCAGGACACGCCCCGCACCCGCGGCCATGCGGTCACGCCAATGGCGCTTGATATCGCCGCACTACATTCAATGTATGGCACCAAGGCGTTCAACGCCACGGCCAGCACTTATACCCTGACCGACGCAGGAACGACGGCGCTTGATCTGACGGGACCCGGCATTTCGATTGGGGAAGCCTGGTACGCCATATGGGATTCTGGTGGGACCGATGAAATCAACTATTCAGGGGCCAACAATGTTGTGCTCAATCTCAATGATGCGCCGTTGACCACCACAGTTGATGCCACCACGCAAGCCTGGATTGACCAGCTAAAAACCACTTCGGCCTTTGCAGCCTTGCCGGGCAACGAGCTGAAAAACAATCTAGCGGATTCCGCCTGGTTTGCCGGTGGTTTCTTTTCACGGATCTTTGACGCGGCGGGCCCCGATCTGGGCGGCTATGCCATTGCCAATGGGGTCGTCATTGAAAATGCCACTGCCGGGACGGGCAACGACATACTCATCGGCAACGAAGCCGCTAATGTGCTGACCGGCAATGCGGGCAATGATGTGCTCATGGGGTCAGACGGTAATGACACGCTTGAAGCCGGCGCTGGCAATGACACGTTAAGCGGCGGAGGTGGCAACGATTCACTGACCGGTGGGGCGGGCACAGATGTAGCCTTGTTCTCAGATAGCTGCACAAACTACGAAATCGACAAAGATGCTGCTACCGGCGTGGTCACAATCCGCCATGTCGACGGGTCTATGGCTGATGGCACGGATATTCTGACGGGGGTCGAAACCGCGAAATTCACGGATGGAGAGATTGACCTCACCGAAGATGATCCGGGCTGCCCGCCGATCGACTTCATTTTCCTTGTTGATCTCTCAGGCTCCTATGCCGACGACCTTCCCAATTTCCAGACTGCCGCACCGGCCATTGCGAGTCTCGTCCGGGCCAGCGATCCCAACGCACAATTTGCGGTGGCCTCGTTCATTGACTTGCCCATTTCCCCGTTTGGTGCGCCCGGTGACTACCCCTACCGCCCGGAACTGGCGCTGACCGCCGACGACACTGCGTTCCAGAACGCGCTTGCCGGGCTCTCAACCCGAAGTGGCGGTGACGGGCCCGAAGCTCAGTGGTTTGGTCTTGACCGCGCCGCCAAGGGCATTGGTCTGGGGCTTCGCGATGACAGCCGCAAGATCATTTTGATTGCGACAGATGCGGGTGCGCATTCGGCGTCTGATTACGGGGTGTCTCCTGCGGATCTGGCGACCTTTCTTGATGACAATGACATCGACGTGGTCGGCGGATCGACCCTACGCGATGAAATCACTGACCCTATGGGCGATACGGATCCCGCATTTGACGATGGGATCACTGACGCCTTGTTCCGATCCTTTCTGGATGCCGCCGGTGTGGAATCTGCGACACCTATTTTTGCGGTAACTTCAGGCGCCACCGGATTTTATGATGGGTTCAGCGAACGGTTTTATGGGCCTGCACCTGTTGTTCCCTTGTCTTCATCCGGGGATGATATCGCTGACGCGGTGAGCTCCGCCCTCTTGGAAATCACCGGAGATGTGACATTTAGCGGCGATGCAACAGCGCAGCTGATTGAAGGAAGCGACATTGTTGACGGCCTCTTGGGCTTGGGTGGTGATGACACCATCCGCGGGTTAGGCGGTGATGATCTTCTGGATGGCGGTACGGATCGCGATCTATTGGAAGGCGGCGCAGGCAATGATGAGCTGCGCGGAGGCACTGGCAATGACACATTGCTTGGCGAAGCAGGAAACGACACGTTGATCGGTGGCCTTGGCATCGATGAACTGACCGGCAGCGCAGGATCAGATGTGTTCCGCGGCGCGCTTTCAGAACTTGGCGGCGACACCGTTACAGACCTTGGTGCTGACGACCTTCTGGTGATTGCCAATAGCCTGCTCACCGGCGACGACTTTATCTTCAACTCCGGCGCAGGGACCCTAGGGATTGACGGCGATGGCGATAGCAGCGCCGATCACACGCTGACCCTCGGAGGCTCTTTGGCGGGTGGAGATTTCATGGCCTCTCGCGGCAGCACCGATACCACGCTGAGTTTTGAACAATTCCTCGCCTCCCTGACAGAAGGCACAATGGTCGAGGCCAGCGCGATCAATGGCATCGTGAATGCCGAGTTCCTCAAAGGAAGCAACATCAACAATATGACAGTGCGCTTTGAGGCCAACGCCATGGCTAGTTTCGACAACACCGTCGGCTTCTACGAAATCACCCCAACAGGCGGTTTGGCCAATGCCACAATCCTTGCCGCGAACGTGAAAACCACTCCTGGCCCCGTGGCGGTGACCATCAGCGACCCTGCAAATACACTCGGGTTCTTCCTTGTACAAAACGGCGCAAACACAATTGGGGCAGCAGAATTCGCGGCTGATCAATTTGACTTTGTGTCCGATGGGTCGGGTGGCTTTGATCTGACCAGCCAGAGCGTTGTTCTCTCTGATGTCGAAGTCTTCTTCTCGCATGATATCACGCTCAATTCTGATGGAATGCAGCATGTTTTGTCCGGTGTTTCTGATGACGGCAACGGTGCACTGCGCATCGGGTTTGAGGATCTTCTTCGCAGCGATGGCACAAGCGACGATGATTTTCAGGATGTCATCATGTATGTCGATATCACCTAGATGTTTGCCCACTCGATCTGATGTGGACATGGTCTTAGGCTAAGCGGAGTACGGCCGTTTGCCTTAGGCTTGAATGCACTCAACTTACGGCGGCACTCAGATATCTGGTGAAGAGCAAAACACTTGGGCGAATTGATATGGATCCTGCGCGAAAGTCGAACATGCGCAATACCAACAACAAGCTTAGGGTTTGGTGGAATTTCCGTAACGCACCCGGCACGACACCTGTGCGCGACGAGCGCCCTCTTCAGGGGCATCAATAAAACCACAAATTGCGTCCACAACATCTTCGTTGTCGGTCACGATTGTGGTGAGGTTATGGCTTTCCCAATAGGCAAGCTGCACACCGTCATGACCAACAATCGACACGTCCTCCGGCACCGATAAGCCCAGCACTTCGCTCGCCGCATCCCGGGCGCCGATGGCCATCACATCATTGCTACAGACAAGCGCATCAACTTTATGACGGCGCAACAGCATCATGCCTTCTTTGAGCCCGGACTCGTAGCTGAAATCCCCCTGCCCCACTGCAACAAAGTGTTGGCCATGTGTGGCAAGCGCCGCGTCGAACCACGTCTTGCGCAGACCATCGATCCAGCTTGAGGCGCGCCCTGCGATATAACCAAACCGCGTGCTGCCGGTGGCCACGAGCCTATCCACCACGTCCTGTGCAGCAGCCGCTCCATCCACCTCGATCACAGACACTTGCGGATTGTCATCCGCGCTGACCGCCATCATGATGGAGGGGCATCCGCCAAAAACTTCAGCGGCCTGCGCGACAGTGAACATGTCTGACAGAAATATCGCATGATCAACTTGGTACGATGAAGCCAGCCGCATCAGGCGCAACCGCTCGTCAGAGTTGGCGCAACACAGGATAATCGGCAAAACACCGCGATCCTGAAGTTTGTGGGTCAGCAGATCCAGTTCTTCCGCCTCTTGCGGGTTGGCCACCGTATTGGTCACCACCGCAACAAGGCCAGATCGGTTGCTGTGCATCGAACGCGCAATCGAACTGGGTTGATAGCCATGCTGGCTGGCAATCTCCAACACCCGCTTGCGCGTTGCTTCTTTGATTCCGGAATCTGGTGTGAACGCCCGCGAGATTGTGGCCACAGAGACACCCGCCAGTTTGGCCAGATCTTTTGACGTTACACGCTTGCGGTTCATAGCCCACCTATTTCCCGGCCTAACCTAATTCTGTTTGGCTCCAAACTGAGCTTTGTCAGACATCTGGGCGGGAATGCAAGGGGTCTTCCCGGTGCCAGTTGTGCAATGTGCGGCCGTCACGATGCGGTTGATGGGCCCAAAGTACCCCGTTCCGGATCACCTGCTGGATTTCTTTCTGATGGTAGATCGGGAAGGTCTCATGTCCGGGACCAAAATAAAAGATCCGCCCACGACCACGCCGGAAGGTGCAGCCACTCCGGAAGAGCTCACCGCCTGAAAACCACGAGGCAAAGACCAGTTCGTCAGGCTCAGGGATATCAAAAGGTTCGCCGTACATTTCAGACGCTGGCACCTCAAAATAAGGATCAAGCCCCTCGGCAATGGGGTGCGATGGCGCAATCACCCAGACCCGTTCAAGATCACCTTCCGGCATTTCGCGCCACGACAAATTGCAATTGGTGCCCATCAGGCGGCGGAACACTTTCGAATGATGCCCTGAATGCAGCACCACTAGCCCCATGCCTTCCAGAACACGTTGCTGAATGCGATCTACCAGCGCATCCTCTACCTCCTCATGTGCCATGTGACCCCACCAACACAACACATCGGTGTTGTTCAAAAGCTCGTCGCTGAGCCCCTGAAAAGGATCATCCAGTGTCCCCCGGGACACCTCAAATGGGGCACCCTCAAAGGACTGGGCAATGGCACCATCTATACGATCAGGATAATGGGCCGCCACTTCTGGGTGAACCTGTTCGTGTCGTCCTTCGTTCCAGACCGTGACACGTATAACCATTTTATTGCGCTCCATTTTGCAACACCTGCCCCGAAGTGCGGGCAAACAGATGGCACTGGGCCATCTCGAAATTCACGCGAAGCGCATCGCCCGGACGAATGGCGACATCGCCTTCGACCCTAAGCGTAATCGGGTCATTGCCCGGATGTTCTAGCGCGAGAAAGGATTCAACACCCAGTCGCTCCACAACAGCAACCTGCGCCTCATACCCCCCTGCCTCAGCCAGCCGAAGGTGCTCGGGGCGCACCCCAAGAAAGAGGGAATCTCCGGGTGTCGCCGAACCCGCTTGCAAGGGCACCCGCCAGCCATTGTCACAAGCAAGCAGCAAGCCACATTCGCCCTGCGCCACGGTACCGGGCAGCAAGTTCATTTTTGGTGAGCCAATAAAGCCCGCAACAAACGTGCTTTGTGGCTGATTGTAGAGTGAGATTGGCGCATCACATTGGGCCACCTCACCTTTGTTCAAGACCACAATTCGGTCCGCCATCGTCATGGCTTCCACCTGATCATGCGTGACGTAGATCACCGTTGCCTCAAGCTCTTGATGTAATTTTTGCAGCTCAGCGCGCATCTGAACCCGCAATGAGGCATCCAAGTTCGACAGGGGTTCATCAAACAAGATCACCGAGGGATTTTTGATAATCGCCCGCCCAATGGCCACCCGCTGTCGCTGACCGCCGGACAGGGCTGCAGGACGTCGATCCAACAGTTCAGTCAATTGCAGTTTTTCGGCTACGCCCTCAACCTTACGCCGCACCTCATCTTTCGCAACCTTCTGCAATATAAGAGAAAACCCTATATTTTCAGCCACAGTCAGATGCGGATAGAGTGCGTAACTCTGAAACACCATCGCAATGCCCCGTTTATCGGGTGCGATGTCATTCATCCGTCGCCCGTCCAGCAGAAACTCACCGCCATCCAGCCCCTCCAACCCGGCTATCAACCGCAAAAGAGTGGATTTTCCACACCCACTGGGGCCAACAAACACGGCGAACTCACCATCTTCGATACGGATGCTCACATCTTTGATCACATCCACCGCTTCAAAAGACTTTCTAACGTTTTTCAGCTCAATAACCGCCATGTCGTGTTTTCCTTTTTATCCTTTGACGCCGCCACTGAAGGTGCGGACCAGAAACTTGCGCGCAAACCCAAAGGCAATCACAGCCGGTAGGGTGTAGATGATCGCCAAAGCGGTCATGAAACCGTAGTCCAACTGATTGACGCGCATGTAGGCGCGGAACAAACCCAATGGCAGCGTCTGCAACTCGTTCGACGACAGAAAAATCAGGGGCATTAGAAAATCGCCCCAGGCCACGATAAAGGCAAAGAGCCCCGCAGCACCGAGTCCTGGAAGTGCGAGAGGTATCAACACTTTGCGGATACGCTGCCCCATGGTCGCACCATCCATGATCGCCGCCTCTTCATAGTCATTTGGCACCGTGTCAAAGAAGGTTTTCATGATCCAAAGGGCCAATGGCAATTGTGTCGCTGCCAATACCAGTGTGATCCCCAGATAGCCGTCAATAAATCCCACAATATGCATGGTGGACCGCACATGTTCTGAGGGTACAACCGCGCGCACCATCGAAGAGATCATCGCATTGGCCTCTAGCAAGACGGTGTAAAGGGGTACAATCAAGGCCGTTGGTGGCACCACGCGGACCAAGATGATTGTGTAGAGGAATGGGCGCTTCCACCACCCGGTGCTGCGCGACAGAGCGTAACCCCCAATCCCTGCCAAAATCACTACAATCAGCGTTGCTGAGCCAACGATCACAAAGGAGTTAAAGATCCAAAGCGCCCCATTGTCCTGAGCAAAAATGTTGATGTAGTTGTCCAGTGTAAACTCGTCGGGCCATCGCAAAAACTGGTCTGGCTCTTTGTCAAAAGACGCCAGGAACACCCAGAAGAACGGTACGATACAATAGAGGCTGATCAGAGCCATGATGCCATAAACAGCGGCACTCATCGATCGGCTCTCTTGTCCCGGTTTTTGTGCGCCTGACATCTCACACCTCAACTTTCAGAAGTTTCACGTAGGCAATCCCAATGATCACCGAGATCACGAGCATGACCACGGCCACCGCTGCCCCAAATCCAAGTTGGAATGCGGTAAACGATTGATTGTAAATATAGATCCCTATGATTTCAGTCGCGCCACCGGGCCCCCCACGCGTCAGGGCATACACCAGGCCAAACAGCGAAATTGTGGTCACCGTCGAAACCAGCATGTACAAAAAGATCGTTGGCATGAGCAAAGGTAGCGTCAGTCGCAGGAATATCTGCCGAGGCGTGGCCCCATCCATCCGCGCCGCTTCATATAGCTCGCTTGAGATCGAACTGATCCCAGAGGTCAGCAGGATCATGGAAAAAGCGATACCGCGCCAGGTGTTGACGATGATGATCATCATCAAAGGAAAGCGGGACAACCAGTTCTGAGGATCAACGCCAAACCACGCGACAATCTTGTTCAGCGTGGCCAACTCTCCACCTGCGAGCATGCTGACCCACATAAACCCAGCGACCACTTCCGGTACTGCATTTGGCATCAGGATGGCTGCGGTCATCAATCCACGCAATCGCATCGGGCGCTGCAACAACACCGCCGAGATCAGCCCTAGGACAAATTGGCCAATCACCGCAGATCCGACAACGAACCCAAAGGTGACCATCAAAGAGTTCCAGAACCCCGAATCGGTGAACAGGCGGATATAGTTTTTTGCCCCCACAAAGCGCGGGGCAAAGGCGCCCGGCCCTGACAACGCCTGATTGCTCAGGCTCAGGTGAAAGGCATACACAGCCGGATAGATGACAAAGGCGGTCAAAAGCACCACCGAGGGCAGCAGCAGCAGCTTCAGATGCCAGGCCCGGCGGCGTTCATAACTGGCGAGGCTCATTCAAGGCGTCCCCGTTGATAGGTGATGAAAGAAAAGCGAGGCCAAATCAGCGGCCCCGCCCGTTTGTGTCGTCTGAATGAGGGGGATTATTTGACCGCCTCATCTCCCAGAAGATCACGGCTGTACTTCACCAGAATAGTCTGTGCACCGGCCGCATCGGCCTCTCCCCGAAGCAGCGCTTCGGTGGCGCGGGCCACACCTTCGGAAACCACCGAGAACCCAGTTGCCGTGCGCAGGAATGTGCCGCCATCCGCATTCTTGTGGATTGGGACCAATGCCTCCAGCTTCTGGAATTCTGCGTTGTCACCTGCCGAACGGCGCGCTGGAATGTTGCCGATTTGAGTGGCATAGGAAACGCCGCTTTCAACGGAGCCGATTTCAAGCAGAACCTGTTTGGCCAGTTCAACATTCAGCGCGTTTGAATTCACACCCCAGGGGCTGTCGATATCGACAACGACGTGCTGGCCACCATCTTTTCCAGGAACGGCCCAAGTGCCCACAGCCGATGTTACATTCGGGATCGGGTTGCGCGACTGCGGACCCCAGTCGTAAATATAGCACCAGGTCCCACAGGTCGTTGCCACCAGCTCACCCGCGGGAAACATCTCATACTTAGGGATGATCCAAGGCTCAGGCCCCAACAGCGGATCGATCGGCATCAGATCGTTTGCAATAAGCTCTTCATAAAAGCCAAAAACATCTTTGATGCCGGCATCCGTCAGATTAAGCGTGCCATCCTCATTGGCCAGCTGTTTGGTCGAGCTGCCCAGAACGAGATAGCCAAAGCCTTCGCCGAACGCTCCGCCTCCCCAGGTCAAACCAGAGGGGAACAACAAAGCATACTGACCGGTTTTGTCCTTAATCTCTTTTGCACGCTCAAGAAGCTCGGCCCAATCTGCGGGCTGCTCGCTCGAAATGCCTGCAGCTTCAAGTACGTCACGACGGAAATAGATTTGCTGTACAGACAGGATGTTCGGCAGCACATGGATTTCGCCATCTGCACCTGTGATCAGATCTTTGGCCACATCAAACAGATCACCGTAGCCCTCCCAGTCACGCACCTCGGATCCGATTGGCGCGAGATAGCCTGCGGCGACCATATCTGCCACGTCTTGGCCACGCGGCGCAGTAAACAGATCAGGGGCATTACCGGCACGCAGCTCGGTCAGCAATTTCGTCAGATAATCTTTTTCCGGCGCTGGATACTCGATGAGCTCAACATCCACATCCAGCTTTGCTTCGATCGCAGGGATCACAGCATTCAATGCATCAATACGTGCCTGACGATGTTCGGCAATTCGGATGGTTTCGGCGCTCAGTTCAACTCCGCCAAATCCTGCGACCAAGGCCATAGCGGCCGTGGCTAGAAATTTTGATGTCTTGGTTTTGTTCATTTCTTTTTCCTCCCTTAAAAATTCTGGCGGCACGTCTCTCGTGCATCTCTCGTAATTTTGGATACGTTTTCATTACTCAAACTTTGATTCACCCATTTCTGTCAATGATTTTCTTTAGACGTACATTTTTGTTGAAAAAACGGCTGCAATAACTTCAGACTAGCGTCCAATCGAATCTGTTTACGTATACATTTTGGAGAGCATCATGGCAGAACGCTTGCGCATTGGTATTGTCGGGACCGGTCTAAAAACCCTTGAATACACACCGAGCTGGATGGCGCTCCCTGGGGTTTCGATACCTGCGGCGGCTGATCCCAGCGCCAGAGCGCGAGAAAAGTTTTGTGACGTTTTCGATCAGATCTCCGCACCGCGCCCCGCCTGTTTCGAAAGCTTGGCTGAGCTCTTGACTGCAAAGCGTGCCGAGCTGGATATGATCTACCTCGCCACCCCACATGCGTTTCACGGGGCAGATGCGCTGGCTGTGGTTGAATCAGGCCTGGATCTCTTGCTGGAAAAACCCATGGTCGCCACGCAAGCGGAGGCTGAGGCACTTAGCGCCGCGAGCGAGATCTCGAACTCCACGGTCGTCGTTGCCTACCAAGGCGGGCTTTCCCCGCTGATGCAAGAGACCTGCAAACGCATTCAGGCCGGTGATTTTGGCCAGTTGATCAGCATCGCGGGCAACATCTGGGAACCCTGGAAAACCCAATACGCAGGCCATTGGAAACACGACCCTAAGATTTCCTGCGGGGGGTTCATGTTCGACACAGGCGCTCACCTGATGAACACAGTGTGTCTATTGGCGGGACAAGAGTTTGACCGGCTCAGCGCTTTTCAGAACTTCCATGGGCTTGATATTGACATCACAACCGCCGTTGCAGGGCAGTTGAAAGACGGCACCACAGTCACGTTGAATGCAGCGGGACATGCGGCCCGCGCCTGCGGATCGCAGATCACATTGTTTTTTGACCGTACCACGGTCAGCATCGATGCTTGGGGACAGTGGGTCGAAATCGAAACGCCTGGAAATGAAACTCAACGCCGGAACGCCGAAATTCTGGACTCCCCGTTGCTTACTTTCCGTGAAGTCGTGGCCGGAAAACAGACCAACCCCTCGCCAATCTCTCAGGGGCTACGTGTGGCCAAACTTTGGGATGCGATCCGCACATCTGCGCAACAAGGAGGGGCTGTCTGCTCAATTGATGCGTCATAGCCTGCAGGGTAAAATCCCTGCAAGCCTCTCAAGTGCACGGCCCGGATATCTCTATGGACTTAGCGTAGCCCCTTGGGTCAGGGGTCATTGGGCAAATCAAAGACGCCGCCCGTCAGCCACGCTGGCCAATCTCGTTCGAAAACCGATTTGGCGGATGTGTCAAACCCGCGATTTGCACGCGTCGAGATAACCAACGCGCGATCTACCAATCGGACAAGAATTTGCGACTGCATATCCTCGACCCGTTCTGGCCGGAACCGAAACTCCGATAGGGCTCCGCTGCGCGCCTGCGGCACCGACGCTCCATTTGGATCACATATGGCGCGTGCCCCGCGGCTGCCGCCATTGTGATCAATAAAATACTCAAGTGCTGCAAGAACCGCCTCGGATGCGAGTGCCATCTGTTGCCATTGCAAAATACGCCCTGCTTCACCGTTGCGTCCAAATGAAATTCCCTTTTTTCGGATTTGCAGAGAAAGCTCACGTGCTTCGTGGCGTGCTCGTTTCACATCCTCAGGGTAGCACAAAATCCCCGCGTGGTCGCTCATTCGGTCCTGTACTGACCGACGCACGTCGCTCATGGAGATAGGACTATCAGCGTTCAATACCGCAACAAGGTCCGAGACAACGGACTGGATTTGAAGACTCTGATCTGAATTTAGAGGTGCCCCGGCCCGATCGCAGGCAGCGATATGCTCCGCAACCCGGGTCCCAAAGACCTGCCCCGCATTGAGCGCAGAGCCTCCGGGGCGCGTGGCGCCATGGGTGCCTGCGGCCTCTCCCACCGCGTAGATACCAGAGATGTTTGTCCGTCCCCAACTATCTACGGCTATACCGCCATTCATGTGCTGATTGTTCACCGTGCACTCAAGCGGATCAACAGTGATGTCCACTTTGTAGCGTTTATAGAGCTCAATCGCGAGCGGGTTCAGATGACGCAGGCGCTCAATTGGGCGGTCCTGATCTGCGCCTGATCGCGATAGGTAGTCCCTGACATCCGGGTCTAAACGCTCGAGATGAAACTCGTGATCACCCGGCACCGGCAGAAGATTGCGATTGAAATCAAGGAAGACCTGACGCCCCTTCTGGCTCTCGCGATAGATTGCCAAATCCACAAGGCTCGATTTGAAATCGAGCATTCGGCTGGCATGGAAAGGCCATTGATAGCCTTTGCGAAAAATATTCGAGGCCATCTCTTGGGTGCTGCGATAATACTCCGCGAGAAAATGATGTTCCTGCCCATCTGCATCCACAGAATAGATATGGGGGATCACCTGCACATAGGTGCCCGACAGGTTCCAGGGGAACCCTTTTCGCGGTGTTCCGATACCAAACTGGCTTTCAGTGAGGTTCACCAGCTCCAGCCCGGCTTCAAGTGCAAGGCCTAACGAGCCAAAACACCCGTTTGGGAACACGCTGTCTCGGTACATTTCACCGGGACCACCTGCCGCAAAGACAAGGCTCTCACATTCGTAAAGCGTCAGCCCGTACGGATTTTGCTCAGTACTTGCTTTTGGACGGATCGTCAGCACCCCCGTGACATGCTTTTGATCACCCGATCCGGTGGTCAAAACCTTCACAGCGGTTGTCTGGTTGAAAAATGGAATATCAAGCCGCAATGCTTCTTCGGCCAGAACTTTCACCATCAGGCGTGACGTGCGTGGGCCACAGGACGTGGCGCGCCCAACTTCATCATGGTCGGTTTGGTACCGCAGCGTACCGCCCAGCTTATCTTGCGGCAATGGAAGCCCCAGATATTGCAGCGATGCCATGGCACGGATCGAACCAACCGCTTCGATATAGGCTGTGTCTTCATCCATGGCGCCCCCTGCCCTAAGTGCAGCGGCCATTTCGTGAAAATCATCGCCCTGATCTTTGGTGTTGGCGGTATGAAGGGTCTGCTTATCCGATCCTGAACAGGCCGAGGTCCCCCCCCAAGCGCTTTGACTGATGATCGCGACATCCACGTCTCGTCGTTTCATCTCAACAGCCCCGCGCAGCCCCGCGGCGCCACTGCCGATGACAAGGCTCTCAAAGCAAAAGACGGGGATTGCGAAACCAGCGACGTCACGAAGCTCAGACGCATCTGGTTCGCGCTTGAGGCGCGGCATCGCTACATCGGTCAATGCATCGAGAATATGTTGTGGAACGGACAGGCTCATGAGAGCGGACCCTTTCGGTTGAGGCAAAGCATCACGAGATATCCACCCAACGCTTCAATCGTGAGGATTCCATACAGGCATCTACAATCTGGCAAATGTGATGACCTGTCTCAAAGGTTGGCCACATAGGTTTGTTCGAAACGATGGAGCGAACAACCTCTGCAGCTTCGATGATCTTGGTCTCATTGTACCCCAGCGCAAAATTGGGCAGAGGCAAGAACGCACCATAGGTTTCATGTTCTGGACCGACATCGATTTCACGAAACCCACGTCGCCCAACCGGGTCGTCGTTGGAATAAAACCGCAACCGGTTTACCTCATCATAGGAATAAGCCAAGCTGCCTTTGGTGCCGTAGATCTCATAGGTCTGCATGAATTTTCGGCCGGTTGCGACCCTACTAAAATCAACCACACCGCGCGCGCCATTGGCAAATGAACAGAGTATATGTGCGCCGTCCGGGTTCGTGACATCCGCCCAGTTTTCCTCACCGGTGAGCGCGGTTTCCGAACCCAATTCAACGCCGTCAACGACCGGTCTTTTGTCGGTAATCACAAAGGTATCAGAAATCAGAGAACTGACTTTTCCTACCAAAGCCTCCATGAAACTGAAGACATGACTGCCGGTATCGCCAACGATCCCGGTTGGCGCGAGATCACCGTTCGCGCGCCACATAAAAGGGGCTGAAGGATCTCCGTACATATCAACATGCTGGCACCCTTTGAACAGTTTGATCTCACCTATCTCACCGGTCTCAATGATCTCTTTGGCGCGGTCATGCACCGGGTTGCGTGGGAATGCGTGTCCCACCCGGGTGATCACACCTTTGGCTTTGGCGATGTCTGCCAAGTCCCGTGCCTGTTCAGCGGTATCTGCGAGAGGTTTCTCACAAAACACATGTTTGCCCGCCAACAAAGCGGCCTTCGCAACCTCGTAGTGCAGATTATCCGGCAGACAGATATCGATCAGATCAATCTCCGGATCAGCCACCGCTTCTTGCCATGTCCCTAGAATTTTCGCACCGGGAGCGCGCAGCGCAAGCTCGTCTGGCGATGCGGACTTGCCACCAACAAGAGCCACCACGCGCGCGGTTCCCCCGCCGGTGCCAAAGAAATGCGGGAATGTCTGGTAGGCCATGGTATGAACCCGTCCCATCCAACCCGACGCGCCCAAAACAGCGACCCTTACTTCAGTCATGCCTTTCATCTCCTCTCATTTAAACTTTATGGAACGTTCCAATTTTTGAGCGGCCTTTCCACATTCACTCTTTGCAAGGCCCCTGATCTGTGACTAGGCCCCGCTTGAGGCCCGTTTGATCAGATGGACCGGGCTTCTCTCTGTGATTTGCGGGGTATTGCCCTCTTTGACCCAGCCTAGGATCTGGGAGGCCGTGGCCTTGGCGAAATCAGGTATGTTGCAACTGATCGACGACAGTGGCGGATAGCTATCCTGGCAGTCCTCGATGTCATCAAAGCCAACTACGCGAAGATCGGACCCTGCCTTGATCCCAAGCTCGGGGCAGGCTGACAAGACACCCAAAGCGACCAGATCATTAAAACAGATCACACCGTCCACCTCGGGATAATCGTCCTGCAGTTTTGCTGCCATCGCCTTGCCAAAAGATCGCGTGGCCTGCCCTGTCAAAACAACGGGTGTGATCCCTTTTTCATTCTGTACTGAGAGATAGCCGCTCATCCGTTCCTCGGTCACAGCTCGTCCTTCTAAACCACCTAGAAACGCGATCCGTTTGCATCCCATGTCTAGCAGATGTTCCGCGGCAAGGCGTCCGCCTAAAAGGTAATCCGGGGCCATAAATGGCAGTTGCGGATCTTCAGGAGACAGGGATCGAAACACCTGGAGTGTCGGCGTGTTAGAGGCATGTAGGGCCGCAAGAGTTTCCTGTTCGCCGCCATAGCTGGGAGAGATGATAAAGCCTGAAACGCCGTGTTCTGCGAGAGACGAGATCATGCGCATCTGCAGTTGTGGATCCTCATCAGTGTTTGCAAGCACCGTTGCATAGCCCTGCCGCGCCAGCTCCATCTGGAACTGAGCGGCAAACTCGGTAAAAAATGGGTTGCGCAGATCGTTGATCACCAGTCCCATCAATCCAGATGACGAGGATCGCAATGTCGCGGCCGAGCGATTATAAACATACCCGATGTCGGCCATGGCCTTCTTTACAGCAAGACGGGTGCTCTCTTTGACAGACGCCCCCTGCAACACAAGGCTGACCGTGGATTTCGACACACCTGCGTGCTTGGCAACATCCAGAATGGTGGGGCGTGCTTTCATCTGTCCGACTAGTCCTGTTGATATGTCAAATGCTGGCGCACGCTCACGGACCTAAACCTCAAGATCGAGCACCAGAACGCCGTCTATACCACCGACGGCATGCTCGACAAGTTGCCCACCCAGCGCCTGATGTTCGGGGTTGTCAGCGTAACGCTGCAACGCGTCCCAGCTGTCGAAATCGACAACGAACCCATGCATGTAACCACGCTCGATCTGTTCAGGACTGTTTGAACGCCCTCCTGTAAAACCCTGCGCGCCGGAGAGCTTCTCTGTAACAGCAGCCAATCCCGCATAGATCTGAGCGATGGTATCTTCTGAGGTCTGGGGTTTGAACTTGGTCAAAACGATATGGCGGATCATGATGTCATCCCATTGTCTTGTTTGATCATATCAGCGGCCTTTTCGCCGATCATGATCGAAGGAGCATTGGTGTTTGAAGAGTTGACTGTTGGCATGACGGAAGCATCAGCCAACCGAAGCCCGTCGATCCCGTTAAATCGCAGGCGCGGGTCCAACACCGCCTCAGCGTCGCTGCCCATACGGCAAGTGCCCGCGCAATGGTGAGAGGTCTTGGAATGCATACAGATGAAATTGAAGTAATCTTCATCCGTGCGCACCCCAGGCCCTGGTAAACGTTCCGCCATGATAAAGGGCTTAAGCGCATCTTGGGCCAGAATGTCTTGCACAAGTTTCAAACCCCGGATCGACATTTCACGGTCGTATGGGTCGGACAGATAGTTTGGGTCAATCAGCGGCATATCCTTGGGATTAGCACTTTGAAGGCGCACAGTGCCTCGGGAACGTGGCCGCAGGTGACAGGCGTTTAATGTCACGCCACCATTTGGCATCGCTTCGACGCCTGCTTCGATCCCTGTTCCAAGCCCCAGGTGCATTTGAATATCGGGTGATCGGGCCGTGTCATCCGCATACCAGAAGCCGCCTGTCTCAAAGAGGCTTGAGGCCACCGGCCCCTTCCGAGTGAACAGGTATTGCAACCCTGCCCATGCCGACAGGTGCAGCTTGGCAAAGCGATCATAGGTGTGGGGCCCTGTCACCTCACAGATGGCGTAAAGATCCAAGTGATCTTGAAGATTTGAACCGACGCCGGGCTGATCGCAGACCACGTTAATCCCAAGCGGTGCAAGATGATCCGCAGGGCCAATGCCCGAAAGCTGTAGCAACCGTGGCGAGCCGATCGCACCCGAGGACAAGATCACTTCGCGATCTGCGGTGATGTGACTGCCGTCGATCATCTCAACACCTGTGGCGCGTCCATGTTCGACGACGATCCGGCGCACCGAGGCCTTCATTTGGATGGTGAGATTTGGGCGTGCTTTGGCAGGGCTTAAAAATGCCATCGCAGACGAAGACCGCCGCGCATTGCGTTGGGTCAGTTGATAGTATCCCGCCCCGTCTTGTTTTGGACCGTTTACATCAGAGGTCTTAGGGATCCCCAGCTCGCCTGCGGCCGCAATGAACGCATCGCAGATAGGCAATGGGGCGGCTGGCATGGACACCCCCAACGGGCCGCCCTTGCCATGATAGGTGTCGTTATAGGTATCGTTGTCTTCGGACTTCTTGAAATAGGGAAGGACAGCGTCATAGCCCCAACCTTCACACCCAATTTGCTGCCAATCGTCGTAGTCCTGTGCGGCCCCACGCGTGTAAATCTGTGCATTGATTGCAGAACCGCCACCAATCACTTTGGCCTGAGTATAGTTGAAAACCTTGCCCTGCATTGCGCGCTGCGGCGTCGTCGACCATCCCCAGGATCCAATCCCTTTGGTCATCTTGGCGAACCCAGCCGGGAGATGGAAAAACGGGTGCCGGTCACTCCCTCCTGCCTCCAGCAGCAGGACACGCGCATTCGGGTCTTCTGACAGGCGCGCAGCAATGACAGATCCGGCGGATCCTCCACCAATCACAATGAAGTCGTACCCTTGCGCAGTCATGCGGCAAACTCCGTCTCTGCAATGTGGCGCCCAGCTCGCAGGGCAAGCGCCGCGATCGTCAAAGCGGGGTTCACTGCCGCAGATGTCGGTAGGACCGAGGCATCGACAACAAACAGGTTCTTGTGATCGTGGCTGCGACAGTAGGTGTCGACCACGCTGGTCTCTGGGTCAGTCCCCATGCGGGCTGTGCCACATTGATGGGAAGGCGTGCGACGATCGAAAGCCCGCGACAGCACAATCGGAAACCCTGCTTGGCGCAGCACCCGCTTAAGCTTTGCAACCAGCAGAACATGCGCCTCCCAATTGGAGCGCTGCCAGTCGAGTTTGATCCGCCCGTCCTTTAACGTCACGCGGCTCTCTGGTGTCGGCAGATCTTCGGACATGGCGTAGAAATCAAAACTCCGCTCGGCGATCCGGTTGGCCAGCCACCTTGGCAACTTCGTGGTTGCCGACAAGATGGGTCCTGTGATTTTACCCAGCATCTGCACATTGCCCAGCGGCGGGTGATCTTTTGTCGCCAACAGAAAGTCGTTCATCATCAGGGTCTTTTGATACACCGCGCGGTTGCGGCGAAACGGATGTAGCGCCATCACAGCAGAACAGTTGTGGTTCATGAAATTGCGCCCGACCTGATCTGATCGGTTCGCCAATCCCATAGGGCGATTGTCGTTGGCCGACGCGAGTAAAAGCGCGGCGGTCTGCACGGCTCCTGCTGCAACCACAAAAATCGGTGCTGTCAGTGTCTGAACCTGCCCATCTTTTTCAACGGTGATGCTACTGATCCGGCTATCCGGGCCTTCGTTCAACGCGGTGACACGGCAACCAGTCCAAAGTTCGACGGTGCTGTGTGACAGCGCTGTTTCTAGGCCAACAGTCTCCGCATCCATCTTACCACCGCAGGTGTTGGGATAGGCATCCCAGGTGGTCTGTCCGCCCTCCAACCATTGATCAAGTTTGATCCCGAGCGGGATAGATGATGGGTGCAGTCCAGCACGACGTAACCGATTTCGCAGATCCGCGACATCGGGTTCATCTTGAACAGCACCGCGCGGATAGCCCCCCGAATGGTCAGGCTCGGTCGGGTCATCCCCAAGCGTTCCACGTACCTCGTAAAGATGCTCAGCGGCCTGATAATCCGGTTCTAAGTCTTCATAAGAAATGGGCCACCCTGGTGTTTGGCCCCCCAGATGCTTGACCGTAGAAAAATCTTCTTTTCGATAGCGGATCAGGGCCGCGCCATAGAACTTAGAATTGCCGCCTACATTATAGTAGTTTCCGGGATTAAACTCCGTATCCCTGCCATCAAGCCAAACCTCATCCGACCGGAAGACGCCCTCGCCAAAGATTGCCGTTGCATCCCGGTCGCACGCGGAAGGACGCAGGTGCTCTCCGCGTTCAAGAATGAGAATACGTCTTCCGGTTGGCGCGAGGGCAGCAGCCAAGGTCGCTCCCCCCATTCCGGAGCCTATGATGATGACATATGCGTGCATCAGGGCGCGATCCGGTTCTGGCTCGCAGGATCAAACGCGATGGCTTTCTCCATGTTCACTGCAAAGGTGAAATCGGCCCCAGGGTGCACATCCGCATCAGAGCGCATCCGTGCGATCACATCCTTGCCCCCCAGCGTCATGGTCACAAAGGTATCGGATCCCGCCGGTTCAGTAACCACAATGCGGTTGGTCAGATGGGCAATGTTGGACGACTTCCGGTCTGCTGCGTCCTCATCTGTGATCGTTTCTGGCCGGATGCCCAACAAGATTTCTTTTCCAGCCCAGTCCGCCAAATTCTGTTGGCTGAACGGCAGCGCCACTTCCGACCCATCGTGCAGCGCGACCAGCGCCATTGGCCGACCATCTTTGATCGCAACTTTGGCTGGGATCACATTCATGGCTGGCGACCCCATAAAGGTGGCCACAAAGATATTGGCGGGGGTGTCGTAGATCTCTTGCGGGGTGCCAAGCTGTTGAACATAGCCGCCGTTCATCACGGCGATCCGGGTCGAAAGCGTCATTGCCTCAATCTGATCATGGGTGACATAAACAATTGTCGTGCCCAGCTTTTGGTGCAACTTCTTGATTTCAGTGCGCATATCAACGCGTAACTTGGCATCAAGGTTGGACAAGGGTTCATCAAACAAAAACACATCCGGATCACGCACGAGGGCTCGGCCCATCGCAACCCGTTGCCGTTGCCCCCCCGACAAAGCGCCCGGTTTGCGGTCCAACAAGGGCTCAATCTGCAACAGATTGGCAGCCTCTTTCATGGCTTTTTCGCGCTCAGGTTTGGGGACACCATGCATCTCCAATCCAAAGGTAATATTCTGCCCGACGGTCATATTCGGGTAGAGCGCGTAGGATTGAAACACCATGGCGATGTTACGCTTTGAGGGGTGAACCCCATTCATCAGCGTGTCTTTGATCCGGATCTCACCGCTGGTGATGTCTTCAAGCCCAGCAATCATGTTCAGAAGTGTTGACTTGCCACATCCAGACGGCCCCACAAGAACCAGGAACTCACCCTCTTGAACCGAGATGTCGACCCTGTGCAGAACTTCGACTGCGCCATAGGCTTTGGTTGCGTTGTCGATATCGAGAAAGCCCATCGGTCTTATCCTTTGACTGATCCCGCCATCAGGCCCCGCACAAAATAGCGGCCCGCGACGATATAGACGAGAAGTGTTGGCAGTGCGGCGAGGATCGCTCCGGCGAAATGGACGTTGTATTCCTTCACGCCGTGGCTCGCCTGCACAAGGTTGTTCAGCGCAACCGTCATGGGTTGGCTATCGGCACCCGCAAATGAGGCACCAAACAGAAAGTCGTTCCAGATATTGGTGAACTGCCAGATGATCGACACCACCGCAATCGGGCCAGATGAGGGCAACAGAATGCGCCAAAAGATCTGAAAGAACCCGGCACCATCGATCTGCGCCGCCCGAATAAGCTCGGTTGGGAAAACGGCATAGTAGTTTCGGAAGTAGAGCGTCGTAAATCCAACACCGTAGACGACATGTACCAAAACCAATCCCCAGGTCGTTCCGGCCAGCCCCATCAGTCCCAGCATTTTGGCCATGGGGATGAGAACGATCTGAAAGGGAATGAAACAGGCAAACAGGATCAGTCCAAACAGGATTGTATCGTATTTAAAGCGCCACTTTGTCAGCACATAACCGTTCAATGCCCCCAACACCGTGGATATGGCAACGGCCGGGACAACCATTTTGATGGAGTTCCAGAAGTAGGGTGAAAGGCCTGTGGGTTGCACCCCAATCTGCGCCGAGGACCATGCCTTGGCCCAAGGTTCAAGCGTAAAGACCTGCGGCAGGTTCATCATCCCCCCACCTGTGATCTCTTCGAGGGGTTTCACCGAGTTCACGACCATGACGTAGAGGGGCAACAGGTAGAACAGGGCAAACAGTACCAACACTAGGTAGATCAGGGTACGCACGGCGCGACCGGTGCGAATGGCGGTATCTTGGCTTGCAACCGACATTATGACTTCTCCCGCAATTCGGCATAGAGATAGGGGATCATGATCGCCGCAATTGTCATGAGCATGATGGTGGCCGACGCTGCGCCAATTCCCATTTGATTGCGGGAAAAGGTGTATGAATACATGAAGGTCGCAGGCAGTTCTGTGGCTCGCCCCGGTCCACCACCGGTCAAAGCTATGACCAGATCAAACGTCTTGATGGCAAGGTGGCTCAGGATCACAAAGGCAGACAGGAAGGCAGGACGCAGCTGCGGAATGATGATCCGTCTGTAAAGGTTCCAGTTGGATGCCCCATCCATTTGTGCAGCTTTGAGGATTTCATTGTCGATCCCGCGCAGCCCCGCCAGGAACATCGCCATGACAAACCCACTGGTCTGCCAAACAGCGGCAAGAACAACAGTGTAAATCGCAAAGTCCCGGTTTTTGATCCAGTCAAACTCAAAACTGACCCAACCCCAGCTTTGCATCACGTTTTCCAGCCCAATACCGGGGTCAAGAAACCACTTCCAAGCCGTCCCGGTCACAATGAAGCTCAGTGCCATCGGGTACAAATAGATCGTACGCAACATGCCCTCGGCCCGTATTTTCTGATCCAGAAAAATCGCCAACCCGAGGCCCAAAACCGTGCAAATCCCAATATAGAGGAATGCAAAGACAGCCATGTTGCTGATCGAAGTCCACCAATGACTTAGGCGCCAAAGTTTGGAATAGTTCTCAAGCCCGACCCAACCGTATGAAGGCAAAAGGCGGCTGTCTGTAAAAGACAAATACACGGAAAAAACGATAAACCCGTAGACAAAGACCAACATCAGGGCCAGCGAGGGCGACAGAACCAATTTTGGTAGCCATACCTGAAGACGCGTCTTGAAATCTGCTTGCGCGGCACGTGCCATGCATTGCCTCCCAGAAATCTGTGAAGTCGCTGGGAACGCAGCGCGTTACCCAATAAAAGGTGAAGGCGCAGCAGCTTGTGCCGCGCCTTCCGAGTGGGTCATTTGGCGATAGACACCGCGTCAACCAGTTCCTGAACAGCGGTTTCGCTGTCGTACTCACCGTTGAAATGCGCAGTGACCACGTCATAGATCGCGTTTTTCACCGATGCCGGGTTGGCGTGGCCATGGGCCATGGACCCAAACAGGTTGCCAGAAGAGGCTGCCGCAGCCAGATCTGCCATGCCTTTTTTGCCGCAGGCATCAAAGGCTTCGTCGGAAACGTCGGTCCGCGCAGGAACGGAACCTTTCACAACGTTAAACGCAGACTGGAAAGAGGGCGACAGGATCGCTGTTGCCAGCGCGGCCTGTTCTTTGGACACCGCGCCGCCCTGATCGAACATCATGAACTGGTCGGCGTTAAAGGTGACCTGTTCCGAGGTGCCGGGGAAACGGAAGCAGAGGAAATCCTGTCCGGGCACTTTGTCAGCATTCAGGAATTCACCTTTTGCCCAGTCACCCATCATCTGGAAACCAGCTTCGCCATTGATGACCATCGCAGTGGCGAGGTTCCAGTCGCGGCCAGAGAAGTTGTCATCAACGTTGGCGCGGATCACGGCCATACGGTCAAAGGCTTCTTTCATCTTGTCGCCGCCCAAAACCGCATCGTCGAGATCAACAAAAGCCGCTTTGTAGCCATCCGGGCCAAGCACGGACATGGCAACACCGTCAAATACGGTGGCATCCTGCCAGGCCTGACCACCATGGGCAATCGGGGTTACGCCTGCAGCTTTCAGTGTCTCAAGGGCGGCGGTAAATTCTTCCCAGGTGGTTGGCTGGGCAATGCCATTGGCGTCCAACACCGCCTTGTTCGCCCAGACCCAGTTGGTCGAATGTACGTTCACAGGGGCGGAAACCCATTTGCCATCAACCTTAGCGAACTGCTGAAGTGCTGCGGGGATCACGTTGTCCCAGCCCTCATCCGCAGCCACTTTGTTCAGATCCGCCAGCGCGCCCTGATTGGCCCAATCGATGATGTCAAAGCCCAGACCCTGAACCGCCGTGGGGGCGTTGCCGGCGGTCACACGGGCGCGCAGAACGGTCATGGCCTGCTCTCCCCCACCACCAGCAACGGGCATATCGGTCCAGCCGATACCCTGTCCTTCAAGATCGTCTTTCAGAACATTCAGCGCTGCGGCTTCGCCACCCGAGGTCCACCAGTGCAGAACTTCAACATCACCGTGACCATCAGCAGATGCAGCACCTGCCGTAACGGTGAGCGCAAGGACCATTGCTGTCTTTGTTTTCAGAAATGAACGCATTATTTCCTCCCAAAATTGCGTTTCGTAAAATGACGCCGGAATTAGGCGTCCTGTTTTACCCAAGGCGCCCGGCTGCGCCCAACACGCATCACCAGAGATTTCACCTCGAGAAACTCTTCAAAACCATAGCGACCAATTTCGCGACCTTGACCAGATTGCTTGACCCCTCCAAAAGCAAGTTCCGGATACCCGTCCATCCAGGTATTTGTCCAAACTGTGCCCGCAGCAGCACGGCGCGAAAACTCAAGACAGGTGTGGATGTCTTCGCTCCAGATCCCGGCAGAAAGCCCGTAGTCACTGTCATTTGTGAGCGCGATGGCCTCTTCAAGCGTGCGATAGGTCATCACAACCAGAACAGGACCGAAGACCTCTTCTCGTGCAATTGCCATGTCCGCGGACACTCCACTTACAACTGTGGGCTGATAAAACTGGTCACCTAACCCGTCTACCGAAAGAGCACCGCCTCCCAGCTCCACAGTGGCACCCGCAGCAACCGCCGCCTGCACATAGGCATCAATTTTGGCAGCGTGTTCTGAGGTGACAATCGCCCCCACTTGGGTCTCAGGATCCAGAGGATCTCCAAACCGCACCTTTCGGGACAAAGCCACAACACGCGCCACAAAGTCTTCCGCAATATCTTCGTGCACAATGATCCGGCTTGAAGAATTACAGCACTGCCCAACGTTGAAATAAACGCCAAAGGTGACCGCGTCTGCGGCGCTTTCAAGATCGGCATCCGGGCAAATCACCTGGGGGTTTTTGCCCCCCAGCTCCAAAGCCACCTTCTTCAGTGTCCCCGAAGCGGCCTGCGTGATCATCTTGCCCACAGCCGTTGAGCCTGTGAAGGTGACCATATCCACATCTGGATGCATCGACATCACCTGTCCGACCGGCTGACCAAATCCCAGCACGATATTGCAGACCCCAGCCGGCAGACCCGCCTCCATGAGCAACTCCCCCATCATGACAGTCGACGAGGGTGTCATCTCCGACGGTTTCACAACCACGGTGCAGCCAGCGGCTAATGCGAAGGGGAGCTTCTGCGACAAGATCCAGAATGGAAAGTTCCACGGTGTGATTATCGACACGACACCGATAGGTTCTTTGAGCACCACACCAAGCATGTCTTCACCCAGTGTATTGTGGCTGTCCCCGTGGCTCGTGCGGGCCAGTGAGGCGGCATATCGCCAAAGATCAGCCGCCCCTTCAACTTCGCCGCGAGACTGTGAAATCGGTTTGCCGCTTTCCAAAGTCTCATAAATGGCAATGCGTTCAACATTGGCCTCGATCAGATCCGCAACCCTCAGCAAGACTGTGGCCCGTTCTTTTCCAGAGATGCGGCTCCAGACGCCAGCATCAAAGCTCGCACGGGCCGCTGTGGTCGCCCGCTCTGCTATGGCTTCATCGCCTTTGGCGGAGACGCTGACCACCGCACCGTGGGAGGGCGATACGCGTTCAGACGTCTCCGCACCGTCGACCCATTCGCCAGCAATCAAATGTCTGCCAACAAAGGGAGCGGGGAGATCAAACTCAATGGCGGTGTTGATCGTCAGATCTTTCATAGGTCACTGTCCGTTGAACTGAGGGGCGCGTTTGTCGAGAAAGGCCTGAACACCTTCGGCCCGGTCTGCACTTGCGGCGGCGGCTGCGCTGCCAAGAACTTCGATGGCAGCGCCTGGGTCTTCACCAACGGCGGCGTGGATCATGGCTTTGACAAGCTCACTTGCGCGTGGGGAAATACTGCCGAGAGAAGTGACGATGTCCTGCGCCCAGGAAAGTGGTGCATCGGTCACCTCAGCGGCAAACCCAAGGGCGTAGGCGCGATCTGATGATATGCGGTTCCCGAACAAGGCCATCTCTTTAATCACCGGCTCCGGAAGAAGACGCGTCAAACGTTGGGTGCCGGACCACCCCGGCACGATCCCGACTTTTGCTTCAGGAAGCGCCAGAGTGGCTGTTGTAGTCATAACGCGTATGTCACAACAGGCCGCAAGCTCCAGCCCGCCGCCAAAGGCATGACCATTGAGCACGCCGATGGTCGGCTTGGAGAGACGCGCAAGTCGATCAAATACCCTGTGCCCATCTCTTACCCAATGCCGAGCAAATTCAACCGGGCCCAGGGGACCCCATTCTGCGATGTCAGCACCACAGCAAAAGGCTTTAATGCCAGACCCAGTCAGAACAACAGCGCGGACGTCGGAGTTGCGCTCCACGTCGGCCAGATGGGCTTCTAACTGCCGCAGCATTTCCGTCGTGAGCGCATTCAGTTTAGCTTCATTGCGAAGCGTCAGAACCGCAGCGCCCTCTGAATATGTGCATGTGACCTGGCTCATAGCGCCAACCCCATGGGTTTCTCTGCCAAAAGAGATTTGGGCATGACTTTAGCATTTTCTGCTACTTGCACACGGCCCTGTGAGGGCCCAACAATCTGGGTCTGCGGATCAATCCCGGGCATAATTTCGGTCGCGAGCAAGCCGTTTTCAGTCAGCCGAATAACACAGCGTTCCGTGACATAGATCACGTTCTGCCCCTGTTCGATGGCGCGACGGCCAGAGAATGTGACATGCTCCACCTCATCAACCATTTTGGTGAATTTTCCGGGCGCAGCGATATCGATCCCGTCTTCTGTCAGATTGATCTTAGCCCCGGCCTCAAACCACCCGGAAAACACGATGTTTTTGGCGCGCGACGTGATGTCCACAAATCCGCCACAGCCTGCTGTCAGATAAGGCTTTTTGCCAAGTTTTGAGACATTGACGTTCCCCTGGGTGTCCACTTCGAGGAACGAGAGAAACGACATGTCAAACCCGGCACCCTGAAAATAAATGAACTGCTGTGGTGAGGGGACATAGGCATCCGCATTAGAGGCACAGCCAAAGGCAAATCCTGTTAGAGGCACCCCGCCAACGGCGCCCTGCTCAATCGCCCAGGTGACGGCATCATGGTGCCCCTCTTCCAAAAGAACACGCGGGATCATGGCGCTGATGCCAAATCCCAGATTGGCAGTCATACCGCGGCGCAGTTCTTGGGCGGCCCGGCGGGCAATCACCTTTTCAACACCATATTCTGCGGTCTCAAAACTATCCCAAGGGCGCATAATTTCGCCAGAAATCGCTGGGTCATAAGGGGTTTCGGTGGTCTGCTTTTGCTCAGGATCGACAACCACACAATCAATCAGATGCCCGGGAACGCGCACATCGTGCGGGCGCAGACTGCCTGCGGCTGTCACGCGCTTTACCTGCGCGATCACCACCCCCCCATTGTTGCGCACGCAGATCGCCTGTTCGAGGCCACCCAGATATGCACCCTCGTGCTCATAAGTCAGATTGCCGCGTTCATCCGCCGTGGTCGCCCGGAGGATTGCGACATTCGGCACGACATTCGGAAAATGCAGCCAGGTTTCACCGCCAAATTCGGTTCGAGAAACGATGGGCGCAGCCGCAGCCAGATCATTCATCGCACAGCCTTGCCGGATGGGATCAACGAAGGTGTCCAAACCCACCTTGGTTAACACACCAGGCCGGTGCGCAGCAGCTTCGCGGTGCATATCAAACATAATGCCCGAGGGGACATTGTAGGCGGCCACGCGGTTCTCAACGATCATCTTCCAGATGTCGGGCATTTCAACGCTTGAGGGGCCAGATGGATATGACCCTGCCAAGACGCGGGTCAGCAATCCATCTTGTGCAAGATGATCCATCCCCTTGACGCCATACACATCCCCCGCAGCGATCGGATGCAACGATGTAATACCTCGCGGGCGCCCCTCTTGCGCAAACCGGTCTCCAATCGCCTTCAGAACGGCGTCCGGGCACCCCAATGTCGATGAAGATGAGACCGATACAACGGCGCCGTCTTCAATACGACTTGCAGCCTCAGTGGCGGAAACAATTTTACGTATATGCACTTCCAAGGCCCTTCATCTTCCAACACATGGAACGTTCCAATGATTGATAGTGGAACGTTCCAATTTCATCAAGATAAAATTCCCAACCACCTCAACCTACTGTAATTGTTCTATTTAAAACTATCTCACTTCGTAAAGTTCGATCGGCAGCCCATCAGGATCAGCAAAGAAGGTAAATCTCGCACCTGTATATTCATCGATTCGAACAGGTTCAGCCACGACACCTTTCGAGGTTAGCTCACGCAAGCACGTGTCCAAGTCATCTATTCGAAGCGCGAGATGCCTAAGGCCACAGGCTTCCGGTCGTGTAGGTCTGACGGGGGGCTCTGGGAAACTGAAGATCTCAAGCTGCCCAGCTTCTCCCATTTTCAGGTCAAGTTTCCACGATTTCCGTGCCTCTCTGTAACTCTCACGCACAACAGGCAAGCCTAGCGTCTGGGTATAAAACGTCTTCGACACGTCATAGTTGCTGACAATGATCGCAACATGGTGGAACGCTAGATCTATCAATACCCCAACTCCAAAAAACGGCTATACACATCAAAGTAAAACCCAGCGTCGCGTGCACGCAACGGGTTTTGGCCGTCGCACTGTAATCCCTGCACGTCTCCATGGCCCGAAAAAATGAGTAGTTCCTGTCCCGCCTGCAGGATATGGAGCCAACACCTAATTTCGGCCCCGCCTTCAATTGTCGACTCCGTGTAGGAAGTACCTTTTGCAAAGTGGCATAGTTCATCTGCACCAAGAAGTTTGAGTGTCGCAACTGCGATCTCCCGTTTGTCTCAGGAATGAATTCCCTGAAACCTGGTAAGGTCTTCCCTTTTGAAGAAACTCTCAAAGATATTGAGGGCCTGCTTTCAGCCGAAAGTATACAACCCGATGCTCTTGCGCATTTTTACATACATTTCGCCTCTCGAAAAACATTACCAAATTGGCACACTGAACAAGAAGATCCGTTGAAAGGAACTGTCTCAGTCTGAGTTTCTGCCGACATGCTCTCATCCGCTGCCGCGGGAACGAACAAACGCAACTGACGTATCACATAGCTCGTGCGGCCTCATCTGGCGCCGTGACCTTTAGGCGTGCAGCTCGAACACGCACGTCCTCACCTGTAACAGATAAGAGATACACCCGATGCCCAATTTGCTCACTGACACCGAAGGACGTCTAACTTTTACTCAGTACACAGTTTCGGATTTCTGGACCAGCGGATCAGATGAGAACGGTTTTCCGGTGCTCGAAGCCAGTGTTCAGACCATCGAGGATGTGCCATACGAATTGGAATTCAATCTAGCCGCAAATCTGTCTGCAGGCGTTCAAAGCGTCACAGTTGAGGTGATCTACGGCGGCGAACAAGTCGGTAGTTTCGTTCACGATGGCGCAATTTTCCAAAGCTATTCCTTCACCTTTGACGGCACCGGGAACGAGGAGCTTTTACAGTTTCGAGTGATGGGCGGATCGTCTCAATCCAGCACGGTTATTGATACGGGTGGTGTTGTTCCATCCTATGAGAAAACAATGACCTTCAGTGGACAAGAGGTCACAGTCAACGCCTTTGCGCCGGGGCAAAGTGCCGTTTATCAGGTCCTGAATGGTCAGTTGGTGAAGTTTGATCTCGCCACAAATAGCTATCAGACAACCGAAGTGTCTGCTGTCGTCAATCTCAATGCTGTTGGCTATTCGGCGCAAGACGACCTGATCTATGGCCTCGCGCGTTCCAATGGGTCAGATGCAACAGGCAACGCTCTGACAAGTGGAGATGTGGTCGCTATTGATGCGCGCGGCTCGGTTCACAAAGTCGCGGACGGCACCTACGGATCCTACATCGGGGATATGGATGAAAACGGGCAATTGTGGGTGTTTCCCGCGAACCTCTATCAAGCGGTCATCTATGACGTTTCCGCCGTCGCAGAAGATGGAACCATCCCCACAACCTATCTCACGCTTCCTGGCATAGACGGGTCTACGCGCGGATTTGCAGACCTGGCATACAATCCCACCGACCAAACATTTTATGGTGTGGCCTACGGTCGGGCCGATGGTGACCCGGGACGCTTGATAGCAGTTGACGTATCACAGGTTGCCCTTGGCGGCGAGGCGGTTGTGACCTCATCAGTTATATCTGGGACGATTGTGGAGGGGGAAACCCGAGACGGCATCCCTCGGAGTGCCTATGGCGCTACAATGGTTGACGCCGATGGCAACGTCTACGTCGGGGCAAACAGCGCAAACCATGATCTTGACAGTTCGACACCAGCCTCAGGTGGGTTTTATCGGTTGGTTACTCAAGATGACGGCAACCTTTACATGGAACTTCTGGCGGATTCACCACGTGTTTCCAGCAACGACGGCGCGATGGATGTGCGTGGAGTTGATCCGTTTCTGGGCGTTGATTCCTCCTCCACGGTACTTTTGCGCGAACCAATCCTGTCTATTGCACTCGCCGAAGATGACATGATCCGTACAGCTGCAAAAGGCAGCGACGTCACCTATGACCTGCTTGCCAATGACAGTGCTTCGGAAGGAGACTCTCTGAGTTTAACGATGATCAACGGTCAGGCCGCCGCGCAGGGCATGGTACTCGCTTTGGAAAACGGCGGCAGTGCGCGATACGAAGGCGATGGCATAGTAACAGTCACCCCAGGAACAGTAACTCAAGATATCAGTTCCGCGTTCACCTATACGGTCCAAACTCAGGCCTTGGTTACAGACACTGCGACTGTGACGGTTGTGACCTCACCGGTTGATGGAACGGCCGGGAATGATCAGATGCTGACCACCTTTGTTGATCAGGCGGGTGAAGAGGTTGATGGTTCTGATGGTCCAAGTGATGTGATTTTGGGCTACGGCGGCAACGACAAGATCTTTGCCGGTGCTGGTGACGATGATGTTTATGGCGGTCCTGATCATGATTTTATGCGTGGGGGATCAGGCGCTGACCTGATCGACGGTAGCGACGGCAATGATGTGGTTGATGGAGGAGACGGTGGCGACACCATGCACGGAGGCGCCGGCGATGATGTCTACTACATCGATCACATTGGTGATGTCATCGGTGGCGAAACCGGTGGGCACGATCTCGTAAAAACGGAACTCGATCATATTCTTGGCGATGTTTACGAAGATCTCTGGCTCATTGACGAGACCGCGGCATTGCTGGGTGAAGGTAACGCGCTCGACAATGACATCAAAGGGAACTCATTGGGGAATACCCTCAGAGGGCATTCCGGTGATGACTCGATCGAAGGGTACGGCGGTGACGACACTGTCTACGGAGGGTCTGGTCACGACCGCATCCTAGGAGACGCCGGTAGTGATGTGCTTTTCGGGGATCAGGGGAATGACAAGCTCCATGGCAATACGGGTTCCGATGTCCTGACAGGAGGCGAAGGCAACGACACACTGGACGCCGGAGAAGGCGCCGACACGCTTTACGGTGGCGAAGGCAATGACCTTATGAGTGGTGGGGCCGATGCGGACGTTATGGAAGGTGGTGCTGGCAATGACAGCTATATCGTGCAGGATGCAGGGGACATTGTAGTAGAAGCCGAGCAGGAAGGGACTGACAGCATTAAAGCCTCCGTGAGCTTTACGTTGCCAGACTATGTAGAGACCCTGCGCATGACGGGTGGGGCTATTCTCGGAACCGGAAACAATCAGGACAATTCGATATTTGGCAATGGACTGAGCAATGTTCTGACAGGATTTGACGGGCGCGACCGGCTTGTTGGCGGCGCGGGAGATGACGTTTTGAGCGGAGGCTCGGGACGTGACGATCTCACCGGTGGCGTTGGCGACGATACACTGAATGGAGGCGCGGATGCTGACAAGCTTGATGGGGGTGCAGGCAACAATAGTCTTCGTGGGGGTGAAGGCGATGACCGCATGAAAGCTGGAGCCGATATCGATACCTTCGTATTTACATCTGGCGATGGCCGAGACACCGTGTATAAATTTGATGCCGACGAAGATCTGCTGGTGTTTGAAAGCATCCAGGAAGGATCGCTAAGCTATTCTGATCAGCGGAAAGGCATACAGGTGGCCTATGGGGATGGTGATACCATCTATCTGGTTGGGATCTATGCTGATCAGATAAGCGATCTGGATATCATTTTTCTATAAAACTTGATTAGCGAAACTGGCAAGCGCCGGTGGTCTAGAGACCAGTTGACAGCCAAGGTTGGGTAGGACGCGCTACGCTTCAACTCTTCAAAAGCGAAGGCCCGGACAATCCTCTCACATCAATTGCCGTGCCAGATGCTGAGATCGAACTCACCAACGAAACGCAGCTGGCGGGACGGCAGAACGCGGGAATATCGAGACAAATTGGGCTGTGGTGAAACTGGCTGAGCGTGCAGTTTCCAGCTAGCCAGTCTCACCCAAACTTCCCTGTAAACAGGGAAATCTACAGCGAATACGCACAGATACGGCCGCATTTGATGCCTGCGGCCACAAAATAGATAATTAGATCAGCGCCTTGCGGGTGATTTCCCTGCTTTCAAGATCAGGGAAATTCCTGTGACCTATCAGTGAAAACTCGAAAGCTTTCAGGGAATGGTTATTTCGCTCGGAGTCTTCGCATGAAGACACCTTGAGACGTTACCAGAGGACGAGAGCTCGCGATGCTTCAATTTTGAGCCGGCACGAACGGATCTGCTGGAACGTTCAGAAATGTCTGGCTCAGAAAGGATCTTTTGGATCCTTTGCAATTGCCGCCAGACGTCCAACGGAATTGGCGTCGTCTAGGCCGAATTCACCATATGTAGCCGTGTGGCTGAGCTCTGTATATCTACCGACTGTTGATTGTCACTGAGAACTGACCCGGTATTTTCACCGAGATTTGACCCACCCTCAGTTATGCGTCGTGGCTTATGACGCGGTCAATGTTTTGGTCTCCTTCCCTGTTTTCTTTGCAACCTCAGCGCTGGCCTTGAAGCGGTAGCTGTCGTTGCCAGTTTCCAGGATGTGACAGCGGTGTGTCAGCCGATCCAAGAGCGCGGTTGTCATCTTCGCGTCGCCAAAGAACTTGCCCATTCTGAGAAGCTCAGGTTGGTGGTGATGATCACGCTGGTGCGTTCATAGAGCTTGCTGAGCAGATGGAAGAGTAGCGCCCCACCAGAGGAACTGAACGGCAGGTAGCCAAGCTCGTCTAGGATAACCAAGTCCACCTTGGTCAGCATCTCAGCCAATTTCCCTGCCTTGCCGAGCGCCTTTTCTTGCTCGAGTGCATTGATCAGCTCCACTGTTGAGAAGAAGCGGACCTTACGCCGGTGATGTTCGATCGCTTGAACGCCAATTGCTGTGGCCGTGTGGCTTTTGCCCGTTCCGGGGCCACCGATCAGTACGACATTCTCGGCGGCTTCGATGAACTCGCATCGGTGCAATTGCCGTACTGTCACCTCGTTGATCTCACTAGATTTAACGTCGAAGCCGCTGAGATCCTTGTATGCGGGGAAGCGGGCGACTTTGGTGTGATAAGCAATGGACCGCACCTCTCTTTCCGCGATCTCTGCCTTGAGCAGTTGTGACAGCATTGGCGTCGCGACTTCGAACGCTGGCGCACCTTGGGCAACCAAGTCTTCGACGGCATTTGCCATGCCGTAGAGCTTGAGACTGCGCAGCATGATCATGATGGATGCTCCGGCTGGGTCATGACGCATGGCGCTTCTCCCCAGCTTGTCTCAACCCATCATAACGATCGACGTTGGCCTCTGGCGTTGTCTGCAATGCCAGTGCATCCGGCGGGTCGACCTCGGGGTGATCTGTTGGTCTGCGGTCGGTCAATCGGTGTAAAATGTTCAGAATGTGCGTTTTGGTGGGCACACCCGCTTCCAGCGCCAGTTCCACCGCACACAGGACGTCTGCCTCGTTGTGCTGGAGAACCAATGACAGGATGTCGACCATCTCTCTGTCACCGCCATCCTTCCGCAGCATGTGATCCTGCAGCTGACGGAAAGCCCCCGGCATCTCTGTAAACGGCGCGCCATTGCGCAGAGCGCCGGGTTTGCGTTGGATAACTGCCAGATAGTGCCGCCAGTCATAGATGACTTTGCCAGGCTTGCGATGGGATCGCTCAATAATCCGGGTATGTTCACAAACCGTTTGGCCTTCAGCCACGATGACCAGCCGTTCGGGGTAAACGTGTAGGCTCACACGGCGGTTCGCGACGCTGGCAAGCACGCTGTATCGATTACGCTCGAATGTGATCAGACACGTCGGAGACACCCGTTTGCTATGTTCGATGAACCCGTCGAAGTCGGGCGGCAGCGCCATCAGCATGGGCTTCTCGGCTTCCCACACATCGGCGATGGACCCAGACAGGGCCTTGTGCGGCGTCTCCCTCCAAAGAGCGAGACAACGGTCTTCTAGCCATTGGTTCAGCTCCGCCAGATCGCTGAAGACCGGCATGACCTGCCACATGCGGTTGCGCGCATCCTGCACGTTCATCTCGACCTGCCCCTTCTCCCAACCTGCGGCGGGATTGCAGAACTCAGGCTCAAAGACATAGTGGCTGGCCATGGCTTAGAAGCGCACGTTGATGTCACGTTGTTTGCCTTTGCCAACACGATCAACCGCCGTCTTCATGTTATCGTAGATGCCCCGGCCCGGCACTCCGCCAAAGACACGAAAGGCATGCCAGTGGGCGTCGAACAGCATCTCATGCGTTTGCAGCGGATAAGCACGCACCAAGAACGCCCGACTGTGTGACAGCTTGATGTGCGCGAGCTGGAGCTTGACCCGCTCGCCGCCGATATTGGCCCAGTCTTCGCTC
>Ga0189288_10125_pt1 | contig 78355 bp, 80 predicted proteins | sample UW105minimetaG_FD_130316 | JGI IMG/M metagenome (GOLD analysis project Ga0189288, IMG submission 130316) | Marine microbial communities from the Costa Rica Dome - UW105 mini metaG | ecosystem: Environmental > Aquatic > Marine > Oceanic > Photic zone | place: Costa Rica: the Eastern Pacific...
GAACTTCGAGGGTCAGGTGTACGTGCTGACCAAGGACGAGGGTGGCCGTCACAAGCCGTTCTTCAACAACTACCGTCCGCAGTTCTTCTTCCGGACGACTGACGTCACGGGCACGATCGAGCTCCCCAGCGGGACTGAGATGGTGATGCCTGGTGACAATGTCGACATGACCGTCGAGCTCGGGAAGCCGATCGCGATGGACGAGGGTCTGCGGTTCGCGATCCGTGAGGGTGGCCGCACCGTTGGTGCTGGCCGCGTCACCAAGATCATCAAGTGACCGACAGGTAGAGAGAGAAGGACTGACCCATGGCTCAGAACATCCGCATCCGCCTGAAGGCGTTCGATCACGAGATCATCGACCAGTCGACGAAGAAGATCGTCGAAACGGTCACCCGGACCGACGCCACCGTGCGCGGCCCGATCCCGCTGCCGACCGACAAGCACCGGTACACGGTCATCCGTGGCCCCCACGTCGACAAGGACAGCCGGGAGCACTTCGAGATGCGCATCCACAAGCGCCTCATCGACATCGTGAACCCGAACAACAAGACGATCGACTCGCTGCAGCGCATCGAGCTGCCCGCCGGCGTCGACATCGAGATCAAGATCCAGAACTGAGTTGTTTCATCTGGGGTCAGACCCCAGATGAAACAACCACGGCAGACGGGCGGGCCCTCGGGCTCGCCCGTTGTGCGTTCCTGAGTCATTCATGAACCCCAGCGGAACTCGGGGGCAGGGTTCATGGTCGACCCCGGCCGGGCCGATAGACCTGAGACATGGGCTTGTTCCGGCGTTCACGTTCGGGGGAGACCACGACGGAGTCGTCGGAGGTCGATCCCTCCTCCTTCTGGCGCGACGACGACCCCGGGGTCGCACTGCCTGCGACCGGGACGGAGCCCGGAGCTGACGCTCCTCCGCTGCTGCTTCCGCCCCCTCCGGCCGGCTCCACCCCCACGCCGGTCGTGGTCGAGGGCAAGGTCCCGCGGCGACGGATGGTCCTCATCGTCGGCCTCGCAGGCGTCGTGGCCTGGCTCGGTGGACTGGGCGGCGCGCTGATCGGTGCTCGTGTCTCCGATTGGTGGGATCGTCCGCCGACTCGACCGTCGGTGCAGCCGATCGACATCGCCGAAGCTCGCGATGGCTTCGATGGCCGCATCGACGTGCAGGCGGTGGCCGACTTCGTCGGGCCGTCGACCGTCACCATTTCCGCCGACATCGGCGGCGGTGTCGGCACCGGGACGGGGATCATCATCACCAGTGATGGTGAGATTCTCACCAATGCCCACGTCGTCGAAGGAGCGACCGAAGTCCGGGTTCGTCTCGCCGGTGAGTCCGAGCCACGAGCAGCGCAGGTGCTCGCGAGCGATCGCGGCAACGACCTGGCGCTGCTGCGGATCGCTGGTGACGGTTACACGCCTGCGATCTTCGCCGACCCCGACTCGGTCCGTCTCGGCGACGAGGTCGTCGCCATCGGGTTCGCCCTCAACCTCGATGGCGAGCCGTCGGTCACCCTCGGCATCGTGTCGGCACTCAACCGGAGCTTCGGGCTCGATGGTGTGTTCCTCGACGGCCTGATCCAGACCGACGCCGCCATCTCCTCGGGCAACTCCGGTGGCCCGCTCGTCAACGCTGCAGGCGAAGTCGTCGGTGTCAACACCGCCGTCGCCCGCAACACGGCGGTGTCGGCAGCGACCAACATCAGCCTCGCCATCTCGACCAAGGAGGCGCTGCCGATCATCGAAGACCTGCGTGCTCAGGCCGAGGGTGACGTGCGCGAAGAAGCGTTTCTCGGCGTCGGTCTCGCCGATCGCCGTGATGGCGGCCAGGGTGTCATCGTCACCGACGTGCAGGCGGGCACCCCGGCCGACGACGTCGGCGTGGTCGCTGGCGACCTGATCGTCGCCGTCGATGGTGCAGCGACCGATGGGTCGCCGAGTCTCATCGCGGCGATCCGCGACATGGAGCCCGGCGACTCGGTCACGGTCACCGTGGTGCGCGACGGCGTCGAAGTCGAACTCGACGTGACCCTCACCAGCCGCCCGACCGCTGGCGACTGATCGCCAGGTCGACGGTCACGCGTCGGACGTGGCGTGCTCGTCGTCGGTCGGTGACTCAGGGGTGAGCGTCGCTCGCACCGTCATGATGCGGTGACGATCGACGGCGACCCCGTCGAGGCTCCAACCATCGAGCTGCACGGTGTCGCCCGCCGCATCCGGGATTCGGCCCAGCTGGTCGAGCACCAGTCCCGCGACCGTCGTGTACGAGCGGTTCTCGACGAGCGGGAGCCCGACATCGGGCAGATCGTGGAGTGGGTACTGCCCCGGGAGTTCGATCGAGCCGTCGGCGAGCTGGCGGGCCGCCAACACGTCTCGATCGGTCTCGTCGTAGATCTCGCCGACGAGCTCCTCGACGAGGTCCTCCATCGTGACGATGCCGACCGCGAGGCCGCGCTCGTCGATCACGAGTGCCATCTGGACGCGTTCGGTCTGCATCCGGTGCAGCGCGGTGAGCACCAACACCGACTCGGGGAGCGGGGTGATCGGGGCGGCGATGTCTCGCGTGGGTCGGTCGTCGTCGCCGAGCAAGTCTCGGAGGTGGACCACGCCCACCACGTCGTCGAGTTGGCCGCCCACGCCGACCGGTGCCCGTGAGTGGCCGCTCTCGGCGAGCGAAGCCAGTGCATCGGAGGCCGATGCGTCGGCGTCGACGACGAACACGTCGGGACGAGGCTTGAGCACGGCATCGACGCGACGCTCAGCGATCTCGAAGGCGCCGTCGATGATCAGTCGTTGCTTCGGTGTGACCGTGGTCTGTCCGGCCACCATCTCGCGGATCTCCTCGTCGGTCACCTCCTCCCGGTCGAGGTTCGGGTCGGCGCCGACGAGACGGACCACCAAGTCGGTCGAGACCGACAGCAGCCACACCACCGGACGGGTGAGCGTGGAGAGGGCCGACAGGGGGCGAGCGGTGCGGAGTGCCCAGCCCTCGGCGCGCTGCATGGCGACGCGCTTCGGTGCGAGTTCGCTGAACACGAGCGTGATGTAGGCGAGCAGGAGGGTGACGACCACGATCGACACCGGCTCGGCGGCCCCGCCGAGAAAGCTGAGTGGCTCCTGGAGCGGTTCGGCGAGCGAGACCGCTGCCGCAGCCGACGCGAGGAAGCCCGCCAGCGTGATCCCGATCTGGATCGTCGCGAAGAACCGGTTCGGATCGCGCGCCACCCGGGCCACCACCGCGCCGGCCTTGGACTCGCGTTCGAGCCGTTGCAGCTGCCCCTCTCGGAGCGACACCAGCGCCAGCTCGGTGCCGGCGAACACGGCGTTGAGCAACACGAGCACGGCGACGAGAACGAGCTGGGGCAACACGTCACCCATGTGTGACGTGATGCTAGGGCGACCTCGGACAGCGAGTCGTGCGGTGCTCAGTCAGAGATCTGCGGGGGACGTCTCTGACGCCGATCAACTGGCGGCGATGATGTCGGCAGCGGTGTGGGCGAGCTCGGGGCTCGACGCGAAGACGCCGCTCCAGCGCAGGGAGAGGTCGGGTTCGAAGGTGAACGGTCGCCCGTGCGCGTCGATGACTGTGCCGCCAGCCTGCTCGACCACGAGTGCAGCAGCTGCGATGTCGACGATGCGGTGAACATCGCCGCCTGGGTCGCAGAACAGGTCGATGGCGCCGTCGGCCACGAGGGCGGCCTCGAGCACCGAGGATCCGAGTACCCGCACCCGATCGGCGCGACTCGCGAGCTCGGTCCACGCCGTCATGGTCGCCGGCCGCGGTCGAAGCATCGAGATCGACGCATCGTCGAGGGCTGTTCGACCGGTCACCAGGCCGCTGGATGCGTCGCCGCGAGTCGCCGACCATGTGCGGCCGGTCTCGAGCCACTGGAGGTGAGCGCACTCGATCACGTCGTCGACGACGGCGGCGGCGGCGAAGGCGCTGATCGGCACACCGGCGACCGCATTCGCCGTTCCATCGACCGGGTCGAGGACGACGGTGACCGCCGACCCACGGTCGATCCAACCGACCTCCTCGGACAGCACGTTCACGCCGTGTCGCTCGAGCACGTCGAGCACGACCTGCTCGACGACGACATCGAAGAGGTAGGTCTCGGTGCCGTCGGCGCCCAGGCCAACGGTCGAACGTCGCTCGTCGAGCGGCATCGTCGACATCACGCGGGCGTACTCGTCGCCTGCAGCGGCCGCCGCCTCGGCGAGCATGCTCGACAGGGCCGATCGAGTGGCGATCGTCGTGTCGTCAGCGCCCATCGGTTGCTCCCGTCCCGGCGGCTTCGACGACCGGTCGGCCGAGGAAGTCGTCGCTGATGCTGATGCGAACGCGCTCGCCATCGAAGTCGTGCCCGGCCGAGTCGAACTCGGCGAGCTTGTCGGCGTAGTAGCGATCGCGGTGATCGCCGAGCGATGCCCGGTTGTACGTGAGGTACAGGGCGCGTCGCGGGCGGCTCGAGCGGTTGGTGTCGCTGCGGTGAGGCGCGTACGAGTCGAACACGACGATGTCGCCCGGGTCGACTTCGAGCGATCGCCAGTCGAGTGATGCGGCGACCTCATCGGTGAGTCGGCCCCTGGCGTCGGTGTCGAGCTGACCGGCCTCGTAGCCGGGAGCGAACCAGAGGCAGCCGCTCTCGATCGTCGCCGGGTCGATCGGGATCATCACCGACACGTGATGATCGACGAACCGGTACGCGGCGGCGTCTTGGTGTGGAGCGAAGCCTCCACCGCCCGGGTACTTGTAGTTCACCTTCTCCTTGAAGAGCACCGCCGGCTCATCGAGCAGTGCCTCGAGGACGCCGGGCACCAGGCCCGAGCGGAGCACCGATCCGAGATGATCGTGTTCGTCGGCGAAGTGCTCCGACCGGGCCACGACCGGGCCACCGTCGGTCTGCTCGAAGTGGTGCAACCCCGGAGCGCCCACCTCGGCCCAGCTGGCGAGCTCCTCGACGGCAGCCCGCAGCCGCTCGACATCGTGGACATCGAAGACGCGAGGCAGATGCAGCCATCCGTCGCGTCGCCAGTCGGTGAGAGACGTGTCGTCGATCAGCACGTCGCCGACCGTAAGTTCCGGGCGCTGCCGGCGGAATGACGTCGACGAGAGTTCAGATCGACTTCATCTTCCCGTTGCCGAATCGACTTGTCTAGACAACCTGGACTGGTCATCATCGTCATCGATGGCTGACGTGGTGGCTTCTCTGACACCGGCACCGACGAGAACGCGGCGGGCCGAACTGCTCGCCCGTGCGGGCGCCGACGAACTCCGAGACGTGGCGAGTCGTTGCATCGCTGCGCTCGGCGAGCCGGTGATCGTGGCACCGGCCGAGACCGGTGTGATCGTGCACGAAGCGCGCGAGCCGATCGTCGGCGATCGTTTCCAGCTCGGTGAAGTCGTCGTCACCAGCGCCGAGGTGCACCTCGCGGAGCACGCCGGTTGGTCGCTGCGCATGGGAACCGATCGGGCTGCTGCGCTCGCCGCGGCGGTTTGCGACGCGGCGGCCGAAGCGGGCGGTGACCCGGCTGCCGACGTGGCAGAGCTGCTCGCCGACGTCGAGGCCCGGCTGCGCCACGAAGAGCGGCTCCTCCTGGCCCAGCTCGGCCCGACCATCGTCGAGTTCGAGGAGCTCGACTGATGGCCGTTGCGATCGACGCCCCCTCGGCTGCATCGGCGCGCCTGTCGGGTGACCGCTCGCTGCGCGTCTTCCGGGCACTGCTCGACGCCGCCGCTCGTCCCGGAACGATCGTCGAAGCTTGCATCGACGACGTGCCGCCTCTGCTCGCTGCGGTGCTCGCCCTGGCCGATCTCGATCAGCGAGTCGCCGTGCTCGGCGAGTTCGAGGGCGACGCCGCCGGTTTCGATCTCCGCTGGTCGGAGCTGATCAGCTCGGTCACCGGTGCTCGAATCGTCGAGCCGGCCGAGGCCGACATGGTGATCGCCCGATCGGGTCTCACCGACGAGGTCGTGCGCTCGCTACGGACCGCATCGGCATTCGACCCCGAGCGTGGTGCTCGCCTGTTCATCGCCTGCGAGATCAAGGGCTCGCCGGGCGTGTCGACCGACACGTGGGTTGGCCTCACTGCGACCGGCCCGGGGGCGCCCACGGGGTCCAGCGTCGAGATCCGAGGGGTCGACCCGTCGGTGTTCGAAGTGCTGAACGAACAGAACACCCGGCCACCGGCTGGCATCGACACCTGGTTGATCGACCCCAGCGGTCGGCATGTGGGCCTGCCCCGGACGGCCCGAGTGTCGATCGCCCACACCGCAGGCGCGGCCGGCACGTCGGCCGAGCAACGACAGGAAGGCATCTGACATGGGGTACGCAGCAGCACGAGGTGGTCGTGACGCCATCACCGCCGCGGAGGATCTCGTTCGCGACGAACGGGAACTCGGCGAGTCGCCGTGGCTCGGTCTCGACCAGCTCATCGAGCGTCAACGACTGCTCGTCGACCGAGTGATGGGCGAAGGCGGGCTGTGGGAGCCGACGCTCGCGGCGCGAGCGCTGCAGCAGGCCGAAGGCGACCCGATCGAAGCCGCGCACCTGCTGCGGTCGTACCGAGCGACGCTCCCGCGGCTGGCCAAGGCCGTTCCGGTCGACGTCAACGAGGCGCAGGTGCTGCGTCGCATCGTGCCGGCCTTCCGTCGGCCTCCCGGTCCTCAGCTGCTCGGACGAACCACCGACTACACGGGTCGTCTGCTCGACGTGACCGACGACGAACTCGCTCGCGAGCGTGCCGAGAAGCGGCGAGCCGAGCGAACTCTGGCCGAGTCACTCGAGGCTCGAGAGCCGACCGATGAGGCCGGCGACACTGCCTCCGATGGGGATCGTTCTGACCGGTCGCCGCGCCGTCTCCTCGACGTGTTGCGCGCCATGGACCTCCTCGTCGACCGCCGGCGGGCCGACGATCCTGCGCCGTTCGACATCACCCGGCAGGCGGTCCGTCCGCCGGCACCCCGCTCGGCACGGCTGGCCGTGATGGCTCGGGCGGAGACCGGAGCGTTGGTGAACCTCTGGTACCGGAACATCCTCGGACCCGACGGATACCTCCACGAGGTGACCCTCGGCGAGGTCCGCCACGCCGAACTGCCGGTTCGGGTCACCCACCCGTACACCGACGAGCCGATGTCGGTGGGGTCGATCCGGGTGACCGAGGTCGAGGCGATCGAAGACCTCGACGCAGCTGGCGAGGATCGCTCACGGTTCGACGCCGGCTACGGACTCTGCCTCGGCCACAACGAGAAGAAGGCCATCGCCATGGCCAACCTCGACATCGCCTGCGACCGAGCTCACACCTCGGGCAGTGGCGCCGAACTCGAACAGTCGATCCTCATGACGACCGACGGGCTCGATGCCTCGGGGTTCCTCGAGCACCTCAAGCTGCCGCACTACGTCACCTTCCGGTCGATGGTCGACCGGAAGATGGCCATGCGGAGCGCCGGCATGGTCCCGCCCTCGCCGCCCGACGAGGCGGTGCCCACCCTCGATCCGGAAGGTCGCGATTGCGCATGACCCTCGTTCACGACGACGAACTCGACACGGCCACGCCCGCCGTCGCAGCGATGCCCGAGTCGACGGTGGCCTCGAGCCTCACCCCGCCCGAGCCGGAGCCGGTCGGCATCCTCGACGAGCACGCGAAGCGCGAGGTCAGGCGGGCGATGCTCTCCGCAGTCTGCATCCCCGGCTATCAGGTGCCGTTCGGTTCGCGCGAGATGCCGGTCGCTCGTGGCTGGGGGTCGGGCGGACTCCAGATCACGCTCGCACTCGTCGGCGCCGACGACGTGGTGAAGGTGATCGATCAAGGCGACGACGAGGGTGTCAACGCCGTCAACCTTCGTCGGCTCATCACCGACACCACCGGTGCCGAGGAGACGACCGAGGTCGACGAGGCCACCGTCATCCAGACCCGTCACCGGATTCCCGAGGACGAGCCGACCGACGACCAGGTGTTGGTCCTCCAGGTGCCGGTGCCCGAGCCGCTGCGCGGCGTCGAGCGCGACATGATGGAGCTGGCTCGGATGCACGCCGAGGCCGACTACGCCCGCATGTGGGTCAGCCTCTACGAAGACGTCGTCCGCAACGGGGTCATCACCAAGAGCACGGGCTACCCCTGCCTGGTCGGCGGCCGATATGTGATGGCCACCACCCCCATTCCGCGGTGGGACGTGCCGCGGCTGCATCAGTCGCCGTTCCTCTCGCTGTTCGGAGCCGGGCGCGAGCGTCGGATCTACGCCGTTCCGCCGCTGACCGACGTCGAGCCGTTGACCTTCGACGACATCCCCTTCGAGGTCGAGCGCACCGAGGGAGCGACGTGCTCGCTGTGCGGTGCGACTGAGGCCTACTTGGTCGAGGTGCCGGCGTCCCGTCCCGGTGGTGAAGGCCGCTGGACGTGTAGCGACACCGCCTGGTGCCGTCGTCGTCGTGAGCAGAACGCGGAGGAGGCGTCATGATCTCGACCGAACGACAGGTCGTCCTCGAGGTGCGCGGCCTCGGCAAGCTGTTCGGCGACCAGGACCCTGGTGCCGTCGTACGCACCGGACCCGAACTCGGCACCGCCAAGGACCCCCAGGGCAACACCGTCGTCGCAGCGTGGGATGTCGACTTCGAGGTGGCTGCCGGCGAGGCGTTCGGGGTGATCGGTGAGTCGGGCTCGGGCAAGTCGACGGTCATGCGGATGATCGCCGGCGACGTCACCGCGTCGGCCGGCACCGTTCGTCTTCGCAAGCGTGACCGGTCGAGGGTCGATCTGCTCGGCCTCACACCGTCGGAGCGCCGTGCCCTCCGGATCGACGAGCTGTCGATCGTTCATCAAGACCCTGCCGACGGCCTCGACCTCCGGGTGACCGCAGGCGGCAACATCGCCGACCCGCTGACGGCCGCCGGGTGGCGGAACTTCGGACAGATCCGTGAGCGTGCCGCCGAGCTGCTCACCCGCACCGAGGTGCCCCTCGACCGTATGGACGACCTGGTGAAGACCTTCTCCGGCGGCATGAAGCAACGAGTCCAGCTCGCACGGGCGCTCGCCAACAACCCGCCACTCGTGTTGTTCGACGAGCCGACGACCGGCCTCGATGCCTCCGTGGCTGCCGGTGTCCTCGACCTCATCCGAGACCTCATCGAATCCCTCGGCATCGCCGCCGTCGTCGTGTCGCACGACTTCGCAGTGATCGAGATGTTGACCAGCCGCTGCATGGTCATGCAGCACGGACGAATGGTGGAACAAGGCGTGACCGACCAGCTCCTCGAGGATCCGATCGCTCCCTACACCCAGCGGCTCGTCGCGGCGGCGCGGGCATGAGCGTCCTCTCGATCCGCGATCTGCGGAAACACTTCGTTCTCCACAACGTCGGTGGCCGTCGCGTCGACGCGCTGCACGGCATCGACCTCGACGTCGAGGCTGGCGAACATGTGGCGCTCGCCGGCTCGAGCGGGGCGGGCAAGTCGACGCTGCTCAAGTGTGTGTACCGGACCGACCTGCCCACCGCCGGCACCGTCATCGTCGACACCGACGACGGCCCGGTCGACGTAACGGCACTCGCCGACGCCGACCTCGTGACCCTGCGCGGCCGGGCGTTCGGCTACGTCTCGCAGTTCCTGCGTGCCGAGCCACGGCGCGGCGCACTCGAGATCGTCGCCCGGGCCGGCCAGGCGCGCGGCATGGACCGCGACGAAGCGCTCGACGCTGCGGCGAGCGCCCTCGGCAGACTCGGTATCGACGAGTCGTTGTGGGACGTGTACGCATCGGTCCTCTCCGGCGGTGAGAAGCAGCGGGTGAACCTCGCAGCCGGCACGATCTCGCCACCGCGACTGCTCCTGCTCGACGAGCCCGTATCTGCGCTCGACCCGTCGAACCGCGACGCAGCGCTCGACCTGATCGCCGACCTCACCGACCAGGGCGTCGCCGTACTCGGCGTGTTCCACGACCTCGACGCCATGCGCCGACTGGCGTCGCGCGTGGTGCTGATGCGCGATGGCCGCATCGACCGCGTCGGCCCGCCCGACGTGGTGCTCGACGAACTCACCGGTGTCGCGCGCTGATCTTCCCCTCCTGAACACACCGCTGCCCCATCCCGAACACACCGCTGCCCCGCACGGCACCAACCACACGATGACCTCGGCCACTCACACCACTGGAGCCTCCCACCATGTCTCTCGATGATCGCACTCGTCCGACCTTCGCCATCCGGAACGTCGCCGCCGTGCTCGACGACCAGGTCCTGAACGACGCCACCGTCGTCGTTCGCGACGGTGTGATCGAGTCGGTCGGCGACGATGGCGATCCAACGATCGCTGCGATCGACGGAGGGGGAGCGTTCTGCCTCCCCGGACTGATCGACATCCACTCCGACGGTCTGGAGAAGGAGTTGCGACCGCGGCCGAGCGTGCTCCTGCCGGTCGACTTCGCACTTCGCTCGTTCGAAGCCAAAGTGCGCGGGGCAGGTGTCACCACGGTCTTCCACGGGGTCGCCTTCGAAGACGGCGACAAGTACAACCGGAGTATCGCCCAGGCCGAGGAGCTCTACGACGCCATCGGTCGTCGTCGGTCGAGCGGCGAGGCGACCATCGATCATCGGATCCTCCATCGGCTCGACATCCGCGACCGAGACGGCAGGGAAGCACTCGAGGCCCGGCTGGGTCAGGTGAGCCAGCTCGACGAGGACGATCTGCCGCTCGTGTCGGCCGAGGATCACACGCCGGGCGTCGGTCAGTACCGAGACCGCACCAACTACGAGCGCTACGTCGCCGGGACCAAGGGTCTCGACGCCGAGCAGGCGAAGCGCTACATCGACGACGTGCTCGCCGATCGAGAGGGTCGGTGCGACCACCTGGTCGACGCCCTCGACTGGCTCGCTCGCATGTCGGCAGCCGGCCTCGTGCGGTCGATGGTCCACGACCCGACGTCGGCCGCGGAGATCGACGAGGCGATCGACCGCCACGCGACCATCGCAGAGTTCCCGACGACACTTCCCGCGGCGCAGCGAGCGATCGAGCGGGGACTCGGCACCGTCGCCGGCGCCCCCAACGTGCTGCGGGGCGGCAGTCACTCAGGCAACGTCGCCGCCGCCGACCTCGTGGTCGCCAGCTTGTGCAGCGCGCTGGCCTCTGACTATCTCCCGAGCGCACTCCTCGGAGCCGTCGGCGTGCTCGTCGACGATGGTGTGTGCGACATGCCGACCGCCGTCCGACTCGTCACGGCCGGGCCCGCCGACCTCGTCGGGCTGCCAGACCGCGGCCGCCTCGCGCCGGGACAACGCGGCGACATCGTGCTCGCAGCCTTCGACGGCCGCTTGCCGACCGTCCGTCTGGTCGTCGGCGCCGACGACGTGGTCAGCCCGGTCCCGTCCACACTCTCAGCCGTTCCCGTCGCCTCTGGAGGCAACTGATCATGACCATCGACGAATCCGCGCCGACAGCACCGACGCAACCGATGCTCAGCGACGCCCATCTCAACGCGTGGCGCCGTGACGGCTACCTCCACCTGACCGGGGTGCTCAGCGCCGCGGTCGCTGCGGACCTCGATCGCTGGGCGGCCGAGCTCGAGGACAGTGACGACGACCGACTGCTGCAGCACCATGAGGCGACCGAGCACGGGGCCGCGCTGGCCCGCACCGAGCAGTTCGTCGACGTCCACGACGGGTTCCGCGAACTCGCCCTCGGCGAGTGCGTCGCAGGCGTGGGCGCGCAGCTCATCGGCGAACCCCTCGCGCTGTACAAGGAGAAGATCAACCACAAGCGGCCGGGTGGTGGAGGCTTCGCCGCCCACCAGGACGCCACGGCCTACCCGTTCATCGACTCTCATGTCACCTGCATGATCGCGATCGACCCGGCGACGGCCGGCAACGGCTGCGTCGAGGTGGCCTCGGGGCGCCACGAACATCTCATCGTCGACGACGGCGACGGGTGCCTCCCCGAGTCGGTCGTGTCGAACATGGCCTGGACCCGTGTCGAGATGGCGTCGGGCGACATGCTGTGGTTTCATTCGCGCACCCCGCATCGCAGCGGCGACAATCGATCCGATCGGCCGCGGCGCGCCGTGTTCCTCACCTTCAACGCCGCCTCGGAGGGCGACCGTCGTGACGACTACTACGCCGAGAAACGACGTCACCTCGCCGACCACGACGGCGACGGAGCAGCTCGCGTGAGCACGATCGGGCACTTCCAGGGCAAACCCGTTCGCACCGCCCCGATGACGCCGTGGCGCGAGCTGACGTCGCCGGTCGAAGTGGCCAGATCCCTCATCGGGTTGTACGAGACCAAGGGCGGTTCGCACTACGACGAGGTCGTCACCCAGACGTCGCATGCATTGCAGAGCGGCCAGCTGGCCATGGACGCTGGTGCGCCACCCGCCACGATCCTCGCAGCGTTCCTCCACGACGTCGGCCACCTCCTGCTCGACGAACACGACGAGCAGGGTGACTTCCTCGGCCGTGACCTCCACCACGAAGACGTGGGGGCGCGCTTCCTCGCCAACTGGTTCGATGCCGATGTCACCGAACCGATTCGGCTCCACGTGCCGGCCAAGCGGTACCTCTGCGCAGTCGACCCGGCGTATCACGATGGACTGTCGGCCGCATCGGTGCGGAGCCTCGGGGTGCAAGGCGGTTCGATGAGCGAGACCGAGGTCGAGGAGTTCGAGTCGCTCGCCGGATATGAGGCAGCGGTCGACCTGCGTCGTTGGGACGACTTGGCGAAGGTGCCCGGCGCACCAGTTCCCTCGCTCGACTCGATGGCCACCCTGATCGAGTCGGTCGCCGTCATCCGCTGAGCCGGGCCCAGCCGACGAAGAGCAGTGCGCGACACCGCGTCGCGCATATCGTCGGCACGGTGAGCGCCGACACGTCACGGGTCCCGAGGTTCCTCGAGATCGCCGACGAGCTCCACCGTCACTGGGCGAAGCTCGCCCCGAACACCCCGGTCGAGAGCGAGACGCAACTAGCCGAGCGCTTCGGCGTCAATCGGCAGACCGCTCGCGAGGTGATGAAGGAGCTCGAACGTCGGGCCGCAGTTCGGCGAATCGTCGGTCGAGGCACGTTCACCGCATTGAAGCTCGACTATCCGATCGAGCGCGGCCGGCCACCGAGCTTTCGGCGGCTAGTCGCCGAACTCGGGAGGGAGCACTCGATCCTCTCGAAGTCGGTCCGATGGCGGCCTGCCCGCGGTGAGCGGCCGCGGGCGCTGATCTCGACTCGCACCATCGCCGTCGACGGTCTCGTCGCAGCGCACGCCACCGACGAGATCGTCGAGCATGTCGGTGAGCAGCTCCACTCGCAGATCGCAGATGGCGCGTCGATCCACGATGCGTTCGTCTCGATCGGCCTGCAGCCCTGGCGCCGCCGAGTCGCGGTGACGATGGGGCAGCCGCCCTCGGCGATCGGGGCCGACCTCGGGTTCGTCTCGGCGGCGCCACCCAGCTGGCGGGTGCGGAGCGAGACGGTCGACGTTCGGTCGGGCGACACGATCCACCGGTCCGACACGTGGATGCGCAGCGACGTGTTCGACGTCAGGATCGAGCTCGATCTCCCCGTCGAGCGCTGATCGGCGGGCCTCCTCGCCCGCTGCAGCTGGTTGGCGAAAGGTTCCCCTTCCCGCGTCCAACACGTTGCCTATCGGACACCTGGTGTTCAGTCTGGTTGTCTAGACAGCATCACGTGAACCAACGCGTGATCCCCTCCCGTCCTGTCCGCCGTTCGCTCGCCGCGCTCGCTGCGGTCGGCCTGGTCGTCGCTGCGTGCGGCGACGACGAATCGGCCGACGAGCCAGCCGACGAACCGGCCGAGACCCCCGCCGAAGAGCCGGCTGAAGAACCCGCCGAGGAACCAGCTGAAGAACCCGCCGAAGAACCCGCTGATGAGCGCCCGGCCGACTGGCCGACCACGCTCACGTTCGGCGCCGTTCCGGCCGAGAACGCCTCGAGCCTCGAGGCCGACTTCTCGACCACCAAGGCGATCCTCGAAGCCGAGCTGGGACTCGACAACATCGAGTTCTTCCAGGCGACCGACTACGCCGGCGTCATCGAGGGCATGATCGCCAACCGCATCGACGTCGCCCAGTTCGGCGGCTTCTCCTACGTGATCGCGACCAGCAACGGCGCCGACGTGAGCGTCGCCGGCGTGATGACCGATGGGCCCGACATCGAGCCCGGCTACCGCAGCTACGCCATCACCCAGGCCGACAACGACGAGGTCAACTCGATCGACGACTTCGCCGGCAAGAACATCTGCTTCGTCGACCCCGGCTCGACCTCGGGCTTCCTCTTTCCGTCGGAAGGTCTGCTCGCCGCCGGTATCGATCCGTCGGAGACGTCGACCGACATCAACCCGACCTTCGCCGGCGGCCACGACGCCTCGGCCATCGCGATCGCCAACGGTGACTGTGACGCCGGCTTCGCCTACGACTCGATGGTGACCGCGCAGCTCACCGAGAGCGGTGACATCGCCGGCGTCGTCGACACCGTCGAAGACGAGAACGTGAACCCCGACTCGGCCGACCTGAAGATCGTGTGGAAGAGCCAGACGATCTCCGGTGCGCCGATGGCCATCAGCAACGAACTTCCCGCCGACTTCGTCGCCGCCTTCCAGGAAGTCGTCACCACCAAGGTGAACGAGGACTGGGCCATCGCAAACGGCTTCTGCACCGGCACCCCGGAGGAGAACGACTGCTCGTTCGCCGACGAGGAGGACACCTGGGGCTTCGTGGCCAAGGACGACTCGTTCTACGACGGCATCCGCCAGGTGTGCGAGATCACCGGCGCCTCGAAGTGCGAGAGCTGACCACCCGAATCTGAACCAGCGAAGCCGGCTCCGGGAGTGCGCCCCGGAGCCGGCTTCGCACATTCCGCCACCACCACGAGACCCCCATCCGAACTCACCAGCACTGGAGCCGACATGAGCGAGCCGAACCGACCCGACGTGGTCACCGTCCGAGGACTACGCAAGGAATTCGACGGAGGCGATGTCGTCGCTCTCGACGATGTGTCGTTCTCCGTTCCCGAAGGGCAGCTGCTGGTCATCATCGGCCTGTCGGGTTCGGGCAAGTCGACACTCCTGCGACATCTGAACGGCCTCCACCACCCGACGGCAGGGCAGGTGAAGGTGCTCGGCACGAATGTCGTGCGGGCGAAGGGCGGCCAGCTGCGCGAGCTGCGGCGCGACGTCGGGTTCGTGTTCCAGCAGTTCAACATCGTCGGTCGGCTCACCTGCATCGAGAACGTCCTCACCGGCACGCTCGGCACCTTGCGAGGGCCGCGTTTCGGTGCCCGCATGTACCCGAAGGAGCTCCGCCGGAGAGCGATCGAGCAGCTCGACCGTGTCGGTCTGGCCGACCGCGCGTGGCAGCGAACCGACACCCTGTCGGGCGGCCAGCAGCAGCGTGTGGCGATCGCCCGCACGCTGATGCAGCAGCCGAAGATCGTGCTGGCCGACGAGCCGGTGGCGTCGCTCGACCCCGAGATCTCCGGTCAGGTGATGGACGTGCTGTTCCGGTGCTGTGTCGAAGACAACATCACCGTGCTCTGCAGCCTCCACCAGGTCGACCTGGCGATCGACTGGGCGCACCGCCTGCTCGGTCTCCGCGACGGCAAGGTCGTCCTCGACACCCCGGTCGACGGCTCGGTCGACCACGCCCGGGTGATGGAGGTGTACCAGCGCCTCGACCCGACCGGTGAGAAGGCCGACGAGTACGAGGTCCACGACGCGCCGGCGCCAAAGGTCCGCGTGTCGTGACGGCACTCGACACGCGCGAGTCTGCGCTGGCCCCCGACGGCGGTGATGCCGTCGACCAGGTCTCGCTCACTCCGCCCTGGACACGGCGGCGCGTGCTGTTGACCGCCGTGGTCGTCGGCTTCCTGCTCGGCTCGATCTGGGGACTCCGCCGGGTCGAGATGACCCTGTTCCCGCTGATCGAGGGTCGCTCCGACATCTGGAACCTCATCCAACGGATGTGGCCACCGTTTATCCCCGCCGAGGACCGGAGCCAGGTGCTCAGCCTGCTGGTCGACACGTTCTTCATGGCGTTCCTCGGCACGTTCATCGGTGTCGTGCTGTCGATCCCGCTCGGGTTGATGGCATCGCGCAACGTCGTTGGCTCGCGCGTCGTACGCGGTGCGGCTCGCGGGGTGATCGCTCTGGCCCGTGCCGTGCCGTCGCTGGTCCTCGCGCTCATCTTCGTGCGAGTGTTCGGCATCGGGCCGATCGCCGGCATCCTCGCGCTCGGACTCCACTCCGTCGGATTCTGCGGCAAGCTCTTCTCGGCGGCCGCCGACGACATCGATCTCGGACCGAGGGACGGGGTGGCGAGCACCGGCGCCTCGCGCTCGCAAGAGCTCGTGACCGGGGTGTGGTCGCAGATGATCCCTTCGGTGATCGCGACGTCGCTGTATCGAGTCGAGATCAACTTCCGCGAAGGAGCGCTCATCGGGCTCGTCGGTGGCGGCGGTATCGGCCTGTACATCCGGGCGGTGCAGGGCAACCTGCGGTACCAGGAACTGTTGGGCGTGACGCTCGTGATCATCGTGGCCGTGATCGCGATGGAGCTGCTGTCGCAAGCCGCTCGTCGGACGATCCTCGGCTCGTCCGACCCGTTCGCACGCAACTCCTCGAGCGTGGGCATGACGCCGTTCACGACGCGAGTCACCGACCTGTTCACCCGCGCTGCGAGCCGTCGTGCGACCTCGGCTCCGGCTCGTGCCTCCGTCGTGGTGCCGAGCGACGCGTCGTCGCTGATCGACGGTCCTGCCGCCGCCGGGGGTGACGACGTGCGCCTCACGCCGCCGTGGACCGCCGATCGGGTCAAGCTGACGGCGCTCGCCGGCGGCACGGTCCTGTGCACGATTCTGTCCTTCGTGATCCCCGACATCGACGTCGGCCGCTTCTTCAGTTCGCTCGCCGACCTCCCGTCGACGCTCTGGCGGCTCGTGCCGAGCAACTTCGACTGGTGGACCCCGAGGATTCGCGCCGACTTGGTCGAGACGGTCGCGATCGGCTTCGCGGCCACGTTCATGGCGATGTTGCTCGCGATCCCGATGTCGTTCCTCGCCGCCTCGAACGTGGCGCCCAATCGCTTCGTGTTCCGCGCCGCTCGGCTCGTGATGATCCTGATCCGGGCGACACCCGAACTCGTCATCGCCGTCCTGTTCGTTGCGGCGCTCGGCCTCGGTCCGCGAACCGGCACGCTCGCCTTGGCGATCGGGATCTTCGGGTTCTCGACGCGTCTCTTCGCCGACACGATCGAGGAGGCCAGGGCCGGCCCACGTGAAGGCGTCGTCTCGACGGGTGCGACCAGGCTGCAGGACACCGCGTCGGGAGTGTTCCCCCAGGTGATGCCCGCGCTGGTCAGCCAGGGTCTCTACATCTTCGACGTGAGCCTGCGCGCCTCGACGGTGCTCGGCATCGTCGGTGCCGGCGGCATCGGCTTCATGCTGAACAACTCGATGAAGACGCTCAACTTCGACGTCACCGGCGGGATCATCTTCTGCATCTTCGTCATCGTGGGGGTGATCGAGCTGATCTCGAACTGGATCAACCGTCAGATCACCTGATTCGGTCGCGGTCCGGGTTCGAGGGCGGCGCGTCGTATCAGTACCGTCCGAACATGACCGACGACGTGTTTCTCGGTGGCTCGCGACCGTTCGGTCTCGGCTACTGGCCATTGCCCGAGGACGACCCGGGTGTCGCCGTCCAGCGCGAGCCGGTGCGCATGGTGTCGCCCGACGGAGCGCTCGTGCGTGGCGTGCTGTGGACGCCGCCGGTCGGCCAGCCCTGGAAGACGGCGGTCATCCTGAGCCACCCGCGAGGTGACTTCAGCGTTCACTACGCATGCCCACTTCTCGCCGCGGCTGGGTACGCCGTGCTCGGCTTCGGCACGAGGTACATGAACAACGACACCGACTGCGTGCATGAGAACTGCATCGTCGACGTGCAGACCGCCCACGGCGAGATGGTGCGGCGAGGTGCCGAGGCCGTGGTCCTCCTCGGCAACTCGGGCGGCGGGTCGCTGATGGCGATGGCCAACGCCGAGCTGGGCATCGGCGACGGCTGGATCGGGATGGCCGCGCACCCAGGAGAGGGTGTGTTCATGTTGCAGGTGATCGACCCGTCGGTCACCGACGAGAACGATCCGTTCTCGACCGATCCCGAACTCGACATGTACCACCCCGACAACGGCTGGCGGCCCTGGCCGGAGCCCTGCTCGTACGACCCGGCGTGGGTCGAGCGGTACCGAGCCGCGCAACGGGCGCGAGTGGCTCGCATCGACGACATCGCGCGAGAGTCGCTGTCAGCTCAGTTCGAAGCGCTCTCGGCATCGAAGGAGATCGATCGGTCGGTCGATCCTGCAGGCTGGCGCGAGCAGCGGCGACGCGGGGTCTTCACCAAGTACCTCACGATCTACCGGACGCTGGCCGATCCGGCGTACCTCGACCTGTCGATCGACCCCGACGAACGGGCGATGGGCTCGCTCTTCGCCTTTCCCGACCCCTTCGACGCCAACTACGGCCGGGGCGGGTTGGCGCGCACGATGACCAACCGCGGCTGGTTGTCGACCTGGTCGGGGCTCTCGTCGAAGGCGAAGCTCGCCGACACGATGCCCGAGCTCACGGTGCCCACCCTCCTCGTCCATCCGACCGCCGACACCGAGATCCGGGTCTGGCAGGCCAAGGAGATCGCCGAGGCAGCCGGCGCCGACGACATGACGTACATCGAGATGCAGGGCGCCCTCCACTATCTGGAGGGCGACCGCCCCGAAGCGATGCAGCACGTCGCCGACTGGCTCGCCGCCCGCTTCCCCTAGGCGAGCGCCGCGCCCCGTCTCCGGGCAGGGTCTGCGGAGCCCCGAGTATCCTGTCCACCATGCGGACCGTCATCAACGAACCGCTCCCTCATGAGGTAGCGGACCTCATCGCTCGCCGACAGCGCCTCGGCCTCGACAGCCACGACGAGGTCTGGAACGGCGAGTACCACATGAGCCCGCAACCCCACACCCGACACGGGCGCGCCCAGTTGGCGCTGGTCCTCGAACTCACTCCGCTGATCGAGGCCGCGGGTCTCCACCCGATGCTCGAGTTCAACCTCGGGCACAGCGACGACTTCCGGGTGCCTGACCTCGGCGCCTTCCGCCGCGAGTACGACGCCGTGTGGGTCGACGACGCAGCGCTCGTGGTCGAGGTGCTGTCGCCCGGCGACGAGGCCTGGCAGAAGTTCGACCACTACGCCGAGTACGGCGTCGACGAGGTCTGGATGATCGAACCCGCCGATCGCAGGGTCCAGATCTTCCGTCGCGCCGACCTGATCACGCCAGATCCCGAGCCGACCGGCGAGTTCGGCCCCTACGTCGAGGTCGCCCACAGCGACCTGCTGAACGTCTCGGCGGCCACCATCTGTGCCGCCCTGCCGGGCTGAGCACGAGCACCGTCAGAGACGTACCCGGCACATCTCTGACGTGGCGCGGGTCACGCGTTGGTTCGCGTGAAACGCGGCCGTAGCATTGCATGGCCGTGTTCGAGAGGCATCTCGAACACCAACCCATCAAGCACTAGGTCCGACCAGGCCGCCCGCAACGTTCGGGACTGGAACCAGCCGGCACAACCGAGTCTCCGAGCTCCGCATGCGCGGCTTCACCGTGCAGCGGAGCTTTTGCGTGGAGAGCCCCAGGCAACCGTCTGACGGGCTTGGACAACGAAGCGTCCGGCGAAGAGCCGGGCCACCGGAACGAGAAGAGAAATGGCACAACGAGCGATCGTCGGCGAGAAGGTCGGCATGACGCAGACGTGGGTCGACGACAAGGTCGTCCCCGTCACCGTCGTCAAGGTCGACCCGATGCGCATCGTCCAGATCAAGACGAGCGAGCGTGATGGCTACACCGCCATCCAGGTCACCTATGGCACGCGTGACGCGAACAAGCTGAACCAGCCCTCCCGGGGCCACTACGACAAGGCCGGCGTCGAGCCCGGCAAGCGCCTCCTCGAGCTGCGCCTCGACTCCGTCGACGGCCTCGAGGTCGGCCAGGAGATCACCGTCGAGCAGATCGAGGCGGGCTCCAAGGTCGACGTCACCGGCACCAGCCGCGGCAAGGGCTTCGCCGGCGTCATGAAGCGCCACAACTTCAAGGGCCAGCCGGCCTCGCACGGTGCGCACAAGACCCACCGCAAGCCCGGCTCGGTCGGCCAGTGCGCCTTCCCGGCTCGCGTGTTCAAGGGCATGCGGATGGCCGGTCACATGGGCCACGAGCAGGTCACCACGCAGAACCTCGAGGTCGTCGCCTCCGACGCCGAGCAGAACGTGCTGCTCATCAAGGGCGCCGTCCCCGGCCCGGCCGGTGGCGTCGTCACCATCCGCAACGCCGTCAAGCTCGCAGGCAAGGAGAGCTGAACATGGCTTCCGTTGATCTCAAGACCGCCGCTGGAAAGGCGAACGGCACCGTCGAGCTCGCCGACGACGTCTTCGGCATCGAGCCGAACGTCCCGGTGATGCACCAGGTCGTCACCGCCCAGCTCGCTGCCCGTCGCGCTGGCACCCAGTCGACCAAGACCCGCTCCGATGTGCGCGGTGGTGGTGCCAAGCCGTACCGCCAGAAGGGCACGGGCAACGCCCGCCAGGGCTCGACCCGCGCGCCGCACTTCACCGGTGGTGGCGTGGCCCTCGGCCCCAAGCCCCGCAAGTACGGCCAGAAGACCCCGAAGAAGATGGTCAAGCTGGCGCTGCGGTCGGCGCTGTCCGATCGTGCCGCCGAAGGCAAGATCGTCGTCGTCGACTCGTGGGGCATCGACACCCCGAAGACCAAGTCGGCCAAGGCCGCCCTCGACGCACTGAACCTCGACGGTTCGGTGCTCGTGGTGCTCGGCCACGATGACGAGGCCGCCTGGCTCAGCTTCCGCAACCTGCCGAGCGTGCAGGTCATCTCGGCCGCCGAGCTCAACGCCTACGACGTGCTCTGCAACGACTGGGTCGTGTTCACCCAAGACGTCGTGCCCGATGCCGAGGGCCAGAGCGCTGCCGCCGTCGCCGACGCCACCGAAGAGGAAGAGGCCTGATCATGAAGGATCCTCGCGACATCATCATCGCTCCGATCGTCTCGGAGAAGAGCTACGACCTCATCGAAGAGGGCGTCTACACGTTCCAGGTCGCTCCGTCGGCCAGCAAGCCCGAGATCCGTGACGCCGTCGAAGCGATCTGGGGTGTCGAGGTGAGCAAGGTCAACACCTTGAACCGCCCCGGCAAGCGTCGCCGCACTCGCGGCACCAACCGGACCGGCTCGACCCCCGCCACCAAGCGGGCGATCGTCACCCTGGCAGCGGGCGAGATCCCGCTGTTCGAGAACTGAGGAGCTGACCATGGCGATTCGTTCACGCAAGCCCACCAGCCCCGGCCGTCGCTTCCAGACGAGCTCCGACTTCAGCGAGATCACCAAGACCTCGCCCGAGAAGTCGCTGCTCGTCAAGAAGTCGAAGACCGGCGGCCGCAACAGCTACGGCCGCAAGACCAGCCGTCACCGCGGTGGTGGCCACAAGCAGCAGTACCGCATCATCGACTTCAAGCGCGTCAAGGACAACGTCGACGCCAAGGTCGCTGCCATCGAGTACGACCCCAACCGCACCTGCCGCATCGCGCTCCTGCACTACGCCGACGGTGAGAAGGCCTACATCCTGGCGCCCAAGGGCCTCAGCGTCGGTGACCGCGTCCGTTCGGGCCAGGGCTCCGACATCAAGCCCGGCAACGCGATGGAGCTCCGCTACATCCCGGTCGGTACCACCGTGCACAACGTCGAGCTCCGCCCCGGTGGCGGCGGCAAGATCGGCCGCTCGGCCGGCATCGCCGTCCAGCTCGTCGCCAAGGACGGCGACTACGCCACGCTGCGTATGCCATCGACCGAGATGCGCCGCGTGCTCATCGACTGTCGGGCGACGGTCGGCGAGGTCGGCAACTCCGAGCACGAGCTCGTCAAGATCGGTAAGGCCGGTCGTAACCGCTGGAAGGGCAAGCGCCCCCAGACCCGCGGTGTCGCGATGAACCCCGTCGACCACCCGCTCGGTGGTGGCGAGGGCCGCACCTCCGGTGGCCGCCCCGCCGTGTCGCCGTGGGGCAAGCCCGAGGGCCGCACCCGCAACAAGAAGAAGAGCTCGCAGCAGCTCATCATCCGTCGTCGTCGTACCGGAAAGGGCGGCCGCCGCTGATCGCGGTGGCTGTGAAGAGGTAAAGCAACATGGCACGCAGTCTCAAGAAGGGCGCGTTCGTCGACGAGCACCTGCTCAAGAAGATCGACGAGCAGAACGCCGCCGGCGAGCGCAAGGTCATCAAGACCTGGAGCCGCCGCTCCACCATCATCCCCGACATGGTCGGGCACACCATTGCGGTGCATGACGGTCGCAAGCACGTCCCGGTCTACGTGACCGAGTCGATGGTCGGCCACAAGCTCGGTGAGTTCAGCCCGAGCCGCACCTTCAAGTTCCACGCCGGCATGGAGAAGAACGCGAGGCGCTGATGACCGGTCCCAAGCTCAACGAGAAGTCGTATGTCGCCGGCGAACGCTCCGGCACCAAGGCGACCGCCAAGTACGTCCGTTCGTCGGCCAGCAAGGCTCGTGCGGTCCTCGACCTGATCCGTGGTGTCGACGTCGTCGCCGCCGACGAGATCCTGCAGTTCACCGATCGCCACATCGCCCGTGACGTCCGCAAGGTCCTCGCCTCGGCGGTGGCCAACGCGGTCAACAACGACGGCCAGGAGGCCGACGAGCTCTTCGTCATCGCCTGCTTCGCCGACGAGGGCCCGACGCTGCGTCGATTCCGTCCCCGTGCTCGGGGCCGTGCGACCCGCATCAACAAGCGCACCTGCCACATCACGGTGATCGTCGCCCGCATGAGCGACGACCGCATCGAGATCGTGCAGGCTCGCCGCGACGGCCAGGGTGGCTCGGGTCGCCCGAAGTCGCAGGCCACCAGCCGCCGCGACCGCGTCGCTCGCAGCCGTGCCCAGGCCGCCGAAGCCGAGGCTCCCGAGGTCGACGAGACCACCGATGCCGACGAGGCAGCGGCCGAGGAGTACGCACAGGGCGATGCCGATGCTGACGGCGAGATCAACGCCGACGATCAGTCGCCCCACGGGCCCGGTTCGCACGCTCCGCTCGAGGATGCCAGCGAGATGCCCGAGGGCTACCCGATCAAGGGCAACGCCCAGTCGATGCTCTACCACGAGCCCGACTCGCGGTACTACAAGGCCACCAAGGCCGAGGTGTGGTTCGACACCGTCGAGTCAGCGGAAGCCGCCGGCTTCTCGAAGCCGGGTGCCGACAAGGAAGAAACTGAAGAAGCAGCGGCCGACTCGGCCGACGACGCCGCTGACGAGGCGGAGGAGAACTGATGGGTCAGAAGATCAACCCGTACGGCTTCCGTCTGGGAGTGACCACCGACTGGAAGAGCCGCTGGTTCTCCGAGCGTGACTACAAGCAGTACCTCACCGAGGACTGGAAGATCCGTGATTCGATCATGGAGCTGCTCGAGTCGGCGGCAATCAGCCGCATCGAGATCGAGCGCACCCGTGACAAGCTGCGCGTCGACGTGCACACCGCCCGCCCGGGCATCGTCATCGGTCGCCGCGGCGCCCAGGCCGACGAGCTGCGCAAGATGATCACCGAGATCACGGGCAACCAGAAGATCCAGCTCAACATCGTCGAGATCAAGACCCCCGAGCTCGACGCTGCGCTGATCGCTCAGGGCGTGGCCGACCAGCTGGTCAACCGCATCGCCTTCCGTCGGGCCATGAAGCGGGCTGTGCAGAACGCACAGCGCGCCGGGGCCCTCGGCATCCGCGTCCAGTGCTCGGGCCGCCTCGGTGGCGCCGAGATGAGCCGCACCGAGTGGTACCGCGAAGGTCGTGTGCCCCTGCACACGCTGCGGGCCGACATCGACTACGGCATGCGTGAGGCCAAGACCTCCAACGGCCGAGTCGGCGTGAAGGTGTGGCTGTACAAGGGCGACATCACCCCGTACAAGTCGACCACCGACGACAAGATCGCCCGCGAGGCCGCCATGGCCGTCGGCGAAACCAGCGGCCAGACCGCCGGTGCGCCGCGCAAGGTCGTGTCGAGCCGCCCCGGCGGCCAAGCGCCGACCGAGGCGCCGCCGACCGAGACGCAGCCGCTCGTCCGTGAGGCCGACCCCGAGCTCGAGAAGCTGCTCGACGAAGAAGAGGCCATCGCCCAGCGCGAGGCCGCCAAGGAAGAGGAGAGCTGATCATGCTGATGCCTCGCAAGGTCGCGCACCGCAAGCACCACCGCGGCCGCATGAAGGGCAACACCAAGGGTGGTACCGGACTCAACTTCGGTGAGTACGGCATCCAGGCGCTCGAGCCGGGCTGGATCACCGCCCGACAGATCGAGGCCGCACGTATCGCCATGACCCGCTCCATCAAGCGTGGCGGCAAGGTCTGGATCAACGTGTTCCCCGACAAGCCCGTCACCAAGAAGCCGGCCGAGACCCGCATGGGTTCGGGCAAGGGCAACCCCGAGTTCTGGGTCGCCGTCGTCAAGCCGGGCCGCACCATGTTCGAGCTCTCGTTCCCCGACGAGGCGCAGGCCAAGGTCGCCCTCAACAAGGCGATCCAGAAGCTGCCGATCAAGGCGAAGATCATCACCCGTGAGGAGATCGTCTGATGGCCAAGAAGAACGACCTGACCGAGCTGAGCCTCGGTGAGCTCATCGAGGAACTGACCGCGACGAAGCAGGAGGCGCTCAACCTGCGTTTCCGCAACGCCACCGGTCAGCTCGAAAACACCGCCGAGATCAAGAAGGTCCGCCGCGAGATCGCCCGGATCAACACCGCGATCCGTGCGAAGGAAATCGCCGCCGCCGAGGCCGGGAGCTGAGAGAGATGGCTGAAGAGACCACCACCGAAGAGCGCGCCGCACGCAAGGTGCGCGAGGGCATCGTGACCTCGAACAAGATGGACAAGACCGTCGTCGTGTCCGTCGTCGATCGAGTGCGCCACGCCAAGTACAACAAGTTCGTCCTGCGCACCAAGAAGCTGCATGCGCACGACGAGGCGAACGACGTCAACATCGGCGACAAGGTCCGGGTCATGGAGACCCGTCCCATGTCCAAGACCAAGCGCTGGCGCGTCACCGACGTGCTCGAGCGCGCGAAGTGAGGCGGCGATGATCCAGCAGGAATCCCGACTCCGCGTCGCCGACAACTCCGGCGCCAAGGAAGTCCTCTGCATCAAGGTGCTCGGTGGCACGCGTCGCCGTTACGCCTCGATCGGCGACGTCTTCGTCGCCACGGTGAAAGACGCCATGCCCGGCGCCGCCGTCAAGAAGGGCGAGGTCGTCAAGTGCGTCGTCGTCCGCACCAAGAAGGAGAAGCGTCGTCCCGACGGCAGCTACATCCGCTTCGACGAGAACGCGGCCGTGCTGATCAAGGACGACCTCACGCCTCGCGGCACCCGCATCTTCGGCCCCGTCGGCCGTGAGCTGCGTGACCGCAAGTTCATGCGCATCGTCTCGCTGGCACCGGAGGTGCTCTGACATGTCTGGAATGAAGCTGAAGAAGGGTGACACCGTCGAGGTGATCACCGGCAAGGACAAGGGCAAGCAGGGCGAGATCGAGCACGTCTTCCCGAAGACGAACCAGATCGTCGTCAACGGTGTGAACACCGCCCAGCGTCACTCGAAGCCGTCCCGTGCCAACGAGCAGGGCGGCATCATCGACAAGGACATGCCGATCCACGCCAGCAACGTGATGCTGGTGCACAACGGCCAGAAGGTCCGCATCGGCTACAAGGTCAACGACGACGGCACCAAGGTGCGCGTCGCTCGCCCCAGCGGGGAGGAGATCTGATGACTGACACCGCAGCGCCGGCCACGATGCCGCGCCTCAAGGTCAAGTACAACGACGAGATCGCGGCGAAGCTCCAAACCGAGCTCGGCATCCAGAACGTGATGCAGACGCCGAAGATCGAGAAGATCGTCATCAACATGGGTGTCGGCCGGGCCGCTGGTCAGCCGTCGCTGATGGAGGGTGCGGTCGCCGACCTCACCGTCATCTCCGGCCAGAAGCCCATCGTCACCAAGGCGAAGAAGTCGATCGCGAACTTCAAGCTGCGCGAGGGCCAGGCCATCGGTGCCAAGGTCACCCTGCGCGGCGACCGCATGTGGGAGTTCCTCGACCGTCTGATCTCCGTCGCGATTCCCCGTATTCGCGACTTCCGCGGCCTGCCCGCCCACTCGTGGGACGGTCAGGGCAACTACACCTTCGGGCTCAACGAGCAGACCATGTTCGCCGAGATCGACCCCGACAAGGTGAACGAGCAGCGTGGCATGGACATCACCATCGTCACCTCCGCCACCAGCAACGAAGCGGGCTACGCCCTCCTCGATGCGTTCGGCTTCCCCTTCAAGAAGGGTGCCGACGCCGAGAACGCCCCGCGTAAGAAGCGCCGCAAGCGTCCGCTGTACGGCAAGAAGAGCAAGTGATCGGGTAGAGGAAGCAATCTCATGGCCAAGAAGGCACTCGTCAACAAGGCGAACAAGACGCCCAAGTTCAAGGTTCGCGCCTACACCCGCTGCCGCCGCTGCGGCCGTCCCCGTTCCGTCTACCGCAAGTTCGGCCTCTGCCGTGTCTGCCTGCGTGAGCTCGCTCACGCCGGTGAGATCCCGGGCCTGACCAAGAGCTCGTGGTGAGAAGGGAGAACGATCCAACATGATGACCGATCCCATCGCCGACATGCTCACGCGTGTTCGCAACGCGAACACCGCGATGCACGACGAGGTCGTGATGCCCTCGTCGAAGCAGAAGGTGGCTCTCGCCAAGGTCCTCGAGGCCGAGGGTTACATCACCGGCTTCGAGACCGCTCCGTCGCCCAAGGGCGTCGGTGAGGTGCTCACCATCCAGATGAAGTACACCGAGGAGCGCGAGCGCACCATCTCGGGTCTTCGTCGCATCTCGACCCCCGGCCTGCGGGTGTACCGCAAGTCCAACGCCGTGCCTCGCGTGCTCGGCGGGCTGGGCGTCGCTGTTCTGTCCACCTCGAACGGCCTCATGACCGACCGCGAGGCGCGCAAGCGCAACGTGGGCGGCGAGGTCCTCTGCTACGTCTGGTGAGGTGACCTGATGTCCCGTATCGGCAACGCCCCCATCACCGTCCCGTCGGGTGTCGACGTGACGATCTCGGGCCGGCAGATCTCGGTCAAGGGCCCCAAGGGGTCGCTCGAGCGTCAGATCCCCGGCGACATCGAGGTCGCCAACGACGACGGCACCGTCACGGTGACCCGTCCGAACGACCAGAACAAGACCAAGGCGATGCACGGCCTCACGCGCACGCTGGTCAACAACATGGTCATCGGCGTGACCGAGGGCTACACCAAGACCCTCGAGATCCACGGCGTCGGTTACCGCGCCGAGGCACAGGGCCCCAGCAAGGTGCGCCTCAACCTCGGCTACAGCCACACCATCGACGTCGAAGCGCCCGAGGGCGTCACGTTCGACCTGCCTCAGCAGACGCAGATCAACGTGGTCGGCATCGACAAGGAGCTGGTCGGCCAAGTCGCCGCCAACATCCGCAGCCTCCGCAAGCCCGAGCCCTACAAGGGCAAGGGTGTCCGCTACGCCGGCGAGCGCATCGTGCGCAAGGCCGGTAAGGCCGGCAAGAAGTGATCTGAGAGGAAATCTGAGATGACGAAGATCGCACAAGCTCGCCGCTCGAGCCGGATCCGCCGCCACCGCCGGGTCCGCAAGAAGATCCACGGCACCGCGGCCCGCCCGCGCCTCGCCGTGTTCCGTTCGAACAAGCACCTGTCGGTGCAGGTGATCGACGACGACCAGGGCGTCACCCTGGCCGCGGCGTCGACCAACGAAGCCGACGTCAAGGCCGCCGGCTCGACCGGCTCGGTCGCTGCCGCCACCAAGGTCGGTGAGCTGGTCGCCGAGCGCGCCAAGGCCGCCGGTGTCGACCAGGTCGTGTTCGACCGAGGTGGATTCGCCTACCACGGCCGCATCGCTGCCGTGGCAACCGCTGCTCGTGACGCTGGATTGGAGTTCTGATGGCGTTCGGAGACAACAACAACCGCAACGACCGCCGCGACGGTGGTCGTGAGCGGGCCCCCGATCCCGACGGCCTCCGCGAGAGCCGGGTCATCACGATCAACCGTGTGGCCAAGGTCGTCAAGGGTGGCCGTCGCTTCGCCTTCACCGCGCTCGTGGTGATCGGCGACGGCAACGGCCGCGTCGGCCTCGGCTACGGCAAGGCCAAGGAAGTGCCCCTGGCGATCCAGAAGGGCACCGAAGAGGCTCGCCGCAACCTGTTCACCGTGCCGATGGCCGGTGGCACGATCACCCACGAGGTGCTCGGCCGCACCGGTGGTGGCCGCGTGCTCATCAAGCCGGCAGCTGCCGGTACCGGCGTCATCGCCGGTGGTGCTGCCCGCGTCATCCTCGAAGAGGCCGGCGTGCACGACGTGCTCTGCAAGTCGCTGGGTTCGGCCAACCACATCAACGTGGCTCGTGCGACCATCCAGGGTCTCAAGTCGCTGAAGCGCCCCGACGAGGTCGCGAAGCTCCGTGGCCTGCCGGCCGACGAGTTCGTTCCCAAGGGCCTGCTCAACGCCTACAACGAGTCGAACAAGAAGCCGGCTGCAGCCGCTGCTGATGCTGGCGCTGAGGGTGGTGCATCCTGATGGCTGACATCACCGTGAAGCAGGTCAAGTCGGGCATCGGCACCAAGCCGAAGCACCGCGGCACGCTGCGCGCCCTCGGCCTCGGCCGGATCGGTCAGACCAACACCCTGCCCGATCGTCCCGAGATCCGCGGGATGATCGCGAAGGTGCCGCACCTCATCACCGTCGAAGACGGAACCGAGAACGTCGAGGAGGGCTGAACATGAAGGTCCATGATCTGAAGCCCGCCGAGGGCTCGAAGAAGACCGCCAAGCGCGTCGGCCGTGGTATCGGTGGCAAGGGCGGCAAGACCGCAGGCCGCGGTACCAAGGGCCAGCGGGCTCGCAACACCGTCGCCCGCGGTTTCGAGGGTGGCCAGATGCCGCTCAAGCAGCGCGTGCCGAAGCTGCGTGGGTTCAACAACCCGTTCCGCGTCGAGTACCAGGCGGTCAACCTCCACACGCTCGCCGACCTGGCCGAGAAGGTGGGTGGCGACATCGACGTCGACACCCTCGTGGCCAACGGCGTCGTCCGGAAGGGCGCCTACGTGAAGATCCTCGCCCGCGGTGAGATCTCCACCAAGGTGAACGTATCGGCGCACGCTGCGTCAGCTTCGGCCAAGGAGGCCATCGAGGCCGCCGGCGGCTCGATCACGATGATCGAGCTTCCGTTCAAGGCCGAAGGCAAGGCTGGCCGTCCTGCGGTGCAGGGCAACCAGTTCGCGAACCGCTGATCTGAACCGGCTGCATGCCGCCTGCGGCGGCTTGCCCTTGAGGCCTACGGCGTACCCGTGCGCGGGACGTCGCGCTCTTGAGATCCGCCCCGGAGATCCGGGGCGGATCTTTGGTTTTCCACTGGCGGTCTCGCTGATCGGTCGAGGTTCACGTGATGGCCAGCGACACCAAGCGGATCGCAACCTCGGCCTCTGGTTCGGCGCGGCGGCAGTGCGTGCGCTCGACGAGGGCCACGACGGCGTGATGGTCGCGTTCGACCCGCCGACGGTGGTGTACGTCCCGCTCGCCGAAGCGGTGTACCGCATGAAGAACGTCCCGCCCGACTGCGACACGATCCTCACGGCGAGAGACCTGGGCATCGACTTCGGAGACCGTCACCTCTGAACCGGGTGAGTGCCGCCGTCGGCGGCTTCTCCCTTGAGGCCTACGGCGTACCTGCGCGCGGGGACTCCCCCCCCTCTTCTCAGGTCAGCGTGTCTTCGAGCATCTGCAGGGTGGTCGTCCAGCTCTCCTCGGCTGCTTCTTCGTGGTACGTGGGATAGCCGGGCCAAGTGAAGCCGTGGTCGGCGCCTTCGAAGGTCGTCACGGTCACGTGCTCGTTGTCGGCGACGGCATCGAGGAACTGTTGGTGCATGGCGATCGACTGGACCTGGTCGGCTTCCCCGATGCCGAGGTACAGCGGGCGGTCGAGGTTGCCAGCCGTGACGTGGGGCGAGTCGGCGCCGTCGTCGACGAGGAACGACGGGTGCCAGCCAGCGCCGCACACCACCCGCTCGTTGCGTTGCATCGCTCGACAGACGGCTCGGGCACCGAGGCAGAAGCCGATCACGCCGAGTTTTGCGTCGTACGGCACCTCGCACGCCGCCAGCGCCGCCTGGAAGTCGGACTGGATCTGGTCGTCGGTCATCGACGCAATCCAGCCCACGATCGTCGGGCGCGCGTCGGGGTTGCTCGCCGTGTCCTTGGGCTCGAAGTGGAGGAGTCGACCGTGGCGGTGATGGAGGTCGGGGGTGATCACGCGGTACCCGTTGCCCGCCAGCCGGGCCATGTACTCACGGGTCGCCGGGCGCAGACCGGGTGCGTCGATGAAGATCACCACCGTCGGCCACCAGTCCCCGTTGCTGGGCGACTCGGCGGGTTCGGTGACGACGACTGCCATCGGTCCGTCGGGCGTGTCGGTGTCGAGCTCGGTCTCGCGGACGTCCATCACCGCAAGGTAGTGCGACCGAACGCGTCGGTCCCGTTCGGGTCAGAGGGAAACGGGGAGGTGTTCGAGGCCGCGGAGATTGATGCGGCCATTCCACACGGGTTCGCCGGCCACCTCGGCATCGGGGAAGCGGCGGATGAACCGACCGATCGCCACCTGTGCCTCGAGCTTCGCAAGCGATGCGCCGAGGCAGTAGTGCGAACCCGACCCGAACGACACGTGTTGGCCCGCGCCCTCGCGGCGCACGTCGAGCTCCTCGGCGGTCGGGCCCCACTTGGCCGGATCGTGATTCGCCGAGGCGAGGCCAGCCATGACGAAGGTGCCCTTCTCGACCTCGGCGGCCCGGTCGCCCTCACCGACCGTGATGTCGGTGAGTGTGATGCGGCGCGAGAACTGCACCGGCGAGACGAATCGCAGCAGTTCGTCGATCGCATTGACGTCGAGGTCGGGGTCGTGGCGCAGGGTCGCTGCCTGGTCCGGGTGACGGAGCAACTCGTAGATCCCGGTACCGATCAGGTTCACCGTCGTTTCGTGCCCCGCAATGAACAGCAGCGTCACCTGTGCCCGGAGCTCGTTGGGTGTGAGGCGATCGCCGTCCTCTTCGACGGCGATGAGCGCAGACAGCAGGTCGTCGGCCGGATTCGTTCGCTTCCACTCGATGACCTCGCCGAGGTAGGCGCGCATCTTCTTGCTGGCGTCGGCAGCGGCGTACACCTCGTCGTCGCTGATGATCGGGTCGAGGGTCTTGACCATCGCTGCCGACCACTGCGCTACCTGCTCGGTTTCGGCCGGTGGCATGCCGAGCATCTCGCTGATGACGTCGAAGGGGAGCGGCCACGCGAGCCCGTCGACCACGTCGACCGGGCTGTCTGCGGCAGCGAAGGCATCGAGGCGTTCGTCGACCATGCGCTCGACCATCGGGCGAAGCGCCGCGATCGCCGACGGCGTGAAGGCGCGCGACACCAACCGTCGGAGACGGGTGTGGTCGGGGGCGTCGAGGCCGAGCATCGACTTGTCGTCGTCGACGTCGCTGAACGCATCCTCGAACACGGCGAGTCGGTCCTCGTCGTGGTGGTCGATGTTGGCGTCATCGACGCTCAGCGTCGGGTCGCGAAGGAGCGCTGAGACGTCGTCGTAGCGGAACAGGAAGTACCGCTCGATCAGTGATCTGTGAACGGGGTCGTGCTCGCGCAGGGCGGCGAACTGTGGCCACGGATCGGCCGTGTACCCCTCGGACAGCGGATTGAAGAACACGTCGACGGCGCTCATGAGGAGAGAGTAGAACGGCGTTCCAGAGTTGTCGACGGTTCGTCTGTCACATCTGCCGGCGTCGCACGCTCAGCGCACTGCGGTGCCGACGATCTGGTGGCGCACATACACGGCTCGGCTCCCGAGGTCGATGTTTTCGACATCGAACGAGCTCCACTCGAACGATCGCAGCAGGGCCTCGGCATCGTGGTCGGTCCGGCAGCCGTTGAACATCCAGTGATGTGGGCGTCGGAGGGCTCGCTGAAGGCGTGCGGTCGTGGTGCCCGGCGGTGCGGCGACGTGTTCGACGAACACCAGCTGGCCACCGGGACGGAGAACGCGGCGAGCCTCGTGGATCACCTGCTCAGGATCGTCGGCGCCGCACAGTAGGAGCGTCGCGACGACCGCGTCGGCCCACCCGTCGTCGAGCGCGATCGATTCGCCACGGAGGTCGCGCACGTCGAGCTCGACCGGCCGCTCGAGTGCCCGATTCGCGGCGGTGAGACGCTCACGCATCACCGGGTTGGGTTCGACCGCGATCAGTTCGACTTCGGGGGAGTAGTGACGCAGATTCACCCCGGTGCCGGGTCCCAACTCGACCACCCGACCCGAGAGGCGAGCGATGGCTTCGGCTTTGAATCGGTTGACCGGCGACCGATCGTCGTCGCCGGCGTCGAGGAGCGCAGCCTCGATCTTCGATCGGATCCGCCGTCGCTCGAAGTCGATCACGTCTCGACCGTACCGGTTCACCCTCTTCCAGAGATCGTCGGCGTGGCTAAGGTCAGCCGACGTGAGCGACGAGCCGACTCTCCGATCGCCAGCCGAGGTGTCGGCGTCAATGCACACCAACGACCGAGTTGCGCATGAGTTGGGGATGTCGATCGATCACGCCGCCGTGGGCTCTGCGGTGGTGTCGATGACCGTCACCGACACGATGTGCAACGGTCTCGACGTCTGTCACGGTGGCATCATCTTCACGCTCGCCGACACGGCGATGGCCCATGCGTCGAATGCGAGTGGTGAGCGCACGCTGTCGACCACCGCCTCGATCGAGTGGCTCCGGGCGGCGAAGGCCGGTGACCGGCTCACCGCCACCAGCACCGTTGTCGATCACCGAGGTCGCAACACCATCCACGACATCGACGTCGTCGATCATCGCGGCGATCGCATCGCGATGGTGCGGGGCCAGACACTGACCCTCGGTGGCGCGGTCGCCCCGTGACCCGGCCCGGCGGTGACGACGGCGGCGCGGTCGAGCCCGACGAGTTCGAACGCGTGGCCGCCGAGCGGGTGAGTTCGTTGAGCGCCGACGGCCCGATCGATCTCGACACGTTTGCCGCGATGTTCGAACTGTTTCGTTCGTCGACTCGCATCATCGGCGACCTGGAGTCGACCGTGCACCGACCGGCGGGACTGTCGATCGCGGGGTTTCGGGTGTTGTTCACGGTCTGGGTGTTCGAGTCGCTCGAGCCGCGAGAGATCGCTCGCCTCGCAGGCGTGTCGACCGCCGCGGTGTCGGGTGTGCTGACCACGCTGGAGCGGGGCGGTCTCGTCGAGAAGGCGCGTCGGGCCGACGATCGCCGGCGTCTCGACGTCACCTTGACCGAGACGGGCCGTGCCTGCGTCGCCGGCGCCTACCGTGCGCAGAACGCTCGGGAGCAGGAGGTGTTCGCCGCGCTCGACCGCGACGAGCTCCGAGCATTCACCGTCACGCTTCGGCGCTTGTTGAAGACACCGCTCGACTGAGCTCGCCGTGGCTGCGGCCGAGGTATGAGCGCAGCGATCTGCGGCGTGGCCTCGCCGCCGGACTGACCGGGCGTGGTCGGCGGCGCAGTCGACAGATCCACATCGATCGATCATCGTCGGACCTGTCCCGCTTGAGTCAAGAGGCCCGAAGGGTGCACGGCGGGGTGGTGCGGTCGGAGGATGACCGAAGTCGTTAAGGGCTTGACGACTTTTCGATGTCCCGCAAGAATGAGGTGCATGCGCACCCTCGCTGACGCCCCTGCGGGTGGCCGGAGCTGGGCCGGGCTCGACGACTTCCAGGCGTTCATCGACGCCGGTGGCATGGTCGAACCCGGCGACGACATGCCGGTCGAGTACCGCGACGAGGTCTTCCGCTTCATCGAGTTCCACGCCAACTCCGAACTGATGGGCGGCTTGACCGAGCGCGACTGGATCCCGCACGCACCGGGCCTTCGTCTCAAGCAGATCTTCCTCGCGAAGACCCAAGACGAGATCGGCCACGCCCACCTGCTGTACATGGTCGCCGCCGACATGGGGGTGAAGACCCGCACCGAGATGCTCGAAGACCTGTTCGTCGGTCGGTCACGGTTCCACAACGTGTTCCACTACCAGGCGGTCACCTGGGCTGATCAGGTCGCGATCGCATTCCTCGTCGACGCAGCTGCCTTCGCCAGCCAGCGGGCCGTCTTCGCCGAGTGCACGTACGGGCCGTACAAGCGGATCCTCAAGCGCATCGTGTCGGAGGAGGGCTTTCACATGCGGCACGGCGAGGAGATGCTGCTGCGTCTGGCCACCGGTACGCCGACGCAGCACGACATGTTCCAGGCTGCGCTCGATCGATGGTGGTGGCCTGCCGTGCAGCTGTTCGGCCCCGACTCGCCTCCGGGCGACACCGATCCCCTCATCCGCTGGAAGATCAAGTCGAAGCGCAACGAGGAGCTCCGGGCCGCCTACGTCCAGAAGTACGTGCCGCTGCTCCAGTCGTACGGATTCGAGATCCCCGATCCCGAGCTGCACCAAGATGCCGACGGCACGTGGGTGCCCGGCGAGATCGACTGGGAGCCGCTGAAGGCGACCATGCGTCAGGGCGGGCCCGACTCGGCTCGCCGCATCAAGACCGCCGCCGACAACTGGGCCGACACCGCCTGGGTTCGCGAGGCGCTCGCATGATCGCCGGCGAACCCAGTGTCCTCGACGCCGCGTTGCTGGAGTCCTCGACATCGTCGCTCACCCCCGACATGCTCGATGCGCTCCGAGCGGTTCACGATCCGGAGTATCCCGACATCTCGATCGTCGACCTCGGCCTCGTCGAAACGGTGATCGCGCTCGACGGGCAGGTCACCGTCGGACTCATCCCGACCTTCTCCGGGTGTCCGGCGTTGGCCATGATCGCCGACGATGTGCGAGCCGCCGTCGAATCAGTCGATCGCGTCGTGAGCTGCCAGGTCGAGTGGTTGCCGTCGCCTGTGTGGGCTCCCGAGCGGATGAGTCAGACCGCTCGGAAGCAGCTCGAGAGCTACACGGTGGTGCTGCGGGGGCGAGATGGCTCGCTTCGCTGCCCGGTGTGTGGGAGCTCTGACGTGAACGAACAGTCAATGGCCGGGCCCACTCGCTGCCGTTCGGTCAGCTGGTGCGATTCGTGCCGAAATCCAGTCGAGGTGATGCGGTGAGCATCACGAGCAGGAGGGTGATGCGGTGAGCATGACGAGCAGGAGGGTGAGGCGATGAAGGTGTACGAGGTCTTCTTGAAGAAGGCGGGGAAAGACGAGTTCCGTCACGCCGGGTCGCTCGAGGCTGCCGATGACGAGTTGGCACAGCTGCTCGCCCGCGACACGTACTGCCGTCGCGGCGAGGGTGCTGAGATGTGGTTGGTCGAGCGAGCACATGTCCTCGTGGCCGACCCCGACCTGCTCGCCGTCACCGTCGACCTGCCCCACCGCGCCAATGACGGCGCCATGGTCGCCGAGCATCGGCGGTTGCAGCGTGAAGGCGCTGCCGCTGGCACCACCGAAGGAGCAACGTCATGAGCATCGACCACGACGGCAGCGAGTTCAGCGCTGGTGCCGCAGAGTTCCTCCTCGCGTTCGCTGACGACGAGCACATGGTCGGTGCTCGCCACACCGCGTGGATCGGCCTGGGGCCGTTCCTCGAGGAAGACCTGGCGTTCTGCTCGATCGCCCAGGACGAACTGGGTCACGCCATCGGGCTCTACGAGTTGCTGCTTCGCAATGCCGGGCGCGACCCTGCGGCCGAACTCGACGCGTTCGCGGTCCTCCGTGAAACGGCCGACTATCGGAGCAGTCACCTCGCCGAGGTCGAGTGCTCTGACTGGGCGGACTCGCTCGTCCGACACTGGCTGTACGACCGTGCCGAGGCCCGTCGATGGGAAGCGTTGGCCGACTCGTCGCACACCGGTGTCGCGGCGCTGGCTGCGCGAGCGAGGAGTGAAGAGCGCTTCCACCTGGATCACGCCGAGCGGTTCATGGGACGGGTGGCCGGAACGCCCCAGATCGCAGCGGCTGTCGCCCGACTGCTGCCGCTCGCGATCGGTGCATGGGCGCCGGTCGCCGGGGAGGAGGCAGCACTCGCCGAGGGGATCATGAGCGCGTCGTCGGCCGAGCTCGCCGTCCGATGGGAATCCGACGTCCGAAGCGACACCGAACGGTGGGGGCTCAGCATCGGCTGGCCTGATGCTGCCGACACCTCGGTCGCCGCACACGCCGACCGGTCGGTCCGCATCGAGGAGTTCGGTGCGTTCCACGAGGGCCTCACCGTGGTGCTGGCGCTCGACCCAGCTGCCACGTGGTGAGCTGCGTCTGACATCGGCCGCGCCCCGGCTCGTTCGCGCAAGTGCGCACCGAGCAACCTGTTCCCGATCCTCCCTGCCACCAACTGACTGGAGAACTCCATGGCCACCGCCACGCCCCTCTGCACCATCAGCGCCAAGCTGCAGTTCAACCCGATCGGCATGCTCGCGACCGGCATGAAGATCGACGTGCCGTTCGAGGGTACGGCCACGTCAGATCGCTGGGACGGGGAGTGGCAGGTCGCTGGCGTCGACTACGTCACCATCGGATCGGACGGAGTGCAGCACCTCGACATCCGCGGCCGGATCTCGAACGGCGAGCGCACGATCAAGTACTCGGCGATCGGTCGTGGCACCAACGACACCGGCCCGATGGAGCTGCTCGTGTTCGAGACGGCCGACGAAGAGTTGAACGATCTCAACTCGACGGTCGCCGTGGCGTTCGGCTCGCTCGAGGGCAACAAGCTCACCCTCAACGTCGAAGCCCTGTCGGCCTGACCCCGCGTCATTTGCGTTCGGGGAGGGGGGCGGCGTAGTCGGACTCGGAGTCGAGGCCGAACGCCGTGTGGAGGGCGCGTGCAGCGCGCTCCATGTCGACCGCCGGAATGATGACCGACACCCGAATGGTCGAGGTCGAGATCATCTGGATGTTGACCTCGTCGTCGGCGAGCACCCGGAACATCTTCGCGGCGATGCCCGGCGACGACTTCATGCCGGCGCCCACGAGTGAGAGCTTGCCGATCGCGTCGTCGTGGGTGACGTCGCGGGCGTCGATCTCGGAAGCGACGCGCCGGACGACCTCTTCGGAGGCTGCCATGTCGGCCATCGGCATCGTGAAGCTGATGTCGGTGGTGCCGTCGGTCGACGTGTTCTGCACGATCATGTCGACGTTGACGTTCTGGTCGGCGAGCGCTTCGAACAGCGCCGCCGAGATGCCGGGCCGGTCGGGTACACCGAGCACGGTGACCTTCGCCTCGGTCATGTCGGTGACCACACCGGAGATGATCGGGTCCTCCACGGACGGCTCCTCGTTGCTGACGAGCGTTCCCTGCTCCCAGGTGAACGCAGAACGGACATGAAGCGGAACGTCGTGGTTCCGCGCGAATTCGACCGAGCGCATGGCGAGCACCTTCGAACCAGCTCCCGCCATCTCGAGCATCTCGTCGAAGTGGACGGTGCGCAGCTTGCGGGCCCGAGGCACGATGCGCGGGTCGGCGGTGAAGACGCCGGTGACGTCGGTGTAGATCTCGCAGGTGTCGGCACCCATCGCCCCGGCGAGCGCCGACGCCGTGAGGTCGGACGCGCCACGACCCATCGTCGTGATCTCCTTGTCGGTGCTCACGCCCTGGAAGCCGGCGATGACGGCGACCTTGCCGTCCTGGAGTGCCGATCGGACACGGTCGCCCTTCACCTCGACGATCTTCGCCTTGCGGTGGGCGGTGTCGGTGATGATGCCGACCTGACTCCCGGTGAAGCTGATCGCATCGATGCCGCGCTCGTGGAGCGCCATGGTGGTGAGGGCGGCGGTCTGGCGCTCACCGGTGGTGAGCAGCATGTCCATCTCGCGCCCAGACTGAGAGCGGGAGACGGAGTCGGCGAGGGAGATGAGGTTGTCGGTCGCCTTACCCATCGCCGACACGACGACGATCACGTCGTGTCCGCGGCGCCTCGTGATGGCGATGTTGTCGGCAACCGCCTTGATGCGATCGGGATCGGCCACCGAGGTGCCGCCGTACTTCTGGACGATGAGTCCCACGGGGACCGAAGACTACCTGGGCCATGTGGACTGCGCCCGACCCGTTTCCGATGGGCGTGGTCCCGGATTCATCCCAACCGTCGCCATCGTCGCCCGCGTCGGGCCGCTGACGACCAGCGGCACACGCGACGATCGCAATCCATATTCCCGCCGCCGCAGCCATGGTGAGAGTGAGTCGCATCCGATCCTCCGATCGGTTCAGGCCCGCCATGTCAAGTCGATGCCATGTTAGTAGAGGTCAGGGTCGCGTGTGGACCTGATCAAGAAGTTGGCTCGAACCCTGCGCAGGGTGAGCAGATGACCACGCTGCCGGGGTGGTCGTGGCGTCGGGTGTCGTCCAGACTGGTCCCATGAGCATCGTGAAGATCAACGCCATCACCATCCCCGAGGGCATGGGTGAGCAGCTCGAGTCGCGTTTCGCCGGTCGGGCCAAGATGGTCGAGCAGTTCGACGGGTTCGAGGACTTCCAGCTCCTGCGGCCGACCGAGGGCGAGTCGCGTTACTTCGTCTACACCCGCTGGGCCTCAGAGGAGGCCTTCCAGAACTGGATGCAGAGCCAGGACTTCGAGCGCGGCCATGCCTCGGCGCAGGCCGACGGCAACGACGACGGCCACGGCAGCCAGGCCCGCAAGCCCGTGGCGCAGGGTGCCGACCTGATGTCGTTCGACGTCGTCGAGCACGTCGTCAAGGGCGCCTGAGACTCGATTTCGCCGGTCACCGGCTCGACCATGTCGATCGCCCGTCGGCTCAGCTCAGATCGACGAGCGATCGAAACACTGCATGACGGACGTGGCCGTCATTGGTGAACTCGGCGATCTCCACCTGGGCGGTCATGCCTGGCTCGATCCATGTCGCGTCCCGTGCGATCGAACGTGGCGGCGGTGGATCGAACGGGCAGGTGTCGGTGGTCCGTTCGATCAGTGCGGCAGCGACGGATCGCAGCGACTCGTCGTCGAATCCGCTCCCCACGCCACCGGCGAATCGCAGCGCGTCGCTGCCATCGATGGAGGTGCCGAGCAGCAGCGCACCGAAAGTCGCCGACCGGGCGCCGGATCCGGCCGTGAACCCGCCGATCGGCAGCTCGACGATGCGGCGATGCTTGATCTTCAACCAATCGGCGCTGCGAACACCGACTCGATAGATCGAGTCAGCTCGTTTCGCCATGACGCCTTCGAGTCCGAGTTCGGCGGTCGCAGCCACCAGCGCGGCGCCGTCGTCGTGCGCTTCGGGCACCGACCAGTGCGCGCCGGTTTCGAGCAGCTGGCCGAGCAGGCGACGGCGATCGAGGTAGCTGAGACCAGTTGTCGGCGTGTCGTCGACAGCGAGGACGTCGAACACCTGGAATGACAGCCGGCCCACAGCGTCAGGCGTTGCGGGCGAAGTTCCGGGCCGACCGTGCCGGCGCTGCACGAGGTCGAAGCTCGGCCGTCCATCGGCCCCGAACACCACCACTTCTCCATCGAGTACCGCTGACGACGCGTTGATCGAGTCACCGATCGTCAGCAGCTCGTTCCATCGTTCGCTCACGTCGTGGCCGCCGCCGCTCTGTACACGGACTCGCTCGCTGTCGACGTGGACGAGGGCTCGGTGACCGTCCCACTTGATCTCGTACGCCCACCGTCCGTCGTCGGGGTCCTCGGGAAGCGATCCGAGCGTCGCCTTCATCGGCGCGATCGGAAACGTCAGCGTCATCGCCGATCCTGACGCACCGTCAGTCGGGGACGCGGGACGAGAGCACGCCGCTCGCTTCGAGCCGACCGAGGCGGCCGTCGTCGTAGCCGAGTTCCGCGAGCACGGCACGGTTGTCTTCGCCGCGATAGCGGGGCGAACCGCCGGTACCCACGCCGGGGGCGTCGGAGAACTTCCACGGGGCATTGGGGACGCGCACGGTTCCGCCCGACCGGTCATCGACGGTCACGATCGCGCCGCGGTCGGCCGCCCAGTCGGTGTCGGCGAGTGCACCCGGCTCGCGGACGCGGCCCATGGCGAGTCGATGGTCGTGGAGGCGCTCCTCCATCTGATCGGCGTCGGGAACGGTTGCGGCCCAGTTGCGGACGATCTCGATCAGCTCGTCAAGGCGTTCGAGTCGGTCGGCGACGTCGGCGAATCGCGGATCGTCGAGGAGTTCCGGGCGATCCATGGCGCCGACGAACAGGTCGAACGTGCCGCGCTCTGCGGGGTGCCCGCTGACCAGCACACGTTCGCCATTCGCCACGGTGAGCACCGGGTAGTCGTCGGGACGGAAGCTCCGGATCCAATTGGTGTCGGCCTCGCCGTCCCACAGCAGGTCGTGGAGGTGCTCGTTGACGTACAGCATCGTCTCGGCCATCGAGATGTCGATGTGCTGGCCCCGTCCCGTTCGCTCACGTTGGAGCAGAGCTGCGAGCACGGCGGTGGCGGCCTCCATGCCGGCGTAGACGTCCGCATGGCTCGAAGGATCCTTCGTCGGTTCACGCCCCCGCCGGGCCTGCATCGCGATCACACCCGACTCTGCTTCCACGACGGGCGCATAGGCGCGCCGACCAACCCAGGGTCCGGTCTGTCCGTAGCCGGAGATCGACGCGAGCACGATTCGCGGGTTGCGATCGACCAACACGTCGAATCCTGCGCCGAGCCGAGCGAGCACGCCGGGGCGGTAGTTCTCGAGCACCACGTCGGCCGTCTCGACGAGGTCGAGGAAGACCTCGACGCCGTCGGGAACCGACAGGTCGAGACTCACGTTGCGCTTGCCGACGTTCTGCTGAACGAAGTACGTCGCCATGCCCTTCCGCCTCGGTGCCGAGAACCGTGTCAAGTCGCCGCTGGGCGGTTCGATCTTGATGACCTCGGCTCCGAGGTCGCAGAGCATCCGACCGCAATGCGGACCCGAGAGCACGCGCGTGAGATCGAGGACGCGGGTTCCGGCCAGTGGGGTGGCACCGTCAGCGGTCGCAGGCATCGTCGACATCGTCGCGTGTCGACCGCGTGGCTCGCGCATCGGGGTGCCCCAGCGGGCGGTGTCAGCCCGTGGTCGACGATGGCGATCGGGTCGGAGCGTCGAGGTCGGCCATCTCGAACTGGAGCTTCGCGATCGTCGGGTTCCGCACGATCTGCTCGAGTGTCTCGTTGCGATGCGGGCCATCGCTGCCCACGGCTTCGCCGTCGTCGCTTGCGCCGCCGGCGTCGCTCTCACCGAGGCGAGTGCCCGGAAGTCGGAAGGCGAGCAACGCACCGATCAGGGCGGCGACACCGCCGGCCAGCACCGCCCCGCGGAAGCCGGTGATCGTGCCGTCGGCGTAGATCTCGTCGACCTCGGCACGGGCCGAATCGGGCACGTCGAGCTCGGCGAGCGCATCGGCATTGGCCGACTCCAGCGGACGTTCCAAGGCATCGGCGACCTCGGCCTGCAGGTCGGTCGGCAAGGTCGTGGAATCGGCGACCTGGCGTTCGATCGAGCCGAGCGCCACGCTGAGGATCACGGTCCCGATGACGGCGGTACCGAGCGCCATGCCGAGGTTCTGGGCGGTGCCCTGTAAGCCTGACGCCTCGGAGGCCTCGTCTTGTTCGACGCCCGACAGGATCAGGTTGGGGAGCTGGCCGGCGATCAGCCCGATGGCGAGGCCACCCACGAGCAGCCCCGGCGCCAGGTCGGTTCCGGCGGCATCGGAGTCGAGATCGCTCGCCAGCAGGAATCCGCCGACGAACAGGAGCACGAGCCCTGCCTGGATGATCGTGCGGGGTGGGATCTTCTTGCCGAGCGGCGGGGTGAGCGTCGAGGTGGCCAACACCCCGACCGACAGGGGAAGCAGGGTGAGGCCGGTCTCGAAGGCCGTGAACCCCAGGACCGACTGGGTGAACAGCGGCACGAGGAACAGCAGCCCGGCTTGGGCGAAGGTCTGGGTCGAGAGGATCGGCAGGCCGGCGTTGATCGCCCGGTGCCGGAAGATCGAAGGGTGCATCAAGACCGGGAGGCCGGCCCGTTCGCGCCGAGCCGACACGACCCAGAAGGTGATGAGGATCACGACGCCCAGCGCGATCGACCCCATCACGAACGGATCGGACCAGCCCCGCGTCGAGGTCTGCAGCACGCCGTACACGACGAGTGCGAGCCCGCTCGCCGACAGGGCGACACCGCCGAGGTCGAGCTTTGGTCGGGGCGTGACCGGCGGCGCGTCGACCAGTTTCGGGGAGGCCAGGAGGACGATCACGACGATCGCCGCCTCGGCCGCAAACGCCACCCGCCATGAAAGTTCGGTCGTGAGCCAACCACCGATGAGGGGCCCGAATGCGGCGCCGGCAGCGGCGACGCCGAACAGCACGCCGTAGGCCGATGCCCGGGTCGGGCCGGCGAAGTTGGCACGAACCAGTGTGTTGATCGCCGGCACGATGAGCGCAGAGCCGAGCCCCTCGAGCACCGACCACCCGATGATCAGCACGAGCAGGTTCGGGGCCACCGCAGTCATGGTGGTGCCGATGCCGTAGACCACGAGCCCGATCCGGAACGCCTGCTTGGGCCCCCAGATGTCGCCGAGCTTGCCGCCCGTGAGCATGAACGCTGCCATCGTCAGCGTGTAGAGCGTGATGGCTGACTGGACGCCACCGACGGTCGTGTTGAGATCTTCGACGAGCGCCGAGATCGAGACGTTCATGATCGTCGTGTCGACGACGTAGATGAACATCGCCGCAGCGAGGATGCCGAGGACGACCTTCGAGCCGGTTTCGATCGAGCTCGCCCCGGCCGGCTCGGGCGTCTCGCTCACTCCCTCAGTTGACGCATCGTGTTCTGGCACGCACGGAGCGTACCGAACACGTGCGAAGTCAGCGGGTACGTCGGTCGTCGCCGGACACACTGCGTCTCGTAGGGTCGCGTCGTGCACGACGATCGCGACCTGATCGAGAAGCGCATCGACCGCGAGGTGTGGGAACGGGTGCTGCCGCTCGTGTACGCCGATCGTCGGTCGCTGGCGGTCACCGCAGGGCCGACCTGCGACGACCAGTCACCGTTCAGCGTCGGCACCGCGTGGGGAGCTCCGTGGGACACGACCTGGTTCATCCTCAGCGGAGAACTCCCCGACGCCTGGCGCGACATCGTGGCCGGGCGCGCCGACCGTCGCATCGAGGCGGTGATCGACCTCGGATTCGACCAGGCGCCAGCGGGGTTCCAGGCCGAGGGCACCGTGGTCGACCTCGAGACCAGGCGACCACACCACGGCATCCACCCCAGGCGAACTCATCACACGATCGCCCGGCCCGGCGAGCGGGTCGCTGCCGACGTCGAGGTGGTCGTCGAGGCGGCCTCGAACCCGAGCTTCCCCCAGTTCACTCCGTCGCAGCAGGGTCGGCAGGCAACCGCATCATCCGCGCCGATCTATGAGTTCCGGCGGGCCGATCTCGTGTTGGTCGACATCGAGGCCGAAGCCCTCGTTCACGACCTCGACGTGTGTGACCGTGCGATGCGAGCGTTGGAACTCGACGACCCCCACCGACACCGGCTGCGCGCCGGCATCGTCGATGCGCTCGACGCGCTTCCCGACGTCGAGCGCTCCCGCCGTCGGCTCGAACCCCTGCTCCCATCGCCCGGCGCACCCCCCGGACGCCATCGCATGATCGCCACCGGACACGCTCACATCGACACCGCTTGGCTGTGGCCCATTCGTGAGACGGTCCGCAAGTGCACCCGAACCTTCTCGTCGGCCGTCGAGCTGATGGACGTCGACCCCGACTATCGCTTCTCGTGTTCGCAGGCGCAGCAGTACGCGTGGATCGAGGAGCGGCATCCCGAGCTGTTCGCCGCGGTCGGCGAGCGAGTCGAGCGCGGTCAGTGGATCCCCGTGGGCGGCATGTGGGTCGAGGCCGACATGAACCTGCCCTCGGGCGAGAGCCTCGCCCGGCAGATCGTATTCGGGCAGCGGTACTTCGAGCAGCATTTCGGACGACGGTGCACCGAGGTCTGGATCCCCGACGTCTTCGGCTATCCGGCTGGCCTCCCGCAGCTGTTCGCCGCCGGGGGGATGACCCGCTTCGTCACCCAGAAGCTCTCGTGGAACAAGCAGAACCGTTTCCCGCACCACACCTTCCAGTGGGAGGGGCTCGATGGCACACAGGTCCTCACCCACTTCCCACCGGTCGACACGTACAACGCCGAGATCACGCCGGGCGATGTGGCCCACGCCAACCGTCGGTTCCTCGAACACGGCTGGAGCTCGGTGTCGCTGATGCCGTTCGGCCACGGTGACGGCGGTGGCGGCCCGACCCGCGAGATGCTCGAGCGCGCCCACCGGCTCGAGGCGCCGATCGCCGGTGGGGTGCTCGACGCCTCGATCGAGCTGGGGGCACCGAGCGACGTGTTCGATGCGATCGAGCGAGAGATCGCCGCTGGCGCCGACGTGCCGGTCTGGCGCGGCGAGCTCTACTTCGAGACGCACCGGGGCACACTCACGTCCCAGCTGAAGACGAAGCTCGGCAACCGGCGATGCGAACGACTGCTGGTCGAGGCCGAGCTGTGGGCGGCCACCCTCGCCGAGCCGATCGATCTCGATCGCCACTGGACCGAGGTCCTCACCCAGCAGTTTCACGACATCCTGCCCGGCTCGTCGATCGCCTGGGTCCATGACGACGCCGAGGAGGTGTTCGAGCGCATCAGCGCCGAGCTCGAGGGAACGATCGAGCGGCTGGTGGGTCGATTGGCCAACGGCTCCCTCAGCGACGTCGGAGAGGCGGGCCTGAGCGTCGTCAACGCCGCCGACGCTGTCGTCGACGGGGTGGTCGTCGTCGACGCTCCTCGACGTGGGTTGCCGGTCACCGCCCAGCGTCTCGCCGACGGTGATGTCGCTGTTGCGCTCACCGCGCCGCCGCTCGCGGTCACTCCCGCGGCCATCACCTCGGTGGCCGATCGGGTCGTCACGACTTCCACTTCGCTCACCAACGATCATGTCGCCGTACGGCTCACCGCCTCCGGCGAGATCGAGTCGATGATCGATCTGGCGAGTCGACGTGAGCTCGTTCCGCACGGTCGTCGGGCGGCGACGGTGGAGCTGGCCGCCGACCACCCCGTCGAGTACGACGCGTGGGATCTCGAACGCTGGACCAGGCCAAGCGGTCGAGCCGTCGGGGCGACAGAGCTGCGTGTCGTCGATGCTGGTCCACTCGTCGGGCGCATTCGTGCCCTGCGCCGGTTCGGGTCCTCGGACCTGATCGTGACCTATGAGCTTCGCGCCGGTGAGCGCGAACTCCGCATGCTCGTCGACCTCGACTGGCACGAGTCCGAACACCTGTTGTCGATGTCGTTTCCCCTCGACGTGCGTGCGAACACAGCCAACTGCGATGTCCAGTTCGGCGTGGTCGATCGGCCGACCCACCCGTCGTCGCCGTGGGACGCCGCCAAGTTCGAGGTGTGTGCGCACCGGTTCGTGTCGGTCGCCGAGCCGTCGTTCGGCGTGGCGGTCATGAACGACGGCCGGTTCGGGCACCACCTGTTCGACGGTGGTGTCTCGGTGAGCCTCGCCCGATCGGCCCGCTACCCCGATCCAATGGCCGACCTCGGCCGACATCGTCGGCTCATGCTCGCCGTCCGGCCCCATGATGGTGACCTCGCCGCCGTACGCGCCGCAGCGAGTCGTCTGCAACAACCGGCGCGGCTGATCGACGCACCCATCGATGGTCGAGTCGACCCGTCACCTTCCGGCCCGCTCGTCGAGATCCGGGGTGAGGGGATCGAGATCGACGCGGTGAAGCTCGCCGACGACGGCTCGGGTGAACTCATCGTCCGGTTTCACGAGCACGTCGGCGACCGTCGAGCGGTCAGCGTCGTCCCTCGCCATCGCCTCGAACGCGCGTGGCGCTGTGATCTGCTCGAGACGACGACGTCGGCGATCGAGGTCGGCGATGGCACGGTCGAGTTGACGCTCCGCCCGTTCGAGCTCGTCACGCTCCGGTTGGCGACGGCCTGACGCCCCCAGGCTCAGGTGTTGCCGAGCGCAGGATCCTGCAGCGCGCTGGCGAGATCGATACGCCGGAGTTCGACGGTGCGCGCCGACGCTTGGACCAGTTCGAGCCGTTGGGCCTGCTCGGCGTCGGTTCGCAGCGCCACGTCCTGATCGAGTGCGGCGCGAAGTGTTGTGATCATCACCCCGACTCGCCGGTAGGCCTGTGCGGCCGGCTCGGAGCGAGTCGTCGAGGCGATCGCCTCGGCGCGCGCTTCGAGTTCGATCATGCGTGAGGCGATGGGCGGCCACGTCTGGAGCAACAGACTCGGGTCGATGGTGCGCAGCACCTGCATCGTCCCCTGATCGTGGACCCAGCGTGCTCCAGCGATCAGTTCCGATTGTGGTGTGACACCCGCTGGTGCCGCTGCCGCTTGTCGGCGCGAGCGTCCGGCGGCTGCGACCAGGACCGCCGTCAGGAGTGCCCCGGCCAGCGCGATCAACAAGACGATCCACAGCGTGTTGTCGCTGTCCTCGCCGTCGTCGGGTTCGGGTTCGGGTTCGGGGGCTGGCTCGGGCTCGGGCTCGGGTTCGGGGGCTGGCTCGGGCTCGGGCTCGGGTTCGGGGGCTGGCTCGGGCTCGGGGGCTGGCTCGGGCTCTGGCTCGGGAGCACCCTCAACGGTGGTCTCGGGGCCTGACCCAGGGAGCTCGATCGGGCTGTCGCTCGAGCACGCCGACACCACCAGCAGGCCGCTTGCGAGGAGCGCGAGACATGCCTTTCCTCGGTGGGTGCGGGGCGACGCAGGGAGTGCGGAACGGGCGGTCATCGGGTGGTCTCCGTGTGCATCTCCGACAGTGTGGTCAGGAACAACCACGCGGGCAAGCCAAATCGCTACGTTGAGTGGTCGACGCCATGACCAACTCATCGACGCCACCCACGACATCGCTCGGCACGCAGGGCGAGGAGCCCGAGCGCCACTCTGTGTGGCGCGCCGTCCGTCTCGTGCTGCTCGGGGTGGCTCAGGTGGCATCGCTGCTGATCGCCAGCTGGCTCTTCAGCGGCGTGCGGGTGTCGGGCCTCGGGGCCGCGACGGTGGCGATCGCTGTACTCGCGGCGATCAACGCACTGGTGTGGCCGGTGGCCGTACGACTCACCGCACCGCTCATCGGTCTCACGGTCGGCCTCTTCACCTTCGTGCTCAACGGCCTGGCGGTACAGCTGGTCGGCACCCTCGTCGAGGGGTTCATCGTCGACTCCTTCTGGTGGGCGCTTCTCGTGGCGCTGGTGCTCACGATCGTCAACGTGTCGATCGGTGGGCTCCTCCACATCGACGACGATCACGTGTGGCGTCAGCGTGTCGCCAGGCGGCTGCTCAGACGACGGGGGCACATCGAGCACACCGACGTACCCGGCGTGCTCTTCATCCAGATCGATGGCCTCGGTGCCGATGTACTGCGTGATGCGATCGCCTCCGGGCACGCACCCACGCTTGCCGGGATGGTCGCGCGTGGCACGCACGAGGTGCTCGACTGGGAGTGCGACTTGTCGTCCCAGACCGGGGCCATGCAGGCCGGCATCCTCCTGGGCGACAACACCGACATGCCGGCGTTTCGATGGTTCGAGAAGTCGACCAGGCGCGTCATGGTGTCGAACCGTCCCGCCGACGCCGCAGAGCTCGAGGAGCGACAGTCGAGCGGCAGGGGCCTCTTGGCCGACGGCGGGGTGTCGCGGGCCAATGTGTTCTCGGGCGATGCCGACGACGCGATGCTCACGTTCAGCCGCCTCCGCGATCGCAGCGGCGCGAGCGATCGGTCGTCGCTCATCGTCGCCACCCCGTACGCACTGACCCGCATCATCGTGCTCGCCATCGTCGAGATCGTTCGCGAGCGGCGTGAGGCCCGACGTGCTCGCCGCCACGATGTGCAGCCTCGCATGCATCGCGGTGGTTCGTACCCGTTCCTCCGGGCGGGGGCGACGGTCGCGCTGGCCGAACTGACCCAGGCGATGCTGGTGGCCGACATCGTGCGCGGCGTGCCGTCGGCGTACGTCGACTTCGTTGGCTACGACGAGGTGGCGCATCACTCCGGGATCCGCTCACCCGATGCGTTCGACACCTTGGAGCGGACCGACGATCAGCTCCGACGACTGTTCTCCGTGATCCCGTCGGCGCCTCGTCCGTACCACGTCGTGATCCTGTCGGATCACGGTCAAACCCAGGGAGCGACGTTTGCGCAGCGATACGGCGAGACGCTCGCCGAGGTCGTGCACCGACTCGCTCGTCAACCGGTCGACGCGCCGGTCGCCGTTGCTGAGGGGTGGCACAACGTCAACGGCATGCTGACCGATGTGGCCTCGACGTCGTCGGTGCTCGGTACGACCGTCCGACGGGCGACCAAGTCGCACACGGTCGGCGACGAGGTCCGACTCGGGCCCCACGACGACGGCGACGACGAGATCCACGATGGCGACATCGTCGTGCTGGCCTCGGGCAACCTCGGTCTCGTGTCATTCGCTCGCCTCCCCGGTCGAGCGACGCTGCAGTCGATCGATCAGCGTCATCCAGGTCTGGTGACCGGCCTCGTCGGCCATGAGGGAGTCGGGTTCGTCATGGTTCGTGACGCTCACGACGGGGACCTGGTGATCGGTGCGCGCGGCACTCACCGACTCGATGATGGTCAGGTGATCGGTGACGATCCACTGGCCCCGTTCGGGCCGAATGCGGCGCAGCACCTCCGCCGTACCGCGTCGTTCTCGAACTGCCCCGACCTTCTGGTCAACAGCTTCTACGACGCCGACACCGACCAGGGGGCAGCGTTCGAGGAGTTGATCGGCTTCCACGGCGGACTGGGCGGCGCCCAGAGTCGTCCGTTCATCCTCGCACCGACGGCGTTCGAGCACCCCGGCGAGCCGATCGTCGGCGCCACCGCCGTCCACGAGCTGTTCAGCACCTGGCTGGCGTCGATCAACCCCGACGCCGCCGACGACGCCACGCACTGATTCCGTTCTCGTGCGCTGTTGTGCGGCTCTGGCACGCAGTCGTGCACGAGATCGCGGAGGGGGGGCGATCAGGCCGGGGTGAGGTGGCGGAGCGCCGCCATCGCATACATCGACACGCCCGAGATCATCGCCGACTCCTCGAAGAACACGCGGTTCGAGTGGTTCGGTGCAGCCGTCGCCAGGTCGTGATCGTGCGGGGTTGCGCCGAGGAACACCATCGAGCCGGGCAGTTCGTCGAGGACGTAGCTGAAGTCTTCGGCCCCCATGATCGGGTTGGGAAGCCGAACGGCACGTCCGCCGCCAGCGCCGGCCACCTCATTCGCGAGGTCGAGGGAGAAGTCGGCGAACCGGTCGTCATTCGTCGTGACGGGGTAGCCGATGTCGAGATCGACGACGACCTCGCAGCCGTGGGCGTCGCCGACGCCGTTGGCAACCCGCTTGATGTTGTCGTGGATCGTTCGGCGTGTGGCCTCGCTCGTGGCGCGGACGGTGCCCTCGATGTCGGCCGCTTCGGGAATGACGTTGTTGGTCGTCCCCGCCGTGATGCGGCCCACGGTGACGACACCCGGATCGAACACGTTGATCGTCCGCGTGACCATCGTGTTCAGGGCCTGCACGATCTCACAGGCGACCGGCACGGGGTCGACGGCCCGGAACGGTTCACTCGCGTGGCCGCCCTTGCCGATCACCCGCACCCGGAACGTGTCGGCCGACGCCATGATCGGGCCGCCCCTCGTGGCGAACCAGCCGGTCGGCATCGTCGATGTGATGTGGATCGCGAAGGCCGCATCGATCGGCGATGCCTCTCCCGACACACGGGCGGGAACGTCGAGCAGACCCTCGTCGAGCATGAACCGTGCGCCGTGGTGGCCCTCCTCGCCCGGCTGGAACATGAAGGCGACCCGGCCGTGCAGCTCGTTCGTTCGCTCGCTCAACACGCGAGCCGCGGTGGCCAACATCGCCGTGTGAGCGTCGTGGCCGCAGGCGTGCATGGCGCCGTCGACGCGCGACTCGAACTCGAGTCCGGTGTCTTCGGGCATGTCGAGTGCGTCCATGTCGCCCCGCAACAAGATCGTTGGACCGGGGTGGTCGCCCTCGAGTAGAGCGACGACACCGCTCGTCGATTCGTGCAGCGTGACGTCGAGAGGGAGATCCTCGAGGTCGGCGAGCACCGCATCGCGCGTCTTCGGGAGCTCGTTGCCCAACTCCGGCCAACGGTGGATCTCGCGTCGGAGCGACGTCGTGCGCTCGAAGAATCCGGTGGCGTGGTCGAGGACCGACACCACCTGATCGTCAGCCGGTGGCGTCGCTCCGTTCTGCATGCAGGGACCCTACGTCTTCCGCCCCGATGAATCGAGTGCCCACGGTCGAGGTGAACCCAACACGCCACGACCCACAGGAGACAACACCATGAGCATGTTCGGCGCCAATCCCGACGAACTCCAAGCACTCGGCGGCACCCTTCGGCGCCAGATCGCTGCGGTCGACGAGATCATCCGATCGGTCGACGGCCCAGTCAATGGCATCGCCTGGACCGGCCCGGCCCGCGAGCGATTCCTCGAGGAGTGGAACGGCTCGTTCCAGACCGCACTCGGTCGCCTGAACGAAGCGTTCGAGGCCGCTGGGGCCGACTGTGTCAATCGGGCCGACGGCCTCCGCGCCGTGATGGGCGTCGGCTGATCGCAGCCCCCTGTCGGCCCGGCTGGGCCCGTCCGGTGCGACCCGGACCTATCCTGGCCGGGTGGCCGAGGACGTAACCACGAACTTGTTGTCCGCGTTGCGTCCCGTCACCGACGCGATCGGGGCGCGGATCGTGCCGCCGAGCGAGGCCGAGGCGGCCGACATCCCGATCGAGTGGGAAGGCCGGACCGTCGCCCACGTTCGACTGCCACCACTGCACGGCGCGCTCGACCGGCTCATCGAACAGGTCGAGAACGAATTGGGTGGACGGCTGCCGTTGCTCCCACGCGCCGAGAAGCAGAAGGCGATCAGGCTGCTCGACGAGCGCGGCGCCTTCATCCTGCGCCGAGCGGTCGAAGACGTGGCCGACGCGATGGGTGTCAGCCGCATCACGGTCTACAACTATCTCAACGCGATCCACCGGACGGGCTGACCAATGATCCCCGACGAGTCGATCACGACATCAGCGACGGCCGACACCGAACCGGCAGCCACGCCGTCGGCGAACTCGGTGTCGCCCTGCTCGAAGCGTCGCGTCGAGGACTTCGACGTCGTGGCGTTCGACGCCGACGACACCCTGTGGGTCAGCGAAGACACCTTCCAGCGGACCGAGGCTCGCTTCGCCGAGCTCATCGATCCGTATGCGCCCGAGGGCATCGACGTCCTCGATGCCCTCCACGCCACCGAGCGCGACGACGTGCCGATCCAGGGCTACGGCGTCAAGGCCTTCACCATCTCGATGGTGCGCGCCGCAGTCCGGATGACCGACGGTGCCGTTCCGTCGTCGGTCATCGGCGAGATCGTCGACATGGGCCAGCAGATGCTGATCGAGCCCGTCCATCTGCTGCCCGGGGTTGCTGAGACGCTGCACCGAGTCGGACTCGAGGTGCGGCTCGCGTTGATCACGAAGGGCGACCTGGTGCACCAACTCCGCAAGGTCGAGACGTCGGGGCTCGCCCACCACTTCGCCGACGTCGAAGTCGTCCGCGAGAAGGACCCCGAGGTCTACCGCCGCATCATGCAGCGCATGGGCGTGCCGGCCGATCGGTTCCTCATGGTCGGCAACTCGGTCAAGAGCGACGTGCTTCCGGTCGTGGCGATCGGCGGTCACGCCGTCCACGTGCCGTATCACCTCACGTGGGAACTCGAGCAGGTCGACGAGCACGACGAGGACGTCGTCGAGCTCGACTCGATCTCTGAGCTGCCCAACTGGCTCGGCCTCTGAGCCTGCGCCGGTCTGCGGTCAGAGACGACGGAGCTTCACACGCTCGACGCGGTGATCCTTGCGTTTGTGCAGGATCAGCGAGGCGCGTTCTCGAGTCGGCTCGATGTTCTCGACGAGGTTGCGTCCGTTGATCTCTGCCCAGATCCGGTGCGCCACGTCGGCGGCCTGCTCGTCGGTCAGTTCGGCGTAGTGGCGGAAGAAGCTGTCGGGCTCCTGGAACACCGATTCGCGCAGCGCGAAGAACCGCTCGACGTACCAGCGCTCGATGTCGGATTCGTGGGCGTCGACGTAGATCGAGAAGTCGAAGTAGTCGCTCACGAACTCGGTCGTGGCACCCTCGCCCGACGACGGTCCGGTCTGTAGCACGTTGAGTCCCTCGAGGATCACGATGTCGGGCCGCTCGATGACCACCCGTTCGTCGGGAACGATGTCGTAGACGACGTGGCTGTACACCGGTGCCTCGACCCGCTCGGCGCCGCTCTTGATCTCACGCAACACTCGGAGGAGTTCACGGGTGTCGTACGACTCGGGGAACCCCTTGCGGGCCATGATGCCCCGCTCCTCGAGGACGGCATTGGGGTACAGAAACCCGTCGGTCGTGACGAGGTCGACCTTCGGATGGTCGGGCCACTGAGCGAGCAAGGTCTGCAGAATGCGCGCGAAAGTGCTCTTGCCGACGGCGACCGAGCCAGCGACGCCGATCACGTACGGCACCTTCGGCGAGATCGACCCGAGGAATGTGGCGCTCACCTTGTGGAGGTCCTGCGTCGCGTTGACGTAGAGATTGAGGAGGCGCGAGAGCGGGAGGTACACCGCCGCGACCTCATCGAGATCGATGCGTTCGTTGATGCCGCGCAACCGATCGAGCTCGGGGGCTCGCAGCGTCATCGGGGTGGCGGCGCGCAGGTCGGCCCACTCCTCTCGCGAGAACTCGAGGTAGCGGCTCGCCGTCTGGTCGACGGTCGTCGTCTCCACGACAGGCGACGATAGACCCCGCGGTGCAGCGTCACCATGTTGCGGGGCCGTCGCGCTGGTCGCCCCTACGATCGAACCGTGGCGTCGACCGAGCCAGAGGCGCAGCGCAAGGAGCGCGGCGCGTGGTACACCCCGCCCGCGTTGGTCGACCTGTTGCTCGAAGCGGCACTCGACCCGTCGTGGGTGTCGGAGCGCGGGGGTGCGTGGCGGGTGATCGATCCAGCGTGCGGCGACGGACGATTCCTCGCCCGAGCCGACGAGCTGCTGCGTGAACTCGGCGTGACCCACATCGAACTCGTCGGGATCGACATCGACGCAGGCGCTGCCGATGCGGCCCGGCGCCGATGCCCGTCAGCGACCATCGTGCACGGCGACGCGCTGGTCGGAACGACGCTCGACATCGCACCCTTCACCCCGGAACGGGGGCCGTTCGACCTCGTCGTCGGCAATCCGCCGTTCCTCTCACAACTCGCGGCGTCGACCGCACGCGGTGGAGCGAGCCGCCACGGTGGCGGCCCGTACGCCGATGCCGCCGTCGAGTTCTTGGCGCTGGGGTCACGGCTGGTCGACCAGAGCGGTGGCCGGCTCGGCTTCGTGCTGCCCCAGTCGTTGCTGGCCGCTCGCGATGCCGCCGACGTCCGGCGATCGATCGACGAGCGAGCCACGCTCAGTTGGTCGTCGTGGACCGGGGCTCGCGACTTCGACGCCCAGGTGGTCACGTGCGCGCTGCTCTTCGAGTTCGGCGGCGAGGCTCCCCGACGCCGGAGCAGTGGGAGCTGGGCGGTGGTCGTGACCGAGCGGCTCGGGGTGCCGCCGGTGCCCGATGCGATGTCGACGAACGGCAGCGGCGTCGTGCTCAGCGACCTCGGTTGGATCAACGCCAACTTCCGGGACGAGTACTACGGGATGATCCCGGCGGTCGACGATCACGACCGTGGTCCGCCGCTCGTGACCAGCGGACTCATCGACCCCGGACGATGCCGGTGGGGCGAGCGACGGGTGCGGTTCGCCAAGCGGAACTTCGAGGCGCCCCGCATCGACATCGATGCGCTCGACGATCGGATGAGAGCGTGGGCCGAACGTCGACTCCGGCCGAAGGTGCTCATCGCCAACCAGACCCGGATCCTCGAAGCCGTCGCCGACCCGGCCGGCGAGTGGTTGCCCGGGGTGCCCGTCGTGTCGGTGTATCCGGGTGACCCCCAGACGGTGTGGGAGATCGCCGCAGTGCTCACGTCGGCGTCGGCGTCGGCGTGGGCATGGCACGAGCGCGGCGGCACGGGCCTGTCGGCGAACGCGATTCGAGTCGGCCCCGTGATGCTCGGCGAGTTGCCGTGGCCGTCCGGGCCGCTCGACGCAGCGGTGGCGTGTTTGCGAGCGGGTGACCTGGCCGGATGCGGTCGGGCGGTCGACCGGGCGTACGGCGTCGACGCCGACGAGGCGGCTGCGCTCGCCGCGTGGTGGCTGCCGCTGGTCGGTTCGTGACCGAGCCGAAACGCAGCGATGTAGCCGACGGCACGCTGCAGCGCGTTCTGCTGGCCTGGTCGGGCTGCGAGACTGTGAGCATGGCGGAGCCGACACCACACGACCAGCCTGGAGTCTTGGTGCGGCGCGGTCGGCGCACCGCAACGGTCGGCGCGGTACTGGCTGGCGTACTCGCCCTCGGTGCTGCTGCATGTGGCGGCGAGCCGTCCAACTCGAGTGGGGGTGTGCCTGGCGATCTCGACGGGCGACAGGTCGCGATCGAGAACGGGTGCGCTGCATGCCACGGCTCCGACGGTCAGGGCGGCGTCGGCCCGACATGGATCGGTCTGGCGGGCTCGACGGTCGAACTCGACGACGGATCGACGGTCGTGGCCGACACCGACTACCTCACCCGTGCCATCGTCGACCCGGCCGCCGAGATCCGCCCCGGCTGGAGCGTCAACATGCCCCAGCGCACCTTCGAACCGGGCGAAGTCGAAGCGATGGTGGAGTACATCCAAAGCTTGGGTTGACGGGCAGAGCCCGCCAACCCAGTGCTCCGCACGGCGCCGTTCAGGCCACGGAGGGCTTTTCGCGAACGTGACGTCCCCGCGGGCGATCGCCCGCGTCTCACTCAGGTCAAGAGGGCCTGCGTGGCCCTGGAACGTCGCCCTGCGGAGCAGCGGGTTGGCGGGTTGACCCGTCAATCCGAGAGCCAGGGAGCCTTCGGGCTCACTGCACCTTCGCCGCCGGTGAGGACTTCGGGGAGGTCGTCGGTGACGAGGATCGTGTGCTCGAACTGGGCGGTGCGCTTGCCGTCGGCGGTCACTGCGGTCCAGTCGTCGTCCCAGATCTTGAAGTTGATCGTGCCGAGGGTGATCATCGGCTCGATCGTGAACGTCATGCCGGGGCGCATGATGACCGAGGCGCGGCTGTCGTAGTAGTGCAGCACCTGGATGTCGGTGTGGAACTGTTCACCGATGCCGTGGCCGACGAACGCTCGCACCACTCCGTACTTGTAGGGCTTGACGGTCTCTTCGATCGCCCGACCGATGTCGGATAGCGGGCGGCCGGCCTTGGCGGCGTGGATGCCCCTCCACATGGCCTCTTCGGTCACCTCGACCAGCTGACGTGATCCGGGGTCGACGTCGCCGACGAAGAACGTGGCGTTGGTGTCGCCGTGAACCCCACCGATCCAACCGGTGACGTCGATGTTGCAGATGTCGCCATCTTGCAGTGGGCGCGAGTCGGGGATGCCGTGGCAGATCACCTCGTTGATCGAGGTGCAGCATGCCTTCGGGTAGCCGTGGTAGTTGATCGTCGACGGGTAGGCGCCGAGCTCGATGAAGCGCTCGTGGACGAAGAGGTCGATCTCTTCGGTCGTGATGCCGGGCGCGACCATCGCGCCGGCCTCGCGGAGCACCGTCGACGCGATCTTGCCGCTGTGGCGCATCCGCTCGATGATCTCGGGCGACTTGATGCGGCCCTCGTCCCACGGCTCGTACTCGCCGGTGTCGGCGTACGGCGGGCGAGCGATGTGTTCGGGAACCGACCGCATCGGCGTGACGAGGCCGGGGAGTATGCGGCCCTCCGACTTCTTGTGGCAGCGCTTGTACTTGCGACCCGATCCACACCAGCAGGCCTCGTTGGCCTTCGGGAGGGTCGCAGGTGCCTGTGTCGGCGCGGCCGTGTCGGTCATGTCACCAAGGATAGGAGTGCGGGCCGGATCCTGCGTTGCGCGTCGCCGTGACGCCCGACGGATGACCCGCCGTGGGTCAGGCCGCCGGAAGCGACCAGAGCACCGATTCGAGCAGCAGCCGCTCGTTCGGGTTGCGGTCGAGCGCCTCGAGCGCCTCGTGGATCCGCTGGACCGCGCCAGCGGCCGCCTCGATGTCGCGTGCCCTCTGCTGGGTCAGCTGGTCACGGTAGACCGCTGCCATGGTGCCGAGCCCGGCGCGGATCTCGTCGGTCCGGTGTCGCCGCAGCTCGCGGCGGTGACGCTCATCGAGTTGCTTCTTGCCCGAACCCCGTTCGCCGTGCTCCTTGATACGTGCATCGACCTCGGCCACCTCGTGGGCGTGGCGGGCGACCAGCGGCTCAGCCGCGTCGTCGATGAGTCCGAGCAGTTCGACGGCGAGTCCGAACGCCACGGTGCCCGTGCCGTCGAGTTTCGCGGGGGCTGCCCTGAAGGCAGCGCGCCGCTCAGCGAGTCCGGGGTCGTTCGCGAGCAGTCGGGCACGGTCGAGGTCGCCCATCGAGGCCTTGGCCGCTGCCTGCGCCTCGACCGGCCCGACCCCCTCGGTGAGGAGGCGGGCGGCGACCAGGTCGTCACTGATCGTCTGGAACTCGATGCGGGCGCACCGCGACGAGATGGTGATGAGTTCGTGCGGCACGAAGTCGGCGAGGATGACGAACATCGTCGAGGGTGGCGGCTCCTCGATCGTCTTGAGCATCACCGCAGCGCCTTCGGGGCTGAGCAGGTGGAACTCGTCGAGGAGCAGCACCTTGCGTTCGCCCTCGGTCGGCGCCAGCGACGAGATCCGAACGATCTCCCGCGCCTGATCGCGAGAGATCGAGGCGCCGACTCGACGGACTTCCCGGACATCGGGATGCTCCCCGCGAAGGGCGAGACGGGCATCGCGATCATCGGCATCGTCACCATCCGACAGCACGCGGGCGGCGAACGCCCTCGCGGCTTCGTACTTGGTCGAGCCGGCCGGACCGACGAACAGATAGGCGTGCACGGGTCCGCGCTCGGCAGCAGCGTTCAAGTGCTCGACCGCCTGGCGCTGACCGACGACGTCGTCCCACACGCTGCTCACGGCGTGGCCCGCCCGGCATCGGCGACGGCGAGCTTCGCTGCGATCCGATCACTGATCACCGCCGCCACCTCGTCGATCGAGCCGGTGGCTTCGATCGTCAACCATCGGTCGGGATCGTCTCGGGCCATGGTGCGAAATCCGTCGATCACCCGGCCGTGGAAGTCGTCGCCGGCCCTCTCGAACCGATCGAGATCGCGCCGAGCCATCCGGCGGGCGCGCACTTCGGCGGGAGCGTCGAGGAACACGACCAACTCGGGCCAGTCGCCGTCGGTCGCCCAGTCGTTCATCGAACGGAGCTGCTCGACGTCGAGTCGGCGCCCGAAGCCCTGGTAGGCGAGGGTCGAGTAGACCGACCGATCGCTCACCACCGACCTGCCAGCATCGAGTGCTGGTCGGACCACCTCGTCGAGATGTTGGGCCCGATCGGCGGCGGCAATGAGCGCTTCGGCCCGATTCGACATGTTCGTCACCGAGGTGTCGTGGAGGATCTCGCGAAGCCGAGCACCGATGTCGGTGCCGCCCGTTTCGCGAGTGAGCACGGCTCCGATCCGTTCGGCGTATCGAGCCGCCTGGGTCGACTTGCCGCATCCCTCGGGCCCTTCGAACGCAATGTAGCGGCCGCGACTCATCCTGGCGAGGCTACCGATCGCCATCGTCCGCTTCCGTGCTCCCGCACACGGTCACGCGCCGACGAGGTACGCGCCGACGATCGGCACGGCGACGTCGGGTCGGCGGCTCATGACGAGACCCGGGCGAACGAGGCCGGACCGAGATTCAGGATGGTGCCGGTTCGAAACGGTGCGCTCGGTCGCCGAATGCGGCGATGAAGGTGTCGCTGACGTCGACGAACGGCGTCCGCTCACCGCCCTTGGTCGTGTGGACGAACGAGTCGAGGACGAATTCGGCGGGGTTGCTGTTCGGCGCGAGCTGGCCGCCGGGCAGATCGAGGGCGAGATAGCGAACGAGGTGGCCGCGTTGTGCCGGTGCGTCCATGTGGTAGAGCGTGGCGCCCGCCGCAGGCGCCTCGACCCAGAGCCGCTTCGGGCGTTCCTTGAGCGAGGAGAGGATCGGCACGAGCACCTTCGACCGGGTGAGGACGAAGCCGTACGTGTACCCCGGGATGAGCGCGTTCTCTCGATCGCCGAGGCCCATGACCTCCCTGGCCCAGGCGGGGCTCGCAGAGGTGGCGGTCATCGATGTCATCGTGCCCGGAGCGTGGCCGACGTTGACCTGCCCGAGTTTGACTCGGGCCCAGGCGACGAGTTCATCGTGGCCCTCCGCTGCGAGCCAGTCGCGTAGGTGCTGCTCGACTTTCTCAGGCTTCGGCACGCTCGTTCCCTTCGTCAGGCATTCAGGTCGGTGATGACGACCTCGTCGGCCGGCTCCTTCTCGGCCGCGGCTTTCTTGGTGGCGGTCTTCTTGGTCGCCGACTTCTTGGCTGCGGTCTTCTTCGAGGCGGCCTTCTTCTTGACAGCGGCCTTCTTCTTGGTCGCCTTGGCCTTCTTGGCGCCGGCTCCGCCCTTGGCGATGATCGCCTCGCGGCGGATCGCAAGGAGTTCATAGGCGCGCTCGGGGGTGATCTCCTCGAGCCGGTCGCCCTTGCCGAGCGAGGCGTTCGTCTCACCGTCGGTCACGTACACACCGAAGCGGCCGTCTTTCGCCGTGACGGCCTTCTCCGACACCGGGTCGGTGCCGAACTCGCGCAGCGGCTTGGCCGGCTGGCGGCCGCCGCGCTTGTACACCTTGGGCTCGGAGAAGATCTTGACCGCCTCGTCGAGGGTGATCTCGAGCAGCCGATCCTCGGAGTCGATGTTGCGGTAGTCCTTCTCCTTGCGGACATACGGGCCGTAGCGGCCGTTGTCGGCATAGATGGCCTCGCCATCGTCGGGGTGATCGCCGACGTGGCGGGGGAGCGAGAGCAGCTTCTCGGCCTCGTCCATGGTGATGCGTTCGAGGACCATCGTCTTGAACAGCGACGACATCTTCGGCTTCTCGAGCCCCGGCGGCGGAGTGTCGTGGTCGCCCCACTGCACGTAGGGGCCGTAGCGGCCGTTCTTCGCGTAGACCGGCAGGCCATCGAGTTCACCGATCGGCTCGTCGGACTTCGGCGCGTTGAGCAGCTCGATCGCGATCGGGACCGTGAGCTCGTCGGGTGCGAGGTTGTCGGGCAGCCCGGCGGTGTCGTCGCCACGCTTCACGTACGGCCCGTACCGACCCGGTTTGACGACGATCAGTTCGCCGTTCTCGTCGTCGCCCAACGGGAACGTGTTGATCTCGGCGGCGTCGATCTCGTCGAGGTTCTCCTCGACCAGCCGCTTCAGCCCGAGCAGTTCGTCGTCGGCCGAGCCAGCCTCGGCGGTGATCGGTGGCGTGTCGTCGTCGACGTCGCCGAAGTAGAACCGCTTGAGCCACTGATCTTTCTGGCGGTCGCCCTTGGCGATCTCGTCGAGGTCGTGCTCGGTCGAGGCAGTGAAGTCGTAGTCGACCAGTGCGTCGAAGTGTTCTTCGAGCAACCGGATGACCGCGAACGCCGTCCAGGTCGGAACGAGCGCCTGACCCTTCTTCCAGACGTAACCGCGGTCTTGGATCGTCTGGATGATCGAAGCCCACGTCGACGGGCGACCGATGCGGAGGTCTTCGAGCTTCTTGACCAGCGACGCCTCGGTGTAGCGGGCCGGCGGGTTGGTGGTGTGACCGTTGGGCGTGATCTCGGAGATCGGGACCACGTCGCCCACCGCGAGAGCGGGGAGCAGCTTCTCCTGATCGGCAGCGTCGTCGCCGCGCTCTTCCTTCGATGCCACGTACACCGCCCGGTAGCCGGGGAAGGTGATCGTGGTGCCTGATGCGGAGAACTCACACTCGACCTTCTCGCCCGTGGAGCGATCGACGGTTGGTGCGGTGAGCCGGACCGACACGGTGACGCCGGTGGCGTCGGCCATCTGGGAGGCCAGTGTGCGCTGCCAGATGAGCCGATAGAGCGCGAGGTCTTGGCTGTTGAGTTCGGCGGCCAGTTGGTCGGGCGAGCGATACGGCGTGGTGGGGCGGATCGCCTCGTGGGCGTCCTGGCCCTGCGTCGACTTCTTGTACTGCTTCGGAGCGGCGTTGAGGTACTTCGAGCCGTACTCCTTGGTGACGGCGTCCCGAGTGGCCGTCATGGCCTCGTCGGACAGGATCACGTCGTCGGTGCGCATGTAGGTGATGTACCCACGCTCGTACAACCCCTGGGCGACACGCATCACCTGCGACGAGGAGAGGCGCAGCTTGCGGCCGCCCTCCTGCTGGAGCGTCGAGGTCATGAACGGCGCCTTGGGCGACGAGCGGTAGGGCTTCTCCTCGACCGAGCTGACGGTGAAGGTCGACTCGGCGAGCCCCTCGGCGATGCCGCGGGCACGCGCCTCGTTCAGGACCGTCACCTTCTGTGATGCAACCCCTGCATCGTCGAAGTCCTTGCCGGTGGCGACCTTGGTGCCGTCGACCCCGATCAGCTTCGACTCGAAGTTCGGTTCGGTGGCGGTGCTGGCGTCGATGTCCCAGTAGTCGGCGGCGACGAACGCGATGCGCTCGCGCTCGCGCTCGACGATGAGACGAACCGTGGGCGACTGCACCCGGCCCGCAGACAGGCCGCGATTGACGCGGCGCCACAGCACCGGGGAGACCTCGTAGCCGTAGAGGCGGTCGAGGATGCGACGCGTTTCGGCTGCGTCGACCATGCCGTAGTCGATGCTGCGCGGGTTGGCGACCGCGTGATCGATGGCGGCCTTGGTGATCTCGTGGAACACCATCCGCTTCACCGGCACCTTCGGCTTGAGGTACTCGAGCAGATGCCACGAGATGGCCTCGCCCTCGCGGTCTTCATCGGTCGCGAGATAGAGCTCGGACGCTTCCTTGAGCGCCCGTTTGAGGTCCTTGACGACCGTCTTGCCGCGTTCGGTGAGTTCGTACGTGGGCTTGAAGCCGTTGTCGACGTCGATGTTGAGGCCCTTGGAGGGCAGGTCAGCGACGTGGCCGACCGAGGCGTGCACGTCGTAGTCGCTGCCCAGGAACTTGGACAGCGTTTTCGCCTTGGCCGGCGACTCGACGATGACGAGGGGTTTGGACATCTGTGCTCTTCGCTAGGGGATTCGGTGAGGGGCTGTCAACCCGAATGGTCCGGGTGTGACGGCTGGCCGCACGGCGACGACACCAATCCCTCGGCGACGAGTCTGCCGTCGAGGCGGCGGTTTTCGCCACCGGGACAGGGTGCCAGCTGCGCGCTGCGTTGCGGTGGCACCACCCATATCGTCGAGTCGATGTGGCCGCGGTCGGGCGACGCCGAACAGGACCCGTCGTCCTCCGACGCGCTGATGTGGCGAGGCGCAGAAACCCCGTCGGTTGCACCGTTGCCGCCGATCGATACTGCGGCACCGTTCGATGACGGTGAGTTCGACGACGAGCCGATGCCACGCCGCTCCGGGCTGAGGGTGGTGGCCGTGCTCGGCGTGATCGGATTCGCGTTCGCCGCCACGATCGTGACCGGCTCGGGAGGTGGGGACGACGAGCCAGCGCCGCCAGCGACCACGGTCGATGATCGGTTGGTTGACGATGCCGGTGAGATCGACGAAGCGGGCGGCTCCGCCGAACCCGCTCAGCTCGACGAATCGCTCGTGACCGATCGGCCCGATGTCGACCTGGGCCTGTCGTACGGAGGCGCTGGCGGCGGGGCCGACGTTCGTGCGACACAGCGCATCAGCCCGCTCGCTGCGACACCCCTCCTCGACCCCGATCTGCTGCCGAGGCTCCCCACCAGCATCGACACCGTCGACTGGTCGACGACCGTCACCGCCGCCGACCTCGACCTGGAAGGAAGCGACCCCGCGAACGTCGATCTCGAGATCGCGGTGGTCCAAGACCTGGTGGTGGTCACCACGCTCGCGAGGTCGGTGACCGGGGGAGAGGACGTCGCCCCGGGTGCCACCGTCGTGCTGCTCGACTCTGCGAGTGGAACGAGGCTGCCGAGTGAGGGTTCAGCGGTCGAGACGGTCGCAGCATCGATCGATCAGCAGGCTGCACGCCGAACGGTGCCGTCGACCGACATCGCACCCGACGCCATCGCGTCGCGCAGCATCTCAGCGAGTCCGGCCGCCGATGAGCTGACACAGCGGGCGATCGCGGATCTCGACGCCGGCGAGTCGTCGGTGCTCGCTGCCGAGGAAGTCGCCCAGGGGCGTGCGGTCGCCTTCATCGGCGACCGTCTCGTCGGCCTCCGTGCGGCCGGCGGCGATGGAGTCACGTCCGCCGACGGCACTCCCCTCGTCGCCGACTGGACCCGCACCGGTGTTCTCGTCGGAGTGGCCGCCAGTGATCGCGGGGCACTGCTCCTCGTCAGCGACCTCCGTGGCCGGCAGCAGATCACGATCGATGCCGCAACGGGAGAAACCGTCACCGAGCTCAGCGAGCTGGCGTGGAGTGATGTGTACGCGACGGCAGCGAACGGGGTCGTGGTCCGTCGTGCGGCTGCGGTCGGCAGCGTGCTCGAAGCCGTCGATCTCGACGGCCGTGCGTTGTGGCAGCTCATCGGTTCGCCGTCGTGGGCCATCGGCGAGGGAATCGTCGTCACGGCACGTCTCGATGCCTCGGGCCTCACGGTCGAGGCCCGGCGCTGAGCAGCCCGGGCCGATACGCACTCGATCGGCGCAGCCCTGATCGGTAGCGTCGAGTGCAGATGTCGACACCCGTTCCGCCCGACGCGCGCCTCGGATGGTCGGCCGCGTTCGGAGAGGCGTGGGCCGACCTTGGCTCGCCGGGGCGCCCCGCCCGTGTCCTCCGGCTCGATCGAGGATGGAACACCTCAGCCCGGTCGATGGCGGAGGTCGACGGCCATGATGAGCCGCTCCGGACCCGAAACATCGGCGCCGATGTCGCCGTCGGTGACTGGATCATCGCCGACGACTCGGGCGAGCGGGTCGAACACGTCTTGCCTCGGTCGTCGGCATTCGTGCGTCGTGCCTCGTTCGACGGCATGCGCGCCGTGTCGCACACCCTCGCCTCGAACATCGACACGGTCTTCCTCGTCCACGCGCTCGGCGCCCCACCCAGCCCCCGACGGCTCGAGCGCGAACTCGTGCTCGCGTACGACTCGGGTGCCGAGCCGATCGTCGTGCTCACCAAGACCGATCTGGTCGACGACCCGGAGCCGGCTCGCGCAGCGTTGGCCGAGGTCGCGCTCGGTGTTCCGGTGTTGCTCGCGAACGGGCTGAGCGGTGACGGGCTCGAGCCCATCGCCGCCCACGCCGAGGGCAACCGGACGCTCGCGTTCCTCGGCGCCTCAGGCGTCGGCAAGTCGACGATCGTCAATGCGTTGCTCGGGTCCGAACGACAGGCGACGTCGTCCGTCCGGGAAGGCGACCAGCGCGGTCGTCACACCACCGTGGCCGCCGAGTTGCTCCCGCTCCCCGGTGAGGGGTGGGTCATCGACACGCCGGGTGTTCGCGCGGTCAGCTTGTGGCTGTCGGGAGACGGCATCGAGCGTGCGTTCGCCGACGTGTTCGAGCTCATGGATCACTGCCGGTTCCGTGACTGCAAGCACGATCGGGAACCCGGGTGCGCAGTGAAGCGGGCCATCGACGACGGCGAGCTCGACGCCGTGCGCCTCGATGCGCTCAACCGGTTGGTCGAGGAAGAGGCCGCGCTCGAAGAGGAACAGCGAGCGCGCGAGAAGGTCGCCGACCGCCGAACGGGCGGGCGACGTGCCCCCGAAGCTGATGAATTCGGCGCGCTCGACGAGCGCGGACGCGAGATCATCGACGACGATCTTCGTGCATGACCCGATCACGAGACCGTCTCGCCGCCGATGCCCTCACCGCGGCGGGTGGTCAGGGAGCGATTGCGCCAAACGGCAAGCCCGTCGAGTCGGTGTGGAACTTCCCACGGCCGCCGGCGGTCGATCCGGTCGAGTGGCGGATCCGAGTGGTGCACGCGGGTTCGACGATCGTCGACGCACCCCGCTGCGTTCGCGTGCTCGAGACCAGTCAGGCACCGGCGTACTACGTCGCCGACGAGTTCGTCGATCACGATCAGCTGAGCGCCGCATCGCGAGGGTCGTTCTGCGAGTGGAAGGGCCCTGCTCGCTACGCCGACGTCGTGGTCGATGGCACGCCCCCTGTCGCCGAAGCGTGCTGGACCTATCCCGATCCGACGCCCCGTTTCGAGCCGATCCGCGGGCACTGGGGCTTCTACGCCCAGCTACTCGACGAGTGCTGGGTCGACGACGAACGCGTCGAACCGAATGACGGCAGCTTCTACGGCGGCTGGATCACGGCCAATGTGACGGGTCCGTTCAAGGGTGCGGCCGGCACACTCTTCTGGTAGCCAGCCGACACCACGATGTGGCAGCTGTCACCACTCTGACCAGGGTGTTCGCGGCTGAATCACGTGCTGAAGTACCGACCGGCAGTACGGTCGAGGACATGGCAGAGCAGGCGGGCGCACAACCGACGGGTGTCATCCGACCGCCCTCGACGTTGCTCACCGCTGCCGAGTATCGAGCGGTCGGCGAGCGGATCCAGTTCTCGGCGCTCCAACCGTTGCTCCGGCGCTTGCCTCGCGGCGACGGACACGGCGTGCTCGTCTTCCCGGGCTTCATGGCCAGCGATCGGTCGACCGGAGCCCTGCGCCAGCTGCTGAAGCACCTCGGGTACCGCACCTACGGCTGGGGGCTGGGTCAGAACATCGGCCCCACCTCCGACGTGGCGACCGGTCTCACCGAGCGTCTGCTGTACGTCGCCGAACGCAGCCGCGGTCAGGTCAGTCTGATCGGGTGGAGCCTCGGTGGCATCTACGCCCGCGAGCTCGCTCGTGCTCGTCCCGACCTCGCCCGACTCGCCATCACGCTCGGTTCGCCGATCCAGATGGCCGAGGGCGATCGATCGTCGGCACAGACGGTGTGGGAACTCATGCAGCGTTTCCACGTCGAAGACTTCATGAGCGATCGCCTGCGCGAGGTCGATCGTCCGGCGTTCCCGGTGCCGGCCACCTCGATCTACTCGACCAGCGATGGCATCGTCACGTGGAAGGCCAGCTTGCTGCGCAAGACGCCGATCTCTGAGAACGTCCGAGTGTTCGGCAGCCACTGCGGGCTCGGCCACAATGCGGCTGCGGTGTCGGTCATCGCCGATCGGCTCGCTCAGCCCGAAGGTGAGTGGAGCGAGTTCTCGCCACCCTGGTGGCAGCGAGGGATGTATCCGCCGGCTCGCGATCTCGACCGCGAGCTGCTGCTCAAGATCGCCCCGGCCGACTCGCCGGCTCGGCGCGCTTCGTAGCGGTCGCCGCTCACCGAGCGTGAAGGTTCGGTCAAGCCGGCCATCCGCTACTCCGCTCCGAGCGGATTCGTCCCGATGACGTCTTGATGAGTTCTGGACGAGTCGGAGAATCCTTCGACGACCGCCGGATCCGCGAGGCGGAGGAGGCGATCGGCGACGTCGTCGCGTTGACCGCTGTCTCGATCGCGGTGCTCGGTACCGCCCGCATCGGCGCCAACGGGTGGTGGTTCGCCTTGACGATGTCGATGCCGTTGATCGCCATCGGGCTCCGGAAGATCGTCCTCGACCGGTGGCTCGGGATCCGTGCGGGTGCGGCGTTCATGGTCACGGCGACTGCGGTGGCGGCGGCGTCGAGCACCATCCTCGATGGTGGCATGGCCAGCCCGGGCTTCTACTGGGGCGGCATCGTCGCGATGCTCGGCATGGCGCTCTTTCCGGAGAGTCGCTCGATGCTTGCGCTCGGCGGTCTCATCACGATCGCCGTCACGACCGCCGACGCATTGATGGGTCAGAGCATCAACGTCTATGAGTTCTTCGGCGCCTTCATTCTGGCGGTGGCGACACCGGCGACCGTGGAACGAATCGTCGGGCTGGAGCGCCTCCATCGGGCCCGCTCGGTCATCGATCCCCTGACCGGTTGTCTGAACCGTCGGGCGCTGGACCATCGGGCGACCGAGATCGAGGAGCGTTCGCAGCAGGTGCCGATGACGGTTGCCGTGATCAACGCGGACATCGATCATTTCAAGCAGGTCAACGATCGTCATGGTCACGATGCAGGCGACCGCGTGTTGGCCGAGGTCGCCTACGAGCTCCGGAAGGGTGTGGATCACTTCGATTCGGTGTTCCGGGCGGGTGGCGAGGAGTTCGTCGTCGTCCTCTCGTCAGGCCAGACCATCGACCCCGTCGCCCTCGCCGAACGACTCCGTGTCGCGATCGAGGGGATCGAGGTCGACGGCATCGGGGTGACCTCGTCGTTCGGGGTCGCCACGGGGCAGTCGCCGGTGGTGATGTCCGAGGTGTTCCGGCTGGCCGATCACCGGTTGTACGAGGCGAAGGCGGCAGGCCGAAATCTCGTCGTCGGTCCGGTGCGCGACCGACTCTGACGTTTGACAGTCCGGGTGAGGCCGGCACGGTTCGACTCTGACCCCGAACGTGCCGGTGCGTACGGTCGCTCCATGGATTTCGCGATGCCGGCGGCCACCCAACAACTCCTCGATGATCTCGATGCGTTCATCGAGTCGACGATCAAGCCGATGGAGGCCGAAGACGACAACATCCGCTTCTTCGACCATCGCCGGGAGGACGCCCGTACCGACTGGGATCGTGACGGGCTCCCCAACGCCGAGTGGGAGGCGCTCCTGAAGCGCATGCGTCGAGCCGCCGACGAGGCGGGGTTCTACCGATATCACCTGCCCGAGCGCTTCGGCGGCCGGGGCGGCAGCAACCTCGACATGGCGATCGTCCGCGAGTATCTCGCGCGCAAGGGCCTCGGCCTGCACAACGACTTGCAGAACGAGAGCTCGATCGTCGGCAACCTCGTGACGGTGCTGATGATGGAGCGTTACGGCTCACCCGAGCAGCAGGCGCACTGGATCCCGAAGATGCTCGCCGGCGAGGCTCACATCGGGTTCGGGCTCACCGAACCGAAGCACGGTTCCGACGCGACGTGGATGGAGACTGCGGCCGTCCGCGATGGCGACGAGTGGGTGATCAATGGTGAGAAGTACTGGAACACCGGCCTGCACCACGCAACCCACGACTACGTCTTCGCTCGCACGTCGGGCCAGCCCGGCGATGGCCGCGGCATCACCTGCTTCATCGTGCCGACCGACGCCGAAGGATTCCACGTGAACGAGTTTATGTGGACCTTCAACATGCCGACCGATCACGCCCACGTCATCCTCACGGATGTGCGGGTGTCGAACGCCGACATCCTCGGAGAGGAAGGACTTGGGCTGCAGACGGCGCAGCTCTTCGTCCACGAGAACCGGATCCGTCAGGCAGCATCGTCACTGGGAGCCGGACTCCACTGCATCGACCTGGCGGTCGCGTATGCCAACGAGCGCACGACGTTCGGCAAGAAGCTGTCGTCGAATCAGGCGATCCAGTTCCCGCTCGCCGACCTCTACGCCGAAGCCGAGATGCTCCGAGCGCTGATCCACAAGACCGCATGGCAGCTCGACGAAGGCATCGATCACATGGAGATCACCGACAAGGTGGCGATCTGCAACTACCGGGCCAACCGCTTCTGCTGCAACGCCGCCGATCAGGCGATGCAGACCTGTGGCGGTCAGGGATACAACCGGGCGATGCCGTTCGAGCACATCTACCGCCACCATCGGCGGTATCGGATCACCGAGGGATCTGACGAGATCCAGATGCGGAAGGTGGCCGGCACGCTGTTCGGCTATACGTCACGCGCCAAGGGGTGACGCCGTCGGCGGTGGGTCGGCACTCCGTCGGCCGACGCCCCGGGCGGGATCGGGGTCGACCGACGCAGTACGTCAGCTGAGCTGGCGCCTGACGTGACCAGCGAGGACCGATCGGATCGCCTGATCGTCGTCGCCGTACAGGTCGGTCAGCAAGCTCATGCTGTCGTACAGGAACGCGAAGTAGATCGTTGCGATTCGGGCCTGGCGCTCGTCGTCGTCGAAGGCCTCGAGTTCGGGGGCGAAGTGCCGGCCGAGCTGTTCGCCGAGCGTGCGACGCAGCTGGCTGAACAGCTCGCCGATCCGATCGTCGTCGAAGTGCGAGCTGCGGGCCGCCGAGATGAACGGAGCTGCACGGCGGTACAGAGCGAGCCGCTGGTCGACGAGCCGGTTGATGCGTTCAGCGAGCGGACCGACACCCTCGTTGGGCACCGAGATGTCGCGGCGGAACTGTGCGAGGCCACGATCGAGTGCGTCGGCGACGAGTTCGGACGTTGACGAGAAGTACCGGTAGATCGAGCGGAACGAGATGCCGCTGTACCGCGCCAGATCGTCGACCGTCGGGTTGCGGTTGCCAGCGGTGACCAACTCGAGGTACGCGTCGAGTACCCGTTCGCGGTTGCGAAGCCGTCGGAGGCTCCGCCCGTCGGTGGTCGTTTCGGCGGTGGTGGTCGTGGTTTCCGTCCCTGTGCTCATCGTCACCTCTTCCCCGCGAGCGGGATTGTACGCGCCGTGACGAGCGGGTGGCGTCAATTTCGTCGGTTTTCATGTCAAGACATGGTTGGAGCGTGTTCGCTCGGGATGACAGCCAACTGTTCGATGAGCGTGTCAGATCGAGGCGATCGGTGCAACGACTCGTTCGGCCAGCTCGGTCGCCTTCGCCTCGACCCCCTCCGAACCCAGGAGCATGAACGCCGGCGCGATCGTTCGGGTGACGCCGACATCGGCGAGTTCTTGGGCGGCGCCGACCGGATCGTCGCCGAAGAGTCCGGGGTGCGCCGCGGTGATCTCGATCTGACTGGGGTCGCGATCGGCGTCGGCGGCGGCCTGGTTCATCACGTCGACCATCTCGCGCAACTCGCCGGGGGTGCCCTTGCCCGGGAAGAAGCCGTCGCCCAGGCGGCCGGCGCGTTTGGCGGCTGCATTCGAGTGGCCACCGATGATGAACGGGACCGACTTCGATGCTGGCTTCGGATTCGAACTGACGTCGGAGAACGAGACGAACTCGCCATCGAACGACGCATCGTCCGACGCCCACAGCTCCCGCATCGATCGGATGTACTCGTCGGTGCGGGCGCCGCGCCGATCCCACGGCACGCCGAGCGCATCGAACTCCTCTTCGAGCCACCCGACGCCGATGCCGAGCTGGAGTCGACCGCCCGACAGACGATCGAGTGTGGCCACTTCCTTGGCGAACACGAGCGGGTTGCGCTCGGGAAGGATGACGATGCCGGTACCCAGCACGAGCTCGGTCGTGTTGGCGGCGACGAACGAGAGCCACACGAGCGGGTCGGGGATCGCCGAGGTCTTGTCGCCCGGCATCTTCCCGGTGGGGGAGTAGGGATACGCAGAGTCGTAGCTCGACGGCCAGATCACGTGCTCGACGGTCCACACCGATTCGATGCCCGCCTGTTCTGCTGCGACGGCCAGCTGTGCGAGTCCCTCCGGTTCGGCGAAGGGTCCGGTGTTGGCGAAAGCGAGTCCGAGCTTCATGGCTGTCGACCGTAGTGCTCTGCCACACTGGGTCACGATGGCAGCGGACTCACCCTGGCGGCTCGATGACACCGACTACCTCCGTCGGATCCTGACCGCCCGTGTCTACGACGTGGCGATCGAGTCGCCGCTCGATGAGGCTCCCGATCTGTCGGCTCGCACGGGCAACCGAGTGCTGGTCAAGCGTGAAGACCTCCAACCGGTGTTCTCGTTCAAGCTCCGCGGGGCATTCAACAAGATGTCGGCGTTGTCCGATGAGCAGCGACGCCACGGCGTGATCGCTGCGTCGGCTGGCAACCACGCGCAGGGTGTGGCACTGGCGGCTCGAGAGTTGGGCTGCACGGCGGTGATCGTGATGCCGACCACCACGCCTGAGCTGAAGGTCGATGCGGTCCGTGCCCTCGGAGCCGAGATCATCCAACACGGGGTGTCGTTCACCGAGGCAGGCGAGTTCGCGACGCTGCTCGCCGAGGAACGATCCCTCACCTTCGTGCACCCGTTCGACGACCCCGATGTGATCGCCGGGCAAGGGACCATCGGCGTCGAGTTGCTGCGACAACACGGTGGTCCGATCCATGCGGTGTTCGCAGCGATCGGCGGCGGCGGGCTGATCTCCGGCGTGGCCTCGTACGTGAAGCAGATCCGGCCCGACATCAAGATCATCGGGGTCCAGCACGCCGAGGCGACGGCGATGGGCGACTCGATCGCAGCGGGCGAGCGGGTCACGCTGGACGACGTCGGGCTGTTCTCCGACGGCACTGCGGTGAAACAGGTGGGAGCAGAGACGTTCCGGCTGGTGCAGCGTCACGTCGACGAGATCATCACCGTCACGACCGATCAGACCTGTGCCGCGATCAAGGACGTGTTCACCGACACCCGAACTCTGCTCGAACCTGCTGGGGCGCTCTCGGTCGCCGGGCTGAAGGAGTACGCCGAGCGTGAAGGGTTGGTCGACGAGACACTCGTGGCGATCACCTGCGGTGCCAACATGAATTTCGACCGGCTGCGATTCGTGTCCGAGCGGGCTGAGCTCGGTGAGCGCCGGGAGGCGGTCTACGCCGTCACGATTCCCGAGCGGCCCGGCAGCTTCCTCCGGTTCTGTGAGGTGGTCGGCGATCGGAACGTCACCGAGTTCAACTACCGGATGAGTGGCGGACATGCCGCCCACGTGTTCGTCGGCGTCGCAGTCAGTCGTGTTGGTGAGGCCGACGAGATCGCCGAGGCGTTCCGGTCAGCCGGGTTCGACACGCTCGACCTCACCGACGATGAGTTCGCCAAGCTGCATCTGCGCCATCTCGTGGGCGGTCGAACCGACCTGGCCCACGATGAGCGTGTGTATCGATTCGAGTTTCCCGAACGGCCGGGAGCGCTGCTCCAGTTCCTCCGGTCAATGCGGCCCGACTGGAACATCTCGCTGTTCCACTACCGCAATCACGGATCTGACTCGGGCCGGGTGCTCGTCGGTATGCAGGTCCCCGACGCCGACCAGGCGGCGTTCGACGAGTTCCTTCTCGAGCTCGGATTCCGGCACTGGGACGAGTCGGAGAATCCGGCGTATCGGCTGTTTTTGTGACAGTGACTCGCACCTGCCCGCGGGTTGGTTCGTCGTCGGTTCGTCGTTGTGACAGTGGCTGTCGTCAGAGCGACACGGCGTCGAGCGCCGCGTCCAGATGCGGGCCGAGCTTGGTGGAGATGGCAGCCGACGACGCCCACTCGCAGATCGCCAGAGCCACGGCGGCGTTGACGGCAGCGCCGATCGCTCGACCGGTGAGTCCGACCTCCTCGTTTCGGCGCGATGCCAACGCCTCAGCGAGTGGCCCCGCCGCCGCTGCCCACTCTCGGTCGAAGCGGTTCCGCAGACTCGGTTCACCCACGACGAGTCGGATCTCGGTGAGGGCATCTCCGTCTTTGCCGTAGACGCGATTGGCGGCGCGCCGGATGGCGTCGCGGTCGGCGCGCTTCGTGTCGCCAGCGATTCGTTTGACCACCAGGGACGGGCGGCCGGGCGTGAGCACCATCGCTTCCTTGGTGCCGAAGTGGCGGTAGATCGTGGATGGCGACACCGTCGTCGCCGCTGCGATCTCTTCGACGGTCACCCCGTCGAATCCCCGTTCGTTCATGAGCCGGACGGCCGCCGATCGGACCTCGGCGTCGACCTGCTGACGGCGCCGTTCGCGGGGGTCGGAGGTGTCGGCCATCCGTCGACCGTACCGCTCAAGGGGTCCACGATCTCGGAATCGATCGGCGTTTGACCCTTGCAGAGCCCGCGAGGAGCGCATGGTCTGGTGCGGGGAAATTCTGCAAGAAGCTCAAGAAGATCTTGACAGTTTCCGAAGGTTTCCTTCGTGGAAGGCTCATCTTTCGGGAGCGTGCGCGTCTCCTTGTCGACGGCAGGGAGGGTCGTCGTCGCTGCCGTTCTCACCCTCGCGCTCTTGCCCATCGTCCTGCTGTCGTCGCCACGTGCGGCGAGCGCTGGACCGCAGCCCGTGTTCACCGTCTTCGTGCCGTTCGAGGAGTCGTCGATCGACCAGGCGCTCTGGACGATCCTCACCCTCGACGGGTACACGTCGGCGAACAACATCACCACGCAGATCACCGTCACCATTGCGGCCGACGACACGATCCTCTACTGGGACCACTGGGAGGACGGCTACGAAGCCGACATCGCCAACGCCCCCGGCGGGAGCACCACCGAGACCTGGGGCGACGGCGACATCTCGAACGGTGCCGCGCCCGGGGTCACCACCGATGCAGCCGACGTGCTGAACGGTGGCGATGTCATTCCGCTCCAGAACGACGTTGCGTTGCCGCGCGACCCGAACACCATCCTCTTCGACGGTCGCGACAAGGTGGCCGCGACGCGTGGTCTCGTGCTGACGCGCGCAGGGTGGGACGAATCGCTCGGCACCGTTCACGCAGGTGCCGTCGCCGCGTCGAACCTCTCCCAGTTCGGCACCCAGTTCGACATCCCGATCGGTGAGAACATCAACTCGAACGAAGCGTTCCAGTACACCTCGGTCAGCGTCCAGGCCAGCGACGACGACACCTTTGTCGAGCTCGACATCGACGGCGACGGCGACATCGATCAGTCGAACACGATCGACGAGGGCGAGACCTGGTTCGTGAACGGCGGCGTCAACGCCGGTGCTCGCGTGCAGACCTCAAAGCCGTCGCAGGTCCACCTGATCACCGGCGACATCGATTCGGCCGTCGCCGGCCGCTGGTACGAGGTGTTCCCAGAGGAGTTGCTCGACAACGAGTACGTCGCTGCGGCCCAGACAACCGCCGACGCCAACCCGGTGTCGGTGTTCGTTCACAACAACAACGAGACCGCCATCACGGTCGCGGTCGACGCGGTCGGCACCTCCGGCGATACCAACCTCACGATTCCTCAGCGCGGCACCGTCGCCTACACGCTGCCCAACGGGTCGGGTGCGCGGTTCTCCTCGAGCGACAACTTCAGCGCCATCTCGGCCACCGCTGCCCTCGCTGGCAACACCACGGCCTACGACTGGGGCTACACCCTCGTACCCGCCTCGTCGCTGACGTCCGGCGTCATCGTCGGTTGGGGCGACGGCAGCCAGGTCGTGGAGCGAAACGACTCGCCTGTCTGGGTCGCTCCGCTCGATGTGACCGACATCGAGGTCGACTTCGAGAACGACGGCATCGTCGATCAGACGATCACCGGTGTGGAGCAGTACGAGAGCATCAAGGTCGTCGACACCGACGACTTCGACATGACCGGCGCCCGCATCTCGTCGCCGAGCGGCGTCCGCCTGTCGGTCGCCTGGGGTCAGGACCCCGACGTCGCCGACACGTCGACCGCCTACGACCTCGGTACTGCTGTGCTGCCCTCGACCTCGCTGATCGTGAGCAAGAGCGCCCAGCTCGCCACCGACCAGAACGGCGACGGACGGGTCAACCCGGGCGACACCCTGCGCTACGAGGTCACCGCAGCCGACGCGGGGTCGCTGCCGCTCAACGACGTGGTCGTCGTCGACGACCTGCCGAGCACGCTCGCGTACGTGCCGGGGACCGCCACCGTCGGTGGCGTGGCCGTTGCCGACGACACGGTCGGATCCACCGCGTTCCCCTTCGACGAGACCGGATACAACATGGGCGCGCTCACGCCCGGCGACGATGTGATCGCCACGTTCGAAGCCGCCTTGGTCGATCCGTTTCCGCTCTTCACGACGTCGGTTCGGAACACGGCCGTCGTCACCACGGCCGAGGGCGACACCGCACAGGCAACCTCGATCGTCCCGGTGGTCATCCCCGACCTGTACCTGGCGAAGACCACCGACCTGACCGGCCCGGCCATGCCCGGCCAGACCTTCACGTACTCGCTCTCCGTCGCGAACATCGACACGTCGGCCCAGACCGGCGTGACCGTCACCGACACGCTGCCGACCGAGGTCACCTGGGTGTCGACCTCGGTGACCCGCCCGGTCGACGACACGGGTGCCGGCGCCACCAAGCAGGCGTCCGACGACTTCTCGACGGTGTCGTACAGCAACGACGCCGCCGACTGGGAAGGCGACTGGACCGAGACCGAGTCGGCTGGCGCCGGTCCCGCCGCTGGCGACGTGCTGATCAACTCCGAACTCGGCAGCAACCGGCTCCAGCTCGCGGGCAGCGCCGTTGCCGCCGAGCGCACCGTCGACACGACCGGCTACGGCCGCGTCGAGGTGAGCTTCGACTGGCGGCGCGTGGGCTTCGAGACCGACGACTTCGTCAAGTTCGAGGTGTCGAACACCGGCGGCACCTCGTTCATCGAGATCGACCGCTTCGAGGGCACCGCCGACGACTTGGCCTTCACCCCGATCACCTACGACCTCACCAACTTCGGCGGTGGCGATCTCACCTTCCGCTGGCGCACCAACAGTGGCTTCGACGGCGCCGACGAGCGGTTCCAGATCGACGATGTGAGCGTCGACCTGACCCGCCGCGTCGACGAGACCGTCGCAGGCCCGGCGCCGACCACGCTCTACTCCGGTGGCGAGCTGCTCGCTGGCGAGTCGCTGAGCGTCGACGTCACGGTTACGGTCGACCCTACGATCGCTGCCGCGATCGACAGCTTCACGAACACAGCCAGCGCGAACAGCACCCAGAGCCCGGGCGCCGTCCAGTCGTCCGCGACGGTCGACGTAGCGCGAGCCTCGATCGGCGACACCGTGTGGCACGACGAGAATGGCGACGGCGTCGTCGACGCGGGCGAGCCCGCGCTCGCTGGTGTGACCGTCGAACTCCGCGACGGCGTCGGCGGCGTCATCGGTATCGACGTGACCGATGCGAACGGTCAGTACTCCTTCACCGAGCTCGACCCGGGCGACTACACCGTCACCGTGCTGAGCGGCGTGCCAGCCGGCATGGTGCCGACCGACGACTTCGACGGCGACCAGGACGAGACCGTCGACGTCACCGTCACGTTCGGCGAGAACCAGAACGCAATCGACTTCGGCTACGCAACGCCGGTCTCGATCGGCGACCGGGTGTTCGCCGACATCGACGGCGATGGCGTGGAGAACGGCGTCGACTTCGGCATCGACGCGATCGACGTCACCATCACCGGCACGACGCCCAACGCCTCGCACCCGACCGGTTCGACCGTGACGGCGGCCAACGGCACCTATGGGTTCTCCAACCTGCTGCCCGGCACCTACACGATCGAGGTCGACACGACCCCGCTGTCGACCTCGTCGTTCGAGACGACGACGGCGAACGGCCAGACCGCGAACGTCCAGACGATCGTCGTCACGTCGGGCAACGACGACCTGACCGGCGACTTCGGCTACGTCCTGCCCGCGGCCATCGGCGACTACGTGTGGCACGACCTCGATGCCGATGGTGTTCAAGACGCAGGTGAGCCCGCCCTCGCCGGAGTCACCGTGATCGCCACCGGCCCCGGCCTGCCCGTCGGCGGGGTGAGCCGCACGACCGACGCCAACGGCTTCTACATCTTCGCCAACCTCGACGCCGGCACGTACTCGATCGACATCACCCCCGGCACCGGCGACCTGCCCGCCGGCTGGGATTCGTCGACCGGTGGCGCCAGCCAGAGCGTCACCGTCGGTGCGACCCAGGTGTTCGGCGACGCCGACTTCGGCTTCTACACCCAGGCCTCGATCGGCGACCTCGTCTTCGAAGACGTCAATGGAAACGGCACCTTCGACTCCGGCGTCGATGCGCCGCTCGACGCGATCGACGTCACGATCACGGGCACCTCGCCCGGCGCGTCGCACACGGGCGGCCTCACCCAGTCGACCGTCGGCGGCGCCTACGACTTCACCGGCCTCGAGCCCGGCACGTACACGATCACGGTCGACGCCAGCGGCTTCCCCGCCGGCACCGTCAACACCCTCGACGGCGCTGCCCCGAGCGTGACCGTCGAGTCGACCGACGACGTGAACACCGCCGACTTCGGCTACCTGTTCCCAGCCACGATCAGCGACCGCGTGTGGCACGACCTCGACGCCGATGGCGTCGACGACGCCGGCGAGCCCGGCTTGGCCAACGTCGAGCTGACCCTCACCGGCGGCTCGCTGCCGGTCGGCGGCATCACGACGACCACCGACGCCAACGGCGCCTACGCGTTCTCGAACCTGCCGCCCGGCACCTACACAGCCACCGTCACGAACCTGCCGGCCGGCTACCTCCTCTCGACCACCAACGGCTTGAGCTTCACCGTCGACTCGGCCGACGTCATCGACACCGCCGACTTCGGCGCCCACACCACCGCCGACATCGGCGACCTCGTGTGGCACGACCTGAACGCCGACGGGGTCTATGACCTCGGCGAGCCAGTGTTCGACAACGTCACCATCACCCTGACCGGCGGCTCGCTCGCGGGCCCCGTCACCGTCGACACCGGCTCGGCCGCGCTCGCCTCTGGCGAGTACCTCTTCACCGACCTCGACCCCGGTACGTACACCGTCACCGTCGCCACGGCCGACCTCCCGGCGGGCTACGCGGCGACGACGGGCGGCGACACCCGCAACATCGTGCTCGAGTCGGCTGCTGATCAGCTCGACATCGACTTCGGCTACGCAACCACTGCGACCATCGGCGACCTCGTCTACGACGACCTGAACGGCAATGGCTCGCTCGAGGCGGGCGAGCCCGGCATCGGCGGAGTGACCGTCACCCTCGACGACGGCGTCACCTCGACCAGCGTCGACACCGCGGCCGACGGCTCCTACGACTTCACGGGTGTCGCCCCTGGCACCTACACCGTGTCGATCGACACCGCCGATCTGCCCGCGGGCGCCGTCGTGCTCGAGGGCGCGGCCGGCCACTCGGTCGCCGTCGCCTCGGCCGATGACGTGAACACCTCTGACTTCGGCTCCTACGTGTCCGCTTCGATCGGTGATCGCCTCTGGGTCGACGTCGACGGCGACGGTGTGCAGGACGCATCTGAGACCGTCGGCTTCGGCGGCGTCACGGTGACGCTCACCGGCCCGGGTCTCCCGGTCGGCGGCGTCACCGACACGACCGACGCATCGGGCAACTACGGCTTCGCCGGCCTCGAACCCGGCACGTACACGGTGACCGTCACCTCGACCGACCTGCCGGCCGATGCGGTGAACACCGCCGGAGGTACCTCGCGGGTCGTCACCGTGCAGTCGGGCGATGCCGACGACACCGTCGACTTCGGCTGGCACGTCCCGGCGACGATCGGCGACCTCGTGTGGCACGACCTCAACGGCGACGGTGTGCGCGACGCTGGCGAACCCGGCATCGACGCGGTCACGATGACCCTTGACGACGGTTCCACCAGCACGACGCTCGACACCGCCGCTGGCGCCTACGACTTCACCGGGCTGGGACCCGACACCTACTCGGTCTCGCTCGACACCGCCGGTCTCGACGCCGGTGCGATCTCGACGACCGGCGGGTTCACCCAGGCCGGCATCTCGGTCGCGTCTGGTGGCGACGTGAACACCGCCGACTTCGGCGTCCGCTACCCGGCCTCGATCGGTGACCTCGTGTTCGTCGACGAGAACGGCAACGGCTCGTTCGACGCCGGCGAACCCGGCATCGGTGATGTGACCATCACGATCACCGGTATCTCGCCGGGCACCTCCCACTCGGGCGGCACCACGACGACCACCGGAGCCACCGGCTCGGTCGGCGCGTACTCGTTCGGCAACCTGACGCCCGGCACCTACGACATCGTCGTCGACACCGGCGACGCCGATCTGCCAGCAGGTGCCGTGGCCTCGACCGTCACCTCGTACACGATCACCGCCGTGTCGCAGGAGGACGACACCTCAGCCGACTTCGGCTTCTACCAGCCGGCCTCGATCGGCGATCGCATCTTCGACGACGCCAACGCCGACGGCGACGACGAGTCGGGTGCCGATGCTGGCCTCGCCGGCGTCGAACTCGAGCTACGCCAAGGCGCGACCGTGGTGAGCTCGTTCACCACGACGGCCACCGGCGCCTACGACTTCACCGGGCTCGCTCCGGGCACCTACGACGTCGTCGTGGCGTCGGCTCCCGCTGGCTTCTCGGTCACCACCGGCTCGACCACCCAGACCTTCACCGTCGCATCGGGCGACGACGTGAACACCGCCGACTTCGGCTTCTTCCTCGGCGCCTCGATCGGTGATCTGCTGTTCGACGATCTCGATGGTGATGGTGTGTTCGATGCCGGTGAGCCTGGCTTCGATGCCGTGACCGTCACGCTGTCGGGCGACGCCTCGGCGACGCAGGACAC
>Ga0189288_10126_pt1 | contig 78133 bp, 70 predicted proteins | sample UW105minimetaG_FD_130316 | JGI IMG/M metagenome (GOLD analysis project Ga0189288, IMG submission 130316) | Marine microbial communities from the Costa Rica Dome - UW105 mini metaG | ecosystem: Environmental > Aquatic > Marine > Oceanic > Photic zone | place: Costa Rica: the Eastern Pacific...
ACCAAACGACCGCATAGTGCTCTGGGCTACCGCCCGCCGGCGCCGGAAACCGTCGTCCCGATGGACCAGAGGCCAATCATGCACTAACAATCAAACTGGACCACTTGGGTGGGGCTGATCAAGAGCGCTAGGGGTGTTCGGCTGCGTCGGTTCGAACTGTGTCCAGCAAACAAGAGAGATCGGCCTCTGTGAGCATGTCCCGGCGCGGGGCGATGGTGGTTTTGGGGAGGTCTATTGTGGCGTCGTGCTTGCACCATCGGTTCGTCAAAGCTAGCTTCCACAAGCCGCGCAGCAGGCGGCGACAAGAGTAGGCTGTGCCGGGGCGATCGGCATATAGCTTCCGCAGGAAAAGAGATAGGGCTGCTGGCGTGATCTCGTCGAGCTCCTTGGGTTTCCATCCAGCTGGTAGTGCGGCCCATGCGTACCTGATCTGTTTGAGGTAAGAGGTCGAAACACCTCTTGCCTCCATGTCTTTCTCAAAAACCTCAAACACTGAGGACAGATCTTTGATCTCCACAGGCGCTGTGTGGCGGCGTTCCTCAGCCTCTTGCTTCAGGGACTGCACAGCCTTTCGGGCAGCAGCCAGAGACATCACGTCAGCGTCACCGAGCTTCACGCGGGAGATGCGTTTGGTCCGAGGGTTCCACAGTCTAGCGTAGAAGGTCTTTTGGCCTGTCTTAAGCACTCGGAGCGTCAGTCCCGGTGTGACAGCACATGTGTAAGTTCGCTCCCGTTTTTCTGGCAACGGTGCCGTGTTGATGAAGGTCTGTGTGAACTTCTGTTTGGTCGGCATGTTCTTGCTCCACAAGGGTTTCGTGATGCAAGAACGGGACTGAGGTGGCCGTTAAGTCGTTGAAATGTCAAAGCTCTTAGAAAACATCTCTTCCAGCCTTGATAAATGTCATCGGGTTCACTGCGCGACCATTTACGCGCACTTCGTAGTGCAAATGCGTACCGGTCGAGCGTCCAGAATTGCCCATATCACCAATATGCTCCCCACGCGAGACCCTTTGGCCTTCCTTCACGCGGATTTTCGCCAAGTGGGCATAGCGGGTTTCAATTCCGTGTTCATGTTTGATCTTAACCAAGCGCCCATAACCCGACAGCCAGCCTGCATGCACGACCACGCCGTCCGCGGTGGAATGGATCGGTGTGCCGTAGCGCGCCGCAAAATCGGTGCCTTTGTGCATCCGGCCCCAACGCATGCCGAACCCGGAGGTGTAGCGGAATGCGGATTTCAGCGGATTGTCAAAAGGCACCGTTTCGGCAGCGATGCGGTAGACGTTCAACTGGTCCAGCTGTTCCAGCAGCCGGTTGGCGCGCAGGGTTTCTTCCGAAATCTCGGCCCCTTTGGTGGAGAAGCTGAGTGGCATCATCGGGCCACCTTGACCCTGATAGCCGCGACGCACTTCGTCCATCAGGCTTTTGGTGTCCAGACCGGCAGCGGTGAACATTTTGGTCAGTGGTTCGACAGAGACGGTCATGGCGTCTTCAAGCTGGCGGAAGATTTTGTCGTTTTTCTCTTCCATCAGGAGGAGTTCGCGCTCCATTTCCTCTGCGGCTTGCAGCGCCAGCTGGGCATTGGCGACCACTTCATCCCGCTCGGCGGCGGTTTCGTTGAGGGCGGTGGACAACACGTCCAACATGTCATTGCCCAGTGGGGAAGCGCCAATGAGGGCCGTTTGGGTCTCTTCCTGCGCGGCGTCACGGGCGACAACTTCGGCACGCGCGGCCTCACGTTCCTGCATGGTGCGGCGCAGGGTGGCTTGGATCACTTCGATGCCGGTTTCCAGCTCTTTGCGGCGGATTTCAGAGGCCAGCAGTTCAGACTGCATGTCAGAAATCTGGGTGAGCGCAGAGTTGAAGCGAGCCTGTGCGGCAAGGGCTTCCTCGGTGCGCATGTCGCGCTCAGACGAGAGATCGTTCAGGCGTTGCTCGTAGGTGAGTTGATCGCGCTTGGCCTGTTCGCGGAAATTGCCGGAGCCGATGCTGTCCATCAATAGGATCGCGGTGGCGATGATTGCCCAAGCGACGATGGCGGAGGACCCCACAAAAGCAATGAGCTGCGTGCTTGGCTTCAGTCGGATGAAGCGGGTGTCTGTGTCTGACCGAAGAAAGAGCCTGCGTTCCGGAAAGAAGCGTTCCAGGATCGCATGTGCGCGGATCGCGAGTCGTGTTCTCACGGAAGAATTCCTTGTTTAGTCCCATCCCAGAGTACGCCACCCCCGGCGCAACCCTTTGTCCCCAACGCTTTTTGCAGCGTCTTGGAGCAGGGTTTTAGCCGCATGGGCTATGTCCGGCAAGGATTTTGACCTTTTGGGGCGGGTATCAGGCGGAAGAGGCACAGAGATGGGCGGTTTGTTGCCTATCTCTTAGCGGGCGTAGGCAGGCGGCTCTTCATCGGCAAGCGGCCAGTAGAAATCCGGTGGCAGGCCAGCGTTGGCGCGTTTTTCCTCATTGAATGGTGGCTTTAGCGCACCGTGGAAGTATTTTTGCACCAAGCCGTGAAAGGTGGCTTTGGGGTCGAGCGCGTGGCGGCCACAGAGGAAGTTGAACCATTTGGCACCGTAAGCCACATGGCCGACTTCTTCGGCGTAGATGATGCGCAATGCCTCAAGGGTTTGCTCGTCCTTGGCGTTTTCAAAAATGCGGATCATGCCGGGTGTCACGTCTAGGCCGCGGGCTTCGAGCACCATAGGCACAACAGCGAGCCGGCCCATGAGATCGTCCACTGTGTCCTCAGCCGCGCGCCACATGCCGGCGTGCGCCGGGAGCGCACCATAGAAGCTGTCTTTGGCTTCAAGGCTGTCGCATATCAGGTTGAAATGGTTGGATTCTTCAGCGGCGGATTTGACCCAGTCGTCATAGAACCCCAGCGGCATTTCAACGTCGGTGAAGCGGGCAATGATGTCCCAATGCAGGTCCACGGCGTTGAGTTCGATATGGGCCACGGCGTGCAACATGGCGATGCGGCCTTGCGGGCTGCCGGGTTTGCGGCGCGGCACGTCGCGTGGGTTCAAAAGCTCTGGCTGCTCTGGCCGGGCAGGTTGCAACGGCGGATTTGCGGTGCCGATGGGTAGAGGATTGCCGGATTCACGGGCGGCAAACCACGCTTCGGCGTGTTTTTTGGAGATCGCGGTTTTGGTGCGGCCGTCGGCGGTGGTAAGAACTTCCACCGCCATTTCTGCGAGTGACTGTGCCATCAGAGTGCTTTTGCGGCCTCAAGGACCTCTTCGGCATGGCCGTCGACTTTTACCTTTGGCCATGTGCGGGCGATGTTGCCTTCCGCGTCGATCAGGACAGTGGCGCGGACGATACCCATGAAGGTTTTGCCATACATCTTTTTTTCGGCCCAGACGCCGTAGTCTTCGCAAACGGTGCCGTGTTCATCGGAAAGGAGTGGCACGGTGAGCTCTTTTTTCTCAACAAATTTGTCGTGGCTCTTCATGCTGTCTTTGGAGATGCCAAAGACTTTCACGCCCGCCGCAGCGAAGTCTTCCAACAGGTGCGAAAAGGCGATGGCTTCTTTGGTGCAGCCTGCGGTGTTGTCGCGAGGATAGAAAAACAAGGCGACGGGCGCAGGGCGCAACGCGGAGAGGGTGACGTCGTCTCCTGAGGTGGACGGCAAGGTGAAATCGGGGGCAGGTTGGTTGGCATCAATCATCAGGTTGCTCCTATGTGGCCCGATGTTGCCAATACGGTGATCTGGCCTTGGGTCGGGCGTCGCTTGCAGGTATAGTTTTGTCCACGAGCACCGAAATAGCAGAACAAACAGAGGCATCAACCCTGACAGAGAACGGCGATCATAACTCCGCATCTGAGGGTCCAGCCAAAACATCCGATACCACCGTATCGCCCGAAGACGGGAGAGATACGGTGCAACCGGAGGCGGAGATCACAGAGGCGCAACCGGGACGGCGCCCGCGCCGTGCGCGGCGGTTTGGTGTGATCGCCTTGTTCAGTTTGATTGTGCCGGTGGTGTTTCTCGCTGTGGTGGCCTTTGTGGTGAGCGGTAAGCCGCTTGAAGCGCCAGAGTGGGTGCATGATCGGGTGCAAGCTGCAGTGAACCAGCAGTTGGAAGGCGTTGAGGTCACGATTGAGCGCATGGCGCTGGTTGTGGAGGACGATTGGGACCCAAGCATCGAATTGCAGGGTGTGCTGGTGTCATCCGAGGATGGCGGAAGACCGGTGCGTTTGGAAACTGCGCGGGCGCGGTTGGCCTTTGCCCCGCTGCTGGATCGGCAAATCGCGCTTCGGGATGTGCAGGTCTCTGGGGTGTCTTTGTTGGTGCTGCGCCAGCAGGATGGCACTGTGCAGGTGTCGATAGGACAGGGTGGCGGGGCGTTTCAGACCGACACAGATATCACAACCTTCGGCGATCAGATCGAAGGATATTTGCAGGCGCCGTTGCTGGCGTATCTTGACCTGTTTCAAATTGAAGACGTGACGATCCGGTTTGAGGACCGGCGGGCTCGACAAGCCTGGACGGTGGATGGTGGGCACATCACTTTGCGGCGTACCGAGGAGCTGGTGGAGCTGGCCTCGCAACTGACCTTACTGGGCGGGCGCAGTTACGCCAGCACGATTGAAGCTTCGGTGTCCACGCGGTTTGGCACACGCACCACGGAATTTGGGGTGAACTTTGAGGATCTTCCAAGTGATGACATTGCCTCGCAATCTGCCGCGCTCAGCTGGTTGCAGATCTTGCGAGCGCCGATTTCCGGAGCGCTCAGAGCGAGCATCGATAGCGAGGGAAATCTTGGCAATGTGAACGCCACTTTGCAGATTGCAGACGGCGTGCTGCAGCCGGACGGCGCAGTGCGGCCCGTGCCGTTTGAGGGGATGCGCAGCTACCTCACCTATGATCCCAACCGCGGCGCGATCCGTTTTGACGAGTTGTCGCTGAGCAGCGATATGGTGCGGGTCAATGCCTATGGTGAGGCTCTTATCGGCTCGCTTTCGCAAGGCCTGCCGGAAGAGTTTCTTGTGCAGTTGACGCTCAATGAGTTCCGCGCCAATCCGCGCAACCTTGACGACGATCCCGTTGCTCTGGAGCGGTCCTATGCGGATTTTCGTTTGAACCTGGACCCGTTTGAGCTGGATCTTGGGCAGTTGGTGGTGCGCCAGAATGGCAATCAGATTGTGCTTGATGGGCATCTCGCGACCGAAGGTGAGAATTGGGCCTATGCGCTGAATGGCCATATGGATGAAGTGGTGCCGGAGAGTGTGCTGGCACTGTGGCCTAAGAGCTTTAAGCACAAGTTGCGCAAGTGGATTGATCAAAACATCTATAAGGCCACGTTGCACGATATTGATTTGGCGGTGCGCTCTAAAGGAGCGGAGCCACCGGACGTTTACGTCGATTTTCAGTTCAGAGATGCGGATGTCAAAGCCGTGAAAACCATGCCGCCCGTGCGGGATGGGATTGGGTTTGGCGTGCTGAAAGATCACCAACTGCATATCACGGCAGAGGCCGGGTATGTGGAGGCAGATCAAGGTGGACGCCTTGATGTCACCGGCACCAATATGGTCATCCTAAACACCCGCATAAAGCAGTCTCCGGCCGTGGTGCAGGCGCAGGCACGCGGGCCGGTTGAAGCCGTGCTGTCGCTTTTGGATCGCAAACCTCTGGAGCTGTTCGCAAAGGCGAACTTGCCGGTGGATTTTGCCTCTGGTTGGGCTGATCTGGAGGGCGAAATAGAGCTTGTGCTCAAGGACAAGCTGCCAATTGAAGAGGTGGCCTATGATGTCCGGGGCAATCTAAGCAACGTGCGCAGCGATCACTTTTTACCGGGCAAAGAGATGCGCGCGGAGTTGCTGGTGACGGCAACACCTGAACGTGTTGAGGTTTGGGGCGATGGAACTTTGGCCGGTATTCCGGCGACCGCCAAATGGCATATGTTGGGCGGGAAAGAAAATGCCGGGCGCAGTTGGTTGAGTGGTACAGCAGAGCTCAGCGAAGTTGCGTTGGAGACGTTCCAAGTGGGCTTGCCAAAAGGCACGGTGTCGCAATCTGGCCTAGCAACCTATGATATGGAAATTCTGCGCGGTGAAGCTCCGAGGTTGCGATTGCGCTCTGACCTTGTGGGAGTGGGGTTGTCGTCGCCTCCGCTGGGGTGGCGTAAGGCGGCCAGAACCGAAGGCCAGCTGGAAATTGACATGACCTTAGGTGCGCGGCCACGCATGGACCGCGTGGTCCTCAAAGCGCCGGGTCTGCAGGCGAGCGGGAGCATTTCCATTGCAGAAGATGGTGGGCTCGACGTTGCACAGATGGACAGTTTTGTCGTTGGAAATTGGTTGCGAGGTTCGGGGCAGTTGGTGGGCCGTGGTAGCGCCTTGCCAGCGGTTGTTGTGAATGAAGGTCGCTTGGACATGCGCAACATGCCGGCGAGCAGCAAGACTGGTGGGAGTGGCCGTCAGTCGGGCATCGGGCCGATCACCGCAAGCGCAACAGAAGTGATTGTCACAGATACGATCCGGCTGTCTCCGGTTAAGGCGGAAATCAACTTTGATGGCGGCCTGAACGGAAGCTTCAGCGGTAATTTTAATGGCGGCCCGCTGGTCTTTGGCACGCTGGCGCCGCATCAGCATGGCACGCAGTTGCGCCTCACCTCACAGAACGGCGGCAAGATCGCGCAGCGCATGGGGGTGGTGAAGGCCGCAAGCCAGGGGCAGATGACTTTGTCGATGGTGCCAAGGGCAGCCACCGGTGAATATGATGGCGTTATGGAAATGCGCAATGTGAAGGTTCAGAGCATGCCGCTGGTGGCGGAGTTGCTGAATGCCATCAGTGTTGTCGGATTGGTGGAACAGCTTAGTGGGCCAGGTATTTTGTTCACGGACGTTTTTGCGCGGTTCAGATTGACGCCGGATCGTCTGGTGATAGGCGAAAGCAGCGCGGCGGGGCCGTCTATGGGGCTGTCTGCCAATGGTACATATGGGTTTGTGCAGGAGTGGTTTGACATACAGGGTACGATTTCGCCGCTTTACGCCGTGAATATGGTGGGGCGGCCTTTCTCCCGACGCGGCGAAGGGTTGATTGGCTTCAACTACAAGCTCCGTGGCCCGGCGCAACAGCCGGAGATTTCGGTGAACCCACTCTCGGCCTTGACGCCGGGCTTCTTTAGGGAGATTTTCCGCCGTCCACCTCCGGACCTGAGCAACTAACGGCGCGAGCACTGATGCAGCTTTCTGATTTTGATTTTGATCTTCCTGAGTCCTTGATTGCGACCCGGCCCGCGGAGCCGCGCAGTTCGGCGCGTTTGCTGGTGGCCAGGGGCGGTGAGATCACCGACGGGGTGGTAACGGATCTGGTGGATCTGTTGCAGCCGGGTGATCGGCTGGTGCTCAATGACACCAAGGTGATCCCGGCGCGGTTGTCAGGCTATCGCGTGCGGCACGGGCCTGAAGGGGAAACGCAGTCCCGCATGGAAGTGACACTGCTGGAGCCACGCGCGGGCGGCGCCTGGGCGGCGTTGATCAAACCTTTGCGGAAAATCCGCGAGGGTGAAGAGATCGTCTTTGCCGCGGGTTTGACAGGCCGGTTGCTGTCCAAAGAAGACGGGCAGGGGCTTGTGCAATTTGACCTTGAGCGCGACGACTTTGACGCGGCGCTGGAGGCGGCGGGCAGTATGCCGTTGCCGCCCTACATTGCCGCCAAGCGTGCGGCGGACGAAAAAGACAAGACCGACTATCAGACCGTATGGGCGAAACACTCTGGCGCGGTGGCGGCGCCGACCGCGTCGCTGCATTTTGACGATGCGTTGCTGGCGGCCTTGAAGGCCAAGGGTGTTCAGTTCACCCATGTGACTTTGCATGTCGGGGCTGGAACGTTCCTGCCGGTGAAGGTGGAGAACGTCAAAGAGCACAAGATGCACGCCGAATGGGGACGCGTTACCGAGACGGCGGCGGCGGAGATTGCAGCCACCAAGGCCGCGGGCGGGCGGGTGATCCCGGTGGGCACAACGGCGCTGCGTTTGATTGAAAGTGCGGCGCGGGACAGCGGCACAATCCAGCCTTGGGAAGGTAATACGGATATTTTCATCTACCCGGGGTTTGTGTTCAACGTGGCGGATGCGCTGATGACCAATTTCCACTTGCCAAAATCGACCTTGATGATGCTGGTCAGTGCGCTTCTTGGTCAGAGTGAAATCCGCAAGGTGTATGATCATGCTGTGAAGGAAGGCTATCGGTTTTTCTCCTACGGCGATGCATCTCTGTTGATCCCGTAAAATTTTTTCTGCGATGCCGCAAAACGACATGGCGTTGTCGCTATTGGATGCGATGGTGACAGGGGCGTTTTGCATACGGGCGCTTCTGTGAGAGAGTTGTGTCGAGGGTCGCTCTATGGGTCAGTTTCTGAAAGGCGCATGGCCGCTGTTGCTGGGAATGCTGTTGCTGATGGTGGGCAACGGTATGCACGGGACGTTGCTGGGTATTCGCGGCGAGGCTGCAGGTTTCTCGACCTTTGAGATGTCGATGGTGATGTCGGCATATTTCGTCGGCTTTCTGGGCGGCAGTCGTTTGACGCCAGAGCTGATCCGCCGGGTAGGGCATGTGCGGGTCTATGCGGCGTTGGGCTCTATGATCTCCGCGATCCTTATTTTGTTTCCGACCATGGAGCACCCCGTTCCGTGGATTTTGGGACGTGTTGTGATGGGGTTCTGTTTCTCCGGCGTCTATGTGACCGCTGAAAGCTGGCTCAACAATGCGGCCTCAAATGACACGCGCGGTAAGGCGCTGTCGATTTATATGATCGTGCAGATGATTGGCATTGTCGCGGCGCAGGGCTTGATGACCGTACCTGACAGCAGTGGATTTTTGCTGTTCGTTATTCCGTCGGTTCTGGTTTCGATTTCCTTTGCCCCCATTCTACTCTCGGTGGCGCCCACTCCGGCGTTTGAGACCACCAAACCGATGAGCCTTAAAGAATTGTTCCAGAACTCGCCACTGGGGGTTGTGGGCATGTTCCTGCTGGGTGGCGTGTTTTCCGCGCAGTTTGGTATGTCGGCGGTTTTTGCAACTCGAGCAGGGCTGAGTTTGAGCCAGCTGTCGGTGTTTATCGCGACATTTTACGTTGGTGCGACGGTGTTTCAGTATCCGCTGGGTTGGATGAGCGACCGCATGGATCGGCGGGTGCTGATCATGTTCGTCGCCGGGATTGGCGCTGCGGGTGCCACACTGGGGTTCTTTGCAGGTGACCATTACCCGATGCTGCTGGTGGCAGCACTGTTCATTGGCGGGTTTTCAAATCCGCTCTATTCGATGCTGATCGCCCATGCCAATGACTTCCTTGAATATGAGGATATGGCGGCGGCCTCTGGCGGATTGGTGTTTGTGAACGGCGTGGGCGCGATCGCCGGGCCGGTGATTACCGGGTGGATGATGGATGCAGTTGGACCGAGTGGGTTCTTCATCTACGTGATCATTCTGCTCGCTTTGACCGGGCTATATGCGGGATACCGGACCACCCGTCGTCCGGCTGCTTCGGTCGAAGATACAGGCAGCTACACCGCTGTTATGCCAACCGCATCGGTAGTGGCTGTTGAGGTGGCGCAAGAGGTGGCGATCGAAACCGCAATGGAAGAAGAGAATGAAGCTGCCGCTGGGTAAGCGGAGCGCCGCTTCTGTTAGCGCATAAGGTCGCATGCTGTGTCGGGATGTTGCATTTTGTGACTACCCATTCCCAATTTTCTGTGTGTAACGTTTTTATTACAACGCTTCTTTTGAAGTGGAACAGGCAGAAGGAGAAGGGACATGGTGGGTCCCGAAGAAGTACTTTCGTTTTGGCTTGATGAGGTAGGGCCAAGCGGATGGTATGCGGTTTCCGAAGAGCTGGACACACAGATCCGGCAGCGGTTTGAGGCAACATGGGAGCAGGCGCAGGCCGGTGGATTGGGGCAATGGTTGGCCTATCCAAGTGGCACCTTGGCCTATTTGATCCTGACGGATCAGTTTTCCCGCAACATGTTCCGAGGAACGGCGCAAGCCTTTGCATCCGACCGCAAGGCGCTGTGCGCGGCAAAAGTTGCGATTGACAAGAAGTGGGACCTGAAGATTGACGAGCCCGCGCGGCAGTTTTTCTACCTGCCTCTGATGCATTCAGAAAACCTCTGTGATCAGGAGCGCTGCATTCGCATGTTCCTGGAGCGGATGCCGGAAACCGGCGAGGCAAACTTGCTGCAAGCCAAAGCACATCGTGAAGTGATCCGGAAGTTTGGTCGGTTCCCGTATCGCAATGACGCATTGGCGCGGGCCTCTACCGAAGTGGAGATGGCCTATGTGGCGGATGGTGGTTATGGCACCACCGTGCGGACACTGCAGGCGGCAGAGTAAGCTGCGGTCAGTCAAAAGACGAGTTGGCGTCCGGCGTAGGATCGGGCGCGTAGCAACTGGCAACCGCGCCAATTCGGCCACTCACCCGGGTGGCCACATCATCCAATGCCGTTTGCATCAAGGTTTCTGGCGTGTCCGCAAGGCGCACCAAACTGTTGTTTATGCCTTCCAGTTCCCGTTGTACCGCATCGGCGCGACTTTGCAGGTTCGCGGTTGCCTGTGCCGTAAGAGCGCTGCCGTCCAGCGAGATCGATGCCAGGTCGCTGCGCAGGGTGGCCACTTCGTTTCGCAATCGGTCGACACTGTTTTCCAGTGGCGCGACGATTTGAAAGTTTTGGGCAAAGCTCGCCACCACCCGTTCAGCGCTGTCAGACAGCCGCCAAAGAAAAAATAGGCAAATTGCCACCAAAATCAGTGTGGCATTGATCATGGCGACCAGAAGATCTTTCAACGTTTTCATGGCTGTATTCCCGACTCGTTGACCCAAACACAGTGTGCGCTGCCGTTTGCGCGATCACCAGACAAAATTTGCGCGTAAAACGGGCGGTGCAGTTTGTTGAAGCTCCTGGGGAGTTCCAGTAGGCTCGCGCAAGAACATAGCGGGAGGCGGGGAAACACCATGGCTAGCAAGAACTTCGATATGATTGTGATTGGCGCAGGGCCGGGGGGCTATGTGGCCGCTATTCGCGGTGCGCAGCTGGGCCTGAAGGTCGCGATCGTGGAGCGCGAGCACATGGGGGGGATTTGCCTGAACTGGGGCTGTATTCCAACCAAAGCGATGTTGCGGTCAGCAGAAGTGTTTCATCTGATGGAGCGGGCCAAGGAATTTGGTTTGAAGGCCGAAGGCATCGGATATGACATCGATGCGGTGGTGAAGCGCTCACGCGGGGTGGCAAAACAGCTGAGCTCCGGCGTGGCGTTTTTGATGAAGAAGAACAAGGTCGCGGTCTTCATGGGTGAGGCGACTTTGCCCGCCAAAGGCAAAGTGTCGGTGAAGGGCGAAAAAGGCGTTGAGGAGCTCACGGCGAAGAACATCGTTTTGGCGACCGGTGCGCGGGCGCGGGAATTGCCGGGTCTGGAAGGCGATGGCAAGCGGGTCTGGACCTATAAAGACGCGTTGGTGCCGCCACATATGCCGAAGAAATTGTTGGTGATTGGCTCCGGCGCGATTGGGATCGAGTTCGCCAGTTTCTACAACACGCTGGGTGCGGACACGACCGTTGTGGAGGTCATGGATCGCGTGCTTCCGGTTGAGGATGCGGAGATAAGTGCTTTTGCTAAAAAGCAATTTGTCAAACAGGGTATGACGATCATGGAGAAATCCACGGTCAAGAAACTGGATCGCGGCAAAGACAAAGTTACGGCGCATATTGAGGCAGGCGGCAAGGTTACGACAGAGGACTTTGACACGGTGATTTCGGCCGTTGGAATTGTGGGGAATGTGGAGAACCTTGGGCTCGAACAGCTGGGGGTGAAGATTGATCGCACGCATGTGGTGACGGATCAGTATTGCCAAACGGGTGTCGATGGGCTGTTTGCGATTGGCGACATCGCGGGCGCGCCATGGTTGGCGCACAAGGCGAGCCATGAAGGTGTGATGGTTGCCGAATTGATTGCCGGAGGGAAGCCACATCCGGTGAAGCCGGAGAGCATTGCGGGTTGTACCTATTGCCATCCTCAGGTGGCGAGCGTGGGCTACACGGAGGCCAAGGCCAAAGAGCTTGGCTATGACGTGAAAGTGGGCCGCTTCCCGTTTATTGGCAATGGCAAGGCGATTGCCTTGGGAGAACCGGAAGGCATGGTCAAGACTGTGTTTGACGCGAAGACCGGTGAGCTTTTGGGGGCCCATATGGTGGGCGCGGAGGTCACCGAGTTGATCCAGGGCTATGTTGTGGGACGCCAGCTTGAGACCACCGAAGCCGAGCTTATGGAAACCGTGTTCCCGCATCCGACGTTGAGTGAGATGATGCACGAAAGCGTGCTGGACGCCTATGATCGGGTGGTCCACATCTAATTTGGATTTAGAATGAGTTGGGCGCGCTCCGGTTCTACCGGGCGCGTCTTTGAGGTTTTTCGGTGTCAAAACAACAAAGTATGCTGCCGGTTGTGGTGATCTGGCTGGCCGGCGTTGGTGCGGCGGGACAGTTTGCCAAGGTTAGCGTCACATTTGATCAGGTGGGGCAGGTGTATCCTGAGGCGGGTGCGCGGTTGGGGTTTGCTTTGTCGATCCTTGGGCTGGCTGGGATTTTTCTCGGCGTGGTGGCAGGCGTTCTGGCGTCCAAAATTGGAATGCGGCGCACCTTGCTTGGCGGGCTTGGCCTGAGCGCGGTGGTGTCTTTTGTGCAGGCCATGGGTTTGTCCTTTGATCTCTTTCTGCTGAGCCGGGTTGTGGAAGGCCTGGCGCATTTGGCGATTGTGGTGGCCGCGCCAACGTTGATTGCCAAAGTCTCACCGACGGAGAAACGGGCGTTTTCTCTGACCCTTTGGGGCACGTTTTTTGGCGTGGCCTTTGCGCTGTTTGCCTGGCTCGGGCGGCCTTTGGTGGACGTCTACGGGCTGAGCGCGATGTATCTGGCACATGGGGGCTGGATGGCCTTGAGTGTGCTGGGGGTGGCGACAATAGGATTGCCGGAGGAGAAAGCACAAACAGCGCAGCGATTGCACCTTGGCGGCGTGTTCAAGCAGCATTGGGAGGTTTATCGCTCGCCGTTTATGAATGCGGCGGCGGTTGGGTGGCTGTTTTACACCTTCTGTTTTGTCAGCCTGTTGACGTTGTTGCCGCCTTACATTGCGCCTGAATGGCGCACGTACACAGTTGGGGCGATCCCGCTCACGAGCATGATCAGTTCCATGACATTGGGGGTGTGGTTGTTGCGCTACTGGTCCACCGTGCGCGTGATCCAAGCGGGTTTCTTGGCATCCGCAGTGGCCTCATTTGTGTTGATCTTCGTGCCAGGGTCTCCGGTGGTGTGTCTGGCATTGGCGGGCGCTTTGGGGTTGATCCAAGGGGCAAGTTTTGCGCTGGTGCCCGAACTAAATGACACGGCGGCGGATCGGGCCAATGCAAACGGTGTGTTTGCGCAGGCGGGCAATTTGGGCAACACGATTGGCACGCCAATTTTGTTGGGCGTGATTGCGGTGAGCGGTTATGCTGGGATGCTGATGGTCTCCGCCGTGCTGCTGGTCATAGGGGCGGCGGCGCATATGGTGCTGGCACAAGTGCGGGCGCGGATGCGTGGACCCGGCGGGTAGTATGAAAAAAGGCGGCACCGAAGGGCCGCCGTTGTTGTGTACTGGATAGGCAGCTTACTCCACTTTGAGCGGGACAGACGCCAAGAGTTTGTTATCGATATCAAGGAAGTACCGGATTTCGTAGTCGCCGGGTTCCTCTGGTACTGCGAGCGTCAAGGGCGTGCCTTGCTCTGCGTAGGTGTAGGTGATGTACTCGCTGGCCGCGTTGCCTACGGCGAGGTAGTCGCGCGGGTGGCCGGGGCCGGCCCAAGTGACCTCGATGCTGCTGCCTGCGGTTGCGGAGGCTGGGGCGGTGATGGTGACGGGCACGTCCTCAACGGTCAGTGGCGCGCGTGCCAGCACTTTGAGCGGGTTGGTGTCCGCCACATAACGCAGCTCGTAGGTGCCGGGATTGGCGGGCAGGTTCAGGGGCAGGTCGCTGCCGTCACGGGTGTAGGCGTATGGGCCGTAGTCTCCGTCCGGTGCGTCTGGTGACACGATGGTCAGGTAATCGCCGTCACCGCCGGGGCCGGTCCATGTGGCGGTGATTTGACCGCCAATCGGACCTGAGGCAGGGCCAGAAACAGTTGCACCCACTGCCGCCACCTCGACAGACACACGCGCCTGCACAGAGCGATCCTGGCCCAGCACATAGCGGATTTCGTAAGGTCCAGGGTCTCCGGGCATCACCAAGTTCAGCGGATTGCCCTCGCGGGTGTAGGTGTAGTTGACGTATTTGTCGTCGGCCATATCCGTGCCCGCGACAGTGATGTAGTCGCCGTCATAGCCGGGGCCGGTCCAGGTGACGGAAAGCTTTGCGCCGGCGTTGGCGGTGGAGGCTGCTTCCAGGCCATAGGCCAGCGCGGCGACGGAGATCGGTTCGCGATGGATGATCGTCCGGTCCTGACTCATGGTGTAGACCAGTTCGTACTCACCCGGTTCGCCCGGCATTTGCAGCATCAGGGGGCTGCCCTCGCGGGTGTAGGTGTAGGTGATCCACTTCTCGTCGCCGGGTTTGGTGACCGAGATATAGTCGCCTTTGAAATCCGGGCCAGTCCAGTCGACTGGTACAGTGGCGCCTGCAACAAGCTCGTCCGGGGCGGAGAGAGTGGCGGTGACGTCGGTGGCCGCGATCGGCTGGCTGGCCAGTGGTTTGCGGCCTTCGCTCAGGATGTAGCGCAGTTCGTATGCGCCGGGCTTGGGTGGCATTTGTAGCGAGAGCGGGCTGCCTTCACGGGTATAGGCGTATGTGATCCACTTGTTTGTGGCGGGATCGACGGCGGCGATGAAATCATCTTTGGCGTTGGGGCCGGTCCAGTCGACGGTGATCATGCTGCCAGCGGGGGCAGATTGCGGGCCGGACACGGTGGCCGGCGGTTTGAATTCGGGCAGCTCCAACACAACACGTTTGTCGACAGAACCGACGCCAAAGCGCATTTCGGTGGTGGCCTCATCTTCGGGACGCAGCACGGTCACGGTGTACTCGCCCTCGAGCAGTTGTTCCTTTAAGGAGGCCGCGCCGTGATCATCATGGATGGCGGCGTCACCAGAGAGGTCCCAAATGAGCGGGGTGTTGATGACCGGGCCGTTTTTGCCGTCTGTGGCGACAATGGTTACCTGTACGGGTTGTGGTTCCGGTTCGGGGGGCGGGGCAGCGGCGACCTCGGTGAGCGCGTTGCCAAGTTCGTCTGCATTGGCGGCGGCGAGGAATTTGCCGCCGGTCGCCTCCGCCATGCATTGAAACTGCGCCAGTGCTTCGGGATCGGTGACGTCAAAGCCCACCACATGGGCCGTGAAATCGACGCCGGTGGCTTCGAGCTCTTTGGCAACGGCGCAGACATCCGGTACGCAAGTTTCAATGCCGTCAGACACCAAGATCACTGTCGCGGCTTCTTCGGTGTGGCGCAGGGCTTTGGCGGCGGCCACAACGGCGTCCGCCATCGGGGTTTTGCCTTTGGGGGAAATACCGTTCACGGCAGAGGTGATGGCGGCGCGGGTGTCTGGACCGGGCATGACCACGGTTTCAATGTCGGAACAGTCGCCTTTGCGACGGTGGCCATAGACGGTCAGCCCCAAGTCAAGGTCGGCAGGGAGGATGGTCATCAATTCGCCCATCACTTGCTGGGCGATGGTGATTTTGGCCACGCCCTCAATCTGGCCCCACATGGAGCCAGAGCCGTCCATCACCACAATGGCGGCGGGGTTATCCTGGGCAAAAAGGCTGGCGGGCAGCAGGCACAGTGCGGCTGTGGTTGCTCTCAAAAACGTCATCCAAAAGGTCCTCAATTTCGTAATGCGCAGAGACTACGAGAGAAAATCGGATTGAGGCAAGTATCAGTTCAAAAACCGGGCTTGGCGAATTAAGATGTTCTCTGTATGTTCGCGATATCTGGTTGGCAGTGGGGGTGTGATCCCCTATGTCTGGTGCCGTATCCGTTGGGGGTTTGAATGGCCGAACTGAAGAATATTGAGGTGCGCGGGGCGCGCGAGCACAACTTGAAGTCCATTGATGTGGACATTCCGCGCGATCAGCTGGTGGTGATCACCGGCCTGTCGGGTTCGGGCAAGTCCTCGCTGGCCTTTGACACGATTTATGCGGAAGGGCAGCGGCGCTATGTCGAGAGCCTGAGCGCCTATGCACGGCAGTTCCTTGATATGATGGAAAAGCCGGATGTGGATCACATCAGCGGCCTGTCCCCTGCGATTTCGATTGAGCAGAAGACAACCTCCAAGAACCCACGCTCGACCGTGGGCACGGTGACGGAGATTTATGACTATCTGCGTTTGCTGTTTGCCCGTGTGGGCACACCGTATTCTCCGGCCACAGGTTTGCCCATTGAGGCGCAGCAGGTGCAGGACATGGTTGACCGGATCATGGGGCTGGAAGACGGCACGCGCGGTTACCTGTTGGCGCCAATCGTGCGGGACCGCAAGGGAGAGTACAAAAAAGAGTTTCTCGAACTCCGCAAACAGGGCTTCCAGCGGGTGAAGGTCGATGGGGCTTTCTATGAGTTAGATGAGCCACCGACTCTGGATAAGAAGTTCCGCCATGACATTGATGTGGTCGTAGACCGGCTTGTGGTGCGCGAAGGGATGGAAACCCGGCTGGCGGACAGCTTGCGCACGGCGCTTGATCTGGCGGATGGGATTGCGGTTCTGGAGACCGCGCCCAAGGAAGGTGATCCGGAGCGGATCACGTTTTCGGAGAGATTTGCCTGTCCGGTGAGTGGCTTTACCATTCCGGAAATTGAACCGCGGCTGTTTTCTTTCAACGCGCCGTTTGGGGCCTGTCCGGAATGTGATGGTCTTGGCAAAGAGCTGTTCTTTGATGAGCGGCTGGTGGTGCCGGATGTGACGTTGAAGGTCTACGACGGGGCGCTGGCGCCGTGGCGGAAGGGCAAGTCGCCCTATTTCCTGCAGACCATAGAGGCGCTGGCGAAACACTACGAGTTTGACAAAAACACGCCGTGGAAAGACCTGCCGAAGCATGTGCAGCAGGTGTTCCTTTATGGTTCAGGCGAAGAAGAGATTGAATTCCGTTATGACGAAGGCGGTCGGGTTTATAACGTCACGCGCGTCTTTGAAGGGGTGATCCCCAACATGGAGCGGCGCTATCGCGAGACGGACAGCAACTGGATCCGCGAAGAGTTTGAGAACTACCAAAACAACCGGCCTTGTGGCGCATGTCGCGGCCACCGGTTGCGCGAAGAGGCTCTGGCGGTTCGGATTGCAGAAAAACACGTCGGCCATGTGGTGCAACTGTCGATCCGCGAGGCTTTGGCCTGGATTGAGAGTGTGCCAGCGGCGTTGACCCCGCAGCGGCAGGAGATTGCGCGGGCGATCGTGAAGGAGATCCAGGAGAGGCTTGGCTTCTTGAATAATGTGGGTCTGGAATACCTGACCCTCTCACGCAACAGTGGCACGCTGTCCGGTGGGGAGAGCCAACGTATTCGACTGGCGAGTCAGATCGGCTCTGGTCTGACCGGTGTGCTGTATGTGCTGGATGAGCCGTCAATTGGCCTGCATCAGCGTGACAATGACCGGCTGCTGACGACGCTGAAAAACCTGCGGGATCAAGGCAATACGGTGATTGTGGTGGAGCACGATGAGGAGGCCGTGCGCGAGGCGGACTATGTGTTCGACATCGGCCCGGGGGCCGGTGTGCATGGTGGTCAGGTGGTGTCCAAAGGCAAGCCAGAAGAGATTGCCGCTGATCCGGCGTCTTTGACCGGGCAGTATCTATCGGGTGCACGTGAGATTGCGATGCCAACGGAGCGGCGCGAGGGCAATGGGAAATCTGTGACGGTGGTGAAAGCCACAGGCAACAACCTGAAGAAGGTCACAGCCGACTTCCCGCTTGGTAAGTTCGTCTGTGTGACCGGTGTGTCAGGTGGCGGTAAATCGACGCTGACCATTGAGACACTGTTCAAGACGGCCTCGATGCGTTTGAACGGCGCGCGGCAGACGCCAGCGCCCTGTGAGACCATCAAGGGGTTGGAACATCTGGACAAGGTGATCGACATTGACCAGCGGCCAATTGGGCGCACTCCGCGGTCCAACCCTGCGACTTATACGGGAGCCTTTACGCCGATCCGGGATTGGTTTGCCGGTCTGCCAGAGGCCAAAGCGCGGGGCTATAAGCCGGGTCGGTTTAGTTTCAATGTGAAGGGCGGTCGCTGTGAAGCCTGCCAGGGCGATGGGGTCATCAAGATCGAGATGCACTTCTTGCCGGATGTTTATGTGGAATGTGAGACCTGTAAGGGCGCGCGCTACAACCGCGAGACATTGGAAATCCAGTTCAAGGGCAAAAGCATTGCTGACGTGCTGGATATGACCGTGGAAGAGGCGCAGGAGTTCTTCAAGGCGGTGCCGAGCATTCGCGACAAGATGGACGCGCTGATGCGGGTGGGGCTGGGCTACATCAAGGTGGGTCAGCAGGCGACAACCCTGTCCGGTGGTGAGGCGCAGCGGGTGAAGCTGTCCAAGGAATTGGCCAAACGCTCCACGGGCCGCACGCTCTATATTCTGGATGAGCCGACCACGGGGCTGCACTTTGAAGATGTGCGTAAGTTGCTGGAAGTGCTGCATGAATTGGTGGACCAAGGCAACACTGTTGTGGTGATCGAGCACAATCTGGATGTGGTGAAAACCGCAGATCACATCATCGACATTGGTCCGGAAGGCGGCGATGGCGGCGGTAAGGTGGTTGCCAAGGGCACGCCGGAGAAGGTGGCCAAGGTGGCGGGGAGCCATACGGGGCGTTACCTGAAAGATATGCTGGTGCCGAAGAAGAAAGTGGCGGCAGAATAAGAAAAACAGGCGGTGGTTGTGGAAACCACCGCCTGTTTTCTTTAGGCCGTTACGGCTTGGCGGGGTTTCGCAAGCATGATCGGCAGTACAAACATCAGCAGGAAACCGGTGTTCAACACGGCGTTGAACCAGGCACCCGCAAGGATGGAGCCTGTGCTGTCTACCAGATACCAGCTCCAGACGCCCCAGTTGATGATGCTTGCACCGGTGGATGGATCTTTTGCGTAGACGTGAATGGTGATTTGCCACACCAGTACACCCAGCCCAACCAGCAATCCGCCGCCGATTGCGCCGAGGACTTTTTCGCTGTCGCCGCCAAAACTCTGTGCGCCATCCAGCGGCAAGTGCGTGAGGTCCATGAACCATCCAACGATGCCGTGGTAAGACGCCGCTAATGCAAAGAGCGGTATAAGACCAAAAATCACCGTGCCAATAGACGTCAGTTTCAAAAGGTAGATCGCGCGATCCTGTGTCATGTGGTGTCTCCATTGAGGTTATGGCGGCACATTGCGTTCGATCGGTGAGGCAAAACAATTACCCGTGAGGTAAGTACTTTGTGCAAATGAGCGGCTATGGTGGTCGGGACAATGAGGAGCGGGACATGGGCGTGGAGTTTGGCGCGGTTTTGAAAGAGTGGCGGCAGGTGCGGCGAGTGAGCCAGCTGGATCTGGGGCTGTCCGCCGGTGTGAGTTCGCGGCACATTTCTTTTCTGGAAACCGGGCGGTCGCGTCCCAGCCGCGGCATGGTGCTTCGGCTGTGTGATGAGCTGGACGTGCCAATTGCGCAGCGCAATCGCATGCTCACAGCGGCGGGTATGAGCCCAGCCTATGCCAAACGTGATCTGTCAGAAGCAGATATGGCGCCGATGCGCACGGCGATGGAATGGACCCTCAGGAAACATGAGCCTTATCCAGCGCTTGCGATGGATCGGCACTGGTGTTTGGTGGCTATGAATGCGGTGGCCGAGCGATTGCTTGCGGCGTTTGATGTCAATGTTGGCGACAGTCTGATTGACATGATGGTTCACGTGAAAGGCGTGGAGCAATCTCTTGTAAACTATGAAGAAGTTGTCCGTCACATGATTGCGCGGCTGCGGGTTGAGAGCGCGTACTATGGCCATGACCCTGTATTGGAAGATGGCATTGCTCGGATGGACGCAAAATTGGGGGACACGGTTTTGGACGTCGACGGGGTGAAGCCGGCGATCATTCCAGCGATCTATGAGTTTGGCGGCATGCAGCTGTCATTTTTCTCAACCATCAGCCAATTTGGGTCCACTGAGGACATTGCCCTCAGTGAATTGCGCATCGAGATGATGTTCCCAGTGGATCAAGCGACGCGCCAAGCGTTGGAGGCTATGGCCGGGGCGTGATCACTTGTTGTCCAGTGGACAAGTGCGGAAGCCAAAAACAGTGTAGAGCGGACAGGTGCCGAGGAGGCCTGTGAAGAGAGGGATCAGGCCGATCCACATCCAGGCGCCGTAGCCAGCCAAGGCACCGGCGAGGAGCGCGAGGCCAAGCACGATCCGCAAAATCTTATCCACGGTTCCAACGTTCTTTTTCAGCATGTGTTTCCCTCCTGAGATCGAGAGAACCTTACATACATTTAGTGGAATGTGATTTGATTTGCCTCAAGGTGGTGGCCATTTACGCGGCCAGAAGTGCCGTGGCCTCATAGCTGCGCAGGCTTGGACGGGCGGCAATGTCCTCAAAGCTGATGTTTTTCTCGCGCATCACCTGCCGCAAAGAGCGGTTGGCGAAGGGATCAAAGCTATAGCGGGTCATTGGGCCGGGCAGGAAGCTTTCGGACCATTGGCCTTCGGAATAGAGCAACTCGTGCTGTGGCATCAGAATGTGGAAATAGGTGATGGTGCCGTTGGTTTCACAACGGGTCACATCGCGACCATTCACAAGATCCTTGGCTTTCACCAGCACTTCGTCGCAGCCAAACAGCAGTTCAGCGCGATAGCCTTGCAGCAAGACGCGGTGTTGCGGGGATACGATCAGGTCGCGGTCGTTGTCGAGCACGCCTGCTTTGATGCGGATGGGCAGAGACTCATAGCGCGGCGGCATGTGGGAGTGGCCAATCCACTGGATCGGTTGGAAACCGTTGTCGAGTGTGTCCACCAACATGCCCGCGCGTAGCTCTTCGACGGGAACATCGCCTTCGGAAGTGCGGATCAGGGTGCCCACGGTGAAACAAGGGGCGTGCTGTTCAATCTCAACCAGCGCCGTGTCGGTTTCACCAGCAGAGTCCTCGATTGTATAGTTGAAATAGATGGTCTCGTTATCAGTGTCGGCGTCAACGGTGAGGGTGCCGTCCGTATTGAGTGTGACCACTTGGCCGGTCGCAAGCGTGACGCTGTTTGGCAAGCCGCCGCTGCCGGTGGCGCTGACGGCAATGCCGTTGATGTGCGTGATGGTCAGGGTAGGGCCAGCAGAAGAGTTGTCGTTGGCAAGAACATCGAGGGTTTTGCTGTTGCCATAGGCGATCCTAACGTCGTCGTCCTGCGCAACGATGGCAGTTTGGACCGAGCCACCAGCAATCAATAGGTTGGAGTCGTACTGCGTGTCTGTGGCGTCGGCGATGCCGATCACCAGCTCGTTCACACCGTCCTGGAGCGGCACAACAAAGGTCAGGGTAACGGTAAACCCGTCCATCTCGGTGTTGTACTGATCACCGGAGTTATCGTTATAGATGTTTTGGTTGGCGTCGTTGATGTTGCCCACGGTGGCGCCGCCGTCACCAACGGAGATCTGCGCTTCCACACCGTTGACCCAGACGCCGATGGCGTCGTTGTAACTGAGGTATTCTGGATATTCTTCGGAGGACAGCACGAAGTCGATGGTGAGCAGTTCCCCGGCGGTGCCGTTGAAGTCAATGGTCAGATACGACGCGTCAAAGGTGTTGGTGCCTGCCGCAGCATTGAACAACGCGTTGTTGTCCTCACCCGACGTGTTGGTGGAGGTGTTTGCGCGTTGGTTGGTGTTGGTGCTGCCGTCGCTATTGGTGAAGTCATCCACGTGACCGGTGGAGAGGATCACGCCGCTGTCGGCCGGAGCGACGCCCGCGCTGGTGGTGTCGGCGCCTGTGTAAATGCCGGACGACAGGTTGTCACCGGTGTAGGTGGCGCTGACGATACGGGTTGGGTCGCCAAAGATCTCATTGGCCATCGCAGTGGCGGTGGCGCTTGTGTCGATGTTCAGTTCCGTTGCCGTTGGCATGTCTTAACCTCAGTGCGTTCTGCTCTTGTCCTATGACGGGACCTCTGCGGGTCCTCGCCTTGAGCAAAACTGGCGGGCAAACGTGGCGCGAACGGGGCTGTGGTAAGGAAAGATTAATTAAAATTGTGCTGGGTCAAAAATGCGTGGAACAACAAAAAGGGCCACGCCAGATGTGGCGCGGCCCTTTGTTTTTAAGCGCTATCGCTCCTGATTTAGCTGCGGCCGCGTTTTTCGAAACGTGGCAACATTGCGGAGAAGTCGGTACCAAGCCCGCCTTCATTCTCCACAAACTGCTCATAAAGCGCGGCAGCGGCCTGGCCCATTGGGGTGTCGGCATCGGCGCTTTCAGCGGCCTGTTGCGACAGACGCAGGTCTTTGAGCATCAGCTCAGAGGCAAAGCCTGGCTTGTAGTCATTGTCTGCCGGAGATTGTGGACCAACACCGGGGGCGGGGCAGTAGGCGTTCATTGTCCAGCTGTAGCCGGAAGAGGTGGACACCACGTCAAACATCGACTGACGGTCGAGACCCAGTTTGTCAGCCAAGGCAAAGGCTTCACAGGTGGCGATCATGGTCACGCCGAGGATCATGTTGTTGCAGATCTTGGCGGCCTGACCGGCGCCTGCGTCGCCGCAATGCACCGCCTTTTGGCCCATGATGTCAAACAGAGGGTCGGCCTTGGCAAAGGCTTCCTGAGAGCCACCTGCCATAAAGGTCAGCGTGCCGCCCGCTGCGCCGCCCACGCCGCCGGACACAGGCGCATCCACGGGTAGGAGACCGGCTGCGGTGGCTTGGTCCGCCACGGCGCGGGCGCTGTCGACGTCCACGGTGGAGCAATCCACAAAGGCGGCGCCAGCGGACATCACAGGGATGATTTCATTGGCAACGGCACGCAGGATTTGGCCGTTGGGCAGCATGGTGATGACCACATCCGCGCCCGTGGCTGCGGCTGCGCCGGTGTCGGCCATGGTGACGCCATCGATAGCCACATCTGCCATGTCAAAGCCGGTGACCTCATGGCCCGCTTTTGCAAGGTTGGCAGCCATAGGGCCACCCATATTGCCCAGTCCGATGAATCCGATCTTCATGGTGCTATTCTCCCTTTTCAAATGTCAGCGCATCCGTCCCAAGGGGCAGGATCATCTTGGTCACGATGCCAGCAGGCAGGTTGTCCAAGCTGTATTTCCATTGCGGATTGCGGTCTTTGTCGATGATCTGTGCGCGGATGCCTTCCAGAAAATCGCCATCCTCCATGGCGCGGAAGGTGAATCGGTATTCCTGATCCAGCGCATACCGGATGTCGTCGCGATTGCGCGCGCGGTGAATGATCTCCAATGCTGCTCCCATAGCGATGGGGGAATTGCGGGAGAGTTTTTTGAGCGCGCCAACAGCGAATTCGCTGTCGGAAAACTTCAACGCGTTGAGAACGTCATTAAGGGTCTCGCCACCGAAGTTGGCGTCGATGTCAGCCTGTTGGGTGGTGAGCGGGCCAGCTTCCGGCTCAGAGGCGGCTGCGTCGATTAGCGTGTAGTCGGCAGTCTCTTCGAGTTGCGCGATCAGGGCGGACCATTGGTCTTCGGGGATGAAGTAATCGGCAAAGCCTGCGTAGATGGCATCGGCGGCATTGAGGCGGGCAGCGGTGAGGCCGAGGAACTCGCCCAATCGGCCCGGTGCGCGGGCCAGGATCAGTGATCCGCCGACATCTGGCACAAGGCCAATGCCACATTCCGGCATAGCGATCTGGCTGGTGTGGCCAACAACGCGGTGGGAGCCGTGACAGCCCACACCTACACCGCCGCCCATGGTGAAGCCTTGCATGAAGCTGATCACCGGTTTGGGAAACTCAAAGAGTTTTGCGTTCATGCGGTATTCGTCGGCCCAGAATTTCCGGCCATAGGCAAAGTCGCCCTTGGTGCCGGTCTCATAAAGTTCGGCAATGTCTCCACCGGCGCAGAAGGCTTTTTCGCCTTCCGCATCGATGACGATCATTTTGACCTCCTCATCCGTGGCCCAGATGTCGAGTGCATCTTCTATGGCGATGCACATGTCATAGGCCATGGCGTTGAGCGCCTTGGGGCGGGTGAAGGTGATGCGGCCGGTTTGACCGGCTTTGCGGATGGAGATGTCAGTCATGTTTGAGCCAGTTGTTGTAGTCGTGTTGAACATCTTGGAACTGTTGATTTGCGAGTTCTTTCTGCCCTTTGCTTAAACCAACCAGTGCGTTGAGATCCGTCCATAACGAAAACACACTTCTCATTGAGATTGGCCATATCAGGATCAGCACAGCTAGCGCTCCTATCCAAGCACCAATCAAAAGCCAAATTGGGTCCGGGCCCAAAAGGGTATGCGCCAAATATGCTGCGCCGCCGGAACCAACAACGAATGGACCAAAGAACCAAAGTAATGGCAGTACCAGCAACGGCATAGCTTGGCTCCCAGAAGCAAGGGCGATGCTCCATACTTTGAGGCGCGTTTTCAGAAACGCGCCATAGAGTTTTGAGGACTGCAGGTATTGGTACCATCGCCCCATGATTTAAGCTGTGATCATTTGTCGGGAGATGATCAGGCGCATGATTTCATTGGTGCCTTCGAGGATCTGGTGCACACGCAGGTCGCGGACAATTTTCTCGATGCCGTAGTCCGCGAGGTAGCCATAGCCGCCGTGTAGCTGCAAGCAGCCATTGGCCACGTCAAAGGCCACGTCGGTGACCATCAGCTTGGCCATGGCGCAGTATTTGGTGGCGTCGTGATCGCCGTTGTCGAGTTTCCACGCCGCCTGGCGCAGGAAGGTGCGGGCGGCTTGCAGTTTGGTTTCATACTCTGCGAGGCGGAACTGCAGGGCCTGGAACTGGTTGATGGATTTGCCAAAGGCCTTGCGTTCGGACATGTATTGTACGGTCAGATCCAACGCCTTCTGTGCGCCACCCAGAGCGCCGGCGGAGATGTTCAGGCGGCCTCCGTCCAGACCGTTCATAGCGTAAGAGAAGCCTTTGCCTTCTTCACCAATCAAGTTGTCGGCAGGCACTTTGCAGTCGTCAAATTGTACTTGAGAGGTCGGTTGGCTGAGCCAGCCCATTTTCTTTTCCAAAGCGCCAAAAGACAGCCCCTCTGTGCCGTCTTCAACCACAACAGTGGAAATGCCCTTTGGGCCGTCTTCGCCGGTGCGCACCATGCATACATAGGCGTCGGAGTAGGATCCGCCGGAGATGAAGGCTTTGGTGCCGTTGAGCACATAGCCTTCGTTGTCACGTTCCGCGCGGGTTTTCAGAGCGGCGGCGTCAGAACCGGAACCGGGTTCGGTCAGGCAGTAGGAGAAGACCTTGTTCATGGAGCAGAGGTCGGGCAGCCATTTCTGCTTGGTTTCTTCGGAGCCAAACTTGTCGATCATGCCGCCGCACATGTTGTGGATCGACAGGAAAGATCCCACGGAAGGGCATGCCATGGCGAGGGCTTCAAACACCAGCGTGGCGTCAAGCCGCGACAGGCCGGAGCCGCCGTATTCCTCGGACACGTAGATGCCGCCCAGACCCAGTTCGGCGATTTGCGGCCAAAGCTCTTTTGGGATGGTGCCTTCGGATTCCCACTTTTGGGCGTGTGGCGCGATGTGTTCTTCGCCAAACCCTTTCGCCATATCAAAGATCAGGGTCTGTTCTTCACTCAGTGCAAAATCCATGTCTCATCCTTCAAGATCGCGGTGTCGGCGGAGCCGATACCAAGGCGGGTGCGGATGAGGGCAGGACACGAGGGTCCATTCGCAGCCTCCCTCCGCGAATTGAACGTGTGTTAAATTATCATTCTTGAGCAAGGATTGCAAAGTGCGAATGGCGCAAAAATAGCGCTATCACGCCGCGATTATGCAGAGTGGTTTTGCAAGTTTGCCGGTGTGCGCCGGGTTAGCTTGCCGCTTTTATGTCGTCAGATTGTGGTTTGGCGGTTTCTTCAAGCGCCTGCGCATAGGTGACGGAGCGGTTGCGTCCTGTTGATTTGGCGTGATCCAGTGCTTCATCCGCGCGCATCAAGAGTTCGGTTGGGTCCAAATCTGAATTGGGATCTGCGCAGGCAATGCCAAAGCTTGCGGTCACCCGTATGCTGACGTTGCCGGTGCAATCGGTCGTTAGGGCGGCGATGCGGTTGCGCATGCGTTCCGCGACCACACGGGCATTGTCGCATGATGTGTCAGGTAGGATCATGACGAACTCTTCGCCACCGTAGCGGCAAACGCGATCAGCACGTCGCAGGTTGGACGCCTGAACCAAGCCTGCGACAGACCGCAGCACATCGTCACCAGCAAGATGTCCGTAGGTGTCATTCACGATCTGCAAATGGTCGATGTCAAACAGGACGAGAGATATGCCTTGATCGGAAAAGTCTTTCTCCCGCCATGCCAGCGACAGTTCGCTGTCGAAGGCTTTGCGGTTGAGCAAGCCGGTCAAAGGGTCGCGACTTGCGGCATTTTGCGCGTCTTGATGCAACTGCAGCAGGCCAGTCCGTTCTTGATCCAGAACTTCAGCCCTGCTGATGGCCTGCGTGACACGCCGCCCGACTTTCAGGCTATAGGCACAGATGAACAGAACGAAGGCGTAGTTGACCAGATAAACGCCGTGATAACTGTTGCTGACGATGATGTCGTTCACCCCTGCCAGAAGCGGAACGAACCACCCCAAGGTGTAGAACCAAGCATCGGGGACGCGGCTGTAAATCGCCTTAACACTGGTCCAAAGGATGAGGCCGAAAATCACGAAGCAATACGCTTGTATCGTGGTCAGGTGCTCCGTGATAAATGGCAGAGGTGCGGTCAGTACAATTGCGCCGCCGAGCATCGCCAGGACGCCGGTGATCAATGGACCACCCAATTCAGAAATCTGTCGCCAGATCAAAGCTTGTTGCAGTGCATAGCCAGCCCAGGCGATCAGTAGAATATCTGCGTATTCGATCCGTATGCGCAAAGGTCGAATCTCCGGGCCGAAGATCATCTCAAGTACGCCGGCAAGGAGGACAGACCGGATGAGAAAGGCGAATGACACAAGCGCGAGCAATAAGGTTGCAGGGTCTTTGCGATAGACAAAGAACAGAAACAGATTCAACACGGTCACGAAAAGCGTGATGCCGATAAGCGCGCCTTCGACGATATGATCAAAACGTGCTCCGCCTTGGAGGCTGGTCATGTCGGCGATGAAGGGTATGCGCAAGATACCGCCGTAGCTTTGCAACTCTTTGCGAATTTGCACCACCAAGAAGCCTTCACCAACTTGGTCGAGCGGGTATCCTTGGGAATAGGGCGCTGCCGAGATTGGTCCATCCATGGCGCCGCTGCCGCCAATGCGGGCCGCAGTTGATAAATCGACCGCGGGAACCCAATACACTTCATAAGCGTCGGCAATACGCGGAAAGGAAATCGCCAGCGGCGTGGATCGAGAATAGGGAAGCGTCAGTTTCAGCACATACGTGCCGTACCCATGAGCATGAGGGTTACCTTCATCTTGAGGTACGGCTTCCTGCCAGTTTGACGGTACATGAATTGTGCCCAATTCATTGGCGGCGGCGGCTTGGGCTGCTTCCTGAGGATCGAGCCTCTGACCAAAGTGAAACCACCATGCACCGTGCAAAGGCGCTTTGCTGTGTGCCTCGAATGGGTGATTGGAGAGGTCAATTTCTGTGATCTGGTTCGCGTGCGCATTGGACATATTGGACAGAGTGGCCAAGAGCGCAGCCCAAGTTATCACAACCGTTACGGCATGAAAAATTACCTGAGCAATCTTGCGGTGCATTTGCCTGTGTCTCGTCTTTGTGTCGTTGCCTGATTTGGGGGGCAGAGCGTTTAAACTCGGTTTAATGAGAGGGACAGGCCCTTCGGATTTCTGTGCGAAAGTAGGCGGAAATTGGATCAAACTTTAGCGGGATGGCGGAGTTTCGCCATTAGGTCACAAAGGGTGACGTAACGTTGCTGCCTCAGGAGCCTGTTGGGTAAAGGAATTGAGGCAAAGCTGTGGCTGTTTAGGTGATTTTATTGGAGGTCTGTCCGTGGATCTGGGGACGACTATTCTTTGACAGGACGGTGGAAAAGGTGGCTTCACATCTTCGGCCAGATATTGAGCACTAACTGCGGTCTTCGAGGTGATGGAGGTTGCTGCAAAAGAAACGGGCGGCAAAGCGCCGCCCGTTTGTGTTCGTATGGTTGGGAACGAGACCCAAATCAATCCATCTGTTTGAAGTGGAACTCGCCGCCTTCTTTGATGCCCGAAGGCCAGCGGGAGGTCACGGTTTTGGTGCGTGTGTAGAATTTGAACGCATCCGGGCCGTGCTGGTTGAGGTCACCAAAGGCAGATTTCTTCCAGCCGCCAAAGGTGTGGTAGGCCAGTGGCACAGGAATTGGCACGTTCACGCCAACCATGCCGATGTTGATGCGGTTGGCAAAGTCGCGTGCGGTGTCGCCGTCACGGGTGAAGATCGCCGTGCCGTTGCCGTACTCGTGATCCATCGCCAGACCCAGCGCTTCCTCATAAGACTGCGCGCGTACCATGGAGAGAACTGGACCGAAGATTTCGGTTTTGTAGATGTCCATGTCCTTGGTGACTTTGTCAAAGAGGTGTGGACCTACAAAGAAGCCGTCCTCGTAGCCCTGCAGGCTGAAGTCACGGCCGTCGACCACAAGGTCTGCGCCCTGATCCACGCCTGTCTGTACCAGACGCAGGATGTTTTCTTTGGCAGCGGCGGTTACAACCGGGCCGTAGTCCACATCGTCACCCGCCGTGTATGGCGCGATTTTGAGTTTTTCGATGCGTGGGATCAGCTTGTCGCGCAGCTTGTCTGCGGTTTCTTCACCCACGGGGACTGCCACTGAGATCGCCATGCAGCGTTCGCCAGCAGCACCGTAACCTGCGCCCACCAGGGCGTCGGCGGCTTGGTCCAGATCGGCGTCTGGCATGATGATCATGTGGTTTTTCGCGCCGCCGAAGCACTGGACGCGCTTACCCTGCGCACAGCCGGTGCCGTAGATGTATTCGGCGATTGGGGTGGAACCCACAAAGCCCACGGATTGGATGATCGGATCGTAGAGGATCGCGTCCACAGCTTCTTTGTCGCCGTTCACTACCTGGATGATGCCTTTGGGCAGGCCCGCTTCTTCGAGCAGCTCGGCCAGCATCAGTGGCACGGATGGGTCGCGTTCGGATGGTTTCAGGATGAAGGCGTTGCCGCAAGCAATTGCCGGGGCAAACATCCACATAGGGATCATGGCCGGGAAGTTGAACGGGGTGATGCCCGCGGTCACGCCCAGCGGCTGACGCATGGAGTAGATGTCGATGCCGGGACCAGCGGCGTCGGTGTACTCACCTTTGAGCATCTGTGGGGCGGCGATGCAGTACTCCGCCACTTCCAGACCACGCTGGATGTCGCCTTTGGCATCCGGGAAGGTTTTGCCGTGCTCGGACGACAGCTTCTCGGCCAGCTTATCCATGTCGCGGTGCAGCAGGTCGACAAACTTCATCAGCACGCGCGCGCGCCGCTGTGGGTTCACGGCGGCCCATGCAGGCTGTGCTGCCTGAGCAGCGGCGACGGCTGCGTCCATCTCTTCTTTGCTGGCGAGCGGCACTTTGGCCTGAACTTCACCGGTGGCCGGGTTCATGACATCGGCAAAACGGCCTGACGTGCCTTTCACGTGTTCGCCGTTGATGAAATGAGTCAACTCTTGCATGGCATCCTCCTATGACAGTTGCGCGAAAGAATAGGCTTGCAAAAATTGCCGGAAAAGAGGCAACTGTTCAAAATAGCTTTGCAAAAATGAGTGGGGGCGGCATGGCGGCGCATTGGGATGACCTTCGGGTATTTTTGGCGGTGGCGCGAGAAGAAAGCCTTTCGGCGGCGGGGCGTCGGTTAAATGTTGACCCCGCTACGGTTGGCCGTCGCGTGGCGCGCTTGGAAACTGCGTTTGATGCACCGTTGTTTGTGAAGTCGCCCACTGGTTATGCGTTGACGGATGCTGGGCAGCGGTTAATGAGCCACGCGCTGCGGGTGGAACAAAGCTTGCAAGAAGCCACGGAGGAAATGGTTGGGCAGAGCACCGGGCTGTCCGGACAAATTCGCATCGGTGCGCCGGATGGCGTGGCGAATTTCCTGTTGCCACAGGTGTGCGCGCGGATTGCGGAGGACAACCCCGATCTTGATATTCAGATCGTGGCACTGCCCCGGGTTGTGAACCTATCGCGACGTGAGGCCGATTTGGTGGTTGCCGTGAGCGCACCAACGGCTGGACGCCTTACAGTGCAGAAAATCACCGATTACAAACTGCATCTGGCTGCCGCGCGGTGGTATCTCCGAAATCATCCGAAAATCACATCGGTTGATGATCTGAAGGACCATGTGGTGACGGGCTACATCCCTGACATGATCTTTGACAAAGAGCTGGATTATCTCAGTGAAGTCGGGGTTGAGCGGGTGCGTCTGGCGTCCAATTCGGCCTCCGTGCAGTTCAACTGGGTTCGGGTCGGATCCGGTATTGGCGTGGTGCATGACTTTGCCATTCCTTCCGCCCGTGGGGTGGTGAAAGTGCTTGATGATGAGATCAGTCTGACGCGCAGTTTTTACCTTATCCGCCATGCGGATGATCGGCGGTTGGAGCGTCTCAATCGATTTGCTGAAGCGCTGTGTGACGGTATGCGACAAGAGGTGGCCCACCTAGAAGGTCAAACTTGACAAGTGCTTAGGATGCGGCGACGCTGATCCTTAGGGGAGCGCAAGAACTGTTTCAAAGCGGAGGTCGCCATGCTCGTACACCAAATTCTCAAGTCAAAAGGCTCTGAAGGAGTCCTGACGGTGAAACCGGGAACCTTGGTGGAGGAGGCGGCAAAGATCCTGGCCGAAAACGGAATTGGGACTGTCGTTGTGTCACCAGATGGCGAGGCTTTGGCGGGTATCCTTTCGGAGCGTGATATTGTTCGGGAGCTGGCCAAACGCGGCGTGGGATGCATGTCAAACAAGGTTGACGATTACATGACCACGGAGCTTGTGACCTGTGGTCGCAACGACGATGCGGTGTCCGTTCTGGAAAAGATGACCAAGGGGCGGTTTCGCCATATGCCGGTGGTGGAAGATGACAAGCTTGTGGGGCTTATTTCTTTGGGCGATGCGGTCAAGGCGCGTTTGTCTGAAGTGGCAATGGAGAAAGACGCGTTGCAAGGGATGATCATGGGGCATTAAGCCCGTGCCGCGACGTTTCCTGTCCGCAGAACTACCTATGTCTTAAAGAACCCTTGCAAATGGCTGCGCAATAATGTTGCGTGCGCGCAGGACCGCAAGACCCACCGGGGGAGGCAGAAATGCGCACCGCACTTTACCCAGGCACGTTTGACCCTATCACATTGGGACATATAGATATTATCCGCCGAGCGGCCGTTCTGGTCGATCGGTTGGTGATCGGTGTCGCGATCAATCGCGACAAGGGACCGATGTTTGATCTGGAAGAGCGGGTTGCCATGATCGAGGGTGAGTGCGCCAAGCTGTCTGCAGAAACAGGCACTGAGATTATCGCGCATCCGTTTGAGAACCTGCTGATTGACTGTGCCAAGGAAGTGGGCGCGCGGATTATTGTGCGGGGCCTGCGGGCTGTCACCGATTTTGAATATGAATATCAAATGGTTGGCATGAACCGGGCGCTCGATAGCAGCATTGAGACTGTGTTCCTGATGGCGGATCTGAAACATCAGGCGATTGCGTCGAAACTGGTGAAAGAGATCGCGCGGTTGGATGGGGATGTGTCCCAGTTTGTGACGCCAGCGGTGAATGACGCGCTGATGCAGCGGTTGGGCAAAGGCTGACGCGCGGTAGGTGTGTTATCACAAGAATTCAGCCTCCAAATCACGTCGGTATAACGTCGGTTTTTGAACGGTGCGTTTTTGCGCGCGCAAGTGTGACCGCACCGCACGCTGCAACGCCTTGTTGTGCAACAGCTCTTTGCAAATCTGTCGTTGTGAGGCATGAAGAACCAACAGGACAGACAGCCCCAACTAAGGGGCAACAGGAGTGCGTGAGATGGCAGGCGGTTTGCTGGCGTTGTTGGATGATGTGGCCTCGATTGCCAAAGTGGCGGCGGCCTCGATTGACGATGTGGCGGCTGGCGCGGCTAAGGCGAGTGCCAAAGCGGCGGGTGCGGTGATCGACGACGCCGCGGTGACGCCAAAGTACCTTCATGGGTTTGAAGCCAAGCGCGAACTGCCAATCATTTGGAAAATCGCCAAGGGTTCGATCAAGAACAAACTTCTCATTCTGTTGCCGGTGGCTTTGCTGCTGGCCAATTTTGCGCCGTGGCTGATTTCCCCGCTGCTGATGATAGGCGGGGCGTATCTGTGTTTTGAAGGGGCTGAGAAAGTCCTGCACGCGTTTCTGCCGCATGATGAACATCATGGCAGCGCGGAAGAGGTGATCGACGATCCGGCGCATCTGGAAGAGAAGAAGGCGGCGGGCGCGATCAAGACCGATTTCATTCTGTCGGCAGAAATAATGACCATCATTTTGTCCGGCATCCCGCAAAGCAATTTCTGGATGGAAGCGGCGACTTTGGCCGTGGCCGGGATTGGCATCACCGTGGCGGTCTATGGCTCTGTCGCGCTGATTGTGAAAATGGATGATGTGGGGTTGGCGATGTATGCCGGTGGCCGTCTGTCCATGACGCGCACCCTGGGCCGCTGGCTGGTGCGTGGCATGCCGTATTTCATGAAATTGCTGACTATTGTCGGCACCGCGGCGATGCTTTGGGTCGGTGGCTCCATTGTGATCCACGGCATGGAAGAGCTCGGCTTTGGCTGGCTGGGGCACCACATTCACGACATTGCCTATGCGGCGGGCCATATGGTGCCAGCGGCCTATGAAGGCTTTGTTGAGTGGACCACCAAAGCGGCGCTGGACGGTGTGTTTGGTCTGGTGCTGGGCGCGGCGCTGATCCCGGTGGCCACCAAGGTGATTGCGCCGATCTGGGGCGCGGTGAGTGGCAAGAAGGCGGCGCATTGAGTGCGCGTTGATGATGCGCTGCCGGTGATCCGGGAGGTGCGTCCCTGGTACCAAAGATGGATCGGGACACGGTCCATCTATCCGGAGCGTCACATGCGTTTTATCAACTTTGCCTCCACACTGTCTGAATTTGAAACGCGCATGACGCTTGCACCTATGGTTCAGGAAGAGCTTGCGACCTTCTTGGATGTGCGCCTGAAAATTGCAGCGCGCGCAAGCGCACGAACTGCCAGTGGCGTAGGCAAGTTCTACAACACCCTTTCCGGTGAAAATCCGGACTTTGTGCGACTGACGGGCAGAGAATTGCGAGATGTTCTCAAGGTCATTGGCGCTGAGGTGGATGACATTGTCGATCAGCGCGCTGTGTTTGAGTTGCGTGTGGACGTGGCCGCAGAAGTCTTCGCCACTCTTCAGTCTTACGCCTCTTCGACCCCTGTCCAGTCTTGATGGCCTCTGGCGTTGAGCATGGAGGACATGCGAAAGCGCCCGTCGATGTTGTGCAGCAGGGCAGTAGACGTGTAGGGCGCGGTGGCCAGATGGGCACCACTGAGCATGCGGGTGCGGAAGGTGCCGAGCCAAGTGCCGTCCGGGCATTCCTCAAGCGAGACTGGGACGCGGTCGATCAGGTCCAAATTCATCATCTTTACCGCAACCAAATATTGCTGAAAGCTGTCCAGCACCGCGTCCTCTGTCGTCAAGACTATTGGCTTGAGTTTGGTGACCAGTGAGAACAGCAAGAGTAAGCGGTTACGCCACTGATCGAAAATGCGATCAATAAAGGCGTTGGAAATATCCGTGAGAAAACGCTCAAACTCAGTATCCATACCCAGAGTTGTACGCGTGTTTCAGAACTTATGCGAGCATTTCCAAAGGTGGACGATCAAATGCAGGGACTGGGCTTCGATTTTAGGCAGGTATTGTCAGTTCGTCTGTTTGCGCGTCATAGGCGGCGGCCATGGCGTTGCGCAGGCGAGCGACGGCAGCGTCGGTGTTTTCCCCGGCATCAAAGTGCATCTGGTCGAGCACATCGATATGGATGGTGCCTTTGAACGGGAAGACCTTGCCGCGCGGCAGGAGTTTGTCGGAGTGGCTGATCACAAAGGGGCGCACGGCCCGGCCGGTTTTTTGAGCGATCAGCACGGCGCCGGCTTTGAATGGTGCCAGACCGGGTTTGGTTGCGCGGGTGCCTTCGACAAACAGGATCGGGGAGCGGCGCTCCGGCATTGCGGCGATGGCGTCGGTCAGCGAAGACAGCGCGTCGCGTCCCTTTTGACGGTCGATTTTCAACAGGCCCGCGCCTTCGAAGCCACGCTTTAGCAGCGCCGCTTCGCAGAGTTCCTTTTTGGCGCCAAAGGTGACCCATTTCTCGTCTGGAATCACGTGCAGCATGGAAAAGCCGTCGAGGTGGCTGCGGTGGTTTACAGCGATGATGGAGTTGGTGTCGGTGCGCAGGGCTTCAATGGCGGCATCTGAAATCTCGACCTTCACATCCAGGAACCAAAGGAGCCAGGAGCAGCAACGTGAGACGGTGCGCCATAACCAGCCGCGAAAGCCGGGGCGTTTGCCACAGAGTGTGGGGATGAAGGCCACAAACAGGAAAATGAACGGGCCGGTGAGGACCAGAAGGCAGCGCTTTAGGAATGTGGCGAGCATGGGTGGTCCTGTCGTGGGAAGCGTTCCCAGCCACATAGTGGGTTACGACGGGTAAGGATAGAGGGAATTGGGGTAGGTTTGGCGGTTGATGCCGATCTTGGCGAGACACAAGGCCTATCAGACTGGGGGCCAGCCCCCAGACTCCCAGGATATTTGAGGTAAGAAGAAGCAGGGGGCAACGCACGCCTCGACGAAGGCAAAACAAACGCGCGTTTGCGAGTAAAAAACAAAAAAGGCGCCCCAAAATGAGACGCCTTGTCAATGGGTTATGTGTCGATCTTACAGCAGGTCTTTGACCTTCTGAGCGACGTTGGCTGCGGTGATGCCGAATTTCTCGAACAGCTCACCGGCCGGGGCGGAGGCGCCGAAGCTGTCCATACCCACAAAGTCGGATTTGCCAGCGCGGGCGCGTTCGCCCAGCAGCCATTGGTCCCAGCCACCGTTGCGCACGGCGGCTTCGACACCGACACGCACAGCGGCGCCAGCTGGCAGCACTTTGCGACGGTAGGCTTCGTCTTGCGCGGCGAAGAGTTCCATACAAGGCATGGAGACCACGCGCGTGCCGATGCCTTCGGCCTCAAGCAGTTTTTTGGCTTCCATCGCGGTGGACACCTCGGAGCCGGTGGCGATCAGGATGGCCTGACGCTTGCCTTCGGCTTCGGCCAGCACATAAGCGCCCTGGGCAGTGAGGTTCTTGAGCTTGTGCTCGGTCCGCACGGTGGGCAGGTTCTGACGGGTCAGGGCCAGCACCGAAGGGGTGTCCTGTGCGGTCAGCGCAATTTCCCAGGCCTCAGCGGTTTCTACGGTGTCTGCGGGACGGAACACATAGGTGTTCGGGGTCGCGCGGCAAATCGCCAGATGCTCCACCGGCTGGTGGGTTGGACCGTCTTCGCCCACGCCGATGGAGTCATGGGTCATGACAAACACGGTTGGGATCTTGGACAGGGCAGCCAGACGCATGGACGGGCGCGCGTAGTCTGTGAAGCAGAAGAAGGTGCCGCCGTAGGGGCGGATGCCACCGTGCAGCGCCATGCCGTTCATCGCGGCGGCCATGCCATGCTCGCGGATGCCCCAGTAGATGTAGCGGCCTTTGCGGTTATCGGTGTCAAACACGCCCAGATCGCCGGTTTTGGTGTTGTTGGAGCCGGTCAGGTCGGCAGAGCCGCCCACGGTTTCTGGCATGATAGGGTTGATCGCGGCCAGAGCCATTTCAGAGGACTTCCGGGTCGCCACAGTTGGCTTCTCCTCAGAGGCCTGCTTTTTCAGCGCCTTGATGGTGGCGGACAGCTTGTTTGGCGCGTCCAGAGCGTAGGCGCGGTTGAAGCGGTCCTGCTTCTGCTTGGAGGCTTCGGCAAAGCGGCCTTCCCAAGCTGCGCGATCCGCGGCACCGCGGGAACCGATGGCTTCCCACTGGGCTTTGATGTCGGCAGGCACTTCGAAGCTGTCTGCGGTCCAGCCGTAGAGCTCCTTGGCAGCTTTCATTTGATCCGCGTCGGTCAGCGCGCCGTGGCCCTTGGAGGTATCCTGTGCGGCGTGGCCGATGGCGATGTGCGTTTTGCACGCGATCATCGATGGCTTTTTGGTTTTCTTGGCGGCTTCAATCGCGGCGTCGATCGCCTCTGGATCATGGCCGTCGATTTCCAGCACATGCCAGCCGGAAGCTTTGAAGCGTTTGACCTGATCGGTGCGGTCAGACAGCTCCACGGTGCCGTCGATGGTGATGTTGTTGTTGTCCCAGAGCACAATCAGGTGGCCCAGAGAATGACGCCCGGCGAGGCCGATGGCCTCTTGGGAGATGCCTTCCATCAGGCAGCCGTCACCTGCGATGACATAGGTGTAGTGGTCGACCAGCTTGCGGCCGTATTGGGCGCGCTGGATTTCTTCGGCCATGGCAAAACCCACGGCGTTGGCGATGCCCTGACCCAGAGGACCGGTGGTGGTCTCAACTGCGTCGATCAGGAAGTTTTCCGGATGGCCTGCCGTGAGCGCGCCCATCTGGCGGAAGTTCTTCACCTGCTCGTGTGTGACCTGCTTGTCGCCCATGAGATAAAGCAGGGAGTAGATCAGCATGGAGCCGTGGCCTGCGGACAGGATGAAACGGTCGCGGTCCGGCCAGTTTGGCGCCGCCACGTCAAATTTCATGTGCTTTTCAAACAGCACAGTGGCCACGTCAGCCATGCCCATTGGCATGCCGGAGTGGCCGGAGTTTGCAGCGGCAACCGCATCAAGCGTCAGGGCGCGGATGGCGGCGGCTTTCATCCAATGTTCTGGGTTCTTTTCACGCAGTGCGGCGATGTCCACGGATGCGCTCCTTCGGTTAAGAGGTTGGGTTGTCGGGTTACTAGCAGTTTCGCAATGAATAGCAAGCGAACAAGGCCTGTTAGCGGTTAAAATCCGTCCGTAGTTCCTGGCAATTGCGCGCGGAATAGGGGCGCATTTTCCAATTTCAGTCGCTAATATCAGGGCATTGAGCGCCGTTCTTTGATTCGTTAAGAAGGACAGGCGCGCAAGAAGAACGCGGGTCACCAAGAACCGGACCGGAAAGGACGAGGCATATGAGCGACATCAGCGAATTGGAAGGCAGGCTGACGGCGGCGCTTGAACGCATTGCGCGGGGCGTTGACGGGATGCAGGCATCAGCCGCCGAGCCGGATGAAGGCGAAGACGTACAAGCCTTGCGGCGGGCCTTGGAAAATGAAGCGCTGGTGACAGCCCAGATGGAAGAACGCGTGCGGGCCTTAACCGCGCGGCAAACCGAGCTGGAAGAAGAGTTGAGTGCGGCGCAGGCCGCCAAATCGGAGGCGGAAGAGGCGCTGACGGCGGCAGAAGGCAAGGCGGATGAAGCCACGGCGGCGCTGACCACGGCGGAAGCGCGGGCCGAGGCGGCAGAAACGGCAGCAGCAGCGGCCGCGGATGCGGCGGAAGACGGAGCGGCAGTGGAAGCGCCAGCGAGCGCGCCGGAAGGCGACGCGGAGCATCGCGAGATGCTGGAAGAACTGGCCAAGCGTTTGCGCCGGTTGCGCCAAATGGCGCGGCGGGAGCGGTCTGCGAACCAAGTGTTGCGCGAGCAAGTTGAAAAAGAAGGCATGGTGGATCCGTCGGCGGTCAACGAAGCGTTGAAGGCGGATCTGGATACGCTGTCTGCACTGCGCGAAGCGGAGAACGCCGAAACGGCGATTATTTTGGCGGAGCTGCGTCCGTTGGTGCAGGGCATGGCAGTGGCGCCGGAAGCGGATGCCAAAATGCCTGAACCGGTTGCAGAGAGCGACAGCGAAGAGACGCTTGGGCCTTTAGAGGATGCCGGTGAAGAAACCAAAGAAACGGGAGACGCCTGATGCCTGAAGTACAGATTGAAATTGGCGGTCGCGTTTTTGAAGTGGCCTGTCAGGAAGGGGAGCAGCATTTCCTTCGCGCGGCGGCCCAGATGCTGGATGAGCAGGCGCGGGTGCTTGTCGGCCAAGCGGGGCGCATCCCTGAGGCGCGGATGCTGCTGATGTCTGGTCTGATGCTGGCGGACAAAACCGCCGGTCTGGAAGATCAGCTGCGCGACGCGGAAGCCAAGATTGCGGCGCGGGACAAAAAAATTCAGGCGCTGCATGAGGCGCCAAAAGCCGAGCCAGAGAAGGTCGAGGTGCCAACCATTCCGGAGGAAGTGACGCAGACGCTGGCCGAGATGGCGGCGCGGGCGGAAAGCCTGGCGGATCTGGTGGAAGAAAAGGCGGCGGGCTAGTTCGCCGGCCATCTGTGCCCTAGAACAACAAAGGCCCGCCAATTTAGCGGGGCTTTTTAATGAGTTATCGTGTGAAGCTTATGCGTTGGCTTCGCGGATTTTGTCGGCTGCGTCTTTGTCAAAGGCCACGCCGTTGTCGGTGAACAACGTGTCGAGTTCGCCGGACAGGGTCATTTCGGTGACGATGTCGCAGCCGCCGACAAACTCACCTTTAACGTAGAGCTGTGGGATGGTGGGCCAGTCGGAGTAGTCTTTGATGCCCTGACGGATTTCTTCGTCCGCCAGAACGTTCACGTCGGCGTAGTCCACCGCCATGTAGTTCAGCACGCCCGCGACGCGGGAGGAGAAGCCACATTGTGGCATGTCCTTGGTGCCTTTCATGAAGAGCACCATGTCGTTGGCTTTTACAATCTCGTCGATGCGGTCTTTGACGTCGGTCATTTGCGTTTCCTTTTGGCGGGCTGCCGGAGTTGTTGGCTTCCATATAAGGAAGCGTGAGGGGTTTGCCAATTGCAGGGCCTGTTCGCGTCCCCCGCAGGTGGCTAGTCTTTGTCTTTTGGCACAAAGAGGCGCGCGTAGGCGTCGGGGTCTTTGGGCACTTTCCATGTTGTGACAGATCCGCCGCCCATGCCGGATTGATAATCCGAGCGCAGGACATGGTGGTCCGGGTCATCCTCTTCTTCGACCAGCGGACTGCGGTCCCGTGCCACCCAGGCCACCAGCGCGGCCATGGCGCAGATGGCGAAGATCAGGGAGGCGATGAAGAGGTTCATGGTGGATTACTCTGGGGCCTTGGTGGTCAGCGCCAGCGCGTGCAATTCGCCGGAGGGGCCGTCCATTTTGCCTTTGAGGGCTGCGTAGACAGCGCGTTGTTGTTGCACGCGGTTTTTGCCGCGGAAGCTTTCGTCAATCACCATCGCGGACATATGCACGCCGTCGGTGCCGCCAACCTGAATGTCGGCGTCCGGGAAAGTCTCGCGCAGGAGTTCCTCGATTTCGTGGGCGGTCATTGGCATTGTGAGCTATTCCTTTGTGTCGTTGCTCAAAAATGTAGGTCGCAGGCTGCGGGTCTGCAAGGCGAATTCGTGGGGCCTGATCCTAGAGGAAGGTCGCAAGGGATTGCAGGTAGGCGGGCACGTCGGCGAGAGCGTCTTGGACCTCGGGGTCCTCAAAATCATGCACCGACTTGGGGTCCTCGGGGCAAAGCGCGGCCATTAAGAACTGCCCTTGGCGTTTGGCGCTCTCCGGGATGGGCAAGTGGCTTGCCTCTTGCAGGAGCAGCAGCGCCTCATGGATGGGGCGCAGGACACGCAGGGCGTAGGTCATATGCTCCAGAAGATCGGGATCCTCGCGCCAGGTTTCGCCGTCAAACAGTTCTTGCGTTACGCGTTGACCAGCTCCGGCGCATTGGTAGGCTACGCAGCCGCCGAAGCCTTTGGGCAGGAGATCGTCGTGGATCGCGCAGTTGAGGCAGTTGTCGGAGAGATTGGGGCAGGGCGTGTCGGCGCGCTTGAGCAGGGCGAAGTCTTCGTCGGCATCAAACGGGTAGGCGACACAACAGAGGGCGGCGCATTGGCTGCAGTCATCGGTTAGGTTGGGCAAGGAGACGGGCGGCGTCATGGCAATAGGCCTGCGTCAGTCTTCGTAGAGGTCTGAGGGCACCTTGGAGGTTTTGTAGAGCACTAACAAGGAGGTCAGGCCCCAGCAATAGGCCACGCCAAGTGCCAACCACGACAAGATGTCATGGGACCACATTTGCCGAAAAATTGAGCGCATGTCGGATTTGTCAAAGCCGGTTTCGCAGGGAACATCCCCGCTCAGGCCTAAAAGGATGTCATTGGCGTAATACGCGGCAATGAAACCGAACGCGCAAATCATTGGGAGCGCCGCCACTTTCCAAGAAATTTCTGCGAACCTGTGGGCGACAATGACACCTGGCGCGTGGATAAGCGTCACGAAAATTGTGACCTTTGCCAAGTTCATCGCTGTTTGGTTGGCGTAATCGATCGCGCAAAAATCAACAGCAAATGACGTTCGGTGGGACGCCAGAAGCAGCGTGTAGACGATGCAAAACACGCCGATCTGCGACAGGATGTAGAAGATCGGCGCGTTGGACTTCATGGGTTAGGCAACAGCGGCGGCAAAGCTGCTGCGGAAGATGGCGGAGAGCTCCTCCAGAGAGGCCTCGGAGTTGCCGAACTTCACGCTGTCTCCGGTGAACTTCCCAACGGAAGCGATTGAAACACCAGCTTTTTGTGCGTTGATCATCAGCGCTTCGGCCTGATCGAAGTTACAGGCCACCAAATAGCGTGCCTGATCTTCGCCAAACAGGGTTGGGGTGTCGTCGATGTCGATCTGAACACCTACGCCTGCAGCCTCGGCCATTTCGAAGGCCGCCAGGGCCAGACCGCCGTCTGCGAGGTCGGTGCAGGCTTTGATCCAATCGCGGTTGTTGCGGATGAACTCGCCGTTTTTGCGTTCTTCTTCGAGCTTCACGTGCGGCGCGTCGCCTTCCTCGCGGTTAAACACCTCTGCGAGCAGCGCAGATTGGCCGAGGTGGCCGGTGGTTTCGCCAATCAGTAGGGCTACGTGGCCGTCACGGGCTTCGCCAAGGATCGGCTCTTCACCAGCCGCAATCAGACCCACAGCGCCAATGGTTGGGGTTGGCAGAATGGCAGAGCCGTCGGTTTCGTTGTAAAGCGACACGTTGCCGGACACGATGGGCATGTCCAGCGCTGCCACAGCTTCGCCGATGCCTTTGATCGCGCCCACAAACTGGCCCATGATTTCAGGCTTTTCGGGGTTGCCGAAGTTCAGGTTGTCGGTTGTTGCCAGAGGCTTAGCACCTACAGCGGACAGGTTGCGGAACGCTTCGGCCACGGCCTGCTTGCCACCCTCAGTAGGGTTGGCTTTCACGTAGCGTGGGGTCACGTCGGAAGTGAAGGCCAACTTTTTGTCGGTGCCGTGCACGCGGATCACGCCGGAGCCCATGCCGGGACGCTGGGCGGTGTCGCCCATGACGGTGGTGTCGTATTGCTCGTAGACCCACTGTTTGCCCGCGTAGTTCGGGGAAGAGATTAGCGCTTTGAGGCCGTCGATGGCGTCGATGGAAGGCACATCGCCAAGCTCTTCGGCTGCTGGGGTTTCCACCCACGGACGGTCGTATTCCGGCGCGCGGCCAGAGAGCGGAGACAGCGGCAGGTCAGCTTTGACTTCGCCGTTGTGCAGGATCAGGAAGCGGTCTTCAGAAATGGTCTCGCCCACGATGGCGAAGTCGAGGTCCCACTTTTCAAAGACAGCGCGGGCTTCGGCTTCCAGCTCTGGTTTCAGAACCATCAGCATACGTTCCTGGGACTCCGACAGCATCATTTCATAGGCCGTCATGTTGTCTTCGCGCTGTGGCACGTCTTCAAGGTTGAGCTTCACGCCCAGCTTGCCCTTGTCGCCCATTTCCACGGCGGAGCAAGTCAGGCCTGCGGCCCCCATGTCCTGGATGGAGATCACAGCGCCGGTCTGCATCAGCTCCAGCGTGGCTTCCATCAGGCGTTTCTCGGTGAAAGGGTCGCCAACCTGCACGGTGGGACGTTTCTCTTCGATGGTGTCGTCAAATTCGGCGGATGCCATGGTTGCGCCGCCCACACCGTCACGGCCGGTTTTGGCGCCGAGGTAGACAACGGGCATACCAACGCCGGAGGCGGCGGAGTAGAAGATGCTGTCGGTTTTGGCGAGGCCTGCGGCAAAGGCGTTCACAAGGCAGTTGCCATTGTACGCCGGGTGGAAGCGGACTTCGCCGCCCACGGTGGGCACGCCAAAACAGTTGCCGTAGCCGCCAACACCTTCGACAACGCCGTTCACCAGTTGGGTGGTTTTGTGATGATCTGGCTCACCAAAGGAGAGCGAGTTCATCGCCGCAACAGGACGGGCGCCCATGGTGAAGACATCACGCAAAATGCCGCCAACACCGGTGGCGGCACCTTGGTAAGGTTCGATGTAGGACGGGTGGTTGTGGCTTTCCATTTTGAAAACAACAGCATCGCCGTCGCCAATGTCCACGATACCGGCGTTTTCACCTGGGCCGCAGATCACTTGAGGGCCATCTGTCGGCAGGGTGCGCAGCCATTTTTTGGAGGATTTATACGAGCAGTGCTCGTTCCACATGGCGGAGAAAATACCCAGCTCAGTGAAGGTTGGCTCGCGGCCAATGATCTCCAGGATCAGGTTGTATTCGTCAGGCTTCAGTCCATGAGCTTCGATGAGATCGGTGGTGATGGCCGGTTCCTGCATGTCGCGAGAGTCCCCAAATAAACAGCATTTGGGGGGCTTTTAGGGCAGGGGAGCCAAAAGGGGAAGCCTTATAACGCCTCACTAGAAGCGTTGGCCCACATAGATGTAAAGAAGGTCCTCTTTGCGGTCGTTGTAGGACACGTCGACAGAGAAGACAGCTTTGAATTTTTTGGAGAGCTGGAAGCGCAAACCAAGCCCGCCAGCGTAGCGCATGTCGGTGTCGCGGAGACTGCCAAAGCTGCTGCCGGTGTTGCCCAAACCGGCAAAGGCCACGCCGGAAAAACGGTTGCTGATCTGATGGCGGTATTCGGCTTGCGCAGACAGCAGGGCGTCGTTGAGGAACTCGGTGGGGCTGAAGCCACGAAAGCCGTCTGTGCCGCCAAGGGAGCATTGATCGAAGAAAGGGGTGTCGTCGCTGCTTGCGCAGCCGGCAAAACGCGCGGCGAGGCTGTTGCGATCTCCAAGCGGTAGGTAGTGATTATATGTCAGGACCGCTTTGCTGTAATCTCGGCTGTTGCTGTTCAGGATTTGGCCGTAGGTGAGGGCGCCGTCGAGCAGGTGACCGGAACGGGCGGAGAAGTCGTCGTCACGGGTGTCCCATTTGGCCAGAAGACTGAAAGTGCCGACTTCGAGCTGGCCTTCGGGCAGCGTTGGCAGGCCGCTTCCGGGGCCATCATAGCCCAAGGTGGTGTCCAGATAGCGCATGGAGGCGCCGAAGAGGATCTCAGGGGTGACGCCGCGCAGCACGCTTACATTCACAATGTCGCCGGTCTGGCGCACAGGTACCGGGATGCCAGCAACGTAGAGGTCATAAAACCCTTCGGCTTGACCAAGACTTGCGCTGAGCTGCCAGCGGTTTTGATCCCAGACAAATTTACCACCGAGGCCATAGGCGTTGGTGCCGTTGTCCGATTTCATGGCGCCGAGACCAATGATGGAGGTGTCGCTGCCTTCGTCGATATTGAAGAGATAGCCGCCGCCGAGAACCAGCCCTGCGCCGATGAGGACGTTTTTGAATGGCACCGGTGCAACGACCACAGAGCCGTTGCCAAAACCCAGAGGGGTTTCCTGTTCGCGGGCGTCATCCAGGCTTTCGTTGAGCATGTCGTTGCTCAGCGGGTCGGCTTGTGCCGTTGTTAGCGTCAGCCAAGCCAAAAGCGCAGCGCCCGGAAGGGTCCGGGCGGCTGCTTTGAATGTAGTGGCAAAAAGTGCCGTCATGGTCTGTCCTTTGTCAGGCCGGATCAATCCGGGCCTTTGGCCGGAGCGGCCGCGGCTTGTTCTTCCTGCTGCTGGGCTGCGGCGGCCGCGGCGGCGGTCAATGCAGTTTTCTCAGCCTCTGGCAGATCGTTGGCGGCTTCTGGCAGGGCCACGCGCACTTCGCGGCGGGCGAAGTCGATGCCTGCGGCGTTGAACTCGGCTTTGACGCGGTTGTAGATCTCTTTGCGGATCATGAACTGCTTGCCGGGTTTGGCCATGAATTTGCCCCGGATGATCATGCCGACGTCGTCAAAGTCAAACACACCTTGCGATTTGAACGGCTGCAGGAAGTCGTCTTTATAGAGTTCCTCTTGCAGCATCTCCTGGCCGATCTTTTTGAAGATCTTTTTCACCTGGTTTGGATTGGTGTCAAACGGTACGGTGAATTTGAGCTTCATGATCACCCAGTCACGGGAATAGTTGGTGAGCTTAGGGATTTCGCCATAGGGGATGGTGTGCACCGGACCCCGGTGGTGGCGCAGCTGCATGGAGCGGATCGAGATTTTCTCAACCGCGCCCATGGTGCCTTCGATCTCAACATATTCGCCGACGCGGAAGGCATCATCCACCAGGAAGAACACGCCGGAGACCACATCGGTCACCAGTTTCTGTGCGCCAAAACCAATGGCCAGACCGGCGATGCCGGCACCGGCCAAGAGCGGTGTAATGTCGACGCCGAGGTTGCCAATAGCCAAGAGGGTGAAGACCACGATGATCGCGCCTTGCGCCGTAACCAGCGCAAGCGGCAGGACGGTTGAGAGGCGGGAGCCGCCGCCGCCGCCCATTTCGTTGTCGGCATCTTCCTGCGACATGCCAAGGGCCGTCATCTCTGCTGCCAGACGGCGGTTGATGTAGAGGCTTACACCCTCGTAAACGACATAGCCGACAATCGCGGTCATAGCGAAGCTGAAGAGGTTGTCGCCAATGCCTGCGCCTTCTTGTAGGAGGCTCAGCAAAGACACGTTCCAGGTACGGGTGATGATGACGAGCACGGCGCCCACGGCGATCACGCGGCCAATGCGCACGTAGCTGCGTTTGGTAGCGATATAGGCGTCATGTGCCACTTGGCCTTCGCCCTGCATCGGCGGCACGAGGTGACGCACAAGTCCACGGATGCCGGTGTCGATCACCGGAGCAATCAGCAGCCAGAACATGGTGGTGTAATGTGCGCCACCCAAGAGCAGTTGTACTTTACCCAGACCGATCAGCGTGGAGACCAGCACCCAGGTTGCCCCGGCCACGCCCATGGCGAAGTAAGGATACAGGCGCGCCACGGCTTCGTCGAACTCGGTACGATCCGGATCATCCCCGCGCATCATGTCGCTGAGACCTTCGCGCGCGGTCCAAGCGACATAGGCGATATAGAGGTAGACCATGCTGTCGATCCAGAACCCGATGCGGGTTTCACCAGCTGGCACACCATTGATGACGTTGAAGTCGACCACAAAGATGGTGGCACCGCCGAGAATGACGATGCCAATGATGTGGCGGTGGATGAAGCTGGCCCAGCGGTCATTCACGTTCACCAAACGCAGGTCTGGACGGTTGGGGGCCATCAGGAAGCGGGAGAAGGCGGCGGCGATGCGCGGCATCCAGATCATGTAGCCGATAAACGGGGCAACAAAAGTCACCGATTGCGCGTGCAGGAAGGTGCGCCCAATTGTGCGAACGGTGATGTAGAAGATCACCAGTCCAAAAATCTCACGCAGGAAGCGTTTGAAAAGGAAGGTAAGGGACTCTCGCAGCGTCGCGCCCGTTTCCGCAGGCTCGGGGTTGCGTACTTTGATCAACCAGGTGCGCACGGCGTATTCGACACCAAGACCCACAGCCAGCAAGAGCGCGGTCAGGCCAAAGAGGGTAAGCACGCCTCCAAAGCCGCCATAGGTGTCGCCGAAGTTTTGGAAGGCCGTGATCTGTGCGGGCACGAGGCCAGGCAATTTGCGCACCGCATCAAGCAAAGGTTGGGAAAAGGCCTGCCACAGAATGGTGGCGCGATCGATGAGGGACTTTGGGGCCTCTTCTTCGCCTTGTGCGGCTGCGACAGCATCGAGCCGATCCAGCAGCACGGCGCGGACTTCGTCGTCCGACATGCGCGCAACCATGGCATTGATTGCCTCGGTGGTCATTTCTTCGGGGTTGATCTCAACCGCCTCAGGGGCGCTGGAGCTAGAAGTTGTGGTGGTGGGCAGACCCTGGGCCTGCGCCGAGGTCATTGCAACAACGCTTAATGACAGCGCCAGAAGAATGCTCGAAACGATATGTCTCATAAGGAACTCTACGGTCAAAAAATGATTAACCTTAGGAGATGACTTTTACGTGAGCAGGTCAAGGTGTGTTCGCCTGACTTTCAAAGGCGAGGGCGCTGATTGCAGGTTCTGAAATGGCAAAAAAAAGGGCCGAGCTATAAGCTCGGCCTTAGTCCAACAGGGAGGTGAAGATGATGAGCGTATAAGCAATCATCGTCTTCGAGAGATGAATTAGTAGTCAGTTTGTGAACCTTCAAGGGATATTCTGTCGCAGGCATGTCATGCCCGCTATGCGCGTATTGCATAGCTTAAGAAATGTCTTTTTCCCGCAATTGCTTGCGGTGCAGAATGATCTCTTCTTGTACGAAGTCCCGGAAGGCCGCAATGCGCTTTGATTGGCGCAATTCTTCCGGAAATGCCAGATAAACTGGAACTTCGGCGGATTCAATTTCGGTGCCAATGCGCACCAAATCAGGAAAATCCTGCATCAGATAGTCTGGCAAGACGCCAATGCCGAGATCGTGGCTGACCGCCTGGAGCACACCAAAGTAGTTGTTAACGTAGAGCATCTTGGTGATGTCGTTTGCCAGAAGGCTGGTGACAAAACTTGCTCCGGCGCCGACCTGTTCCGACGTTACATTCTGGCAGATCAGGCGGTGATTGGTGAGCTCTTGGAGTGTCTCGGGTTCGCCATGTTTTTCCAGATAGCTTGGGGAGGCGTAAAGGCGCATACGAACGCTCATCAAGCGCTTGCGGATGAGGTCCGCCTGACTGGGTTCCTTCATGCGGATTGCCACATCGGCTTCGCGCATGGGCAGGTCCAGAACCTTTTCTTCAAGCATCAGGTCGATGTTGAGGTCGGGGTATTGTTCGTAAAGCTTGGCCAAACGCGGCGCCAGCCAGAGCGTGCCGAAGCCGATGGTGGTGGTGACGCGCAGTTCACCAAAGACTTCTTCTTCGCTGTCACGGATACGGGCAGAGGCGGCGTCCAGACGCTTGTTCATTGCGGTGGTCGCATCAAACAGCAGCTCACCTTGCTCCGTTAGGATCAGGCCGCGGGCATGGCGGTGAAACAGCGTTGTGTTCAGGCTTTCTTCAAGCGCGCGAATTTGCCGCGACACGGCGGATTGAGACAGGTGCAGCACGTCGCCCGCGTGGGTCAGACTGCCCGCATCGGCAACTGCATGAAAAATCCTGAGTTTGTCCCAATCCATGATGGCTCCATTTTTTGTTTTGTGTCATGCGGTTAGTTCTCAGTCAAAGAAAAACTGACCGTGAGGAGGCTTGGAAGTGCGCTGATACGTCGTTAGAGTAAGAAGGGAAAGTGAAGTTTTGACGTAAACCTTTAATTTGGACAGAAACCTATTTCTTGTGCGAAAAAAAGGTAGCCGTTAATGGAGTGCCAAATAAATTGGCGCATTTGGAATAGCATTTGATCAAGACGATGTGTCCGAAATTTCAGAGCGTATTGCCTATTTGATCAAATCGCCAAATTAGTTCGATTGGAAAACTAATCCTTGGCCACCAATCCATTAACCCTTGGTTAAGAATCGTTGTAAAACAGTGTTTTATCTAAAGGACGAGGCACTTAATGCAGGTACTGACACGGCTCAAGGCAAAGATCCGTTGGCATCACATGGTCCATATTGGGATTTTTTTGCTCGCCTTGGTGTTGTGGCATGTTCTGGGTGAACTGGACCTGCTGGAGGCCTTTTTCGAATACAGCCGTGCACATGAGAGTTGGGAGCTAGATGAACTTGCCGTGCTTGGGCTTTTGCTGACTTTCGCGTTGCTTTTTTCCGTGATTTTTCAAGGGCGTCATTTGCGGCGGATGGAGCGCGAACGCGCGGAGATGAACCGCAAAGTCAAGGACAGTGCGCGTCATGACCCGCTGACTGGAGCTCTTAATCGCCGCGCGTTCTTGGAGAACATTGAACAGATATTATCGGCGGATGGCTCAGAGGTCGATGTACGTCACGTTGCATTCCTAGGGTTGGACAAGTTTCGGAACATCAACAACCTTCATGGGCACCGGAGCGGAGATGCGGTTCTGATTGAGGTTGCCGAACGGTTGAAATCGGAGGTGGGTGCTGGCGGTATCGTGGCGCGTTTGGCGGGTGACGAATTTGCGGTCGTATATGACCCGATGATCACGCAAGGCCGGGCCGAGCGGGTCGCACAACGTTTGGTGCATGAAATTGGCAAGCCCGTTTGGGTTGACCAGAATACCGAAATACGTGTTGGCGTCTCGGTGGGCTTGGTGACACTACAGCCTGAGGACACGGTGACAGAATTCATGCGCTGTGCGGCAAAGGCCATGCAAATGGCAAAAGAGCACGCGCGCGGGCATTTCGCTTGGTACGACGCCGAATTGGATCGACAGTCTTTGGATCGAGAACAGCTTGCGTCCGACCTGCGCAGGGCCATTGCCAAAGATGAAGTCGTGCCCTGGTTCCAGCCGATTGTGGAAATAGACCAAAATCAGGTCAGTGGCGTGGAAGTTCTTGCGCGCTGGAAGCACCCGGAGCGCGGGTTCATTTCTCCCGCCGTGTTTATCGAGATTGCTGAGGACATTGGCCAGATTGGGGCGCTCGGTTTGAGCGTTTTGCGTCAAGCCTGCATGCAGGCGAAAGAGTGGCCAGTGCCGCTGACGATCTCATTTAATGTGTCTGGGGTGCAGTTTAAGGATACGGCTTTGGTGCCGTCTATCCGTTTGCTTTTGCAAGGCACCGGGTTTCCGGCCAATCGTTTGATTATCGAGGTCACGGAAAGCTCGGTCATTGATGATTTTGCCGTTGCGCGGGGAAAACTTGAAGAGCTTAAGGCTTTGGGTGTGGCTGTGGCTTTGGATGATTTTGGCACGGGTAACTCGAGTTTGGCCTGTTTGCAGAACTTGCCTTTCGACCGATTGAAGATTGACCGCAGTTTTGTGACCGGGATTTCCGATCAACCGCAGAGTCAGAAAATCGTGTCCGGTATCATTGGGTTGGCGCAAGGGTTGCAGTTAGAAGTGACCGCGGAAGGGATCGAAACGCTCGAGGATTTGTCCTACGTTACGTATCTTGATTGCAATCGCGGGCAGGGATTTCTGTATGATCAGGCCATTCCGGGCGAGCAGGTTGTTGCGCAATTGGCGGACAAGTGGCGCGACCTTCCGATTGCACCGCAGGCTATTTCTCAAGCGGCAGGAAAGACTTAGAGGGCAAGGTTGCAGTGTGTTTTGAGCCGGTGTGCAGTCAATTGTACGCCGGTTTTTGTTGCGTCACGCGTTCGGAAGGCGGTTGTTGCGTGAGGGTGTAAGTCATTAAAAGAACAGTTGTTCAAAAAAAATATTGCATAGGTCAGGTATTGCGACCTAATATTCTGCGTATATTGGAAAGACCGTCCAGCGAGGGGAGCGCAAGATGAGTATCCAGAAGGTGTCGTTGAATGACCGATTGGACCTGACCAAAAACAATGTGATGCTGAATGGCACGCAGGCTCTGGTGCGTCTGATGTTGATGCAGAAGGCGCGGGATACGAAGGCGGGGCTCAACACGGCTGGGTATGTGACCGGATATCGCGGCTCGCCTCTGGGCGCTGTGGACAGTCAGATGATGCGGGCGGAAAAAGAACTCACCGCGCATGACGTGCTGTTTCAATCTGGCTTGAACGAAGATCTTGCGGCGACGCAGCTGTGGGGCAGTCAGCAGGCAGAATTGCGTGGCGAAGGCAAGTTCGATGGGGTCTTTGGTCTGTGGTACGGCAAAGGGCCGGGCGTGGACCGGACTGGCGATGTGATGCGCCATGCGAATATGGCGGGCACCAGCCCCAACGGCGGCGTGCTGATGGCGATGGGCGACGACCACACGGGCGAAAGCTCCACGGTGCTGCACCAGTCCGAATGGGCGCTGGTGGATGCCTATATGCCTGTTGTGTCTCCTGCTGGGGTGCAGGAGGTGATGGATTACGGCCTTTACGGGCTGGCGCTGAGCCGGTTTGCTGGCGTTTGGGTTGGTCTGAAAACCATGAAGGACACCATTGAGGCTACGGCGGTGGTGAATGGCGATCCACATCGGTTGGAATTTGTGACGCCGGAGTTTGACATGCCGGAAGGCGGGCTGAACATCCGCCTGCACGACACGCCGCACGCGCAAGAAGCGCGGATGATCGACCATAAGCGCTTTGCCGCAGAGGCGTTTAGCCGTGCCAACAAGATGGACAAGCGGGTGTGGGGCAAGCCTGGGGCCAAGATTGGCTTTGTCGCGGCTGGCAAAAACTGGCTCGATTTGGTGCACGCCATGGATTTGCTGGGCATTGATGAGGGCGAGGCAGAGCGGCTTGGTATCACCACCTATAAAGTGGGGCAGACTTTCCCGCTGGATATGACCTCTTTCAGCGAATGGGCCGAGGGGCTCGACCTGATTGTGGTGGTGGAAGAGAAGCGCAAGCTGATTGAGGTGCAGATCAAAGAGGCGATCTTTGACGACCGGCGCGGGCGACGGGTCTATGGCTGGTACAAAGGTGGCTACGGCAGCATGGGACGCGAGGAACTGTTCCCGACCCGTGGCGCGTTGGACCCGATCATGATTGCCGAGAAGCTGGGCGACATTCTGGTTGAGGAAGGCCGGGGCACCGATGCGGTGAAGGCCGGAATGAATACCCTGAAAGAGGCGCAGCGTGCGGACAATGCCGAGGATATTGCTGTGCGCACGCCGTGGTTCTGTTCTGGCTGTCCGCACAACACCTCGACCAAAGTGCCGGAGGGCAGCCGCGCTTATGCCGGGATTGGCTGTCACTACATGGTGCAGTGGATGGATCGGCAGACCACCGGCTTTACCCACATGGGCGGCGAGGGCGCCAACTGGATTGGAGAGGCGCCGTTCAGCAAGACCAAACATGTGTTCCAGAACTTGGGCGATGGCACCTACAACCACTCCGGTGTGCAAGCTATTCGCGCGGCTTTGGCAGCGAACACCAACATCACCTATAAAATCCTATTCAATGACGCCGTGGCGATGACTGGCGGGCAGGCCAATGATGGTGGCTTGAGCCCACAGAAGATTGCCGATGAGGTGCGCGCCATGGGCGTGCAGCTTGTCGCGGTGGTCTATGACGAGAAGGAAGATGTGGACCAGTCCGAGTTCCCCTCTGGCATCACGTTCCATGAGCGCGCGGAGCTGATGAATGTTGAAAAGAAATTCCGTGAAATCAGTGGCGTAAGTTGTATTGTTTATGTGCAGACCTGTGCCAGTGAAAAACGGCGCCGGCGCAAGCGTGGGCAATTCCCCGATCCGGATCGTCGGGTGTTTATCAACACAGATATTTGCGAAGGCTGTGGCGATTGCGGGGTGCAGTCCAACTGCATCTCGATCGAGCCGGTGGAAACCGAGCTGGGGCGTAAGCGTAAGATCAACCAATCGAGCTGTAACAAAGATTTCAGCTGTCTGAACGGGTTCTGTCCGAGCTTTGTGACCGTGGAAGGTGCGAAGATCCGCAAGGGCGCAACGGCCGCGCTGGAACTGCCACCCATGCCGATGCCGGAGATCAAGCCGATTGACGGCACGCACAATGTGGTGATCACCGGGGTTGGCGGTACCGGCGTCGTGACCATTGGCGCGATCTTGTCTCAGGCGGCGCAGATTGACGGCAAAGCCGCGGGCATGATGGAAATGGCCGGGTTGGCGCAGAAGGGCGGTGCGGTGCACATCCATTGCCGGGTGGCCGAAACGCCAGAAGCGATCAGCGCGGTGCGTGTCGCCACAGGGGAATGTGATGCGTTGATCGGGGGCGATCTGGTGGTGAGTGCCGGGGCGAAGACCTTGGGGCTGACCTCTCCGGGGCGCACCGGGGCGGTGGTGAACAGCCATGAGATCATCACCGGCAGCTTTACGCAGGACACGGAATTCAAGCTGCCAACCGGGCGGTTGGAGGTGGCTCTGCAAGCGCGCTTGCGCGATCAATTGGCGCTGTTTGATGCCTCCGAACTGTCACGTGTGGTGATGGGGGATGCGATATTCTCCAACATGATGGTGTTTGGCGCGGCCTGGCAAAAGTGTCTGGTGCCGGTCAGCCATGAGGCGATTGTGAGCGCGATTGAGCTCAACGGCGCTGCGGTGGAGAAGAACCTGCGGGCGTTTGAGATAGGACGCTGGGCGGTGCTCTATCCAGAGCAGGCGGCAGGCATGCTGGAGCCTAAAGTGGTGCAGAAGCCCAAGACGCTGGAAGAGAAGATCGCCTTCCGCGCGGAGCATCTGGTGAAGTATCAGGGCAACGGGCTGGCAAGGAAGTACCGCAAGCTGGTGGACGGCATTGAGGATGCGCGTCTGAAAGAGGCGGTGGCCCTAGGGTACCATAAGTTGTTGGCGTATAAGGATGAATATGAAGTGGCGCGCCTGCATCTGGAGACGAGAGCGAAGGCCGAGGAGGTCTTTGAAGGCAACTTTGAGATGAAGGTGCATCTGTCGCCGCCGCTGCTCGCAAAAGAAGGGCCAAATGGGCGTCCGCTCAAGACTGAGTATGGTGCCGGCATGATGCGTATGTTCCCGATTCTGGCGAAGATGAAAGCCCTGCGCGGCACGGCCTTGGACCCGTTTGGGCGTCATCCTGAACGCAAAATGGAGCGGGCATTGATCGCGCAGTATGAGGCGGATATGGCCAAAGTTGTTGCGGAGTTTGGGGCGCAAGCGCCGGAAGCGGCTGTGGCGCTGGCTGAATTACCACTGCAGATCAGAGGCTTTGGCCCTGTCAAGGTGGCCAATGAAGCCAAGGCGGCAAAGCGGCGCGAGGAGCTTTTGGCGGTGTTGCAGCACGGCGATGTGGTGTCTGCGGCCGCTGAATAAGCGGGCAAAAACTTAAACGACAAATCAAGAAATCCCGTATGTTTTTAACGGGGTTTCCTGCACTGGCGTGTTGTCTGTTGACGCTGCGGAAGGGGCTTAATTTCCCTTCATAAATCTGTCATAGGAAACACGTGTTTTTGCGATTCGAGAGCTACCATGACTTACGCGATCAACAATGCACGTGACATCAGCTATGCCTATGCTGCAGAAACACGCAGCGGCAAGGCGATGATCCGCATGCTGGAAAACTCCACTGGCCGTTTGAGATTGATCAAGCGGGCTGCCGGCTATGAGGATGAAGTGGCCGCCGGTCGGGACTTCTGGGAAGTGATGCGCGAGCGCTATGGCCTGACGCTGGATGTGATTGGTGGTTCGCTGGAGAACATCCCAAAGACCGGTCCTGTGGTGATGATTGCCAACCATCCATACGGTATTCTGGACGGGTTGATGATGGGCTACATGCTGAGCGTCACACGTGGTGACTTCCGTATTATGGCGCATCAGGTGTTCCGCAAAGCGCAGGACATGGAAAAAGTGATCCTGCCCGTGAGCTTTGATGAGGATAGAGAAGCGGTGAAGTTGAACCTGCAGACCCGCAAGATCTCGCTGGACTACCTAAGGCAAGGCGGCGCGATTGGTATTTTCCCGGGTGGCACGGTGTCCACTGCAGACAAGCCGTTTGGACGTCCGTTTGACCCGTATTGGCGTGGGTTTACCGCGCGGATGATTGCCAAGTCGGAAGCGGCGGTGGTGCCGGTGTTCTTTGACGGGCAGACCAGCCGATTGTTCCAGGTGGCGAGCCATCTGCATTACACGCTGCGCATGGGGTTCCTGATCCGCGAATTCAAAAAACGCGTGGACACACCGGTGCGTGTGGTGATTGGCGAGCCTGTGGAGCAGGATGCGATCAAGAGCCGCGCCAGTGACACATGGGAGCTCATGGACTTCCTGCGGCAACGCACCTATTCTTTGTCTCCAAAGCCGATCCGCAAAATGGGATATGGCTTTGAGTTTGAAGAAAAACATAAGCTTGACGGCCAGAAGGCTGCAAACAGGTAGATCGAGGTGTGGCGTGGCAGTTGGACTCTTTGACAGTGGATTGGGCGGGCTGACTGTCTATGACGCGGTGAGCAAGCGCTTGCCGGATGTGCCTTTGGTGTACTTCGGAGACAACGCCCACGCGCCTTATGGTGTCCGTGACGCTGATGATGTTTACAATCTGACCACGGCTGCAGTGGAGCGGATGTGGGACGCGGGCTGTGATCTGGTGATCTTGGCCTGTAACACTGCCAGTGCGGCGGCGCTGCGCCGGATGCAGGAAAGCTGGATTCCGAAAGACAAGCGCGTGTTGGGGGTGTTTGTGCCCTTGATTGAGGCGCTGACTGAACGCAGCTGGGGCGATAATTCTCCTCCGCGCGAGGTTGAAGTCAAACATGTGGCGCTGTTTGCGACACCTGCAACCGTTGCGAGCCGGGCGTTTCAGCGGGAGCTGGCATTTCGGGCGATTGGCGTGGATGTCGAGGCGCAGGCCTGTGGTGGTGTGGTGGATGCCATCGAAGATGGTGACATGATCCTGGCGGAAGCATTGGTGCGGTCCCATGTGGACGCGCTGAAGCGTAAGATGCCAAATCCGCAGGCGGCGATTTTGGGCTGCACGCATTATCCGATTATGCATGACACATTTCAGGACGCTTTGGGCGCGGATGTAAATGTGTATAGTCAGGCCAATCTGGTTGCAGATTCGTTGGCAGACTATTTGGAGCGGCACCCCAAAATGATTGGGCAAGGCACAGACAATTTGTTCCTGACCACGGGTGATCCTCGCAAAGTGAGCGATCGCGCGACCCAGTTCTTGCGACGACAAATCACCTTCCAAGCCGCGTAACTGCGGCGAGGGGGCGCAGGCTCTCGCAATTTCATGCATTTCAGATTATTTAGCCCCGTAGGTGACGGGGATGGTTGCGCGAAGGCTGCGACCAAATGAAGGGAAGAGGTCGAAGATATGACCCATAAAATCGCAATTCTTGGTGCCAGCGGCTATACAGGCGCCGAACTGGTGCGTTTGATCGCCACCCATCCCAGCATGGAAATTGTGGCACTGTCCGCGGATCGTAAGGCGGGTATGGAGATGGCGGCGGTGTTCCCGCATCTGCGGCACCTGAAACTGCCCACCCTGTGCAAGATCGACGAGATCGATTTTGGCGGTGTGGATCTGTGTTTTTGTGCATTGCCGCATGCGACTTCTCAGAAATTAATCAAAGGTTTGCCGTCTGATGTTAAGGTTGTGGACCTGAGTGCGGATTTCCGTCTGACTGATCCGGAAGAGTACGCCAAATGGTATGGTGGTCAGCATGATGCACTCGAGATTCAGAAAGAAGCGGTTTACGGCCTGACCGAGTTCTATCGTGATGAGATCAAGGCCGCGCGGGTTGTGGCCGGGACCGGCTGCAACGCCGCCACGGGACAGTTTGCTTTGCGCCCTCTGATTGAGGCCGATGTGATTGACCTTGATCAGATTATTCTAGACCTGAAATGTGCAGTGTCCGGCGCAGGGCGGTCTTTGAAAGAGAACCTCCTGCACGCGGAGCTGAGCGAAGGCTACCATGCCTATGCAATTGGCGGCACGCACCGGCATCTGGGCGAGTTCGATCAGGAGTTTTCCAAGATCGCAGGGCGTGAGGTGAAGGTCCAGTTTACCCCGCATCTGGTGCCGGCCAACCGGGGCATTCTGGCGACCGTGTATGTGCAGGGTAACGCAGAGGTGATCCATGCCACGTTGGCAAAAGCCTATGCTGAGGAACCGTTTATCGAGGTGTTGCCCTTTGGTGAGGCGCCGAGCACGCGCCACGTGCGTGGCTCTAACTTTTGCCATATCGGAGTGACCGGTGACAGGATCGACGGACGGGCCATTGTGATTGCGGCGTTGGACAACCTGACCAAGGGCTCCAGCGGCCAGGCGTTGCAAAACGCCAACCTGATGTTGGGAGAAGAAGAGACCGCTGGCCTGATGCTGGCACCTTGTTTCCCGTAATTTGCGCGAGGGCGCCGGAGAGGAAGAATGAAGAGCCTAAAAAAGCAACGCCGGATTCAGGTGATTATCCTGACTTTCGTGGCCCTTGTGATCTCGACCGCCTTGATTGGCTATGCCATGCGCGACGGGATCAATTTTTTCCGATCGCCCTCTCAGATTATAGCTGAGCCGCCAGCGGCCACCGAAGTGTTCCGAATTGGTGGGCTTGTGGAGGAAGGTACGCTGGTGCGCGGCGATGGGGAAACCGTGCGGTTTTCCGTGACCGATGGCGGCGCGTCGGTACCGGTGTCATTCACGGGCGTTTTGCCGGACCTTTTCAAAGAAAATGAGGGTATGGTCGGCACCGGCAAATACATTGACGGTGTGTTTGTCGCCTCCGAAATTTTGGCAAAACACGACGAAACATATATGCCGAAGGAAGTGGTGGACGCGTTGAAAGAACAGGGCGTTTATCAGCACTATGATGAAGAGGCTGGCGACAGTTAAGTCGCGCATGAATTGAGAATTGAAACCCCCGTAAGTCGTGATGCTTGCGTGGGTTTTTCTTTGCGGCAACGGGCAGCGTGCGGCGGGGTGGCGGCGGTTTAAGAGAAAACGCGGCAGCCTGTGTTGAGAGGCACTCAGGAGGTTGCGATGTTGGATGTTCGGCAAGTGGCAAAGGAGATTGTGGCGCGGGAAGGCGGGTTTGTGAACGATCCGGATGATCCGGGCGGGGCGACCAATTGGGGCGTCACGCTGGCCACGGCGCGGCGGTTGGGGTTGGACAAGGACGGAGATGGCGATGTGGATGTGGCGGATGTGAAACGGCTGTCTCCTGAGGATGCGGAGGCGGTGTATCTGCGGCACTACTTTGAGGGGCCGAAGGTCAACATGTTACCGGAGGTTTTGCAGGCTTCGGTGTTTGACATGTATGTCAATGCGGGCAGCAACGCGGTGAAGATTTTGCAGCGTTTGTTGGGGCAGATGGGTCAGCAGGTCACTGTCGATGGCAAGATCGGGCCGCAGACCATTGCCGCCAGCAAAGTGGCAGCCACTATGGCGCCGGATCATTTGGCGGATGCCTACGGCGTGGCGCGGCGGAACTACTATTTCCGACTGGCGGATCTGCGACCGAAGTCGCGCAAGTTTGCGCGGTCGCGGGCCGGCAAGAAAGGCGGCTGGATCAAGCGGGCGGAGGAGTTCATCTCGCCGCGCTATCACTTGACGCAACAGGAATTTGACAAGCGGGTGGCGTCATGGGGCTGATTGAACGGCTGTTGTCCTTTGTGTTTGGCGGTGGGCGCAATGTGGTGAAAGAAACCGCCGAGGTGTTTCGTGAAAACGCGGAAGGGGCTGCACAGCGGGCACAGGACGTGCAGATCGCGGCGATGCAAGGACATATGGCGGAGTTTCGGGTGCAGGACCGCGGGCGGTTTGATCGGGTGATGGATGCGGTCAATCGCCTGCCACGTCCAGCGATGGCGTTGGGATGTTTGGCGCTGTTTGTGAGCGCCATGGTGGACCCGGTGTGGTTTGCCGCGCGTATGAGCGGCATTGCGCTGGTGCCGGAGCCGTTGTGGTGGCTGCTAGGTGTGGTGGTCAGTTTCTACTTTGGCGCCCGTCATCAGACAAAAGGGAAAGAATTTCAGCGTTCTATATCGGAGAACTTAAAGCGCGTGCCAGAAGTGGTGGACGCCATTGAAGCACTTGAGGGGCCGTTGCGCCCTAAGGTGCGCTCTCCGATGGAGGACGGCGAGAACCCTGTGCTTTTGGACTGGCACAAACATTCCAGTGGGGCGCGACAAAGTGATCACTTCGCGGGGTCGATTTGGATTGGCCCCGTTCCCGGCGCAGCGTATACATATTTCATGATAGTTGAGCTCGGCCATTTCGCACTGATCCTAGCCGCCGTCACCGCAGTGGTGCAGGCAATTGTCCCTCTTATTGGCGCGCAGAAGCGTTGGCCCGGCTGGATGGCCGTGGCCGAACCGGCGGCAGGATTACAGTTCCTGTTTACGGCCTTCAGCTTTGCTGCGCTGACTTATGCCTTTGTGACCTCGGATTTCTCCGTGGCGCTGGTGACGGGGAACTCACACACCTTGAAGCCCATGATCTATAAGGTCAGCGGTGTCTGGGGGAACCATGAGGGCTCTATGCTCTTGTGGGTGTTGATCCTGACGCTGTTTGGCGCCTGTCTGGCGTGGTTTGGCGGTAACCTGCCGCCCGGCATTCGCGCGCGGGCGCTTGCGGTGCAGAGTGCCGTGGCTGTGGCGTTCTTTGCCTTCATCTTGTTCACCTCAAACCCGTTTCTGCGTATGGAGTCGGTCCCGTTTGATGGCCGCGACCTCAACCCGTTGTTGCAGGACGTTGGCCTCGCGCTGCACCCGCCGTTTTTGTATCTCGGCTATGTGGGGCTTTCGATGGCCTTCTCCTTTGCCATTGCCGCGCTGATCGAAGGTCGCGTAGACGCCGCTTGGGGACGTTGGGTGCGGCCTTGGACGCTGGCGGCTTGGGTGTTTTTGACCATCGGAATCGCGTTGGGCTCCTGGTGGGCATACTACGAGCTGGGCTGGGGCGGTTTCTGGTTCTGGGATCCGGTGGAAAATGCGTCGTTTATGCCATGGCTGCTGGCGGCAGCGTTGTTGCACTCCGCCATCGTGGTGGAGAAACGCGAGAGCCTAAAAAGCTGGACCATCCTGCTGGCGATTATGGCGTTTAGCTTCTCGTTGATTGGGACGTTCATTGTGCGCTCCGGTGTGATCACCTCGGTGCATGCCTTTGCCAATGACCCGGAGCGGGGCGTGTTTATCCTTGGCATTCTGGTGTTTTTCACTGGTGGGGCGCTGACTTTGTTTGCGGCGCGGGCCAGTGAGATGGAAGCCAAAGGGGTGTTTGGTGTCGTGAGCCGCGAGAGCGCGCTGGTGTTCAACAACATCCTGCTGGCAGTGTCTTGCTTCGTGGTTTTCATCGGCACCATTTGGCCGCTGGTCAGCGAGATGTTCTTTGACCGGAAACTCAGCGTCGGTGCGCCGTTCTTTAACATGGCCTTCACGCCATTCATGGTGGTGCTCGGCTTGATTTTACCTGTGGGCGCGATGTTGCCCTGGAAGCGGGCGAAACTGAGCAAAGTTGTGAAGCCGCTTGTGCCAGCGTTTGTGCTGGCGGTGGCAATCGGCGGGCTGGCATGGTCTATCCAAGGTGGTCGTTCTTTGTTGGGACCTGTCGGCATGTTCCTTGGCGCGTGGTTGCTCATGGGGGCGTTTGTAGATTTGATGTCGCGTACAGGGCGCGGCTCGCTGGGCGCACGATTTGGGCGCTTGTCCCGATTGCCGCGGGCCGATTGGGGCAAGGCGGTGGCGCACACAGGCTTTGGGGTGACGATTTTCGGTGTCGCTGGTTTGATGGCCTGGGAGCAGGAAGACATCCGCGTGGCACAGATTGGACAGCCTTATATGGTTGGGGCGTATGAGATCACGCTGGAAAACGTGCAGGAAACTGAAGGGCCAAACTACTTGACCACCATGGCAGATGTTCAGGTGCGCAAGGATGGCAAAGACGTCGCGATGCTGCACCCGGAGAAGCGGGTGTATCCGGTTGCGGGCATGCCCACGACTGAGGCGGCCATTGATTACCGTATCCTGCGCGACGTTTATTTGGCACTCGGGGACGCCCAGCCGGGCGGGGCCTACACGTTGCGGACCTACATTAAGCCCCTGACCAACTGGATTTGGTTCGGGTCCTTCCTTATGTCTCTTGGCGGGCTGTTGAGCCTGACCGACCGCCGCTATCGCGTGGCGGCCGGGGCGCGCAAGGCGCCAGCGGGTGGTGTGCCAGCGGAGTGAGGCTGATGAAAACCAGATTGAAGACTTTTGGGGCCGCGCTGGGGCTTGCGCTTTTGATGGCGGGGCCAAGTGGCGCTGTTCAGCCGGATGAAATCCTGGATGATCCGGTGCTGGAAGAACGTGCACGTGAAATTTCCAAGGATCTACGGTGTCTTGTCTGTCGCAACGAGAGCATTGACGACAGCAACGCGCAATTGGCCAAGGACCTGCGGGTTCTGGTGCGCGAGCGCTTGACTGAAGGGGATAGCAACGACGAAGTGGTGGACTTTGTAGTCGACCGCTACGGCGAATACGTCTTGCTACGACCGCGCACCAGCGGCACCAATTTGGTGCTGTATGCAGCAGGACCGGCAATGTTGCTGATCGCGTTGATTGTCGGTTTTGGTTACACGCGGCGCCGTTCCACAGCCCGCACGCCAACGGAACGCAAATTGAGCGAAGAGGAAGAAGCGCGGCTTCAGGAAATCCTCAAGGAATGACGTCGGGTCCCGCTTGGAGCAACTGCTGCGGGATGCGATGAGGGGTAGGATGCGGAGAGGGACCCTATGGATTATCAAACAATTACATACAATGTGACTGACGGTGTCGCGACGGTGACATTGAACTTGCCGGATACGCTGAATGCGATGACGCAGCAGATGCGGGCAGAGATCACCGATGCGGTGATTGCCGCTGGTACTGAGGCGCGGGCGCTGGTGCTGACCGGTGCAGGCAAGGCGTTTTGTTCCGGTCAGGATCTGGGCGACAGCTCCAGCGCAGCCAGCCTCGATCTGGAGCGCACGTTGCGGGATGAATACATGCCAATGATCCGCGCCATTCGCGAATGCCCTATCCCGACGATCAGCGCGGTGAACGGACCTGCGGCGGGGGCAGGGGCCAACCTTGCTCTGGCCGCCGACGTGGTCATTGCCAAGGAGAGCGCGTACTTCATGCAGGCGTTTTCGCGCATTGGCTTGATGCCGGATGCCGGGGGCACCTACGAGCTTCCAAAGGCGATGGGGGCGGCCAAGGCAATGGGGGCGGCTTTGTTTGCCGATAAGATCTCGGCGCGTCAGGCCGATGACTGGGGCATGATCTGGGAAGCGGTTGCAGACGATGCCTTTGAGGCGACGGTGAAGAAGCGGGCAGCGCATCTGGCCAACGGCCCGACACTGGCGTTTAAAGAGATCAAACGTGCCATTCAGGAAAGCTATGGCAACGACTGGACCAAGCAGATGGAACAGGAAGCCAAGCGTCAGGGCAAACTGGGCAAGACCCGCGATTTTCAGGAAGGCGTTGTGGCGTTTTTGGAAAAGCGCCCCGCGAAATACGAGGGGCGCTAAGTCCCTTACCGATCGTTCAGTCTCTTCAAAAGGGCCAGCGCTTCGGGCGTTGGCCTTTGTTCTATGCGGCGATAGACGCGCCCGTCGATGGTGCGCTCGCAGAGTTTGTGATCAATCAAAGACCGGCGCAGCAGGACGTGGTCGTCAAAGCTGAGGCCGGTTTTCAGTATCTCGTTGACGTCTTTTTCTGACAGATCCTTATGCGCGGGCATGCGCGCCCAGAACGGCCAAAGGCAAAGTCCCTGCACTTTGGTCCATTTGGGCCAGCGGAACATGCGGCCCGTGTCGTCAAACACGCGTAAGGCACGTTTGAGGGCCAGTTCGTCCAGGGAAGTGTCATCCGCTGGCTTGGCGGCCTTCAGATGTTGGTGGTTTTGAAATCCAGCAGCCTTGGCAACCAACGCCATCATCGCTGCGTGACCGGGCAGTTTGTCCTGTTCTGACAAGGATTTGCGCAGGGTTTTGGTGAAGGCCGAAACGTCGGCCACATAAAGAGGGATCACGTCTTTAGACATGAGGGCATCCTTTTGAAGTCGTGCATCCCGAAGCCGGGGTCGATGGCCGCCCTTGTCGACGGCACGTGCAAAAGCATGCTGTCGAAGATGTCTCGCAGGTTTAGCAAAGTCAGTGTGACCGGCGGCGCCTGGGTGAACTGCGGACCCGTGGTTCTGTTTAGGAGCTTCGCCGGTGGGACGCAAGCGCAGGTTTTCCTGCGCTTGCCCAGGTTTTTAGATGGTAGGTACAGCGTAGAGCTGCACATCTGACGCCGTAAAGGCACTCGCGCTTGTCACTTGGGCCACCAAGCGGCCATCGCTGTACACGTTATGAACACCATTTTGTTCGTCGACTGTGATGGTCGGCTCTGATGTACCGCTGTCATAGCGCACAACCAACACATCTTCTGTGGGGTTGAAATCTGTCACCTCGGGGACGTTGGTTTCGTCGCTGACCCATTCGCCGATTTCGAACGCATCATTGCCGGACCCGCCGGAACCGATGTCGCCTTCGCCCAGAAGCAGAAGATCATTGCCCTCTTCACCATAAAGCTCGTTAGATTCCGGCTGCGTAGGTGCGGTGTACTGAGTGTTGCCGACAAAGAGCCGCCCATCTTGCGTGAACAAATCCTCAGGGCCTGGGTCGCCGATCTGAGTGTTGGCTCCCACCAAAATGTCGTCCCCTTCAGCCCCGCGCAGGGTGTCGTTGTCCGCGCCGCCGAGGATGTAATCATCGTCTTGCCCACCGAGGAGGAGATCATCTCCAGTGCCGCCAAAGATGAGGTCCTGACCGGAGCGTCCTTTGATGAGATCATTGCCGTCTTCACCAAATAGGATGTCATCGCCCGCGCGCCCGGTGATGTCGTCGTCCCCGTCTGCGCCGCCGATCAAGTCGTCGTTGTTGGTGCCCATGATGGTGTCGTTGCCGTCTTCACCCTCTGCGGTTTCAAATAACTCCTCCACGGAGGGATCGGTACCACCACCGTCAGACTCGCTTCCGTCAAAGGCACCGGTCAAAGCCCCTACGGCCACACCGGCCATCAATAACCCCAAAAACAGCATTCCTATCTCCAAATTGCTGTGCGCTACCTGCGCAAAATCTACTTAGATGTGGTCTGAGGGCTGCGGATCAATGGACATGCGTATACCGTTCGCCAAATCGCAAATGCTTGTTCCATATAGCGTTTTGGGGAGATACGTTGCACGTTCTGTGCGGTGCCCTCGGCCCCCCCAGCCGAGATAGGCGGACTATGCGTGCACACGTCATGCGTGTCAATAATTTGAAGGGAATTTGAGCCAAATTGGGGTCAATGTCTGGCTGCGTTTTTGACTGTTTCCAATTTTGGGACTGTGCCCAAAAAGAAAACGCGCCGGGCGGGGCCGGCGCGTTTGAAATTGTACAGAGACGCTGGAGTTAGCGGTTCTCGATATCGGTGTAGGAGCGCACGTCTTCGCCAAGATAGAGCTGACGTGGGCGGCCAATTTTGTGCGCTGGGTCGGAGAGCTGTTCTTTCCACTGGGAAATCCAGCCCACGGTGCGAGACAGCGCAAAGATTGGGGTAAACATCGAGGTTGGGAAACCCATCGCTTCCAGAATGATGCCGGAGTAGAAGTCTACGTTCGGGAAGAGTTTCTTCTCTTTGAAGTATGGGTCGTTGAGCGCGATGTGCTCCAGTTCTTTGGCGACCTGCAGCAGCGGGTTGTCTTCGACACCCAGTAGCTCCAGAACTTCGTCCGCGGATTCTTTCATCACGGTCGCGCGTGGGTCAATGTTTTTATAAACACGGTGGCCAAAGCCCATCAAGCGGAACGGATCGTTCTTGTCCTTGGCACGCTCGATGTATTCCGGGATGCGATCCACGGAGCCGATCTCTTTCAGCATTTCCAGGCAAGCCTGGTTTGCGCCACCGTGGGCAGGGCCCCAGAGGCAGGCGATGCCGGCTGCGATACAAGCAAATGGGTTGGCGCCGGAAGAGGAGGCCAGACGCACCGTGGAGGTGGAGGCGTTCTGCTCGTGATCGGCGTGAAGCGTGAAGATACGGTCCATCGCACGGGATAGGATCGGGTTCACTTCGTACTCTTCCGCAGGCACGGCAAAGCACATGCGCAGGAAGTTGGAGGCGTAGTCCAGATCGTTGCGAGGGTACACAAACGGTTGACCGATGGTGTATTTATAGGCCCAAGCGGCGATGGTTGGCATCTTCGCGATCAGGCGGTGGGATGCGATTTCGCGCTGACGTGGGTCAGAAATGTCGGTGGAGTCGTGGTAGAAGGCCGACATTGCGCCAACCACACCAACCATAACGGCCATTGGGTGCGCATCACGACGGAACCCACGGAAGAAGTTGCCCATCTGCTCGTGCAGCATGGTGTGGTGCGTGATGGTGGTCTCGAAATCTTCCAACTGAGCGGCGGTTGGCAGTTCGCCGTAAAGCAGCAGGTAGCAGACCTCGAGATAGTGCGATTTACCCGCCAGGTCGCCAATTGGGTAACCACGGTGAGTCAGAACACCTTCTTCACCGTCAATATAGGTGATGGTGGATTCACAGGATGCGGTGGAGGTGAAGCCTGGGTCGTAGGTGAATACACCGGCTTGGCCGTAGAGTTTGCGGATGTCGAGCACATCCGGGCCGGACGTTGGCGAGTGGATCGGCAGATCGTAGGTTGTGCCGTCAATCGTTAGCGTTGCGGTTCGTGGAGCCTCGGACATGGCGGGTTTCCTTCCTGTATACCTATTTAGCCGGGGACGCGGATCGCCCCGGCACGTTGTGTCTGCGACGTCTTAAGGCCCGGTAAAGAGGGCCTACTCCGTCACGTCATCTTTGGCGGCGTCCAAAAGACGCGCGAGAGATTCCTCGCGTCCCAAAACAAGCATCATGTCAAAGACGCTAGGGGTCGCTGCCCGGCCAGCCAATGCCGCCCGCATCGGGCCAGCAATCTTGCCGAACTTGATTTCATTGGCTTCGCAGTAACTGTTGGTAACCGCCTCAAGCCCTTCTCGCGTCCAGCTAGCATTTTGCAGCTGCGGCGTCAATTCGCTCAGTATACCACGGGATACTGTATCGAGGTGCTTGGCTGCTTTGGCTTCCACTTCAATCGGACGAGATGTCAGTGAAAAGTGAGCCTTTTCAAGAAGTTCCGGTAGTGTTTTGGCGCGATCTTTCAAGCAGTACAGCGCCTCCCGTAGTAATACGGTCTGCGCGTCATTCAGCGCTGGCTGTGCCACCGCTTCCAAATAGGCCACAATCTCTTGCAGCAGCGCAGCATCATCCATGATGGCAATGTGCTGACCACAGATGTTTTCGAGCTTTTTGGTGTCAAAGCGAGCCGGGCTTTTGCCGATGCCATCCAGATCAAACCACTCTTTGGCCTGTGCATCAGTAAAGAATTCGTCATCGCCGTGGCTCCAGCCGAGGCGTGCAAGGTAGTTGCGCATGCCAGTCGCCGGATAACCTAGGGCATGATACTCATGTGCGCCGGTTGCGCCGTGGCGTTTGGACATTTTTTTGCCGTCTGCGCCGTGGATCAAGGGGATGTGGGCGTAAACCGGAAGATCCCAGCCCATGGCCTCGTAGATCATCATCTGACGCGCGGCGTTGTTGAGGTGATCGTCTCCGCGGATCACGTGGGTCACGCCCATGTCGTGGTCATCTACCACAACTGCCAGCATGTAGACCGGCGTACCGTCCGAGCGTAACAGGATCATGTCATCGAGCTGATCGTTGCGGATGGTCACGTCGCCCTGCACTTGATCGCGGATCACGGTCTGGCCCTCGCGCGGAGCCTTGATGCGGATCACGTATGGCGCATCTGGATGTGTCGAGGCGTCCGCGTCGCGCCATGGGCTGCGATAGTGTGTGGACTTGCCTGCCGCACGGGCTTCCTCCCGGAAGGCGGCAATTTCGTCTTGCGTGGCGAAACATTTGTAGGCCTTGCCCTCGTCAAGCAGTTGAAGAGCGACCTCTGCGTGGCGTTTGGCGCCTTCAAACTGACTGACCACTTCACCGTCATGATCCAAGCCAAGCCAGCTCAAGCCCTGCAGGATGGCGTCGGTCGCTTCAGGTGTGGAGCGCTCACGGTCCGTGTCTTCGATGCGCAGCAGAAATTTGCCGCCGCGACCGCGGGCATAGAGCCAGTTGAACAGCGCCGTACGTGCGCCGCCGATGTGCAGATAACCGGTGGGCGATGGGGCAAAACGAGTGACGACCTGGCCTGTCATAGCGGGCTTAACCTTTCAGTAACCATTGGGGTTCTAGCGTTGAGGCACTGTCTAGCGACACCGATAAGAGAGGACAAGGCTTGCGCGTCGTCACGTCTCTGCGCCTGTCCCTTTTGCATCAACACGGGCATCTGTTTTGTTGGGTGCCGGTTTGTTTGGGGCTTGGGGTCGGGGTTTATTTTGCGCTGCCGGTGGAGCCCGCCGTTGCGGTGTTGGGTGGGATTGGGCTGATTTCTTTGACTTTCGGGTGGTTGACGATCGGTAAGGAGGCCGATGTTGGCGCACTTTTGTGGATGATCGTCCTGGTGTTGGCTGGTGTTTGTCTAGCGGGCGCGCGGGCGCATCTCGTGGCGGGGCCGGTTTTGGAGTTTCGCTATTATGGACCGATTGAGGGGCGGATTGTGGCGATTGATCGCTCGGCATCTGATGCGGTGCGGTTGACGCTTGAGGATGTTGTCTTGGCGGAGGTGACGCCTGATAAGACCCCAATTCGGGTGCGGATTTCTCTACATGGCAGTTTGACAGGTACTGTGCCGACGCCGGGAAAACTGGTTGGGACGACGGGGCATCTGTCGCCGCCGTCTGGACCAGTGGAACCAGGGGGCTTTGATTTTCAGCGCCATGCCTGGTTCAAGCAGATTGGTGCGGTTGGATACACACGGGTGCCCGTTTTGGCCATGGCGCCGCCAGATAACGCGGGCGGAATATTTGGCTTCCGGATGCGGCTGTCTAAGGCGATTCAGGCGCGCATGACCTCGGATGTGGCTGGATTTGCCGCTGCCGTGACCACGGGCGACCGAAGTGCCATTCCGGAGGAGGTTACAGAGGCGCTTCGCGGTGCCAACCTCGCGCATTTGTTGGCGATTTCTGGGTTGCACATGGGGCTGCTGGCCGGGTTTGTTTTTGGGGCGGTGCGGTTTTGTATCGCGCTGGTGCCGACTGTCGCGCTGCGGGTGAACGGCAAGAAGATCGCCGCCTGCGTGTCCTTTGTGGCGGCCACGGGCTATTTGCTGCTGTCTGGTGGCTCGGTGTCCACGGAGCGGGCCTATGTGATGACTGTGGTGGTCCTACTTGCGGTGCTGTTGGACCGGCGGGCGTTGACATTGCGGGCGGTAGCGGTTGCGGCGACGGTGGTTCTGGTGTTGCAGCCAGAAGCGCTGAAGGGACCGGGGTTTCAGATGTCCTTTGCGGCCACGGCGGCATTGGTGGGCGTGTTTGGCTGGCTGCGAGACATGCAGTGGCATTTGGGGCCAAAGTGGCTACGGCCGGTATCTGCGGTCGTTGTGTCGTCACTGGTGGCCGGTCTGGCAACTGCGCCATTTGCGGCGATGCATTTCAATCATGTCGCGCATTATGGCCTATTGGCGAACGTAGTGTCGGTGCCTGTGATGGGCATTCTTGTGGTGCCCGCTGCCGTGGTCGCAGCGGTGTTGGCGCCGGTGGGGCTTGAGGCCGTGCCACTTTGGGCCATGGAGCAGGGCCTGCGGTGGATATTGAGCGTGGCACAATTTGTCAGCGGGTTGGAGGGCGCGCGCGGAACTGTGCCAAGCGGCGGCCGATGGGTGTTGCCATTGATTGCTTTGGGCGGGCTGTGGCTGTTGTTGTGGCAGGGACGCGAGCGTGTGGCTGGGCTGGCGGTTGTGAGTGCCGGGATTTGGCTATGGTCGCAGGCGGAGCGGCCGGACGTTTTGATTTCCGATACTGGTGGCCTTGTCGGGGTCATGACACCGGAAGGTCGGGCGCTGTCGAAAGCCAAAGGGCAGGGGTTTGTTGCTGAGAACTGGTTGGAAAATGACGGCAGCACAAGCGATCAGGCGGGGGCCGCAAGCCTTTGGCCGGGTGAGAAGAGCCGAATGCCATTTGTCGATTTGGCCAGCGGCGGGCGGCTGATCCACGTGCAAGGGAAAACTGGCAGGGCGCTTTTTGATGGCTGCGCGCCGGAGGATATCGTTGTGTTTTCAACGGCTTTTGACGGGCAGTTGCCGTGTGAGACGCTGGACGTAAAAGATCTTGAGGCGCTGGGGGCGGTGGCTTTGAGATTCGAGGGCGCGACTTCGTTACGCAAAACGGCCCGCGAAGTGGCGGGCCGTCGGTTGTGGAATGATGCAGAGACACGGGGTCAGTAGGTGCGGATCAACCCGACCAATATGCCCTGCACTTTGACCTTGTCCTCAGGATAGACGCGGGTTTCATAGGCTGGGTTGGCGGCCTCCAGAGCGATGGAGCTGCCATTGTGGTGGAACTTCTTGAGAGTGGCTTCTTGGTCTTCCACCAGCGCCACGACGATGTCGCCGTTGTCGGCGGTGGTGGTTTCCGAGATGATCACCACATCACCGTTGTTGATGCCCGCGTCGATCATGGAATCGCCTTTGACTTCAAGCGCGTAGTGGTTTTGACCCACCGACAACATCTGCCCGGGTACGGCGACGTGATGGTCTACATGGCTGATGGCCTCGATGGGTACCCCGGCGGCGATTTTGCCCATCACGGGCAGCTCCCGCGCGTGCAATGTCACCTCGTTCGGCGTCACATTGGCCGGTTGGGACGGTGATGGATGTGGGCCGTCGATCACTTTGGGATTGAACCCAGCCGTTGGGGCCGACGGCGCACCGCCCATGCTTTCAGGCAGCTTCACAATCTCAATCGCGCGGGCGCGGTGGGCGAGGCGGCGGATAAAGCCACGCTCTTCCAATGCGGTGATCAGGCGGTGAATACCCGATTTGGAGCGCAAATCCAGTGCGTCTTTCATTTCGTCAAAGCTGGGTGGCACTCCGTCTTTTTGCAGACGGGTGTGAATGAATTCCAGCAGGTCTAGTTGCTTCTTGGTCAACATGCTCGAGGACCCCCATATAGAGTGTGTCTTGTCCTCGTTCTACGCATGTTCTTGTTTTGTGTCAAAACTTTTATAGAACATAGCGGAAACAGATGCCGGAATGTGGTATGGGGGACAGGTGTTTGGCTTAGATCGGAATGTACTCTACATCGGTGCCAGCGGGCCATTCTGGCGCGCTCGGCGGTACCACCAAGAGCGCGTTGGCGTCAGACAGTATGGAGAGCAGAGAGCTGTCTTGATTGTCAAAAAGTGAGAGTTTTCCGTGTTCTACGCGCGCGCGCATGTAGTGTTCACGCGGGCCGTTCTTTGGCATCGGGGTCGCTAGGGTGGCTGGCAGGCGTGGCGTGGGTGTTTCGCCGAGACCCAACATGGCGCGGATCACCGGCAGAACAAAGACGTGTCCACAGACCATCGCGGACACGGGGTTGCCGGGCAGGCCGATCATCATCGCGCCATTGGCCAAAGTGCCTGCCATCAAGGGTTTGCCGGGACGCATGGCAATTTTATAGAAGCTGCGGTGCATACCGAGTTCTTGGGCGACGTCGCCAACCAGATCATGGTCGCCCACCGAGGCGCCGCCAATGGTGATGAGCAGATTGGCATCATCGACCAGATCAAAGGCGGCTTCGAGCGAAGCGCGGGTGTCGCGAGCGATTGGCAGCAGGCGGGCTTCGCAGCCCGCGTCGCGCAACATGGCTTGCAAGCCAAAGCTGTTGGAGGCGATGATTTGATCGGAGCCGGGTGTTTCGCCGGGCATGACCAGCTCGTCACCGGTAGACAAGATCGCCACTTTGGGGCGACGGGATACGGGGACTTCGGCGATGTTCATCGACGCCATCAAAGCGACATCTGACGGGCGTAGGACCCGCGGGGCTGCGATGGTTTGCCCTGCTTTGAAGTCACCGCCCAAGGGCCTGATGTGAAAACCTTTGTCGAGGTTTTCAGAGAGCGTAATGGTATCGCAGTCGCGGCGCACATCTTCCTGAATGATTACACGGTCTGCGCCCTCAGGCACCGGGGCACCGGTGAAGATACGCACGGCTTGTCCTGCGGCCACGGTACCGTCAAAGGCATGTCCAGCGGCGGCTTCGCCAATCACTTCGTATGATTTCCCCGGCGCCGCGCCTTCGGCAACAATGGCATAGCCGTCCATGGCAGAGGCGGAAAACGGGGGCTGGTCGCGGTTTGCGCGCACAGGCTCTGCAAGCGTGCGCCCATTGGCATGCGCCAGCGGCACGGTTTCTAACGGCAGCTGTTTGGTAAGAGCGAAGAGATGCGAGAGCGCGTCAGCAACCGAGATCATTTTGCTTCGTAACATCCTGATTTTCCGCCATCTTTGAGGATCACGCGAATGCCGCCAATTTCCATGGCTTTGTCGACCGCTTTGGACATGTCGTAGACGGTCAGGGCAGCCACATTGACCGCGGTTAGCGCTTCCATCTCCACGCCGGTTTGGCCGGTGGTTTTCACAGTCGCCTCGATGCGCACGCCGGGTAGGCTCGCGTCCGGTGTCAGCTCCACGGCCACTTTGGTGATCGGCAGCGGATGGCACAGTGGGATCAGGTCGGCGCATTTCTTTGCGCCCATGATACCAGCGAGGCGCGCCACGCCCAGCACGTCGCCTTTCTTGGCGCGGCCTTCGTTGATGATGTCAAAGGTGGCTGGCGCCATTTTGACCCAACCTTCGGCAGTGGCGACACGGGATGTCACAGCCTTTTCAGAGACATCCACCATATGGGCGTCGCCCTTGGTGTCAAAATGGGTCAGGCCAGAGGCGTGGGTATCACTCATCACATGCCACCCATCGCGTTTAGCGGGTTGGCCAAAAGGGCGCGGGTGGCAGAGGCAACGTCGTCCTGACGCATGAGGCTTTCGCCAATCAAGAAAGTGCGGGCGCCGTAGCGGGCCATGTCGGCCAATTCCGCAGGCGTGTTGAGGCCACTTTCGCAAACAATCAGGCGGTCTTCCGGTACCAGTTTTGACAGGGTGCGGGTGGTGTCGAGCGTGGTCTCAAAAGTTTTGAGATTGCGGTTGTTGATGCCCATGAGCGGAGATTTGAGCTGGCTTGCACGTTCCAGTTCCGCGCGATCATGCACCTCAAGCAGCACGTCCATGTTCCAGCTGAAGGCGGCTTCTTCGAGTTCTTGCGCTTGCGCGTCGCTGACCGAGGCAAGGATGATCAGGATGCAGTCCGCGCCTAGAGCGCGGGCTTCGGCCACCTGATAGGTGTCATACATGAAGTCTTTGCGCAGCGCGGGCAGGCTGGTCGCGTTACGGGCTTCGGTCAGGAAAGACTTTTGGCCTTGAAAGCTTGGTGTGTCTGTCAGCACGGATAGGCAGGTGGCCCCGCCGTCTTCATAGGCTTTGGCAAGCTCCGGCGGGTTGAAATCTTCGCGGATGAGGCCTTTGGAGGGAGACGCTTTCTTGACTTCGGCGATCAAGCCGTAGCCCTCGCGGGCGGCCTTGTGCAGCGCATCGGAAAAGCCGCGGGTTGGGCTGGCTTCGCGCGCTTCAGCCTCAACCGCCTCCAGAGGTTTGGCAGCCTTGTCGGCAGCCACTTCTTCGAGCTTGTAAGCTTTGATTTTGTCCAGTACGGTTTCGGTCATGCGTCAGTCCAATTTATCGGTGTGTCGCCTTGATCGACGAGCCAAGTGTTGATGGTTGAAAACGGGCGGGAGCCGAAAAATCCGCGACGGGCGGAAAGCGGCGAGGGATGCGCCGTTTCAATCATCAGATGTTGGCCGCCATCTTTAGGCGATGTGATGTGAGGTGCAAGGGCTTGGGCCTGTTTTCCCCATAGAACAAAAGCCGTAGGGCGCCGGGCAGAGACGTCGGCCAGCACTTGATGGGCTAGGGTTTGCCAGCCAAGCGCTTTGTGGCCATTTGCGTCGCCCGCTGGAACAGAAAGCACGGTGTTGAGCAAGAGCACGCCTTGCTCGGCCCAGAAGTGCAGATCGCCGTTTGCTGGAGCCGCTCCAAGGTCGTCTTGCAACTCTTTGTAAATGTTATTCAAAGAGCGAGGCAGTGGGGTCACGTTTGGCTCTACGGAGAACGAAAGGCCATGGGCGTGGCCCGGCGTGGGATACGGGTCCTGGCCCAGGATGACAACGCGAACGTCCGTTGGTGCCACGGCTTCGAGCGCGGCGAACCGTTGGGCCGCGGGAGGAAGGATCTCCCGCAGGTCGTGTTGGATTTGAGCGTCAATGTCCGGCCAGCGGTCTGTGAAGAACGGCAGATGCGCCCAGTGGCTGGGCGGAATGGCTGTGCTCATGCCGCCGAGGTGACTTTGGCCAATGCGGCCACTTTGCCCTTGGCGGCACCGGAGTCGATGCTTTCACGGGCCTTTTCAACACCTTCGCGCAGATCGCTGGCCGCATCAGCCACCACAAGCGCGGCGGCTGAGTTGAGCAGAACCGCATCGCGGTAGGCGCTTTGCGCCCCATCAAGCAGGGCGCGGAAGGCGTTGGCGTTGTCTTCCGGTGTGCCACCGACGATGTCTTCAAACGGATGCACAGGCAGGCCAGCGTCCTCCGGGTGCAACTCCACGTCTTTGACGGTACCGTCGCTTTCCAGAGCAGACACCCAGCTTACGCCAGAGATGGTCAACTCGTCGGTGCCGTCGGAGCCATGCACCAGCCAAGCCCGTTCGCTGCCCAACTGCCCGAGGGTTTCGGCCATCGGGCGGATCAGGTCGCGGGTGAATGCACCGGTCAGCTGGCGTTTCACACCCGCCGGGTTGGTGAGAGGGCCGAGGATGTTGAAGATCGTGCGCGTGCCAAGCTCGGCGCGGGTGGGCATCACATGGGCAATGGCCGGGTGGTGCATGGGTGCCATCATGAAGGCGATGCCGCAGGTTTCCAGAGCCTTTTCAACCACATCCGGGCCAACCATGACGTTGATGCCCATCTGGGTTTGCACGTCCGCGGTGCCGGATTTAGAGCTGAGGTTGCGATTGCCGTGTTTGGCAACGGCGACGCCCGCACCTGCGGTTACAAATGCCGTTGCGGTTGAGATATTGAGCGTGTGCTTACCGTCGCCGCCGGTGCCGACGATGTCAATTGCGCCGTCTGGTGCTTTCACCGCATGGCATTTGGAGCGCATGACGGCTGCGGCGGCGGCGTATTCATCGACGGTTTCGCCACGGGTGCGCAGGGCCATCAGCAGGCCGCCCATTTGGCTAGGTGTCGCTTCGCCCTCAAAAAGAAGCGTGAAGGCGTCTTCGGCCTCGGCGCGCGTCAAAGGGCGGTCCGCTGCGGCGCCGATCAGGAATTTTATGTCGGCAGTCATGCGGCGGCGTCCTCTTTGGTAGGCATCATGTCCAGAAAGTTTTTAAGAAGGGCGTGGCCATGCTCCGACGCGATGGATTCCGGGTGGAATTGAACGCCGTGGATGGGCAACTCTTTGTGTTGCAGCCCCATGATGGTGCCATCGTCCAGTTCAGCGGTGATCTCCAGACAGTCCGGCAGTGTTGCGCGATCCACCACAAGGGAATGGTAGCGCGTGGCTTCAAACGGGCTTGGCAAACCGGCAAAGAGGCCTTTGCCAGTGTGGTTCATGGTGCCCATTTTGCCGTGCACAATCTCATGACAGCGCACAACATCGCCGCCGAAGTGTTGACCTATGGTTTGGTGCCCCAAGCACACGCCCATCAAAGGCGTGCGGGTTTCTGCTGCCGCTGCGGTCAATGCTAGACAAATGCCGGCCTGAGACGGGTCGCAGGGACCGGGGGACAGAAGGATGCCCGACGGGTTCATGCCCATGGCGTCCTGAACGGTCAACGCGTCGTTTCGCCAGACCTGCACATCGGCGCCCATTTCGCCCAGATAGTGCACAAGGTTGTAGGTGAAACTGTCGTAGTTATCGATCAGAAGCAGCATTTTGTCGGTTCTTTCCCTAAAGATGCAAAAGGGGTGGAGGCAGAGGGCCTGCTCGCGGTATACATGTTCAGGCTTGGCGCAGAGGGTCAAGAGGGGCAGGTGCAGGTCGCCCCATAAAATGGACGTAAAAGAGAGGCAGGCAGCTATGTTGCGCGGATTATTCTCAGGTGTGTTTTGGGGCGCGATCCTGGTGGGGGGCGTGTTGGCAGCAACGTCGCTGCTGTCACCGTTGCCTGCGACGGTGAAACCTCAGACCAATGCGGATGCGCCAGCAGTCACCGAGGACACATCCCAAGACAGTGGGGCTGTGGCGCAGGAGTCACAGGCTGATGCGGTGATGGAAGAGGCGATTGCGACGGCGGTGCCTGAGGCAGATGGCAGCGATGCGCCACCATTAAGCAATACAGCTTCTGCTCCAATACCTGAAACTGGTACCGAGGCAGCCGCTTTGGCAGTGCCGGATGCACCTGAGAGCGGGAGCGACGTTGAGCTAAATGAGGAAACGCCTGTTTTGCCAAATCCGCAGGCAGAAAGCCCTGCTGTGCCTGTGCCAGATTCAGAGTTGTCGATTTCGACCAACCCAACGCAATCTGTCGCCCCGGAAGTGGTAGAGAATGAGGCGTTTCCCACACCTTCGGAAAATGAAGCGGCTGCGGAGGCAGAAAGCTTGGTGACAGAGACGGCCCCTATTGAGGAGGCCGAAGATATCACGCCGAGCGCTGAAGCTGCGGAGGAAGACATGGTTGAGGAGGCGGCGGTGCAGGAGAGCCTGCTAAAACCTGCAACCGATCTGAACGAAACTTTTGAGCAGCGCACCTCAACGCGCTTGCCAACTGTTGGTGCGAATGAGGAAGAAAGCGTTGAGGCTTTGGCCTCCCGTCCGGTCGAAGCAAATGCAGAACAATTTGAAAATGCGGAAGAAAAGCCCGTGATGGCGATTATTCTGGTGGACACGGGTGCGGCGGCTTTTGATATGGAAGCGCTGGAAAGCTTTCCATACCCATTGAGTATTGCGGTGAACACGCTTGATCCAAATGTCGCTGAAAAAGCGGCGGACTACCGCGCGCGCGGATTTGAGGTGCTTGCCATGGTAGATATGCCTGCAGATGCCAGCGCCGGTGACGTGGAGCAGGCGATGCAGGTGCATTTGTCTGTGTCCGATGCTTTTGTTGCTGTCATGGAGGGGCTGGACGATGGGCTGCAAGGCAGCAAAGTGATCAGCGACCAGGTGACAGAGGCGCTTTTGGCAAGTGGTCATGGTTTGTTGATGCAAACAAATGGCTTGAATACCGCGCAGAAGCTTGCCGCCAAGGAAGGCGTGCCATCCAATACGGTGTTCCGCGCGTTTGACACCGGTGAACAGACGGCGGTTGTGATGCGTCGGTTCTTGGATGGGGCGGCGTTCAAGGCCGGGCAGGAACAAGGCGTCGTGATGGTCGGCCAATTGCGCGATGAGGCGATTTCGGCCTTGCTGCTTTGGGCGCTTCAGGATCGGGCCGGTACGGTGGCGATGGCGCCGGTGTCGGCGGCCTTGGACACGATCAACTAAGCCGCACCGTACGCAGCGTTATGACACAGATAAACCGACGTTTTGCGACGTCGGTTTTTTGTCGGTATCGCGGCTGTTTCACGGAGGTGCGCATTTTGTGGCGCTGTGGGTTAAAATGGGCGCACGGCGCGGTTGAATTGTAGCGGTAGCGAGGGGCAGAGGTGACATCAGGGATCATGATTGCGATTGGCCTGTTTGGCCTTTTCGTTGGGGGGGGAGATGCTTGTTCGCGGGGCGGTGGCCATAGCCAAAGCCTATGGTTTGCCACCCATGGTGATCGGATTGACTCTGGTTGGATTTGGCACGTCCACTCCGGAGTTGGTCACAAGCGTCCAAGCAGCGCTATCTGGGTCTGCCGGGATTGCCATCGGCAATGTCGTGGGCAGCAACACTGGCAACATTCTCCTTATTCTTGGTGTGTCTGCGATGCTCTTGCCTTTGGCCGTGGCACGAGACGCTTTGTGGCGGGATGGGATCGTCATGATCGCAGCCACGCTTGCGCTTTTGAGCGTTGCTTTGTTTGGGGAGATCACGCGGTGGATTGGGGGCGGCTTTGTGGCAGCGTTGTGCGCCTATCTGTTTGTGGTCTTCTGGTCCGTATCCAAGACGAAAGAAACGCCGGACACCGAGGTCTATGAAAAGGAAGCGGCGGCGGTTCCAGGTCCGGACATGGGCTTTGGCGCGGCGCTGGGTGTCGCTGTCACCGGGTTGCTTGCGACCATCATCGGGGCTCGGCTCCTCGTGGACGGCGCGATTAGCGTGGCCGAGTATGCGGGGATTTCGGAGACGACAATCGGTTTGACGGTGGTGGCGATTGGGACGTCAACGCCTGAGTTGGTGACCTCTGTCATTGCTGTGCGGAAAGGGCAGGGAGACGTCGCCATTGGCAATGTCATTGGCAGCAATCTGTTCAATATACTTGGGATTTTAGGCGTGACAGCCCTGATTCAGCCCATCAATGTACCTGTCGAAATCGCGACTTTTGACATTTGGGTGCTTCTTGCAGCGTCTGTCGTGTTGGTTGGCTTTGCGCGTACCGGATGGAGGATCAACCGATTGGAAGGTGGTCTCTTTCTGGCGGCCTACTTCGGCTATTTCGGAATGTTGTTTATGCACTAGGCGGTTGTCAGAACTTCACCGGATTGCGGCGCTGCGGTTCCAGAGTGAGGAATTCAGGCCAGCCGATGAACTTCTCGATCAAAACAAGAAGGATGCAGGCTGCCACCACGCCGAGCACCAGTTTGACCCGTGTCTCTGACGGTGGGTTTCGGGCCCACTTGCGCATGCGGATAAGGTGGCGAAAGTTCATCACAAAGCCTGTGTTGGCTGCCTTCGGTTTAAGCTAGGTACGCCAGCTGAGAATGGCAAGGCGCGTTGGGGCGCTGCCCCGACCCGTTGTGTCTCCCCAGAGGTATAGGGCGAAGGCGAAAGCGTGCAGAACGTCAGCTCCGTCAGTCTCAGTTGCTTAGCTGCCTTCGACAAAGCGCACTTTGCCGATGAAAGGCAGGTTGCGGTTGCGTTGGGCGTAGTCGATGCCGTAGCCCACGACAAATTCATCGGGGATGGAGAAGCCAATCCAGTCGGCGGCAATATCGGCCTCGCGGCGGGACGGTTTGTCCAGCAGCGCGATGGTTTTGATCTTGGCCGGGTTGCGGGCCTTCAGCAGGTGCAGCACGTGGGTCAAGGTGTGGCCGGTGTCAACGATGTCTTCCACAACAAGCACGTCGCGCCCTTCAATTTCACCGCGTAAGTCTTTGAAAATACGCACTTCACGGCTGCTCTCCATAGCGTTTCCGTAAGAGGACGCTTCTAGAAAGTCGACTTCGACCGGCAGGTCCAACTCGCGCACCAGATCAGCGATGAACACAAACGAACCGCGCAGCAGGCCGACCACGATGAGCTTATCTGTGCCCGCATATTCGGCCTGAATTTCGCTGGAGAGGTCTTCGATCCGCGCTGCAATGGATTTGGCTGAGATCATTTGATCGATGACATATGGACGCTCTGACATGAGACCCTCTTGATTTTCCCCATCCTGCGCCGCTATGTGCGCCACCAGAACTGTGCATAGCGGGGACGCTGTGCGCTGTCACGCCAAAATGAGACGACATGCCGACGCATTCTGAGACCCGCACGCTGCCCTATACCGCCCAACAGATGTATGATCTGGTGGCAGATGTGGCGTCATACCCGAAGTTTTTGCCCTGGTGCGCGGCGGCGCGCATCCGGTCGATGACACCGGTGCAGACAGAACGCGGCGCGGCGGATGAAATGCTGGCGGATCTGGTGATTTCGTTCAAAGTGTTTCGCGAGCGCTTTGGCAGCCGGGTTGTGCTGCATCCTGAGGTCAAACACATCGACACAGAGTATCTGGACGGACCGTTCAAGTATATGAAATCCACTTGGGATTTTGCTGATGTGGATGGCGGCGTCGAAGTGAAGTTTTTTGTGGATTTCGAGTTCAAGAACATCATTTTGCAAAAGGCCATTGGCCTGGTTTTTAATGAAGCAATGCACCGGATTGTGGCCGCGTTTGAGGCACGGGCAGAGGCATTGTACGGTAAAGATGGTTGAGCATCTTGTGCAAGGCGACTTGGGACTGCGGCCTTGCGGCGAGTTGGCCTTAAGGCAAATTATGCATTGATTTGAGATCATAGATGCACAGCGCTTTTACAGGAGGCCGTCTCGGTCTCTGGCGCGATGAAGCGGGTTTTGCGCAAGTCTTTATTAAAGGCTCTCGACTATTCTCAATCAGGTTCAGGTTGTGAATCTTGTGTAGGGTCAGGACTCATAGCCAGTAAATAACGAGAGCTGCGAGGGCGATGGCGGACAGGAAGACCTTCGGGCATCTGTCGTATCGAGTTGCGACACGCCGCCAATCCTTCAACCTGCCGAACA